>Ga0256405_10003164_pt1 | contig 35003 bp, 30 predicted proteins | sample RumenRJG_02DNA_FD_189096 | JGI IMG/M metagenome (GOLD analysis project Ga0256405, IMG submission 189096) | Bovine rumen microbial communities from Lethbridge, Alberta, Canada - RJG_02 | ecosystem: Host-associated > Mammals > Digestive system > Stomach > Rumen | place: Canada: Alberta...
GGGCGGGACTATGTGGTTCATTCCTCGCTTTGCGCCGATGCGCTTTCGTTGACGGTCAACGACACCACCTGGACGCAAAGCAGCTTCAATGCGCTTACCCCAAGCGCGACAATCGACACGGGACTGAGTATGTACTTGTTCGCCCAGCACTACGCCGACAGCAGCACGGACGAGCCTGCGGCCCCCGGCGCGGCGCGGCTCTACTACCTCAAGCTCTACCAGGGCAACGCGGACGGGAGCGACATGCAGCTTGTGCGCAACTTCAAGCCGGTCAAACTTTCGAACGGGCTGGTGGCGCTCTGGGACTTCCAGGAAAAGAAGGCGTATCTACCGCAGCTTGTCTCCTCGCCGGGAACCTACACGCAGTTCCCCGACGCCGGCGTCGGTCCCGATGGCGAGAAAATCAGGGCGGGATTGAAACTTATTGTGCGCTGAGACCGGTTGAAAAGGTTTCGCTATATAAGTTTTATGCTCGCGGCGTGGATTGTCTTCCCCGCCGCCGCAGTCGACTGGGCGCTTGGGCACAACGCGACGCGGACGGGCGACATTATCGTCATCGACACGCAGGGGAAGCGCAACGGCGGCGCGGCCCATGCGAAACTCGACCTCGGCGGCCTGACGGGCGGCGTCCGCGCCACAATCCGCGCACGGGGGCGCGGCATCGGGCGGCCTGACAAATCCTACTTTGGCTTGAAGTTCATGTTCCACTACCGCGACCCGGCGTCCGGCGCGGAAAAGTGGCCGCAAGCCGACCACAAGGGCGGCGACTTCGACTGGACGACGCTGGAACTGACAACCGACCTCGGCCCGACGTCGGTCGGCGAAGTCGGCGTCACGCTCGGCCTCCAAAATGTGGCGGGCAAAGTCGAGTTCGACGTATCTTCGTTCAAAGTCGAGCCGTTCGCGCTCTACGAGTTCCCGCGCCACAATCAGGACTACAAGGTAAAATATCCGGATGGTGATTTTAGCCACAAAGAACGCAAAGAGCACAAAGCCTCCGCATCTCCGCGTCTCTGCGTGAGAAAACAGCTACGCGGCGCGATGCTGCCGCTGGACCCGACGGAAGACGACATCAAGACGCTGGCCGAGTGGGGCGGGACGATCGGACGCTTCCAGATGTCGCGCAACTTTCAGAAGATCGACGCCAACTTGGATTTCCCTGAATACGAAAAATGGCTCGACGGACGCCTCGATCTTCTCGAGAAGGTTCTCGTCTGGGCACGGAAATACGGAATGAAGATTTGCGTCGATCTGCACGTTCCGCCCGGGAGCATACGCGACAACTCCGAAATGCGCATGTTCACCGACAAGGCATGTCTCGACCTCTACATCAAGTGCTGGGAGAAGATTGCGCGCCGTTTCAAGGGAAACGCCGATGTCATCTACGGCTACGACCTCCTAAATGAGCCGCACCAGAACCGTCACGAGGTGCCGTTCTCCTACTGGGATGCGCAGCGGCTTGCGGCCGAGGCGATACGGCGCATCGACCCTGCGACGACGATCGTCATGGAGGCCAACTGGTCGTCGTCCGCTCCCGCCTACGAATACATGTCGCCGCTCGCGATGGACAATGTCATCTACGAAGTCCACATGTACATTCCTTCCGACTACACGCATCAGGGCGTGCATGGATGGAGTCCGGCGAAAAAGTGGCCCGACGAATCCAAGGGATGGAACAAAGAAATGCTCCGCGCCAAGCTTGTGCCCGTCGTCGCGTTCGCGCAGCGGCACGACGCACGGATATTCGTCGGCGAGTTCTCCGCAATCGCGTGGGCGCCCGGCGCGGAGCGGTATCTGAAGGACTGCATCGAACTTTTCGACGAATACGGCTGGGACTGGTGCTACCACGCCTTCAACGAATGGCGCGGCTGGAATGTCGAGTACGCGGGCGAATCGCGTGAAAAACTGCGCCGCGTCGGCGACACGCCGCGCAAGAGGGTGTTGATCGAAGGATTGAAAGGGAAGAAGGGAAAATGAAGAAGGGGAAAACGGCTGCAAACGCGCTTTCACGGCGCGGGTTTCTGAAGGCTGGGCTTGCAGGCGCGGCGATGACGTTGGCCGATTGGCGGCTTTGGGCGGCGGAAGAGGGCCTCCCGGAATACTACGGCGACTATCTTGTCGGCGTCGCCGGACGTCTGCGGGCGCTTTCGGCGAAATGCGACGACGGTTTTTTCTTCATTACCGATTTGCACATCCCGTCCAACAGGTGCGTTTCCGGGCGCATTCTTGCCAAGTTGATTGCCGACACGGGCGTCAAGAAAGTGCTTTGCGGCGGCGACATGCCCGAGGCGTTTGGCGGCAAGGAGTCGATAGACCGCACGATTGCAGCGTATCGCGAGCAGTGGGTCAAGGCCGTCGGACGCGCGGGCGGCGAGTTCTATCCGGCAAAGGGCAACCACGACTTCACGATACGCGACAAACCCTCTGCCGCAAACGGCTTTACCTACTACAATCGAGAAGCACACGACATTCTAATGGATACTGCGGCGGTCAAGGCAAATGCCGTCGTGAATCTGGAAGACCCGGAGGCCTGCTACTACTATTTCGATGCGCCGTGCGGCGGCATCCGCTACATCGTGGCGGACACGACGGACAGCGTGAGAACCGACCGCACCTACTGGGCGGTGAAATACGGCATGGGCGAGCGGCAACTCAAATGGCTCGCCGGAAACGCGCTCGCGACGCTGCCCGCTGGCTGGGTTGCCGTCGTGATGCACCACATCCCCATAACGGGGATTGTCAGCGGCGAGGCGGAGAACCAGACGATCTTCGCGCCGTGGTGTAACATTCTCGAGGCGTACCAGAACCGCGGCAAGGTGTCGATCGGCGGGAGGGATTATGATTTCTCGAACGCCCAAGGGCGCATCCTCTGCAGTCTCACCGGACACGAACACGCCGAGAGGCAGACTTTCCGGAACGGGCTTTGGCACATCACCGAACCTTGCGACGCGGCGTATAGCGACTACATTGTCGGCTCCTCGCCGTGGTGCAAGGACCTGCCGAAGAAGGACAAGGGTACGGTTTTCGAGCAGACGTTCGACGCAATCCACATCGACAGGAAAAACAACGTCCTCCACTTCACGCGCGTAGGAGGTGGCGCAGACAGGACCGTGCGCCTCGCTCCGCTGTATCTCACGGCTGGTGGCGAAGTGCGGCTTTTGGACGGTACGTGGGACTGCTACGACGCAGACCGGGCGCGGAAGGAGAGGAATCCGCTCAACAAGTACCAAAGTTTCTTCAGGTATTTCAACGACGTTGCGGAAATCTCGTCTTCGCAGACGCTTGTCGCCAAGAAGCCGGGTGAAGCAGTCGCGCTCGGGACTCGGGCAGACGGGAAGAGGGACGTCCTGCCAGTTGTCGTCGAGGCGGCCGCGCGCTGCCGCCTCCGCGTCGGATCGTACAACATTCGGTTTACGACCGGCGACGTCGGTACGGAAAATGCATGGGAGGAGCGTCGCGACGATCTGGTTGCGCTCATACGAAGGCTAGACCTCGATGTATTCGGTGCACAGGAAGTCCGCCCCGAACAGGCCGCGTTCCTCCGCGAGAGGCTCACCGAGTTCGAATTCATAGGCGATCATCGTGCTGCGGACCGCGTGAGCGACGAGGCGTCTCCCGTGTTCTACCGCAAGAGCCGCTTCGATGTCGAGAAGAGAGGCACGTTCTGGCTTTGCGAGACGCCGGACGTCCCGGGCGTCGTCGGTTGGGGCGCCGCGTGTCCGCGCGTGTGCTCATATCTCGTGTTGCGCGAGAAGACGTCGGGGATGCGTTTCTGTTTTGCCAACACGCATACCGACCACGTCAGCGCCGAGGCTCGCGAAAAGGGAATGCTGCTCATAATTAATCGAATGAAGGAGTTCGGCGGCGGCGCTCCGATAATATTCACGGGAGACCACAACTGCCCCGAAACGGATGCGCCCGCCATTGCAGTCGCGAAGATTCTCCGCAACGCCCTCTACGAATCGGAAACGTCGCCCACAGGGCCATGGCGGACTTTCAACGGCTGGAAGCATCTGGACGTGGAGACCTCCGTGCTCGACGCCTTCAGGCTGAAGCCCGACCCGCGCAACGACAAGAGGTTCGGGCAGAGAATCGATTACATCTACGTGTCGCCAGCCGTGAGGGTCCTCGACTATGCGACTGTTGCAGAGCCGCGTACGCATCGTCGTCTCTATCCTTCGGACCATTTTCCGGTCGTCGCGACGGTTCAGATTTCTTGACCGGTGACATCCCCCGCGGATTTGCCGCGGTCGAACCCCTGTGACACAGTAGCGGCTTTACTTTCCAGGGCCGTGTTTTTTGTGACCGTGGTGAAACCGTCGGGGACAGGCCCCACGGAACCGTTGTAAAAGGCCTGTTTGCGCGGCGGTGGCGGAAATTGAGGCGGTGGGGCGAGGGGTTATAGGTCGCCGACCTGCATCATTCCGAACACCTCTTTGTTGGAGTGAAACTCCCCACGTGCGAACTGTTCCTCGCTTGTCTGCAAATCTGCAATAACCTGCTCTGCGATGCGCTGCTCGTTTTCCCAACTGTTGGATAGCGGTTCCCAGTCTACTATGCTGACGATTACCGAAGTGGGCTTGCCGTTCTGCGTGACGACGATGGGGCGATGAGTGCGGCGAGTCTTCTCGAAATACTCCCCGAGCTTACCGCGACATTCGGTGAATGAAATGACATCCTCCGAGAGTATCGGGCGGCGAGGCCCAGTTCGGGTTGGCTTAGCCGGAGTTGAGAGAGGTTTAGGCGACATACGTTATGCTCCTTAAATTGACGCGAATATTGTACCATATTCGCGTCATAGTGGTCAAATGCCCAATTGGTGCGACAAGTGAGGCGGTGGAGTCTTCGTCCGCTGCCGAACGATGCTTCGTTTGCGATTATTGGCGAGTGCTTGCGAGAGCGGAGATGCGGTCTACATAAGAGGCGTAGATCTTCTCGGCGTCGAGCTCTGATAGAAGCGAGTCGAAGTCGGGCGTTGACGCTTGAACTTTCTTCGCCGCAGCCATGAACGAGTTGGCGTCTTTTGCGTCGTAGACCGCGCCTGCGCTGTGTTTCTCGAGAATCGCGGCACATTCGCCGCGGAGCGACGTCACCATCCTGAGATTGTGAGCCGCGTAGTCGCCGAGCTTGTAGGGAAGCCCGACGAACGTGTCGTCGGAAAGCGGGATGACGCCGATCGACGCGCTGTCCAGGAGCCTGTCGAGCTCGCCGCCTGAGAGATAGCCGTGGAAGCGGATGCGCGGCGAATGCGCCGCGAGAGCGCGCCACTCGGCTTCGCGCTCGCCAGCGCCCGCTATGTCGAGCGTCGCGCCTTCCGTCGCCTTCACTGCGCGTATCGCCGCCGAGAGATCGTAGCCGCGGCCAAAGTTGCCGGCGTATACGAAGGAGAGCCGCGACTCGCGGTCGGTGGCTCGCGCTCCTCGCTCAGCGGGGATGGATACTCCGTGGTAGAATCGCGCATAGCTGCGCGCGCCGCAGGAAAAGGCGATTTTCTCGTAGGCGTCGCATACGCCCGTCACGAGGTCTGCGCCGCGGTAGGCACGCGACGCGGCGGCGTGGAGCGGAAGGAGCGGAAGCGCGCCGAGGAACCGGAGAGGTTTCGGAAGAAGCCGGTAGAAGGTCTCGGGCCATGCGTCCATAACGTCGACGACGATCTTCGCGCCGAATTCCCTCTTCATCGCAAGCGCGGCGTCTGCAGTCGAAAGCGGAGGCATGGAGACGACTATGACGTCGGGCTTCCCTGATTCCCTCGCCTCGGTGCGGGCGTCGGCAAGCCAGTTTGCGGCGTAGGCGCGGTGGCTCGCGATTCTTCTGAACGACACGTTGCCTGAATAGGGCGGCGTCTTGACGAGCATGAGACGGAAGGGCGCTTCGACTTTTGAAAGGGTGCGCGGCGCCTTCTTTGCGTGGGAGAAGTCGCTCGTCCACAATGTCACGGCGTGCCCGGCGCGCGCGAACGCCTCGGCCATGAGCCAGTACCGCTGCGGGCGAAAGCCCTCTGCGGGGAGGTTGTCGAAGGGGTTATCTATCCAGACTGTCATCTGTGCGTATTATCCTAAAAAATGGCACATGAAGTCAAGCGGCCGTTGTTTTGGTATAATACCTTCCTCAAGGAGCATAAGATGAACGTCGTATCTCTCGTAGGCAGGCCCAACACGGGCAAGAGCGCGCTTTTCAACCGCATCGCGAAGAAGCGCGTCGCCATCGTATTCGACCAGCCGGGCGTGACGCGCGACCGCGTGACGCGCGAGGTCGACGTCCTTGGGCGCAAGATAATGCTCGTCGACACCGGTGGCATTGCGTTCGACCGCAGCGTCACGAACGATCCGCTTGACGAGGAGACGAAGAGCCAGGCCGCGCTCGCGGTAGAGGATTCCGCCGTCTGCGTAGTCGTGGTTGATGCGCGCGCGGGCATCACGCCCCTTGATTCGGAAGTCATCCAGCGCGTCCGCAAGTCCGGCGTTCCGTGCGTCATTGCGGCGAACAAATGCGACACGCCTGACGACGACTGGCGCGCTGCGGAGTTCGAGCGGTTCGGCCTTCCCGTTTTCGCGACGAGCGCGGAGCACGGTCGCGGTGTGGATGCGCTCGTGAAGGACTTCGTCTCGAAGCTTCCCCCGGTGGATATGGAGGAGGAGTCTGCGAAGCGTCCGCTAAGGGTCGCCGTCGTCGGTCGGCCTAATGCCGGGAAGTCCTCGTACATCAACCGGCTCCTCAACGCGCCGAGGGTGATCGTCTCCGAGATCGCGGGCACGACGCGCGACGCGGTCGAGGTGCCGTTCACGATCGGCTCCGGGCCGGAGGCGCGGCGCTACATGCTCGTCGACACCGCGGGGATGAAGCCGCACACGAAGATGTCGAAGACTTCCGTCGACAATTTCTCGCTCTTCCGCTCGGAGCAGGCGATCGAGGAGGCGGACGTGGTGGTTCTCCTGCTCGACCCCGTGATGGGTCCGACGATGCAGGACAAGCGCATCGCGGGCAAGATACTCGACGCGCACAGGGCGTGCGTCCTGATGCTCAACAAGTGGGATCTCGCGATCAAGGACGGAATCACCAACGAGAAGAAGGCGGAGGATGCGGTGCGCAAGATGATGCCGTTCCTCAACTTCGCGCCGATTGTCTTCTGCTCCAACAAGTCGGGCTACAACATCCGCCGTACCGTAGAGGCGATCGACCGCGCCGCGGCGTCGGCGAGCGAGAGGATTCCGACAGGGATGCTCAACAACTCCATCGTCAAGGCGACGAAGAAGACGCAGTCGCCGATGGTGAGGGGCAAGCGGCTCAAGATCTACTACGGGCTGCAGGTCTCGACGAACCCGCAGACGATACGCCTTTTCGTGAACGACCCGAAGCTCGTCACCCCCGCGTACTTGAGCTACATCGAGAAGAACATCCGCGCGCGCTTCGGTCTCGAAGGGGCTCCGCTCAGGATGTTCCTCAAGACGCGCACCCGCAAGACCGCCGCCGTTGGCGGCCAGCCAGAGAAAGTCGGGACTGCATAGGTCCGTTCTTTTTGGTATAATGCTCTTGTGGACGGTGATTGGCGAGAGACACTTGTCCCCGGAGGCATCTTCGGGAATCTTCACATCGTGAAGCGGCTCGGCTCGGGCGGCATGGGCGTGGTGTTCCTTGCGGAGAACCCCAAGGGCGCGAGATGCGCCCTCAAGGTGCTCGCGCCGTCCGACGACCAGAGCTTTGCCGAGCGGTTTCTGCACGAGGCCGATTTCGCGACCAGGGCCCGCCATCCGAATCTAGTCGAGGTCTGGGATGCAGGGCGCGACGCAGCGACCGGGCTTTTCTACCATGTAATGGAATATCTTCCCGGCGGTTCGCTGAGGGATATCGTGTCCGCCTCGAAGAACGGGCTTCCCGTCGAGAGGGCGGTGTCGATTGCGCGCGATGTCGCGCATGCGCTTGTGCACATCGAGCGCAACGGGATGGTGCACCGCGACATAAAGCCAGACAACGTCCTCTTTGCGGCTGACGGCACCGCCAAGCTCGCGGATTTCGGCATCTCGCGCTTCGAGCAGCGCGGCGACGTGCGCGCGACAAGCGCTTCCGCCGTGATCGGCACCCCTGCATACATGGCCCCTGAGCAGATGCTCGACTCGCACTCCGTCGACATACGCGCCGACATCTACTCGTTCGGCGTCATGTTGTACGAGCTCCTTGCTGGGCGCAGGCCGAACGCGGGGGAGAACGCGATGAACACGCTCGCGAAGGCCATAGAGGGTCGCGCGTTCCCGGACGTGCGCGAGTCGCGTCCGGACGTGCCGCCGGCGCTCGCGGCGCTTGTCGCCGAAATGACGCTGCCCGATCCCGACGACCGGCCCCGTTCCGCGGCGCTTGTGCTCGGGCGGCTGATTCCGCTGCTTGGCGCCAGCGCTGGCCCCGAGCAGGTCCGCGAGGAGGCGCCGGCCAAGCCGCCGTGGTATCGCGACCGCGGCGTGCTGTTTGCGGCGACCGCGATGGTTCTTGCGCTCGAGGCGCTTGTCCTTGCTGTTTTCAGGGCGTTGAGGGGAGGGTAGCCGCCATGCTGTTCGGACTTGTCGGTGAAAGACGCAGATTCAAGGTTGACGTCGCTTCCGCCAGCGAATGCGGGCTCGTGCGCAAAGACAACCAGGACCATCTCGTCGCAGATCCCAAGACCCTCGTCTTCTGCGTTGCCGACGGAATGGGAGGCGGCGAGGCAGGTGGACAGGCGAGCGACATCATTTGCCGCAGCATTGATTCGGCGCTCCGCGAACACGTTGGCTTCGCCGATCGCGTCCGGCTTGTCGACGACGCGATTCGCCGCGCCGACGACGAGATAAGGGCGATAGCTTCTTCCGCCGGATACAGGCAGATGGGATCGACCGTCGCCGTTCTGATAAGCGACGGCAAGCGCATCGCGGCAGTCGGGAACGTCGGCGACAGCAGGGTCTACCGCCTGCGCGACGGGAAGCTCCAGCAGCTGACGCGCGACCATACGCTGACGGAGGCGATACTCGCCAACCGTCCTCCGCAGGGCGGTAGGCCTCTTGCCGACATCAGGGCGCTCGCCCTCTCCCATGTTCTCACTCGCGCAGTCGGAGTGGGGCAGGATCGGCTCAAGGTCGACTGGCGCAAGTTCGACGTCAAGGACGGAGACGTCCTGCTTGTCTGCTCGGACGGCGTGCACGGCGCGGTGCCGCCTTCGGCGCTCTCCGTCGCCGTTTCAGGCGGCGGCGACGCGAAGACAATCCTCGCCCGCATATGTTCGCTTGTCGTCGCCACCGGTGCGCACGACAACTATTCCGCCGTGGTCGTCAAAATCGGAGGGGCCGGATGAACTTCGGCAAGCCGGAGATTTTCCACTCGGGCGACAAGTTCCGCGGCTACGTCGTAGAACGGCTTCTCGGCAACGGCTCGCTCGGCGCCGTTTACCTCGTGAGGCACGAGCTGCTCGACACCGTCTATGCGCTCAAGGCGCTTTTCCCGGATGTCGCGAAGGAGAACTCCGACTACGTAAAGCGCTTTCTGCGCGAGGCGAAGATAGCGACGCGCATACGCCACCCCAACCTCGTGGCGGTGCACGACTGCGGCTTTGACGAGGCGCGCGGCATCTACTTCATCGTGATGGACTACGTCTCGGGCGGAGACCTCAGGCAGGCGCTCGCCTTCGCCGGAAAGTTCGCCCCCGCCCGCGCCGTGGAGGTCGTTCTGCAGGTGGCGTCGGCTCTCGACGCTGCGCAGGAATACCACGTCGTGCACCGCGACATAAAGCCCGAGAACATAATGATCCAGCCCGACGGCACGGTCAAGCTCGTCGACCTCGGCATAGCTAAGGCCGATGGCCTGCGCGACTCGCTCTGCACCAAGGCGGAAAGCGTCTTCGGAACACCCGCATACGTCGCCCCAGAGCAGGCGCTCGACGCGTCGGCGGTGGATGTCCGCGCTGACATATACTCGCTCGGAGTCGTTCTCTTCGAGATGATCGCGGGCAAGGTGCCGTACGACGGGCCAAACGCGCCGCAGATCCTCGTGCAGACGCTTTCCTCGGATCCGTTCCCGGACATTCGCGACATAAACCCGGAAGTCGATTCCGCGCTTGCGACGGTCATTCGCAGGATGTGCGTCAAGGAGTGCGACAGACGCATCGCGACGCCTGCCGCGCTCATCGCGGAGTTCGCGAAGATTGGCTACCACCTCAAGGCCAGGCCTGCCGGCGAAGTAAAGTTCGACCGCAGCGCGGATTCCGCGCCGACGCTCGTCAGCATGCGCTCGCTTCTGCAGAAGAGCGCCGCTTCTCCCGACAACAACGCCGACCCGCTTGCGTACGAGACGCAGGACGTGGAGATACAGGATTTCGTAAACCGGCTGAAGCGGCGCAAGCGGATGCGCAGGCTGGCTTCGTGGGCCGTCACGGCCGTTGCGGCGATTGCGGCTCTGCTCGTTTTCGCCTGGCTTGTCGGCGCGATATGATGGGGGCTTAACGAAAGGAGCGACGATGGAGGAATCAGTTCTTGGCGAGTGGCGTGAACTTCTCGGGTTCGAGTCGATAGGCGCGGACGCAGCGCATCTCAAGGAATGCGTCTCGTGCGCGTCATGGCTGCGGAAGTGGCTTTCGAAGCTCGGTTTCGAGGTGGAGCTCCTCTATCCCGGGCGCGGCGAATCCGCCGCGGAAGCCAAGCTGCCGCCGCCGGTCGTCTTTGCCGAGCGGAAGGGGGATGAGGGAGGGTCGACCGTTCTCGTCTACGGGCATTACGATGTCCAGCCGCCGGATCCGCTCGGGGAGTGGAAGACGCCGCCTTTCGAGCCGGTCGTCCAGGATGGGCGCATGTACTGCCGCGGCGCGAACGACGACAAGGGGCAGACGTTCGCGCTCCTCTGCGGCATGCGCGACTACCTCGCGTCGGAAGGGCGAAAGATCAACATCAAGATCGTTCTCGACGGCCAGGAGGAGTCGGGCAGCAGGGCGCTTTCCGAGCTCGTCCCGTCTCTCAGGCGCCGCCTCGCCGCTGACGTGCTGCTCGTGTGCGACACCTCCGCCGCGCCGGACCTGAGGCCGGCGATCGTCGCGGGCCTTCGCGGAGTCTCGCACTTTACGGTCAATCTCACGGGTCCGTCGCGCGATCTCCACTCCGGCGAATACGGCGGCATATCGCCGAATCCGGCCCAGGGCATCGCGGAACTCGTCGCGAGCCTCCACCTCCCCGACGGTTCGATCGCCGTCGCGGGGTTTCGCGACGGGATCGAGAACCCGACTCACGACGAGCTCGCGAAGGCGGAGGCGCTCGGACCTTCGGAGGAGTCGCTTGAGGCGGACATCGGCTGCGAGCCGTGCGGCGGGCAGACGGGGAAGACGCTCGTCCAGCGCAACTCGTTCGAGCCGACGATCGAGGTGAACGGAATCCATTCGGGATACGGCGGGCCGGGCGCGAAGACTGTCATCCCATCGTCCGCGTTCGCGAAGATATCGATGCGCCTCGTGCCCGGCCAGTCGCCGCGCGGCGCATTTGCCGCGGTGCGCGCGCATCTCGAGGACAGATGCCCGAAGGGGATGAAGCTCTCGTTCGAGGATGTGTCCGAAGGCACTGCCGCGTTCAGGCTTCCGCTCGCCTCGCCGCTCTTTCGCCTTGCGGCCGACGTCCTTTCCGAGATGGACCCGCGCGGCCCCGCGTTCCAGTGGTGCGGAGCGTCGATACCGGTTCTCTCGCTCCTGCGCGAGGCCTCTGGCGCGGCTCCGCTGATCGTCGGCTGGGGGCAGGCGGAAGACAGGATACACTCCCCGAACGAAAGTTATTCACTTGCGCAGTTCGACAAGGCGCGCGAATGGGGGCGCAGGATTCTCGCCGCCCTGTAGACCATGGGTGAACTTGCAAAGATCCGCATCATAGAGGACGACGCGACGATACGTGCGCTCCTCGAGATGGCGCTTCTCGGCGCCGGATACTCCGACGTCGCATCCTCGCCGCGAGGCGACGACGGGCTCAAGATGGTGGAGAGGGAGAAGCCCGACCTGCTGCTTCTCGACGTGATGCTCCCCGGGCTCGACGGTTTCGCGATAGCGAAGAGGATACGCGCCACGCCCGCGCTCGCGGCGACGCGCATCGTAATGCTCACCGCGCGGACCGCGAGCGAGGACATAGTGCGCGGCCTCGATGCCGGAGCTGACGACTATGTGACAAAGCCGTTCGACAGGAAGGTCCTCCTTGCGCGCGTGAACGCGGTCTTGAGAAGGGGGCTTCCAGTCACGGAGGGAATGGATTTCGACGGCCTCAGGATCGACGAGGCGTCGAGAACCGCGACGCTTCGCAAAAAGGCGCTCGACCTTACGCCCGGGGAGTTCGACCTGCTCGTGCGCCTCGTCGCGCACAGGGGGCGCGTGTTCCAGCGTCCCGCCGACGAACGCACTGTAGACGTGCAGGTCGCGAAGCTGCGTCAGAAGCTCGGCGGCTGGAGCGACCACATAGAGACGATAAGGGGGGTGGGTTATCGAATCAAGGTTTAGGACGTGGCTTCCCGCCGCAATCGCCGCCGTCGGTTTTGTCGGCGTGACGGTCGTCTTCGCACGCGAGATGTCGGCTTTCCGCGCGTCTGTGCTCGAGTGGGCCGGGAATGACCTGTTCTCCAGGACCAAGGTTGCCGCCTCTACGCTTGAGGAGCCTCTGCGCACAGGCGACTTCGCCGCCGTTCATGCGTTCAGCCGCCAGTGCGCGGCAGACGGAGTGCGGCTCAGCATCTTCGGCAAGCCCAAGGGCGGGCTGGTCTTCGACTCCCTCGGCGGCTTCACCGACGTCTTGCGCGACAGCGACTACATCTACGGGGCGATTGAAGACGCCGGGGCCTTCGAGGTGATGCTTGGAATTCCTCTTGACCGCGTTCTCGCGCCATACCGCCGCGCAAAGACAAGTCTTGTCCTTGCGGCGCTTGTCGGAATCGCAGGCATGTTCTTTGTCTTCTTCGCGCTCTACCGCCAGCGCGTCAGGATACGCGAGCTCGCGCGGCTCGAGAAGTTCCGCCGCGAGTTTGTGGCCGACGTCTCGCACGAGATCAAGACGCCGCTCACCGGCATACTCGGCGCGGTCGACATGCTTGAGGACAGCGGCGCTTCCGATGCGCAGCGGCCGCTTCTTTCGATGATATCGAAGGAGTCGAAGCGGCTCAACACGCTCGTCCAGCAGATTCTCGACCTTGCGCGGCTTGAGCGCGAGTCGAACGCCCTCGACCCTGCAGAAACCGATCTCGCCGATCTCGTGCGAGAGACGGTGGAGTCGCTCCGTCCGCGCGCCGAGGCCGCCGGAATCGCCTTGTCGTTCGCTGCGCCCGAAGCGCCCTGCATCGCGACGATCGATGCGCGGCTTGTCTCGGAGGCGATAGCCAATCTTGTCTCGAACGCTATCCGCCACTCTGGTTCGCCGGATGTCGCGGTCTCTGTTTCCGCAACGGCCCGCGGTTTTGCCGTCGTTGTCGAGGATCACGGCATAGGTATACCGCCAGAGCATGCGGAGAGGATTTTCGAGCGCTTCCACCGCGTGGACCCCGCACGCGCGGCCGAGTCGGGCGGCGCGGGGCTCGGGCTCGCGATCGTCCGCCGCATTGCGCGTCTCCATGGCGGCGACGTGTGGTTCTCGCCTGTCGTGCCGTCGGGCTCGCGCTTCACGCTTGTCGTCAAGTCCGCGCGTTCCGCCGCGCCGCAGAATGCGCCTGCGCGGCATTGACGAGAGGCGCAAAAATTAGGTATAATATATACCAATAAACGAAAGGAAAGCGAAATGGCAATTTTCATTGGGTTTCTTTATGTGGTAGAGGTGCTGGTCTGCATCCTTCTGGCGATGGTCGTCATGCTTCAGAAGCCGAAGGAAGGCGGTCTCGGCGGCGCGTTCGGAGGCGGCATGCTCGAGGCATCGCTCGGTGCCGATGCGGGCAATGTCCTCATCCGCACGACTGCGATTCTCGGCGCGATCTTCCTTCTCAACACGCTCGTTCTTGCCCGTCTCACCTCGACGGTTCACTCCCGTAGCCTGATGGCCCGCGAAGCAGAGCCTGCGGCCGAGACGGCGCCTGCGCTTCCTGCTGCGCCCGAGCTTCCGGCAGTCCCCGATGTGCCAGCTGCGCCCGAGGCGCCTGCTGCCCCTGCAGCTGCTCCCGCCGCTCCTGCCGCTCCTGTAGCCGCACCTGCCGCTCCCGCCGCTCCTGCGCCGGCCGCACCTGCCGCTCCTGCGCCAGCCGCTCCTGAAGCGAAGTGAGGTGCGCGATGAAGGTCCTCGTCACAGGCGGTTCGGGCTTTCTCGGCATCAACCTCATTCGTTTCCTCCGCACCAAGGGCGTGGAGGAGATCCGCGTCCTCGACATAGCCGACTTCGACTATCCAGAGAAGTCCGAGCCGTGGCTCAAGTTCACTCTTGGCGACGTCCGTGACGTTCCGGCTGTCGAGAAATGCGTCGAGGGCTGCGATATCGTAGTTCACTGTGCCGCGGCGCTTCCGCTCTACTCCGAGAAGGACATCTTCACGACCGAGGTCGATGGATGCCGCAATGTCCTTGCCGCGTGCCGCAAGTTCGGCTGCGACAGAATGATCCAGATTTCCTCTACGGCAGTCTACGGCGTACCGAAGAAGCATCCGATCTACGAGACCGATCCGCTGATCGGCGTCGGACCATACGGCCAGGCGAAGATCGACGCGGAGGACATCTGCCGCGAGGCGATCAAGGAAGGGTACTGCGTCTCGATCATACGCCCGAAGAGCTTCATAGGCCCGGAGCGTCTCGGCGTTTTCGCGCTCTTCTACGACTGGGCGTATACGGGTCACGGCTTCCCGATGATCGGCAGCGGCAACAACCGCTACCAGCTGATGGACGTGGACGACCTCGACCATGCGATCTGGAACGCGATGACATACCCGAAGGACAAGGTCGCGACCGAGTTCAACATCGGCGCGAAGGAGTTCACGACGATGAAGGAGGACTACCAGGCGGTCCTCGACCATGCGGGCCACGGGAAGAAGATCCACGGCACGCCCGTGAAGCCGATAGTCTTCATCCTTCGCATCCTCGAAAAGCTCCACCTCTCGCCCCTCTATCCGTGGGTCTACGAGACGGCCTCCACCGACTCGTTCGTCTCGATCGAGAAGGCCGAGAGGATACTCGACTTCAAGCCAATGCATTCGAACAAGCAGGCGCTTATCAGAAACTACGACTGGTACGTCGAGCATCTCTCCGAGTTCCAGGGCAAGTCCGGAGTCTCCCACCGCGTTCCGTGGAAGCAGGGTCTTCTCGCGGTGGCGAAAATGTTCTTCTGATATGAGCGAGAACTCTCTGGCGATCATGTTGCTGAAGTCCGCCGGGATATTTTCCGACGAGCAGCTTCAGCGCATCTCCGACAACCGCGCGGCGAATCCCGGCATGGGGCTCGCCGAGGCTGCCGTGAAGTTCGGCGGCGCGAAGGAAGCCGATTTCCTCGCCGCCATCGGCCGGGCCATCGGGCTTGACACGGTGGATCTCGAGCACCAGCAGCCGAATCCAGACGCGCTCACGAAACTTCCGGCGTCGGCAGTCTACCAGTACAACGTCCTGCCGTTCAAGACGGACGGCACGTCGCTCACGATCGTCACTTCGGATCCCTTCGACACCGCCGCGGCGGACGGCCTCAGGCTCGTCGCCGGTTGCACGATCAAGACTGCGCTCGCCCCCAGGGAGGAAGTCGAGAAGGCCGTAAAGAAGTACTACGGCGTCGGCGCGGACGCGATCGAGAAGATGATCGAGGACGGCCGGTATTCCGTCGACGAGGATATCGGCGCGATGACGAAGATCGACGTCAACGAGATGGGCGAGGAGGCCTCGATCGTCAAGTTCGTCAACCAGATCATCGCAGAAGCCGACCGCCAGGGCGCGACCGATATCCACATCGAGCCGCAGGAGACGGAGCTCCGCATCCGCTACCGCATCGACGGCATGCTCCACAAGGTCGACGTTCCGCCTCAGCTGAACCGCCTCAAGAGCGCGATCATCTCACGCATCAAGGTCATGGCGAACCTCGATATCGCAGAGAAACGCCTGCCGATGGACGGCCGCATAGGCATACGCATCGCCGGGCAGGACATCGACATCCGCGTGTCGACCATGCCCGCCGCATACGGCGAGTCGATCTCCCTCCGACTTCTCGCGAAGAGCGGCAACTTCGTCAAGATGGACGACCTCGGCTTCAACGAACGCGACTACGCCGTCGTCAACAAGATCATCCACCGGCCGAACGGCATCTTCCTCGTCACGGGGCCGACGGGTTCGGGAAAGTCGACCTCGCTCTATTCGTTCCTCTCCGAGGTCAACAAGATAGACGTCCGCATCATGACGGCCGAAGACCCGATCGAATACCACATGGCCGGCATCAACCAGGTGCAGATGCAGAGCGAGATCGGCATGACGTTCGCGAGGGCCCTCCGTGCGTTTCTGCGTCAGGACCCCGACATCATCATGGTCGGCGAAATACGCGACCGCGAGACGGCCGAAATCGCGATCAACGCGTCGCTCACCGGCCACATGGTGTTTTCTACGCTGCACACCAACGACGCCGCAGGCGCTTTCCCGCGACTGATCGACATGGGCGTTGAGCCGTTCCTGATCGCGTCTGCAGTCGCCGGCGTGATGGGCCAGCGCCTCTGCCGCCGCCTGTGTCCGCAGTGCAGGAAGGAAGTCCCGCTCGACATGAAGTACTACACGCTCGACGTGCCGCCCGAGAGGGACACGGTGTTCGAGCCGGTGGGCTGCGACTCCTGCACCAGGACCGGCTACAAGGGGCGCCGCGCGCTCTTCGAGGTGCTTGAGGTCGACGAAGACATTGAGGGCGCGATAGTGCGCCGCGAGAACGCCACGCAGATCAGGAACATCTCCCTTTCAAAGGGCATGAAGACCCTGCGCGAGGACGGCTGGGCGAAGGTTTTCGCCGGCGTCACGAGCGTAAAAGAGGTCATGCGCGTCACGGAAGATCAGTAATGCCCGGGCTTTCAGGCGAACTACGGCAGAGGCTGACGCAGAGCCAGACGCTTGCGCCGCAGATGCGGCAGGGCCTTGAGCTTCTCGCGATGAGCCTCCCCGAGCTCAGGCAGCGTCTCCACGAGGAGATGAGCCGCAATCCCTGCATCGAGGACATAGAGGCGAGTCTCGAGAAGACGACCGTCTCGGAGAAGGTCCGCGAGATGGAGAGAGACGAGAGCGTCGACGAGTCCGGTTCGTCAGAAGAGGACTACGAGCCAGAGTTCGGCGCGGCCGCCGCGATAACGCGGGACGAGGATGCGGACGAGAGGCGCCAGCGGTTCTTCGACAGGCAGACGAAGGAGGAGACGCTTGAGGAGCACCTGCTCGCGCAGCTCAAGATGTCTGACATCGACGAGAAAGACCTGCCTCTTGCGGAGATGTTGATAGGCGAGCTGAACGCCGACGGGCGTTTCGTCGGCTCGATCCCCGACATTGTGATGGTTTCGGGCGAGAGTGAGGAGAAGATAGTCGCCGTCCTCAAGCAGATAATGCAGCTCGACCCTCCCGGCTGCGGCGCGAGGACGCCTCAGGAATGCCTGCTCGCGCAGATGGACAAGCTCGACGGCTCGCCGTACCAGGATGACGTGCGCGCGCTCATAGAGCGCCACTTCGAGGACATGGCGGAAGGGCGCATTGCCGTCATCGAGCGCGATCTCGGCATTTCCCACGAGCGCTATGCCGACGTCCTGAGGGAGCTCCGCACGCTCGAGCCCCGGCCTGGACGCGCATACGACCTTGCGGGCAAGTCGGTCAGCTATGTGCATCCGGAGGTGCATGCCGTCAAGACCGACGAGGGCTGGGAGGCGAGAGTCGACGACAGGAGCCTTCCCGAGGTGCACATCTCGCCGAAGTACCTGAAGATGCTTGCCGACCCCAACACCGACCGCGAGACCAAGGCCTACATCCGCCAGCGCATAGCCGCCGCCAATTCGCTCGTCGAGGCCGTTGAACGCCGCCAGCAGACGATCACCGACATCGCCCAGGCGATCTTCGACGCGCAGCCGGGATTCTTCGAGAAGGGGCTCAAGGGCCTGAGGCCGCTTACGATGCAGGAGATCGCCGAGAAGACGGGCGTTCACCACGCGACGGTGTCGCGCACCGTCCGCGACAAATACGCCTCCACGCCGAAGGGGACTGTCGAGCTCAGGAAGTTCTTTACGTCGGGAATCACCACCGACTCGGGCGAGCAGGTCACGAAGGACGCGCTTCGCGACCGGCTTGCCGCGATGATTGCGGAAGAGGACAAGGCGCATCCCCTGTCGGACGACCGGCTTTCTGAAATGCTCAAAAAAGAAGGGTTCCCGGTCGCACGCAGGACGGTCGCGAAGTACCGCGCCATTCTGGGCATTCCGGGAACGTCGGAGCGGCGTCACTGATTGTCGCCGCCTGCCGGTTTTTCGGCCGGCTCAGGCTCTGCGGCTGGCGTCTCGACCTCGACAGGCGCCGGCGGCTCTTCCGCCGGCACAGGTTCTTCCTGGCGCAGCGATTCTTCCGCGAGCGTCGTGACGAGGGGCTCGGCGGGCGTAATCCTCACTTCGCCTTTCCTGATTTCGCCGGATTCCTTGTCTTTGCGATTCTTGCCGCGGCTTTCGACGGGAGACATGTCGAGCTTGAGGACCTTCGCTCCGCCGTCTTCGCGATCGCCTGGCTCGAGCTTGTTGCCGCGTACGAATTCGCGGCCGAGTATGGCGTTCTTGGGAAGTCCGATGTCCTTCGGGAGATTGGACGGATCGGCGATTCCGACGGTCACGAACACGAGAATCTCCTTTTGGTCCTTCTGGCGGCTCTTCCAGCCGAAGAGCTTCGGGCCGATGTAGGGGATCTTGCGGAGGAACGGGATGCCGGAGTCGACGTCTTCCTCGACCGTCTTCGAGAGACCGCCGATCACCGCCGTGGCGCCGTCCTTCATCGTGAATTCGGTCGTGAGCCGCTTCACCTCGATGATTGGGTACTGCGTGTACGGCGTGTCGGTCTCCTGGCTCGAGTTTACGGTGAGGTAGCCCGTGCAGTCGCTGATCGTCGGAACGATTTCGACGGAGATGAGGCCGTCGGGCGAGATGCGCGGCGTCACGGAAAGCTGTATGCCCCAGCTGAAGAACGCCTCCTTCGCGAACATGAACTTGTCCTCGCCCGGGATCGTGTCGAGCTTCGTCGAGATCGAGAGGTTCTGGGAGTTCTGCCCGGTGTAGTTCGAGTCGATGGTGACGTTCGGGTACTTTGTCGTCATGTCGACCTTGGCTTCCTTGCCGTTCGACACGATGATCTTCGGGTTGGAGAATATCTTGGCGTCGGACATCTGCTCGAACGCGCTCATGGCGAGGCGGAAGTCGTCCATGGAGAGCTGCCCCGAAAAGCCGCGCGCGTTGTGCCACGCCATGTTTTCCGCCGTTCTGCCCGCGCCGGCGGCGGCTCCAAGCGTGGTAGGCATGATGCCCGTGTAGGTTGATGAATCGCTGATCTGGGTTGAAGTTTGCTGCGTTGTCTTGCCATCTCCGTCAACGGAGGTTGTGGAAGACGGGCTGCGTGTTGAGGTCCTGGTGGATATCTGCGAACCGTAGTATGCCGACCTTCCGCTGTTGTATTCCCATCCTCCGTTGATGTTCCTCACCGACGCGCCCCAGCTCTTCAGCGAGTCCCACTGCATGCCGAGCTTGTGCAGCGCTTCGGTCGAAAGTTCAATGAAGCGCGCTTCGATGTATATTTGCGCAACAGCCTCGTCTACCGCTGCTATGATCGCCTCGCAGTCGGAGAGTATTTTGTCGGTGGTCGTGACGACTACGACATTCGCCCCAGGGAAGCTCGAGGCAATCGGCGACTTGATCTTCCCGGCAGGGTCCTTTGGCGCGTATGTCGCGTTGAAGAGATCGGCAAGTTCCTTTGCGGACGCGTGGTTGAGTCTGAATGTCCTCGTCGATACTGGGATAAGCTGCAGGTCTTCGACGACACGGTAGATGTTGTCTCTGATCTCCACGCGAAAACCTCGCGAGCCGAGGATCGCCGTCATGCCCTGCAGCCACGGAACGTGCCTGAGCGACACGGAGACGCGCCGCTGCAGATTAGTGGAGTCGTCAGAGATTATGTTTGCGCCGGTGGTCTTCCTGAACTGGCGGAGAATGTCTGCGAGCGTCGCGTCGTCGCAGTCTATGTCGACGAGCGACATGGTGCCCTCCGACATCTCTCCTTTTATCTGCGGCTTTTTTGCAGCGATCGCCGAGTCGTCTTCTTCAAGGTCGATCTCGTCGGTTCCTTCGTCCTGCAGCGATGCCGAGGGCTCGACGGGGGCTGGAGCGGACGTTTCGTCGACTGCGCCAGCCGGATCCTGGGCCGTTGCCGCCGAGATCATCAATGCGAACAATGTCGCTGTTAGGCACTTCATTTCTTGTTCTCCTTCTTTTCGAGGATGTCTTTAAGCTTGCTTTCGTCAATATTGTCGTTTTCGATCGTCTTGACGCGGACGCGCACGAGCTTTATGGTGTCCCTGTTCGTAAGCCCCTTTACGCGCCATGTGAATCTGTGCCCGTTGTGGTTCACTGAGACGAGGTCGCCGTCTCCATAGGCGAGGCCGTTGATAAGTATGCACTGTCGTTTGGCGCCGTCCTGGCCCGTTATGACCACGATCCCGCTCGTCTTAAGCGTCTTTCTGGCATCGCTCCAGTGACGGTCCGATATCGTCTGCGACGAACGCGCGACAGCCCCCGCCGTTGCGGTGTCTTCGTCGGTGGGGGCCGCGGCGATATTGACTTCGACCGTCGGCTCGGCGCTTATGACCTCCCGTTCCCCGGCAAAGCCGATGGGCCAGAAGGGATTCCTCACGGCAATCGCCGCTATGATAATCACTGGGCTCATTTGCGCGTCAAGCCTCCTTTTGCCGGCCATTCGAGAACCATGGACACGGATTGAGATCGTGGATCTTGTTGAGCCGTGATCTGCAATTGCCGCAGCGAAACGAGCGGCAGCTCTTTTTCAAGACGGAGCAAAAACGACACGGCCTGTTGATAGCTGCCTGTCGCCGTAAGCATTACCGCTGCGCGCGTGTGGAGCTGGCGCGGCATCGGCGCCGGCAGCGGGAGAGCGCGGAACGACTCGTCCGAGTAGGTCACGTTGTTGAGCCCCGCGCCGAGGGCGAGTGGATCGATAATGGTCTTTGCCCGCATCGAGTAGGATTCAAGGAGCGGGACGAGCATCGCGTCGCGATATGGCTTGAGCGCCGCTTCGAGCTCGGAAAGATCTTTTGCGACCGTGTTTGAGCGCTTCAGGTCAAGGTCGGTTCTGTATTGCCTGTTCTGGAGTTCCGAAAGTTCCTGTTTCGCTTTTTCAAGCTCGGAGGTGGACGGCTGGACGCAGAATAGATATATAACCGTTGCGAGGGCTGCAAAAATGGCAGTCACGAGGAACGAGCGCTTCGCGTTCGGAGCCATGTTCTGGAAGACGCCGCTGTTCATTTCGCGAATCTCCTTCCCGGCATGGAGTATTCGATTTCGAAGCTGAGGAGCCGCTTGCCGTCAATCTCGGTGTTGTCCTGCTTGAAGGAGTTGACGTTGTGTTCGCCCGTCACGAGCGTTTCGAAGCCGCTCTCAAGCGACTCCATAAGCGAAACGACGGGCGTTTCCTTTGTGGCGAGCCCTACGATTACGAGCTTCTGGGTTTCGACGTTCTCTATTGGCCCGAAGAGGGGAACTTTTGCCCCGGGCGGCATAAGAACCTGTGGCCGCGGTTTGGATATCGAAAGCTCTTTCAGCTGGACTCTCATCGGAACAACCTCGGCGAACTTTGCGAGCGGCGCTCCTATTGCGCGTACGCCCGCCTTGTAGAACTCGAGCTGTTCGAGCTGCTGTTTGAGCTCGCGCGCAGTTTCGCGCTTCTGTATAGCCTCGGCGTGCGCGCTGTTTTTCGTTGCGAGGTCTTCCTTGATGCTTCGTGCTTGAGTTTTCGCAAGGAATATCTGGGTGAAGAGAACGCCCCACCAGACGAGCAGGCCGACGCAGGCGAGAAGGGCGCCGACAGGGAGCATTACCCTGAGGCGTACGGGCGACGAAGAGAGAACCTCGTTTGACTTGAGGAGATTCAGGTGAAGGGCGGCAGTCTTCATGTCGTCGCCTCCATTCCGGCTATTGCGGCGCCGAGCGCGACGAGCTGACGCGAGGCGTTGCCCGAATCAACGCCCTTGTCAACCACAAGCCCCTCGAACGGATCGGGGGAGAGGAGCTTCAGGTGCAGCGACTCCTCTGCATAGGCCGACCAGTGTGCGGCGCCCGCTCCTATTCCCATCAGAAACGCATGGTCAAATTTGAGGCCGTGCTTGCCGGCCAGATAGTCAAGCGATAGCGAGAGCTGCCCGAGGATGGGCCTTACGAACGGTTCAAGAGCAGGACGAGGGTCGATGAGCGACTCGTTGAGGACTGAGTCGACAAGCTCTTCGTCGAGACCGAGGGTGGCGCGCACGGTTTCCCGCATCGCGAGCGTGCCGCCCACGCCTGGGCAGCGCCGCCAGAGAACGGGTTCGCCTTTCTTGTACCCGGCGAGGTAGGTCGAGTCGGGTCTTGCGAATATCGCGAGAGCGCTGCCGTCGGCGGCAATGAACTCGGGCTGCAGCAGAATGCTCGCCATCAGCGCGGACTCCGACACCTGTATCGACGAGGCGGTTGGGCGCTTCCCCTCGGGGAGAAGCCTTGACAGCCACAGCGTCTGAAATTCAGGCAGCGAGGCGCAGAGGTGGAAGTTCTCCTCGGCCATTGGACGCACAACGAACCGACGGCCGTTCTCCGATACTGGCTTCCCTGCTTCGGGGAATTCGGGCCTGTGGGCAGAGGCTTCAGGCGTAGTCGCAGGCTTCTGGGGTTGCGCCGCAGGCTGGTCGCGCTTGATGCCGAAACGCTTCTTGCCGTCAAGGGAGGCTTTCTCCGCCGACGTGGACTTTATGTCCTGCGCGGGCAGGCCGGCCATCATGTCCTGCACCACGGCGTCGGCGGTGGACTGGGCGAATGTCGCCATCGGTGAATTCGCCGCGAGCGCCGCGTGCGGAGAGGTGAACTCCCTCGGCATTTCCCATATCGGCTGATGGGGGGTGTCTTCCCAGCGCATCGGCAGCTCGCCGTTAGGAGACTTGACGAACCCCGTCGCCGCAATGTGCCATCCCTTTTTTTTCCTGATGAGACGTACTGCGGGGCAGTCCGTCTCGCCAGGGGCGAAAAGCTCTATGCCTGTGATGTCTCCGGCAGATCTCGCTCCGCCGCCGGAGGGGAATTTTATCTCGATTGTCTTGTCTTTTGTCAGTTGCAGTTTCACGACGAGACATATTTTAGCAAATTGTGTGCCACTCGCGCTTGCCGATTGTGAAATTTTGTAGTATAATTCTCACCATGTCGAAGATTCTCATAGTCGATGACGAGCCGCGGATACTTCTTCTGCTCCAGAGCCTGCTGAAGGCAAACGGCTATGTTGTCGAAACAGCGCGCGATGGCAGTGCTGCTCTTGACATTGTGCGAAAGGGCGGCATAGACATTGCCATCACCGATTTGCGCATGACGCCGATGGACGGGATGACTCTCTTTCGCGAAATCAAGAACATCGCGCCTTCCATGCCGGTCATACTTCTTACCGCCTATGCAAGCGTGGAGACGGCTATCGAGGCGATGAAGAGCGGGATTTTCGACTATCTGACGAAGCCTTTCAAGGTTGACGACCTTATTGCGTGTCTCAAGCGTGCCGAGGAGCGGATATCAAAGTCCGCGGTGACGGCTGCGATTTCGGAGCCCTCTGTGAAATATCGCTTCGAGAATTTCATTGCCTCGTCGGCTCTGATGACGAGCGTCTGCGAGACGATACAGAAGGTGGCGCCAACGGCTGCTACTGTGCTTATCATAGGCGAAAGCGGTACGGGCAAGGAAGTTATCGCAAAGACCATACATCGCAACTCCACGCGCGCCAGGCGCCCCTGGGTTGCAGTGAACTGTGCGGCGATACCAGAGAATCTCCTTGAAAGTGAAATGTTTGGCCATGTAAAGGGCAGTTTCACCGGGGCTGTAGCTGACAAGGAGGGCCTTTTCGAGGCGGCCAATGGGGGGACGTTGTTCCTTGACGAGATATCCTCAATGCCACTCCATCTGCAGGGCAAGCTGCTGCGCGTGCTCCAGGAGAAGGAGATACGCCGTGTCGGGGGAACGAAATCCATCCCAGTTGATGTCAGGGTGATTGCGGCATCCAACGTAAACCTTGAGGAGGCAGTCGTCAAGGGAACGTTCAGAAGCGATCTTTATTATCGTTTTGCAGTTATAACGATTGAGATACCGCCCTTGAGGAAACGCCCCGAAGACATTATTCCGCTTGCGCGGCACTTTATCCGCACTGAACGCGGAGATGCGGCGCCGGCACCCGAGATCTCCTCCGATGCCGCAAAGGCATTGACGGCATACGATTGGCCGGGTAATGTGCGGGAACTTGAGAATGCTATAAAGCATGCGTTGACTTTCTACCGTGGCGGCGAAATAACGCGCGAACTGCTGCCGCAGAAGATAGCCGAGTATAAATCGGCACAGAATGTGCCCGAAGGCTCTACAAATGCATCGCTTAAGTCGTTCCTAAAGCAAAAAGAACGTGAATATATTGAGCAGATTCTTAACAATACCGGTGGCGATAAGGAAAAGGCGGCGGAGGCGCTGAAGGTAAATCTGTCAACCTTATACAGGAAGCTTTCTGATGACTGATATTTTGCAATGATGCGAAATTTTCTTATTTGTGCAAAAAAGTTTATGAAGGGCCTGTAATCGATAACTGCTGATTGTTTCTTGGAGATACGATATTATATGTAGATAACGGACATTGGCATGAGATTTGCATACAAATTTTTGCGTCGGCATGGTGTCGGCGCAAATAAACAAAACAAAAAAGGAACACAACCATGAAAAGAATGCTGAAGGGTTTTACCCTCATAGAAATCATGATCGTGGTCGCCATCATCGCCATTTTGGCCGCTGTTGCGATCCCGAACTTCGTGAAGTATCGCAACGAGTCCCAGCGCGCTTCTTGCATCAGCAATATGAAGCAGCTCCAGACCGCTGGTGAACAGTGGCTGATGAGCCATCCGGGCACAACCGCTCCCACGACGGCGGATCTGTGCGGTTCAACCCTGTACATCAAGAAAACGCCAGTTTGTCCCAAGAGTTCTGCTGCGTACACCATCTCCCTTGCAAACGATGCGATTGGTGTGACCTGCGCTAACGCCGGTGAACCAGATCTGCATGTCCTTCCTGAAAGTGTTGCGACTGGCAATTGATGTGCATTGATTCGTAAATGGATAACGAAAGGCGGTAGAGGTAGACCCTCTCCGCCTTTTGTTTTTTATGTATGCAAAAATTTTCGCGATTTAGCGCTTGCAGGTTGGGACTTGTTATTTGTCTGCTTCAAGTTGCGGCATACTGGTTCGCAGGGTCGATGGCCAATGACGAGTGTGTGCTGGCAATACCGCAGCCCGACACACCGCTCTACTATCAGGCTGCGCGACGCATAGTCGAGGGACATCCCTTTTCCTTTTCTGAAGGTTCGTCGGTTTGCACTGGCACAACTACAGTTCTATATCCATTCGTCCTTGCGATTCCATATGCTTTAGGTTTTTCCGGCGATGCAATGATTGTCGTCGGGTTCCTTTTGAATGCGTTGTTCTACTGTGTGTTTTTGTTTTCCTGGATCAAGGCGGTTGATGTCTGGTGCGACCGGGGTGATGCCAAGATCATGTCGTCGTTGATGATTGCGCTGTCCGGGCATTGTGCGTTTGCGACTTTCTCTCAGACAGATGTCGGTTTCTGGCTGGCTTTCAGCGGTTTGTTTGCATATGTGCTCTCGCGACAGCGCATTTGGCAGATAGGAGTTCTCCTTGCGTTTGCATCATGGGTACGTCCCGAAGGAATGATATTCGTAATTTCGTTCGCCGTGGTTACAATGCTTTTTTCCCTGTATCGTACGAACGCGGAAATGCGTTCGAAGCTTTTGGCCGCGGTCATCGGCGTGCTTTCCGTCTGTGGTGTGTTTGCCTTGAATTACATGCTGACGGGCAGGGCACAGTTCTCCAGTATAGCGGGGAAAGGCCATTTTACCGTCTTGCCTTTCTCCGCGGCGGTTATGGCATCTATTTCTGATTTGTTCTCCATGGTGAAATGCCTGCTTCTCGGCATGTCGCCGGGGATGCCGCGAGATTTGTTTGCGGTGCCTCTTTTCGGAGGAGTGCTGCTTGTGGTCGGGATTGTCGGCTACCGCTGGTCGCGAGACAATCTGTACGGACTTTTGGTGTTTGTACTCGCGGCAGCAGGAGGAGTGGCCAACATCGCCCAGAGCGGCATGCAGGGAATGAACATGGAGCGATACATCGTGTGGACATTCCCGGTTTTTGCAATTTTTTCTGCGCACGGTCTTGTGTTGATGGAAGACAGGCTGCCCCGCCCTGTTCGCAGGCTGCCGTCAGTGCTTGTTCTTGCTTTTTGCCTGATGGGGAGCATCTACTGCCATTGCAGCTTTCATCAGGCGTGCTCGTATGTTGACAGTGGCCGTATGTTTGCGAGAGATTGCGAACGCATCATGCCGAAGGGCGCGTCTGTCGGGGGCTTCCCCTGTGCGCCGGCGTATTTCCTTTCGTCTCGGAGATTCGCACATCTCACAGGTGTTTACTCTCCTGAATTTGCGCCTCAGGATGTCCCGGAGAATATTGAAAGACTGCGCAACAGGCCGGATTTGAGGTTTGACTATTGGCTTGCATGTTCCGATCTCGTTTCGCTTCTGGGGCGAGATGGCGTCGCCATGCTGGGAGATGCTGTGCTCGCTGGCCCAGGTGGAATGACTTTGATGAAAGCCGACTGGGGGGCGTTCGATTCTGTTTTGCCGAAGACTGCAATCGCCGGGCTGAGCCTGGTTGCCAAGGTAGATGTAGGGTATGAGGCGGATGAGTCTTCTGCGAAATACAGCGTGATCACGAGATGGGGGTATCCTGTGTTTGATCCGTTTGTGCAGTTTGGCAGATTGGGAGAGAGGAAGATTGTTGATGTCGGCCGTGTGGTTCTCGGTGGTGATGAAATGTCCGTGCCGCTGAAACCCGGATGTGACGCGGTTGTCGTCGCGAGATTCTGGCCAAGCCATTCGGTTGTGCGGTCGACTGCCGTGGCAAGCAATGTGATTGACTGCGCATTTGCCAATCCCCTCAAGCTTAATGTCTCTGTAGATGGGGATGTCGCAACTACGGTAGAGGTCTCTTATGCGGCGAACGGCTTTAGTGACGTTTCGTTCAAGATACCTGGCATGGCGATTAAGAACCCGGTTAGCCGCATTGGGTTTCTCGGCGATCATATTGTCTGCGGTTACTGGTTTTACCAATAGATTTTTGGCATTGGTCTTATGGCGAATGTGGGGTATATTCAGAATTGGAGGGCGGGGCGCTTAAAATTCTCGCACCTGATATTGGTCGCGTGTTTGTTTTCTGCCGCTTTTTTATTGTATCTTCCTTCCGAGTTGGGCGCGGCGTTGACAATCCCGCCGGATTCGTCTGAGTACTCTATTTGCCTTGTAAACCTTTTTGAACATGGCAAGTTCGGTTTTACTCTCAACGGAGAATGGTATCCATCACGATATTCGCCTTGGTTCTCGTTGACATGTCTTACGCCTGCATATTTGCTGAGTGGCGGCAATGCTCTTTGCTTCCATTGGGCAATATTGGCTTTTTCGCTCGTTCTCCTTGTGCTGATATTTGAGTTTGGGAGGAGGGTAGGCCTTGGATGGGCGGCGCCAGTGCCGCCGCTGCTGTTGATGTTTCTGCCTGATTTTGTCTTTTATAGCCGTGTCGTTATGACCGAGATCCCCTATACGGCTTTGCTTGCGGTCAACACGTTGCTTTTCGCTAGGTTCGCCGCTGCCCGCAGCCATTCGCCGAGGTTTTGCTTTTGTGCCGGCTTGCTTGTCGCTTGGCTTGGAATGGTGCGCATGACTGGATTGCCAATGATACTGGCGTTTGTAGTTGTTCTCCTTTTGCGCAGGGAGAGTTGGAGGTCTTTCCTATGGCGATGCCTGCTAATCGCAGCCCCGGTTGTTGCATATGTGCTTATAAGCCTTATTTACAATCGTGTGGTTTTTGGCAGCTTTTTTAGAAGTGGCTATAAATATTGGGCTTCGGTGCCATGTGACTTTCCTCAGCTGATGTTTAATCTTGCAAACATTGAGAACGTTGTCTATGTTATGACGCATACTGCAATAGGTATGATTACAATTGCCGTTTGCGTGCTGACTGTGATGTTTTTTCTTCTAATTGCAGGTGGAAGATTTGGCGGTGTACAGAAAAATAGATGGTTCTTGGCTGCAGCTTCGTATCTTATTTTACAAACTATAATATTGGTGGCCCTTTATGGCGGGTACTATTGGGCCGACACAAGATTCTTCCTGCCAGTGGCAATATGTTTTCTGCCTTTTGCGTTTTATGCAATCAGGATGTTTTCCGAGTTCGCGTTGCGTCGGTACGCGCAGTTGGGACTGCTATTGGCGATTCTCGGCGTCTTGATGGCGTTTCTTGTCTCAAATGCCCAATATTGGTATGTCGTCAAGGGGCGTAAGTTCTGGCTGTGTTCTGCGATAAACACGGCTTCAGCATTGCCTCGGGAATCTGTAATTGTGCAGGACGGAGACCCGCTGATTCTTGATTATTTCGCCCTTGCTTCGGACAATGTTGCGCTTGTCCCATTTACACGTCAGTTTGATTACGCATCGCACATGGTGGCGCCTTCCCCAATAGGTGGGGTCTGCGATCCTCCGTCGTCCGGAGAGCAGAGGATTATTGGCGAACTGGTGGACAAAGGAATATGCAAGCTGCCATTCAAGAAGACGTTTTTTGAAGACCCTGAATTCATTTCGCAGTTGTTGCGGACAGGTAAACGTGTTTTTCTTCAGATGGGCAAATATGGTGACGCTTTCTTCCGTGATCCTGACATTGTCAAAAATATCCTAAGGCGCAACGGAATGTCCTGCAAAATATATTCAAGGAAAACCATCAAGGCTATACATCCTAACGCTGTCCGCAGGTTTTTTGATGATTTTGTGCTTCTTGGCGTCTTCATGGGGGAGCGCGAGGAAATTACCATTATCAATTATGAGTTGTCTCTGACTGATTCGTCGAAGGATGATTCGTCGAATTTGGCGGGGCACGAAGACTCTTAATGGGGGTGATTGCACTTGGCCTGCTCTGAGACATATTGCGTCGCCAAGCCGAATTCATGGCGTGATCGGCTTACGCTTTTTGCCAGGCGTAAGATTTATCGTGCAATGAGCTGCATGCTGCCCTTGGATGCAGTGCATTCTGTGCTTGATGTCGGAGTTACGGCAGATCGCGAATGTGGGTTTTCAAATTTTTTCGAGATGATGTTCCCTCATACTGATCGAATCACGGCCTTCTCGAATCAGGATGCTTCTTGGATGAGCGAGGTGTGGCCAGGTATTAAGTTTGTTCGCGGCGACGCAAGAAAAATGCCGTTTGCCGACAAGTCGTTTGATTTTGTCTTTTCGTCTGCCGTGATTGAACATGTTGGCTCTAGGGAATGTCAACTGGCATTCCTGCGTGAATGTTTTCGAGTGGCAAGAAGGCATGTTTTCATTACTACGCCCAACCGCTGGTTCCCTGTCGAAATGCATACAGGACTTCCATTCCTTCATTGGTTGCCTGTGGCTTGGCATCGAATGATAATCCGGGCTTTTGGGTATAAAGTGCTGTCCAAAGAGGACAATCTCAATTTATTAGATGAAGGCGCTCTCCGTGGAATGTTGGAGGAACTGGGTGTGAGAGTGTTTAAAATCAAAAAGATGAGGTTCATGGGCTTGCCGTCTAATCTACTGCTTGTCGTGGAGAAAGGAGATGTTCGATGAAACTGTCGGTTGTCGTTCCTATTTACAATGAAAAAAACACGCTTGGAGCAGTCGTCGCAGCACTTAAGGCGTTGCCGATGCAAAAGCAGATTGTCTTAGTGGACGATTGTAGTTCTGATGGATCGACTGAGATAATGGATGCAATATCAAGCGACGAGGGGAATGAAGTAGTCAAACTTCGGCATGACAATAATCGAGGGAAAGGAGCTGCGCTGCGCACAGGATTCGCCGTCGCGACAGGAGATGTCGTCATCGTGCAGGATGCTGACTTGGAATATGCCCCGACCGAAATCATGAAAGTTATACAGCCGATAATAGACAAAAAGGCCGACGTAGTCTTCGGGTCGCGCTTTATGGGAGGAGAGGCGCATCGAGTCCTCTATTATTGGCATTCCGTTGGGAACAAGTTCCTGACTATGCTCTCCAATTGGTTCACGAATCTGAATCTTACCGACATGGAGACGTGCTATAAGGCTTTTCGCCGCGAGGCGCTTATGGAAATCTTGCCGCACTTGCAGCAGGATCGGTTCGGTTTCGAGCCGGAAATCACGTCGCGTGTTGCGCGCGCCGGGCTGCGTGTCTATGAAGTTGGCATATCATACTCTGGTCGCACCTATGCCGAGGGCAAGAAAATCGGTTGGAAAGACGGCGTGAAGGCAATTTGGTGCATAGTGAAGTACCGGTAGGATGGCTGCTCCGGGAGATAGGATTCGCATAGTTCTCTCAGTAGCCGATTTATGCTATAATTACCACCATGATTTATGCCTTGCGAAAGCTGATCGCCTTCGTGTTCCTCGGCGGGATGTTCTGGTTCATCTACCAGGACCTGGACAATCTCGACAAGCCGTGGTTCATGCACGCGCTCGGCCTAATTGCGGTGGCGTTTGCGTTTTTCTGGCTTGTGATACCGATGGTCGTAGTCTGGACGCGGCGCAGGAGCCGCGTGCGCCGCAACCGCGAGCGCCATGCGAAGTGGCTTGCCGAAGGCGGGACTTCCGGCCTTAGCCCGCATCCCGCGGGAAGGGGAAAGACGGCGAGCCTCGCGTCCATTGGAAAGACAGACCTTATATTCTTCCATGAGAAGGGGACGCTCTACACCTCCCTCTCCGAGCCGCCGTACGACGGCTACGCCGGGCCGAGCAGGCTGGGACGCCCCAGCGACGTTGCGCTCCCTCACTTCAGGCAGAAGTGCAACGTCGACCAGCGCACGCACTGCTACATCACGAGCAGAGGTATCGCCTTCGCGGGCAAGGAGCTTGACTTTGCGATCCCGTTTTCGGAGTTCAGGTCTTTCGCCGTCGAGCCAGGTGGAATCATCTTCGAGACAGACCGCGGCACATTTACCGCGCGCTTCGCGTTCACGTTCCAGAATCCCCTTGTCGCCGCGGATGTCCTCGCATTTGCGAAAGAAGGCAAAAAATGAAATCTGGCAGCGCAGTTGACATCGACAGCGTCTCGCGCTCTTTCGGATCCGTGAAGGCCGTCGACGGGCTCTCCTTCGTGCTTGCGCCTGGAGAGATCGTCGGTTTCCTCGGCACCAACGGCGCAGGGAAGACGACGACCATAAAGATGACGCTCGGGCTTCTCGCCCCCACGTCCGGCACAGTCAAGGTGCTTGGCGGAGATCCTTCCGATCCACGCGTCCGCGCGCATATCGGCTATATGCCCGAGGTCGCGACGTACTACCCTTACCTCGACGCGCGTGAACTGCTCTCGTTCTACGGCGGGATATGCGGGCTCGACGCGAAGACGGTGAGGAGGCGCACGGACGAGCTCCTCGATGCCGTCGGGCTCGCCGATGCCGCGAAGCGTCCGCTCAAGACATATTCCAAGGGGATGCTCCAGCGCGCCGGAATCGCGCAGGCGCTCCTGAACGACCCAGATCTCCTTGTCCTCGACGAGCCGTTCACGGGGCTCGACCCGCTCGCGCGCATCCATTTCCGGGAACTCCTGCTGGATCTCAAGAGGCGCGGCAAAACAGTGTTTTTCTCCTCGCACGAACTTGGCGAGACCGAGCTTCTCTGCGACCGCGTCGCGATAATGAAGAAGGGCCACTGCGTCTACCAGGGACCGGTGAGGGATCTCGCAGGAGACGGAGCCGCCAATCTTGAGCGACTTTTCCTCAAGACCCTGGAGGAGGCGAAATGAAACTTTTCCTCAGGCAGGTGCGCTCTCTTGTGAAGCTCTCTTTCCTCGAGCTGTGGCGGCGCAATGATGTATTCGCGCTCTTGCTGCTTGGCCTTGCTCTCATGGTGCCGCTTTCGATGGCGACGCCTTTTGGCGCCGCGGGTGCGTCGCGTTACCTCGACGAGATGGCGCTCCTTCTCGTCTGGGGCTTCTCGCTCTTCATCGCGCTCGGTGCGGGGCAGCGGCTCTTTCCGCCGGAATTCGAGTCGCGCACGATCTACCCGCTTCTCGCAAAGCCGATCTCGCGCGGACGGCTTCTCGTCGGCAAGTACATCGGCGCGGTCGCAGCGGCGTGGTCGGCGCTTGCGTTCTTCTATGTCCTCTTCGTCGCGAGCGTGCTCCTCAGGGGCGGCGCATTTGCCGCGGAACTGCCGCAGGCCATCGTGCTTCATTTCGCCTTCGTCGCGCTTGCCGTCGCCGTGTCGCTCCTCGGCTCGCTTCTCGTGACGGCCTCTGCGAATCTGTCGCTTTCCGCAATAGTTCTTGTCGGCATGTTCTTCTTCGGGCGGCGGCTCCCCGAATACGCCGAAGGCCTCAATCCCGCGCTCGCCTGGGTCGTGAAAGCCGTCTACGCGGTCGCTCCGCACGCCGAGTTCTTCGACATGCGCCAGCGCCTCGTCCACGGCTGGGGCGCAGTTGACGGAATCGTGTTCTCGGTCGTCTTGCTCTATGCTGCCGCGTACGCCGCGGCGCTTCTCGGGCTCGCCGCGCTCGTTCTCCGCAGGAGGCGCCTGTGAGGCTTGGCGCAACAGCTCTCGCCGCCGCGGCCTTCGCCGCGCTGGCCGTTCCGTCCGCGATGCGCCAACTCCGCGGCGGCGACGCGATGCCCCAGGTAGTGAAGGGCGAAGGCGCTCTTGCCGTCGCGTTCGGCGACGCGCGCGGGACGATCAGTCGCGCGCTTGTTCACAAGGCGGACACGTATTACCACGGCGGAATCGACGTGGACTGCGACCATCTCGGCTCGCACAATCACGACGAGCACGGAGAAGGCGATCATCACGTCTGTCACGAATGCGAGCATGGGCATGACGACGATCTCGACGACCACGACGGGGAGCACGAGGGGAAACACTGTTTCTCCGACGATCCCTGGGCCTGGATCAATGAACATGTCCGTGCGCCGGAAATCCACAGGCATCTCGCCGGGGCCGAATCTGTCGAGATGATGCCGTGGTTCTGGGCGTCGGTCAAGGCCGACCCCCACAACATCGACGCCTGGACTACCGCGTGGTTCATCGCCGACAGCTCTATGAAGGACAAGGCCCTTGCGCTTCGCGTCGTCAGCGAGGGCCTCGGGCGGAACCCGGACGATCCAGAGCTGCTTGTGTGCCGCGGCAGGACTTTCTACGACCGCGGGCGCGGCGACATTGCTGCGGCTCGCAAGGCATTCTCCGCGGCCGTTGAAGCGGCCGACAGGATCCTTCGCGCCGGCGGGGACCCGGCTGACGAGCGCATCATATGGGCACGCAGGTTCGCGACGGCATATTTAGACAGGATAGAGAAGAAGGCTGATTCCAGGTAGGGTGGAATTTGGTATAATATACGCATGAAAATTGCGGTGATTGGCGATGGTGGATGGGGAACGGCGAATGCGCTGCTTCTCGTTGGCTATGGGCATGACGTGACGGTATGGGGCGCGTTCCCGGACTACATAGAGGAGCAGCGCCGCACCAGGAGAAACGAGAAGTTCCTGAAGGGCGTCGTTCTGCCCGACGCGCTGAAGCTTACTGCCGACCGCGAAGAGGCGGTGAAGGGCGCCGAAATCGTCGTTCTCGCGCCGCCGAGCAAGTTCTTTGCGTCGGTAATGGAGGGCTTCAGGGGTCTCATAACCGACGACCAGCTCGTCGTCTCGCTTACGAAGGGGCTTTGCGAATCGTCAAACAAGCGCATGACGGAGCTCGCGAAGGAGATACTCGGGATAAAGAGCGTAGTCGCGCTCGCAGGGCCGACTCACGCCGAGGAGGTGAGCCGAGGGATCCCGACTACAATCGTCGCCGCGTGCGAGGACGAGGAGAAGGCGAAGAAGGTCCAGCGCGTCTGGTCTGGCCCCAAGTTCCGCGTCTACACTTCGCCCGATCCGGTCGGCGTAGAGATAGGCGGCGCCGTCAAGAACGTCATCGCGATTGCCGTCGGCTGCTCCGACGGGATGGGCTTCGGCGACAACACGAGGGCCGCGCTCATCACGCGCGGCCTCGCGGAGATGAAGCGCTTCGTACTCGCCTACGGCGGTAAGCCCGAGACGCTTTCCGGGCTCGCCGGGATAGGCGATCTCATCGTCACCTGCACGTCGGTTCATTCGCGCAACCATTCCGTCGGCGAGCGTCTTGGGAAGGGCGAGAAGATAAAGGACATTCTCGGCTCGATGCAGATGGTGGCCGAAGGAGTCTGGAACTCGAAGGTTGTCCACGACCTTGCCGCGAAGCTCGGCGTCGAGATGCCCATCTGCGATCTCGTCTACGCGCTTTGCTACGAGGACTTCGACGCCCGGAAAGCCGTCGAGTCGATGATGGGCCGCGAACTGAAGAGCGAGTGACATGAATCAGCACGCCAACATCCTAAAAGAACTTATGCCGATATTGGCGTTTTTCAGCTTTTGGCTGGGGGCGTGCATTGCGTCGTTCCTCAACGTCGTCATCTGGCGCGTGCCAAGGGGCGAGTCGATCGTCTCCCCGCCGTCGCACTGCCCGAAGTGCCACTCGCCGATCAGGTGGTACCAGAACATTCCGATCCTCTCGTGGCTTGCGCTCAGGGGCAAGTGCGCCAACTGCCGCGCGCCGATTTCGCCGCGGTATATCTGCGTGGAGCTCCTGGGCGGTCTGCTGTTCCTTGCGGTGTTCTTGCATCTGTTCGGCGGCGACGGGAAGCCGGTCGTCGCTCCGTTCGGGCAGGTCACCTACATTGGTGGAATCTTCATCCTGCTTGTCTGGTGGATTT
>Ga0256405_10003165_pt1 | contig 34971 bp, 28 predicted proteins | sample RumenRJG_02DNA_FD_189096 | JGI IMG/M metagenome (GOLD analysis project Ga0256405, IMG submission 189096) | Bovine rumen microbial communities from Lethbridge, Alberta, Canada - RJG_02 | ecosystem: Host-associated > Mammals > Digestive system > Stomach > Rumen | place: Canada: Alberta...
ACAGTCGATGTCCATATCAGACGGCTGCGTGAGAAGATCGAGGAGAACCCTTCCGACCCGAAGTATGTCCACACCAAGTGGGGGGTCGGATACTACTTCGCTGCTTCATAAATCAAGAATGTAACATAAGATATAAATGCAATGATTGCCGGCTCATACGATGTATGAGTCGGTTTTTTTTATAAAGATGGCCACTTATCATCGTGTACGGAGACTGCCTGCATAACGGCGCAGGTTACGCGATTAACCTATTGTGAATCGGGCATCTTTGAAATAACATGAAACAAAAGCGTGAAGGAGAAGTTTCATGTCAGAGAAAAGTTTTTTGCAGGATGTACTGCGCATTTCCATACCGGTGGCATTACAATCCATGCTGCAGTCTTCCTTTTCCATGGTCGATCAGATCATGGTCGGTCAGCTTGGAGATAAAAGTGTTGCTGCGGTTGAAATCGCCGGGAAACCCAGTTTTATTTATGCGTTCGTCATTGGAGCCATCAGCACGATCACGGGGATTATGATCTCACAGTACATTGGCAACAAAAACAGAGAAGCAGAGGAAAAGAGCATCTGTGTGAATTTTCTGGTGATGATATTAACAGGGCTTACCTTCCTGTCTGTTTTCGGCCTTTTCCGGAATCCGTTCGTGGAAATGTTTACGGAAGAAGAGCAGGTAATCGCAGAGGGCAGCACTTATCTGGGGATTATCTCATGGACATTCATTCCGCTGGGAATCTGCAGCATCTTGGGGACGGCTCTTCGATGTCGGGATAAATCAACCTGGCCGCTTTATATTGGTATTTTTTCTGCTCTGCTCAATACAGGGTTAAATTACTGCCTGATATTTGGAAATTTTGGCGCGCCACGTCTTGGAATAGCAGGTGCCGCATATGCGAGTGTCATATCCCAGGCGGCCGGAGCACTGATATCCATCCTGTGCTTTTACAGATTATATGGACGGATTCGTATTTCGTTAAGCCTTGGAAAGGCAGGGTATTCGCAGTACTTTATGATGCTGCTGCCGATTGTTTTGAATGAGTTTTTCTGGTCTGTGGGACAAAGTGTATACACATATGTTTATGGGCACATGGGGACCAATGAACTGGCAGGGATGTCATTGACGGGCGCTGTTCAGGGCCTGACCATGGGAGCATTAAGCGGCCTGTCTCAGGCAGCCGGGATTCTGATCGGCAAAAGACTTGGCTGCAAGGAATATGACGCTGCCTATGAGGATTCCAAAAAGTTATGCGGGCTGGGAGTGGCCGGATCACTGGTCTTCACGTTGTTATTGATTCTGATAAGAAATCCGTACGTTCAGATGTTCAACGTATCAGGAGATGTTCGCGGAATCGGCGCGGATATTCTGGCAGCATTTGCGATCCTGATGCCTGTGAAGGTGCAGAATATGATACTGGGAGGCGGAATCATCCGGAGCGGCGGAAAAACAAAGTATGTCATGATGATTGATATGATGGGAACCTGGCTGATCGGCGTACCTCTGGCACTGCTTACAGGACTGTATTTAAAGCTTCCGGTTATCTGGGTTTACTTTATTTTATCGCAGGAAGAACTGATCCGTCTGATCGTATCTGTTTTTATGTTCAGAAGCAGAAAATGGATGCACACACTACAATAATTGGAGATGAGTATGTGGGATGAAAAGAAGATCCGGATTATTGATATTGCAGATGAATTAGGCGTCAGTACAGCGACTGTTTCCAATGTCATCCACGGCAAAACAAAAAAGATATCCGACGCAACGGTCAGACGGGTGCAGGAAAAACTCGTTGAAAGAGGATATATTCCGAATATGGCCGCGACGCTCCTTTCGCAGAACAATTCGAGAATTGTCGGAGTGGTTGTAAATAATCATCCGAAATATGAAGGACATGTTCTGGAAGACCCGTTCGTCAGCAGCGCGGTCAATGCGTTATCGGACACACTGGAAAGCCATGGATATTTTTTAATGCTGAAGAAGACAGGCAATATCATGGATATTATTCCCTTCGCATCCATGTGGAATATGGATGGAATGATAATCATGGGTTTTTGCGAAGATGAGTATCAGAAACTTCGTGACCGCATCAGGATACCGTTTGTTGTGTATGACGGTTTTTTTCAGAATGACAGAAACATCTGCAATCTGCTGCTGGATAATTATGACGGAGGAAGGCAGGTCGGCGCGTTCTTCAGGGAAAACGGCAGAGAGAAGATATTATTTATAGCGGATAACCGGCTGAAACCGGATTATGACAGATATGAGGGACTTTGCTCCGGTTATGGAAAAAAAGTGGATTTTCTGGAAGTACCTATGAGTAAAAAAGAAAGACAGGCACACTATTGGGATCTCTTACCGGTATTTCAGAATTATGATTCGGTGTTTGCTGCCTCGGATTATTATGCGGTTGAGATCATGTACTTTCTGATTCACGCGGGGGTACGCGTCCCGGAAGAGATCTGGGTTGTGGGATTTGACGACATGGAGTTATGCAGAAATGTCATGCCGCAGTTATCATCCGTCCGGCAGGATGTGTTTTTGCGCGCAGGAAAAGCAGTGGAGTATCTGGATCGGATGAAAACAGACAGAAGCTATTCTGTAACGGATATAATTCCGGTACAGTTCGTTCCGCGGATGAGCTGTGGAAGAAGAGCGTATTGAACAGCGCGGCTGAATCGGCGATTCATCACCCACCTCCACAGGTGGGTGTTTGTTCGCCTGCCGGGCTGATAAAAGTGGGAAGACAATTGAAACATCAGCGGGGCAGCAAAGGCTGCTCCGCTTTTAATTTGGCTTAAGGTTGATCCTCTATAACAGCCCTATCAGTTCAAACTGAATCAACCAGGCTGATACGGAACCTGTTGTTCACCAGACAGAAAGAGAGGATCAGACCATGAAGAACAAATTTTTCAGAGTACTTTTTCCGGCAGCTGTCCTTGGACTGTCCATCATGCTGACAGCCTATGCCGCCAATTCTTCAAACGCTTCAGAGACGACAGCAGCGGAAAGCACTATCAGCTCAAAAACATCGGAAGCTTCTGAAACTTCTGAAGCGGCAGAAGGAGCGGATGGGGAAAAGGAGGCAGCTGGAGAGGAGAATACGTCCAGTGATGAGTGGTATTCGGACCGTGACATGGAGCAGAGCCCGGACACATCAGACACTAAGACAATTGAGGTGACAGACGGACAGACCCTGTCCATCACAGAAGAAGGAACGTACATTCTCCAGGGAACTGCATCAGACTGCACAGTGCTTGTCAATGCACCTGAAGCCAAGGTGCAGCTCATTCTGGATAATGTGACGGTAACCAACACGTCGTCTCCGGTCATCTACGTGCTGGATGCGGACAAGTGTTTCGTCACGACGGCGGAGGGCAGCGAGAATGCACTCACGGTATCCGGGACATTTACGGAAGATACAGAAAACGATGTCAAGACAGATGCCGTGATTTTCGCGAAGTCCGATCTGACGCTGAACGGGAAAGGAACGCTCACAATCAGCTCGACGGACAATGGTATCACGTCAAAGGATGAACTGACCGTCACGGGCGGCACGTACAACATTACAGCATCCGGAAAGGGACTGGAGTCCAATGACTCGACTGCCATCTGTGACGGAACCTTCACAATCGACGCGAAGGAAGGCATGGAGAGCACGTATGTCCGGATTGATGGAGGAACATTTGAGATCAGTGCAAGTGATGATGGAATCAATGCTGCGGCAAACAGCGACAAGAACAATGTGCAGGTCGAGATCAATGGAGGAACCCTGTCGATCAAGATGGGAGCAGGCGATACAGATGGAATTGATTCCAATGGCGATCTCACTATCAATGGCGGAAACATCTCGATTGAGTGCAATTCTCCATTTGACTACGACGGGACCGGGACGCTGAATGGCGGAACCGTCGTTGTAAACGGCGAAGAGGTGACAGAGCTGACCAACCAGTTCGGAGGTGGAATGGGAGGCATGGGCAAGGGCGGTATGGGCAAAGAAGGTATGGCCCCTGGCGGCTTTGGACCAGGGAATCAGCATCCCGGAGACACGGACGCAAATTCCGGGAGCACGGATGAAACAGATGCTGAGTCCGGCAGTACGGATGAGAGCGCCGGGAAGACAGATGCCGGAGCCAGTAATACAGATTCTGGGAACCAGACTTTCGGGAAAATGGAACCGGGGAACAGGCAAAAGAGTGATCAGGGTTCCAACGGTACAGATGCAGCTTCCGGAAGTACTCCCACCGTGGGGGAGGCAACGGGTGGACAGGGAGTCTGATGACGCCAGCTGTCATATACCGGAAGAAGAAACGGAGGTGATTTTATGAGAATCGCGTTAATTCCGGCATTTGAACCGGATCTGAAACTGGTCAATACTGTCCGTGAGCTTCGCAAGACAGGATTCGAGGTTGTGATCGTCAATGATGGCAGCGGCAGCCGTTACCATGAGGTGTTCGAAGAGGCGGCAGCCTATGGAGCGGTTCTTTCCTACCGGAAGAATCGCGGCAAAGGTGCTGTTCTCAAAGATGGACTTCGATATATCCGGCAGCGTTATCAACCGCCTTATATCGTGGTGACGGTGGATGCGGACGGGCAGCATAAGACGGCGGATGCCGTCCGGTGCTGCCAGGAGGCAGAAAAGCAGCCCGAGGCGCTGATTCTGGGCAGCCGGCGGGATGATGGGGGACAGGTACGGGTGCCACTTCGGTCACGCTTTGGAAATGCTCTGACGCGGAAGATTTTTCAGATCCGGACAGGAGTATCTGTCTATGACACACAGACCGGACTGAGAGCCTTCTCCGACAGACTGGTTCCGCCGCTGTTAAACATTCCGGGCGACCGCTATGAATATGAGATGAATATGCTGCTTGTCTTCGCGGATCAAAAGAAACCGATCGTGGAGATTCCGGTTTCAAAAATCTATATCGATGGAAATGAGACTTCCCACTTTGATCCGGTCAGAGATTCGATCCGCATCTACAGGTGCATTCTGAAGGTTCCGGATGTCGTGAAGTTCGGGCTTTCATCCCTGATCGGCTTTCTGACAGACTACGGCGCGTACGCAGCCCTTGTGACAATGGCAGGATGGACGGGGGCACCGGCTGTGTTCGCAGTTACCGTTTCGAATATTCTCGCAAGGATATTAAGTGCCACCATCAACTTTACCATCAATCGGAAATATGTGTTCCGGTCAAGAGAAAAGACTGCAGTCAGCGCTTTTCAATACGCAATCCTGGCAGCCGCCATTCTTGCAGGAAACACTGTTCTGCTTAACATCCTGGTCGAAGGGGCAGGGATCAGCAGATACCTGGCAAAGCTGGTGACCGAGCTTACTTTTTTCACACTCAGCTGGATCGTGCAGAAATGGATCATCTTCAGAGACAAGCCAGCGTGCAGTGTGAAGCCGGAAGGATATCTGACGGTTTGCGGAAAAGGAGAAGTGGAATGAAAAGGAAGAAGAGATGGTGGGGGATCTGGGCAAGAGGGGCCGTCACAGCCTTTTCTTTGTTTGTCGCGCTTGACACGTTTGTCATTCCGGCATCCTACTCATCCGTAAAGGCAAGCGACAGCACGCTGTTCTCAGAATTGGAGAGCAGGGCAGCTGCAGAAAGCACAGCCACAGCCGCCACAGAGAGCACAGCTGCGGCAGCTGCAGAAAGCACAGTCACAGCCGCGACAGTTGCAGAGAGCACAGCCGTGGCGACGGCGGACAGTGACGTAGTGGCAGCCTCCGCAGGCGGATTGTCCGGTACGAGCCTTGGAACGGCAAAGACGGATGACTATAGCATCACAGTGACACAGTATCAGGAATATGACACCGCCATCTACGTAGCGGACATCACTGTCTCCAGTGCAGAGATCATTAAAACCGCCCTGGCGGATGACACATATGGAAAGAACATCACGGCGTACACCTCCACCATCGCTTCAGAGAATCAGGCGGTGCTCGCGATCAATGGGGACTATTATGGCGCGCAGGAATCCGGTTATGTGATCCGGAACGGCGTGGCATACAGGGAAACGTCCGACGGAGAGGATATTCTCGTTCTGTACGCAGATGGATCGATGAAGGTGCTGGACAGCGATGATGTGACGGTGCAGGAGCTTCTTGACCAGGGAGTTTGGCAGGCGTGGAGCTTTGGACCGGGACTTTTGTCAGACAGGGTGGTGACGGTTGGAGAAAATACGGAGGTTTCCCGTGCAATGAATTCCAACCCGCGGACAGCAATCGGACAGATCGATGACAATCATTATGTCTTTGTCGTTTCGGATGGGCGGACGGATGAGAGCAAGGGACTGAGCCTGTATGAGCTGGCGGAATTTATGGAAAACCTCGGCTGCAGGACAGCGTACAATCTGGATGGAGGCGGAAGCTCGACGATGTACTTCAACGGATCGGTCGTCAACAATCCAACGACAAACGGACGGATCAAGGAAAGGGCGGTGTCGGACATTGTTTACATTGTATAAGAAATATCTTGTAAGAAATGGAGCCGCGGCGGTATTTCTGCTGGTATTTGCACTGATTTATGAATACTTTTCTCACGGAGTCGTATCCGGATACATGCTCGGAGCCTGGCTGATTCCGCTGGCCGGGTCCATCCCGTATCTGTACATTGAACGGCTGTATCGGCAGCATTCGGCAGCGTGCGATGAGCAGCGGTGTGCCGCTGTCTCCGGACTCTGGCAGCTTGGGATCTTTACCCTCTCACAGGGCTTCGTCATGAAGGGCATCATCGAAATCTACGGGACGACCAACCGGTGGACAGCAGTCTACGTCCCGGCAGCAGCTCTGCTTTTTATCACAGCGGCAGGTGTGGCGGTGGTGAAGAGAAAAGGGCCTCGCGGAAGCAGAAGAGTGCCGTCAGAAGATCATTCAGGATCATTCAAGGAAAGAGCACCCGGAAAACAATCCGGTGCGCTTCATCCTCCAAGACGTGAAGGGTAAGATGATTTCTGGCTGCGATGGCCTGGGCGATGGAGAGGCCGAGCCCGTATCCTCTGGCTTTTGCTCCACCGCTCCTGGAAGGATCACCCCGGTAGAAACGGTCGAAAAAACGATCCAGCTGATCAGAGGGTGTCGACCTGTCCCAGGCATTGATGGTCTCGAAGCAGACATGTCGTCCCTGACGGGAAAGCCGCAGCTCCACGTTCGTGTCTGGCAGGGCATACTTGAGGGCATTATCGGTCAGAATGGTCAGAAGCTGGACGACGGAAGCCTCATCCGCCGTCACAGTTAGATTTTCTGCGATCTTTGTGCAGATCCGGGTGTTGTTCATGTCTCCGATTCCCTCAAATGCGTCCGCAGTGTCCTGCACAGCCTGACTGAGGTTGAACGGCTTCATCTTCAGCTCGCTCTGGGCTTCCTCCAGCCGGGACAGGCTGATCAGGTGCTCGATGAGCCCCCGGAGTTTTCCAACCTGTTTCTTCGTCCCTTTCACCCACTCATTGTCTGGCAGATCCATTGCGAGGATGTCCATGTTGGTTCCAATGACTGAGAGCGGGGTTTTCAGCTCGTGACCGGCATCTGTGATGAAGCGCTTTTGCTTCTCCATGCTTTCCCGAAGCGGCCAGATCGCCTTCTCTGACATCCGGCAGATAAAAAGAAACGTTAAAAGCAATCCGCCAAGCCCGACCAGGATGGAGGTCAGAAGGAGCGACCGCATGGCCTTGAGCTCCGTCGTGCAGTCGAGCAGACGGACCTGTTTCTGGCCTTCACCTCCGATTTCCCGGACCTCATAGAGATAGTTATTGTAGATGCCTGAAGCATGTCCGCGGCTGAGAATGTCCGCGGCAAGGGACGAAGCCTCCTCGTCATCAAGTTCGAAGGAGCCTCCGCTTGCATGCGAGGTGCCGTTCTCATCTACCAGGATTGTGAAATATCGACCGGCATACTGCACCTCTGCAGTGTTGCGCATTTCTCTGTGAAAGCCGGGCGGATATGCCGGACTGCTGCCATCGGGCTCTGTCATGTCCTCCGCATCTTTCACATCCCGCTCCTGAGGAGCAGAAAAGGCCTGGCGCGGATCCATTTCGTCCATCACAGCTTTCAGATTCCCGGTCACCTGCATATAGTTGATGAGATTAATAGAGATGATCAGTGCCAGTGTCACGACAAACGTCGAGGACATGGCACTGATGATAAATTTTTTTCGTACCTTCTTAAACATCTGTCTTCTCCAGCCTGTAGCCTGCGCCGCGGACAACCTTGATGGCTGTTTTTGAGTCCATCGAGGACAGCTGCTTGCGCAGAGTCGATATATTGACCCATACAACATTGATTTCGGACTCGGAGTCCCAGCCCCAGATGTGCTGCATGAACTCGTCCACGGAGATGATCCTGCCGGGAGAGAGCATCAGCATTTCCATCATTTGAAAAGCCTTGTTGGACAGAGAGACACTTTTTTCATGGCAGGACAGCGCGAACGTGCTCCGGTTCAGCGTCAGGTCCCCGTATGTGACGATGTCCGGAGAGTAGGATTCATGACGGCGCAGGAGCGCACGGATACGAGCCAGCAGTTCTCCTCCGTCGAAGGGCTTGGCCAGATAATCGTCCGCACCGGCGTCAAGTCCATTGATCCGGTCCTCCACCTCACCCATCGCGGTCAGCATGATGACCGGCACCTGGCTGCCGGCAGCCCGGGCTTTCCGAACCACTTCGTCGCCATTCATACCTGGCATCATGATATCCATGATGCAGGCATCATAATCTCCGCCTGTCAGATAAGTCAGGGCGTCATATCCATTAGAAACCGGATCCACGCTGTAGTGGCTGCGTGTCAGAAGCGCAGTGACAGAACGCGAAACATCTGGATCATCCTCGGCAAACAATAGCTTCATGTAAGAACCTCCTTACCTGTAGTCATCGTATATATGATATGTCATACCAACCTAAAACAAAACAAAAATGAGTTTTAGGTTGGTTTTAATTTATCCCCTTACACTCTGCTCATACCGAAAACACACATGAAATTTACATGCATCGTCATGCAGAAAGGAAGAACAGGATGGCAGGGAAAAAGGAGCAGACGATACTGACCTTTCAGCGGACAGAGGTCAAGTACAGGATGAGCAGGGCTCAGTATCAGGGGTTCATGGAGCACACGAAAATGCTTCGTGTTCCGGATGAGGCCTATCCGCACAGCCTGATTCTGAATATCTACTATGATACGGAACACGATGAACTTGTGACCAGATCCCTGGACAAACCAGTCTACAAAGAAAAGCTTCGAGTCAGGAGCTACGGGATTCCCGGAAAGCGAAGTCCGGTTTTCGTGGAGTTGAAGAAAAAATACGACGGAATTGTCTATAAGCGCCGGTCGGAGATGAGCCTGCGGGAGGCGGAGAATTTTCTCCAGCGGGGGATCAGACCGGCACTGGACAGTCAGATCAACAGGGAGCTGGAGTATTTCAGAGCGTTTTACAGGCCGCATCCGGCAATGGTACTCTGCTACGACCGCGATTCCTACCAGGGGGCGTTTGACCCGGACTTCCGGATGACAATCGACCGGAATATCCGTTACAGGGAGCAGGACCTGAGGCTGGAGGACGGAGACGGGGGAAGCCCGCTTCGTACCGAGACGCCGTACCTGATGGAACTGAAGGTAGGAGATGCCCTCCCGATAGAAATGGCCAGAATCCTGAGCGAGCTGAGGATTTTTCCGGCATCCTTTTCCAAATATGGGGAGGCTTACAGGATCAGCCACAGCAGGGCGGATGTCTCCGTGCAGGCAGCCTGCAGATGACAAGACACCCGCTGTTAAGATGGCGGTTTACTCAGCTAGAGGAGGAACAGGTTATGTTTACGAGTATTATCAGCAATTCTTCTGATTCGATCACATTTACAACAGCCATGATCTGCCTCGCGGCGGCGCTGGTCCTCGGGCTGGTCTTTTCAGCCGTCTATATGTACTGCAGCGAGCGGTTTACGAAAAACTTTGTCGTGACCCTGGCGCTTCTGCCGGCGATGGTCGCGACCGTTATCTTCATGACAAATGGATCTCTGGGCAGCGCAGTCGCTGTGGCAGGTGCATTTTCCCTGGTACGGTTCCGGTCGGTGCCTGGTACCTCGAGGGAGATTCTGTCGATCTTCTTTGCTATGACCATCGGACTGGCGTGCGGGATGGGACAGCTCGCCTTTGCAGCTGTCTTCACGGTACTTCTCTCGGGATGCTTTGTACTCCTGATGAAGTCCTCCTATGCAGGAAAGGGCAACGGGGAACGGTCACTTCGGGTGACCATCCCGGAGAACCTCGATTACACAGAGATCTTTGACGACATCTTCATAAAGTATACGACCGGCAGCAGGCTCGAGCGAGTCAAGACGGTTGGACTTGGGAGCATGTACGAGCTCAGCTACATGATTACAATGAAGAATGAGAAGGATCAGAAGGCCATGCTGGACGAGATCCGCGCAAGAAATGGAAATCTGTCCGTCGTCTATGGGCGCGTTGCGGAAAATGTTCAGGAACTCTGACGCCTCTGGCTTGTCCCTGACAGCCGTCCTGTCCCTGCCTGGATTGTACCTGGCCAGCTGAGCTGTTATTCCAAGGCCAGCTGAGCTGTTATCCCAAGGTCAGCTGAGCCGTCATCCCAAGCCAGCTGTACGAGTGTCCTCCGCCCAGCCGCGCTTGACTTCTCTGCGAGGCTCATATAGTATTTGAGAGGCTCAGTTGGGATCATCTGACACAGAATACGGGATCGTGAACAGGAGAAAACTGTCCGCGAGGATGTCAGAGAAGAGGCAGAAAAGTTGAGGGACGCTTACAGATGAAGGACAGGCTTCGCAAGGTTGCGAAAAGTATGCATTTCAGGGTGCTGATCATCCTGCTTGTGACAGGGCTGGTTCCGATCAACCTGATCAAGTCCGGGATTCTGAAAAACTATGAGCACCAGACAGTGGAACAGCGGGCGTACCTGATCCGGAGTCAGTGCACCTTGATGGGCGCGGATTTCATTGCCGATGGCTATCTGGACGGGAATCAGTCGGAAACCCTGGAGTCCAGGATGAAGCAGGTTGCTGATCTGTACCAGGGCCGGGTGATGATCATCGACTCGGATTACAAGATCATCCGCGACACATATGGACTGGATGAAGGAAAGACGGTCGTCGCGAGGGAGCTGATCGACTGCCTCTCGGGGAAAAACGGAAAATATTATACGCAGACGAGCGACTTCATCGAGGTCATCACGCCGATTGAAGATAACGCGACGAAGGAGATTCGCGGAGCGTTTTTAATCTCCGCTCCGACAGCGGATATCATCGAAGGAGAGCGGTCATTGTCCAGGACGGTACTGTTGCTCCAGATTGTCCTGACCTTTGCAATTGTCGCAGTATCATTCTATGCGTCGAGTATCCTTGTCCGGCCGTTTCGGAAGGTCACCGATTATCTGAACTCCGGTACGGACTTCCTTGCGGAGGATCTTTCGATGCCGGATTATACGGAAACGGAGATGCTGGCGAAGGCATACAACCAGATGCGGCACCATCTGAAAGAGCAGGAGGAATCCAGGCAGCAGTTCGTTTCCAATGTCTCCCATGAGCTGAAGACGCCGATGACCTCCATGAAGGTTCTCTCGGATTCGCTGATCCAGCAGGCACAGGTCGGGGAAGTCCCGAACGAGATGTATGAGGATTTCATGATTGACATCAGTCATGAGATCGACCGGGAGAATAAAATTATCACGGATCTGCTGGAACTGGTCAAGATGGACCGGAAGTCGACGATCATCCACATCGAAGATACGAATATCAACGACCTGATCAATCTGATTCTGAAGCGGCTGCGCCCGATTGCCGAGAAGCAGCAGATCGACATCAGCCTGGAGAGCTACAAGCCGATCATCGCGCAGGTTGACCGGACGAAGCTGACACTTGCGATATCCAATCTGATTGAAAATGGAATCAAGTACAACAAGGAGAAGGGCTGGGTCCATGTCTCGCTGAATGTGGACAATACCTATTTCTACATCAAGGTTGAGGACTCCGGAATCGGCATCCCGAAGGAGGACCAGGACCATATATTTGAGCGTTTCTACCGGGTTGATAAATCGCACAGCCGGGAGATCGGAGGCACCGGGCTGGGGCTGGCGATCACGCGGTCTGCGGTTCTGGTCCATCATGGTGCGATTCGAGTCTACTCAAGGCTCGGGGAGGGGACGACCTTCACTGTACGGATTCCGCTGAAGTACACGAAGACCGGGAAAGAGCAGGCAGCGGAAGCATCTGGAACATGAAAGCCGGACAGAAAGACAGCTGGAAAGGCAGTTGGAAAAGGGACCGGACAGATGGCGTGTCAGAAAATGTACATTGGTGTGTACACTGTATGGGGAACACGTTGAATAAGACTCAGGCGGAAAAAACCGTGAGATGACGGACGGATGGAAGAACATGACGGGCAGGATGAGTGAAAACAGAATCAGAACGAGCGGATTCAGGCGGGGAGCAGCGGTGCTGCTGACGCTTTGCATGCTTCTCGCTTGCGTGCTTTCAGGGTGTTCCGCAAAGGCAGGGGAGGATCAGCCGGAAGGAAAAAAGACCGGGAATTATCGCATTTACTATATGAATGCCGATGGTACCCAGCTTCAGTACGAGCATTACAAACCCGAGAGCCAGGACTTTGAAGGAATCCTGAAGGAGCTTCTGACGCAGTTCTGTACATCCCCGAAGGAAAAGGAAATCACAGCGCTTCCGGATTCGGTGAAGATCAATTCCACAACGATCGGCATCTCCGAAATCGGTGTGGATTTCAGCTCGGGTTATCTGTCACTCTCCAAGCCGCAGGAGCTGCTCCTTCGGGCGGCGCTTGTCGAGACGCTTGTTCAGCTTCCGGGGGTCGATACGGTGCGGTTTACAGTCGAGGGGCAGCCGCTGACGCTGAATGGCGCGGAGGTCGGTGCCATGAACAAGGATACCTTCATTGTTCCGGACGGCGATGCGATCAACTCCTACCGGACGCTCGAGCTTCCGCTGTATTTCAGCAGTCAGGACGGAAGAAAGCTGGTAAAAGAAAACCGGAAGATCTACTATTCCAGCAACATCAATACGGAGCGGATTGTCGCCGAGCAGATTATCAGCGGACCAAAGGATGACAGTCTCCTTCCTGTGACCGGTTCATCGGTGATTGTGCTGGCTGCACGGATCAAGGGAGACACCTGCCTCATTGATTTCAGCAGCGCGGTGAATGATTTGCCGGCCGCGGACAGCCCGGTTCAGCCGGAGACAGCGATCTATGCGTTCGTCAATGCAATCTGCGAGGCGTGCGCGGATGAAGGCGTGAATGGGGTTCGCTTTACCATAGAGGGAAGAAGCGACAAACGGTTCCGGGGACAGGTCAATCTTGATCAGACCTTTACGCCGGACGCGGATATTGTGGAGCAGGCCGGCTCCGGCGAGGAGGCAGGCGTCCTGGTTGACACTAGCCGGCAGGAAGCTTCGTCAGAGGCAGCGACGGAAGGCTGACCTGAAGATGCTTTTTATCGCTTCCGGGAAGTGCCGCCCCGAAGCAGATGTGTCAGTCTGCCGTAAGGCAGAAGGCTCCGCTCTGGTCTGTGCGGAAACAGGGAAGGCCTCTGTCCTCCAGCCGTTTCAACATCGCAGAGGCAGGGTGTCCGTAGCGGTTGTTCCGGCCGCAGGAGATGAGTACAAGGTCAGGACGGACAAGAGAGAGAAACCCTTCTGATGTTGCATTGCGGCTTCCGTGATGACCGGCAAGAAGGATTGTCCGGCTGTTCGTTTCTGAATGCCCCCGTGGCGGGGAGAAGAGCGCCGCATCCTGGTATGCGCGCGTAAACTTCTCCTCGCCTTCTTTTTCGAGATCTCCGGTAAAGAGAATCCGGATATTCTTCCATGAAAGAGAGAGTACGATGCAGTCCTCGTTGTCGGCCCCCGTCATCCTGCCGGGAGACGGGGATAAGACCCGAAGATGAAGCTGTCCGTGCTGAAATTCGGCCCCCTCGCTGACTGTTGAGACGGGGATATTGAATCTCCGGGCGGCGGCGATGACCTCTGTCATGCCAGGCCCGTCAGGGGTGACGTCTGTCTGCGGCAGCAGGATCCGCTCGATACGAATTCCACCCGCCTGTGCGGCAGAGAACCGCTGCACCAGAGTCAAATCACCCGTCTGTGCGGAAGAGATGCCTTCAGGCGGCATGCGCCGAAAGCAGGCGGCACCTGGCAGCATGCCGTGCATGCCGCTGAGCAGCTCCTGCGCACCGCTGATGTGATCGCCGTCGGCGTGGGACAGAAAAAGCAGGTCAATGTGGCTGATTCCGTAGAACTTCAGGGCAGGCTCCACCCGCCTGCGCCAGACATCCTTCACCGAGCTGGACCCGCAGTCAAAAAGCATGGTGAGACCGTCCTGCTCAACCAGGGCACAGCTGCCCTGGCCGACGTCCAGACAGGTGAAGCGGAAGGCCGGCTTTCGCTGGATGAGCATCAGGAGGAACAGAGAGAGCAGCAGACCCGCGTGAAGAATCCGGATTTTCTTTCGGTTTTTCAGAAAGGTCTTCCGGTCCGGGAGCCGGATGATGAGACAGAAGGAAAGAAGGCAGACGTAGTAGAGCACCATTTTCCAGACAGGCGGACGTCCGGTGATGAGGACGTCACCCGGAAGGCGCTGCGCCAGCCGGCACAGGAGGCGGAACAGATCGAGCAGGTACCCGCACGGACCGCCTGCCAGGCGGGCAGAGGTCAGGAAAAAGGAACCAAGCGGAATCAGCAGACCGGCAAGAATGCCGATTGTTCCGAAGAACATCACCAGACTCATGGACGGAAGGACAATGAGGCCGACAAGGATTCCGTAAGGTGTTGTCTGACAGTAAAACCAGAGGACACATGGAAGAACGCCGGCCTGAAGTGCCAGGGCGCCGGAAAGACGTCTTGAAAGGGCATGGCGGGGATTCCAGATGTCGGAGAAGACTGGTTCCAGCAGCGCGAGGGACAGAATGCATCCGAAGGAAAGCAAAAATCCGGCATCCGTCAGGGCAAGGGGCTGCCGGATGAGGATCAGGATGGCGGCGGCTCCAAGCGCTGTGAGGCGGTCAAATGTACGGCCGGTTACCTGGGCGCCCAGCCAGAGCAGGAACATCACGCCTGCCCGTATCGCGGAGTAGCTGCTTCCGGTCATCAGGCAGTAGCTGACGACGAGGAAGCCGGATGCGAGGGCGGAGACAAGGAAGCTCTGCCTGAGCCGCCGCAGGATCTGGTAGAGCGTCAGCCCGAGCAATGTGACATGGAGGGAGGAGACCGCGAGGACATGGAGGATTCCACCGTCTTGGAAAAGCTGCCGGGTCTCCGCGTCAAGACCTGAACGGTCGCCAAGAACAATCGCGGATATGAGAGAACTGTTGCGGGAACCAAAGACCTGCTCCGCACCCTTTCGGAGGGACAGCCGGAGAAAGGCAAGGGCGTTGAGAAACAGATTGCCGTGTTTTTGATCAGTGCCTTTCAGTGTGACATCAGACAGCTTCAGATAGGTATGCCGGGCATAGCTGGCCTTCTGTGCATCATACTGTCCGGGATTTGTGGCCGGCTCCGGGATCGATGCCTTTCCGGACAGAGTAACGCGGCTTCCAATCCGGCATGCGCGGTAGATGTCTGCCTGGTCCGGCTTTTGCGAATATGGAAGTGTTTTATCAGGGGAGCCGTTTAAAAAGACACGGATCCGGCCCTTGCGCGGCCATCGTTCCCTTAATTTGTCCAGGAGTGCTTTGTAGGGGGAAGTATTTCCTTCATTTTTCTCCAGAAATGTGATGTATCCAAGCTGAAGCCCGTAGCCCTCCGCGGTCGTTTCCTTCGACAGCACTTCCCCTGAGAGTAGCAGATAGCGGCCTTCGGCGCTGGACAGGTCGATGGAACCCGGCGGGGCGAGAAGACCGCGCAGAATGCTGAAAAGGACCACCAGAGCAGCCAGCAGGCAGACAGGCCGGCCTGTGATTTCTGTGCGGGGGATCGGAATTCTTGAAAGAATGGACATTCGACACTCTCCTGAATAGGCGAAGCGGTTGACTCGTGGTACAATAGAAATAATCAGCAGCCTTTGAAATGGGGTATATGGATCTGTTGGCAGATCATGAGCAGAACGTCTGAAGGGAGGTGCCGGGGTGAATCGGGAACGTTCTATCCGCGAGATGGCGGAAGAAAGAGAGTACGAGGTTCTCAGCCCTTATGCAGCGCATGCGGGAGATTCAAAAGGGCGAGAGCGGGAAGAGCCGCAGTGCGACATCAGAACCGTCTACCAGAGAGATCGTGACCGGATTCTGCACAGCAAGTCGTTTCGCCGGCTGGCACATAAGACGCAGGTCTTTATCGCGCCGATGGGCGACCATTACCGTACTCGTTTGACCCATACGCTGGAGGTCTCGCAGCTTTCCCGGACAATCGCGAAGGCGCTCCGGCTCAATGACGATCTGTGCGATGCCATCGCACTCGGGCATGACCTCGGACACACACCCTTCGGTCACACGGGGGAGCGGGTTCTGAATGAAATCTGTCCGCTGGGATTTGCTCATTTCCGGCAGAGCATCCGTGTGGTGGAGGTCCTGGAAAAGAACGGAGAAGGATTGAATCTGACCTGGGAGGTGCGGGACGGGATCCTCAACCACCGGACATCGGGGCATCCGTCGACACTTGAAGGACAGATTGTGCGGTTCTGTGACAAGATTGCCTACATCAACCACGATATCGATGATGCCGAGCGCGCCGGAATTCTGTCAGAGGAAGACATTCCGAAGACGTACAGGGAGATTCTGGGCGGTTCCACGCGGGACAGGCTCAATACGCTGATTCATGATGTGATATACAGCAGTCTGGACAGGGCAGACATCCGGATGTCTCCAGAAATTGAGAAAGCGATGATGGAGCTTCGGAAGTTCATGTTCGACCATGTCTATCTGAACTCTGTCGCCAAGACGGAGGAGGGCAAGGTTGGCCGGATGATCACGATGCTCTACCAGTACTATGAGAAGCATGTCGATGAGATGCCGCAGGAATATATCGATCTGATTAAGAAGAAGGGGCAGCCCGAGCCGCGGGTGGTGTGCGATTACATATCCGGAATGACGGACCAGTATTCGATCTCGAAGTTCCAGGAACTCTTTGTGCCGCAGTCCTGGCAGAAGAAGTGAAGCCAGGATGGATTTATAAAGTAGCACAGGATGGCTGATCCTGCAAGTGAAAGCGAACAGGGCACAGGCAGGGTATCTGCGGACAGTCTGCCAGCCGGAGACAATGCTGCAGGAAACTGAAAGGAGGAAGGAACATTTGTACTATTCGGATGAGGTGATCGACAAGGTCCGGGACGCGACGGACATTGTGCGCCTGATCGGTGCCAGTGTCCGGCTGAAAAAGGCCGGACGGCGGTATGTCGGACTGTGTCCTTTTCATAATGAAAAGACGCCGTCCTTCAGTGTCGATCCGGATCGTCAGATGTACTACTGCTTTGGCTGCCATAAGGGCGGAAATGTCTTTACCTTTCTGGAGGAGCACGACAACATGACCTTTCAGGAGGCGGTCCAGACGCTCGCCGGCCAGGCTGGGATCAGTCTGCCGGAGCAGTCCTACCGTCCGGGAGAGAAAAAAGCCCGCGACGAGAAGATGCAGATCCTGGAGCTCAACAAGGTGGCGGCGACATGGTTCTTCAAGGAGCTTCACAGCCCCGACGGGCGGGAGGGGCTTTCTTATCTGAGGGGAAGAAAGCTGACTGATGAGACGATCCAGCGCTTCGGGCTTGGTTTTGCGCCTGCTGATTCTTCGTCGCTCTACAATTACCTGAAAGGACGCGGTTTTTCGGATGAGCTGATCCGCATGTCCGGGCTGATGAATCTGGACGAGCTGCGGGGAAGGATGTATGACCGCTTCCGCAACCGGGTGATCTTCCCGATTCTGGACACGCAGAATCGGGTGATCGGATTTGGCGGCCGCGTGATGGGAGATGCAAAGCCGAAGTATCTCAACAGTCCGGAATCGGCTGTCTTCGACAAGAGCCGGAATCTGTACGGCTACAACGTCGCCCGCCGCACGCGCGCCGGGAAGCTGATTCTCTGCGAGGGCTACATGGATGTCATTGCGATGCATCAGGCAGGCTTCACGTACGCCGTGGCGTCGCTCGGGACGGCACTGACCTGGCAGCACTGCGAGATCATCCGGAGGTTCACGAAGGATGTCATTCTCAGCTATGACTCAGACCAGGCCGGCACAAACGCCAAGATGCGGGCGATTCCGATGCTGAGAAAGGCCGGGATCACGCCGGTGATCCTCCATCTGGAACCATACAAGGATCCGGACGAATTCATCAAGGCAGAGGGGCAGGAGGCTTTCCAGAAGCGGCTTGACCAGGCTGAAAATGCATTTCTCTTCGAGGCAGGCGTCATGCAGAAGCGTTTCCGCATGGACGATCCTGACGGAGCGGCAGACTTTTATGATGCCCTTGCCACCCTGATCGCCTCGATGGATGATGTGTTCAAGCGGAAAGGGTATGTGCGGCTTGCGGCGGAGCAGTACGGGATCGAGGAGACCGATCTCACGGACCGCGTCCGCGCAAAGCTGGAGAAGGGAATTGTCGACGACCGGTATCTCTCTGCCGCGCGGGGCGGCTCCTCTTATAACCGGGATTACGGGACGGGGGCGCGTCCGGATGAAGATTCGTCCGGGGCGGCTGAAGCCTCCAGGGAAACAACGGGCGTGGAAGACGACGGGCCCTCCTATGAGGACCGGCCGGTTCCGGACTACTATGAGGATCTGTCGACGGGTGATTATTACCAGATTCCGAGGCCGGCGACGCGGCGCGGCAGCGAAGGATCGGTCGGAGACCAGAGCCTTGAGATGTCCAGACGGCTGCTGTTATCCTATATTGCAAGATATCCATCAATTGCAGGCGATATCAAACCGTACATCGGGAAGGACGGGTATGGAAACGGCCTCGCGGGCAGCGTCGCAGAGATCCTGTACAGTCAGCTGGAGGAGCATCAGAAGGCGGATGAGGCGGCTGTCATCGCCCGGTTTGAGGACACGCAGACGCAGGCGAAGGTTGCGGAACTCTTCCATACGATGGACATGGCGGCAAATGATTCTGAGCGGGTGAAGGCGATCCGGGAGACCGTCCGGAAGGTGTACGAGGCCTCGCCCATTTCCAGGGAGGAAGGAGCAAACGAGATGGCAAAGGCTGTCACGAGGAAGCAGAAGCTGAACCAGATCAGGACGCTTGAGGTGCATCTGTCATGATGCTGTCGGAAAGACTTCAGGCCGTCTGTGCGCTCTGCCCGCACGGAGAGTGCCTGGTGGACATCGGAACGGACCATGGGTATGTGCCGGTGACGCTTGTCGAAGAGGGCGTTGTGAACAGAGCGGTCGCCATGGATGTCCGGAAGGGACCTCTGTCCCGGGCAGCTGCCAGTGTGAGGGAGGCAGGGCTGACTGACAGAATCAGCCTGAGGCTGTCGGACGGGCTGGATGGCCTGCAGGCAGGGGAGGCTGATGTTGTGCTCATTGCCGGGATGGGAGGTCCCCTGACGGTCCGGATTCTGGCAGCGGGGGAGGAGAAGCTTTCCGACGTGAAGGCGCTCGTCCTGCAGCCGCAGTCCGAGATCGGGGATGTCCGCAGGTACCTGAGTATGCACGGCTGGCGGATCCTCCGCGAGAACATGGTCCTGGAGGACGGCAAGTATTATCCGATGATGGAGGCAGAGCGGGGGCAGGAACCGCTCAGCAGGCTGCAGCTTCAGTATGGGCCGAGGCTGCTGGAGGAGCGCCATCCGGTCCTTCTGCAGTATCTCCGGCATGAGGAGCGGACGCTTCTTATGGTGCTGAAGAAGCTGAAGGAGTTGGAAAAGACATCCGACGAAGACAGAAGCCTTGAGACGGAAGGTCCGCAGGACGTGGACAAAGACGGCGGCAGGGAAAAGAAGGAAACAGAAAGAGCAGGTGCAGAGCGAAGGGCAGCGCGGACTGCACAGGTGCAGATGGCACTTGAACTCAATAAAAGAGCACAGGGAGGAGATGTTCGATGATTACAGTGAAGGCGGACGGCGTCAGCAGACAGTTCCCGGAAGGGGTGCATTACAGGGTGATTGCAGAGGCGTACCAGAGCCTGGAACGGTACCCGATTCTGCTTGTCAGCAGTGGAAACAAGCTGAGAGAACTTGGAAAACAGCTGACGCATGATGCAGAGCTGACCTTCATCACGATGGCTGACAAGATCGGCAGGGACACCTACGCCAGGTCCCTCGTCCTGATGATGCTCAAAGCGTTCCAGAACGTGATAGGAGCAGAGGAGGAAGTCCATATCTGGGTCCATTTCACGGTGAGTCAGGGACTGTTCTGCTCAATGAAAAGTGAGCGGACAAAGCTTGACGAACAGCTCCTGAACCGTGTGTGCCTGGAAATGAAGCGCCTTGCCGAGCTGAAGATTCCGTTTGAAAAGCGGTCGATGGAGACCTCAAAGGCAGCGCGGCTGTTTGCACAAAACCGGATGGACGACAAAGCCCGGCTGTTCCGCTACCGCATCAGCTCACGGACCAACGTCTACAGCTTTGACGGGTATTGTGACTATAACTATGGCTACATGGTGCCGGATTCATCCTACCTGCAGCATTTTGACCTGAAGCTGTACGGGGACGGATTCGTCCTGATGATGCCGACCACGCAGGAACCGGAGAAGGTGGCGCCATTTCAGCCGGTCAGAAAGCTGTTCGATGTTCAGAATGAGTCCCGGAAATGGGGCGAGCTCATGCACGTCGACACGGTTGGGGATCTGAACGATCTGGTGACGGAGGGCCGGACACGGGAGCTGATTCTTGCACAGGAAGCACTTCAGGAAAAGAGAATCGCGGAGATCGCCGATGAAATCACGGCAAGCAGGACAAAGAAGCTGATCCTGATTGCAGGGCCGTCTTCCTCCAGCAAGACGACCTTCAGCCACCGGCTTTCAATCCAGCTCTCGGTGCACGGACTCATTCCGCACCCGGTTCCGATGGATGACTACTTTAAAAACCGCGAGGACACACCGAAGGATGAAAACGGGAACTATGACTTTGAGTCACTCGATGCCATCGACCTTGCGCTTTTCAGCCGCGATATGACAGATCTTCTGGAAGGAAAGGACGTTCAGCTTCCGACCTTCAACTTCAAGACAGGGAAGCGCGAGTACAAGGGACAGCACCTTCGTCTGTCTGAGCGGGATGTGCTGGTGATTGAGGGCATCCACGGGCTTGACGACAGGGTGACCGCTGCGCTTCCGAAGGAAAGCAGCTTCCGAATCTATATATCCGCCCTCACGCAGCTGAACATTGACGAGCACAACCGGATTCCGACGACGGACGGCAGACTGCTGCGCCGGATCGTGCGTGACCAGCGGACCCGGGGGACGAGCGCAAAGAATACGATCGCAATGTGGAAAAGCGTGCGGCGGGGGGAGGAGAACTATATTTTCCCGTTCCAGGAGAGTGCGGATGTCATGTTCAACTCCGCGCTGATCTATGAACTTGGGGTTCTCAAGCTCTACGCGGAGCCGATGCTGTTCTCGATCAGGGAGGATGAGCCGGAATATACGGAGGCGAAGCGGCTTCTGAAGTTTCTCGACTACTTTCTGCCGATCCCGCCGGACGACATTCCGAAAAATTCCCTGGTACGGGAGTTCATCGGCGGGGGAACCTTCCTGGCCTGAGCGTCATCATCCGTTTGCTTTCTGCCGGAAGCCTTTCAGCCGGAAGCCGCTGAGACAGCCGCGGAATCAGCTTCTTTACAGTTCATACAGTTCAGCTGCGGCAGACAGGGAAAGCTGCCAGGAGAGCAGAATGGCATGCTGCGGACTTCCGCTTGCAAATGCAGCCTGCCCTGTGTTAGAGTGTTCGGGTAAGCAGGACAGGCGGCCGCTGCCGGCAGACCGAAAGGTGCCGGGAGAGGAAAGTCCGGGCTTCACAGGGCAGGATGCCGGATAACGTCCGGTGGAGGCGACTCCCAGGAAAGTGCAACAGAAATGTACCGCCGGGATTTTCCCGGTAAGGTTGGAAGGGCAGTGTAAGAGACTACCGCCCGCCCGGTAACGGGCGGGGCACATGCAAACCCCATCCGAAGCAAGGCCGAAACGAAGCATATGGCTGCCCGTCAGCTTCAGGTAGGCTGCTTGAGCCCGCCGGCAACGGCGGGCCTGGATAGATGGCCGTCCACGACATAACCCGGCTTATCGTCCTGCTTACATCTCAGACATTTCAGACGGTTCAGACAGCAGAATGCTTCTGACGATTCTTTAAGAATTTCTTCATAATTTCTGTTCTTGAATTCACGATCATCGATTCCCTGAACGTGTTATCATACCTGTGTCGAAACAGTGAACACTATAAACGTTTCCACTTTCGGACACAACTTCCTGAAAGAAGAGGGCGAGACACTATGATGAAGAGAAGACAGATGCTCGGACTGCTCGCTGCCTGCGCGCTTGCGTTTACAGGCAGTTTTACCGGCTATGCCGACCCGGTAACATACGATACGACATCGAATGCTTCGTACGGTGGGCAGCAGTTCAATTTTGACGCCGGCACACCGAAGCTCTATCCGGGAGACAAGGTCTATGGGGCTGCCGCCATTTATCTTGGTGCAGACAACGCACAGGCCGGAAAGGCGGAGAGCCTGAGCAAGGCTGATGACGGTACATCCCTGTGGAAGGACGGGACGGCAGCTGTCTATACAGTCAAGGATCTGACGCCTGCAGCTGATACCGCTCAGACAGAGATGGTTCCGCTTACGGATGAGAATGGCAATCCGGTGACAAACGAGGACGGGAGCCCGGCGATGGTGCCGCAGCAGATCACTCAGCAGCCGGAAGGAAAGGTTTACCAGCTGGATCTTGCCGGTTACGTGGTGGAGGCAATAGGCGGAACCCTGTCAGGGTCCGGGGATACAGATCCCTCTGCATCCGCTCTGACTGTGACGGCCTCCGACGGAAGCCAGCAGACCGCGATGCCGGACGCAAAGTATTTTGCGGAGGGCAGTCAGGTGACGGTGACCGCAGATGCGGCTCCGGACGGGCAGCAGTTCTCCGGATGGTCTGTCTCGAAGATCGGGGCGGACGGCAGTGTCCAGACGGCAGATGATGTGTCCGCGCTCGGTCTTTCCGGACTCAGTGCCGAAGCTCTGAAGAATGCCACCCTGACCTTTACAATGGGAAAACCGGATCAGGTGGTGGTTTTTGCGGCCCAGTATGAGGCAGCGCAGAAGGAGACCGAACAGCCTGCTACGGAGGCACCGGCGACTGGTCAAGCTGCAGCGGATCAGCAGCAGACAGACGCAGCCGGGCAGGATGCTTCCCAGAGCATCAACGTTGAGGGCGGTGCTGCAACTGAAGAAGCGGGTAACGCGGCAGCTTCCGCAGATGCTTCCGATGCATCCTCTGCCTCGACTGACAGCCAGCAGGCACAGAGCGTGAATGTTTCTGTGACATTTGTCACGGATGACGGATCTGATTCCACAATTGTCACGCCTTATTCGGACGGCTTCAGCCAGGCGATCAATACACAGGCGGAGAACAGCAAGGGACAGGTGTTTGACAAGTGGACGGCTTCGGATCCTGTCGTACAGTTCTCTGATCCGGCGTCCGCATCGTCGACTGTGACCTTTGCAGCGGCTCCTTCAGCGGATGTCGCCATCCAGGCAGTATACAAGGATGCGCCAGCGGCTCCGGCACAGACGGAGACGACGGCAGAATCCGATGCGCAGAACGCATCGGACCAGCCGGAGACAAAGGCAACGGAGGCTCCTCAGGCTGAGACAAAGGCAACGGAGACTCCACAGGCTGAGACAAAGACGACGGAAGCGCCGCAGGAGACAGCAAGTCTTCTGACGGTCAATCTGGAAGGCGCTGAGAATCCGGCGTCCGTTTCGCTTCAGAACGCAGTGGACAGCAGCAAGATTGAGGCAGGCACACAGGTCCCGGAGGGAACTGTTGTGACGGCAACGGTTGGGGGCGTAGAGAAAGCTTCCGATATTTCTGTCACGACGAGTGATGGAACAGCTGTCCAGACGCAGGAGAGCGGAGGCGATGGCAGCCAGAACGTGTCCGTCACCTTTACGATGCCGGCTGAGGAGACGACGGTGAATGTCGCAGACCAGAAGCCTGCTGATCATACACTTACAGTCAACAAGGATGACAATGGCGCGTCTCATTATACGAGGGTGACAGTAACAGACAAGGATGGAAATTCGATTCAGGATCTGAAAAAGCTTCAAAAGGATCAGATCATTGTCGTCAAGGCTGAGAACAGCAGTGCGTCTCCGGTTGTGACAGTTACCGGAGCGGACGGTTCGAAAATTGTCAATACAGATGCCAGCGGTCAGACCTTTACGTTCACCATGCCTGATCAGGATGTCACAGTGAACGTCACAGCACCGGAGGACAAGACCTACAAGGTCTCTGTCACGGTAACAGGCGGCGTGATAACCAGTGATAGCAACAATGCAAGCGGTGCGTATCTGGCAGGAACCAGCCTGTCCGTAAAGGCTGACGATGCTCCGGCCGGAAAGGCATTCGATGGCTGGACATTCTCTGATCAGAATCTGCTGAAGGAGGTCCCGGGTGACCTGACACAGACAGCGCTTTCGTTTGAGCTGAAGAGCCCGCTTATAGCATCCGCGAAGCTGACCGTCACGGCCAACTATAAGGATATCATGTACAATCTGACGGTTACGTCCGGAAGCGGGACGGGGCAGTATGCAGCATCGACGCCGGCGACCATCACAGCGGACGCACCGAAGGAAGGATACAGATTCTCCGGATGGACGATTGCATCCGGAACCGGGACCTTCGCGGATCAGAAGGCAGCGACCACAACCTTTACCTGCAGCTCGGATGCGTCTGTGCAGGCGAATTATGAGCCGATTCCATATAAGATTACGGTAAAGAACGGAAAGCCTTCCGGAACCTATACGATCGGCCAGAAGGTATCGCTTCAGGCAGATTATCCTGCTGCAGGAAAGGAATTTGACAAATGGACGGTTACGAGCGGCAAGATCGAGCTTGGAGACAAGTCCTCCTACTATTCAACTGCGACGGTCAAGGCAAGTGATGCAACGATCACGGCCGTGTATAAGAACGGACCAGATCCGGCCAACAACGCCATTTCCGGGCTCCAGAATGATATGGAGTATCTCAAGAGCAGTACACTGACCTTCAACGCCGTCGGAGCCGGGATGGATAACACGAATCCGAATCCGGGCGATTACCGCTACAGACCGACCGGTTATCAGATCGGGTCCGTGACAGGCAGCTGGACACAGGCACCGTACCAGACATCGATGGCGATCAATGCGGTTGGCGATTATACGCTGACGGTAACTTATGCGAAGGATGTCTACGATGGGAATACCTGGAAGGCAGACGGAACGACTGATCAAAAGTCGATCACGATCCATGTCGTGAATACGCTTTCTGTCAAGACCGGCGACACAAGCCCGATCATCCCGCTGGCAATCGTTGCGGCAGCGGCACTGGCAGCGATCATTCTGCTGGTTGTGATCAGAAAGAAGAACCGCAGGTAAGACAGACGGACAGTCTGACAGTGAAAAAACCTGACGTTCTGACAGGAATCGTTCTGACAGAAATATAAAAAACAGCTCCTCCGGAGATAGGCTTCATCCATGAAGCATATCAAACTCTCCGGGGAGCTGTTTTTTATCGACTGGATCATTAAACCTCTGAATCTTCAGAGCGTGTGCTGCGCAGTGGATTCTGACCGGCAGCTCGCAGTCAGCCGAACTTCCTGAGAATTTCGGCGATGGCACTGTGGTTGTTATCGTGCTCCGTGACATAGTCGGCAGCGTCTTTTAGTGCCTGGATGCCGTTGCTCACAGCGCAGCCATGTCCCGCAGCGATGATCATCGGAATGTCATTCTCCTGGTCCCCGGCACTGATGGTGTTTTCAATCGGAACGGACAGCTCCTTAGCCAGAAAGCTGACCGCAAAACCCTTGTCAATTCCGTTTGGCACGATTTCGAGAAGAAATTCGTTGGAGAGAAAGACATTCATTTTCCCGGACAGGCGGCCGCGGAGGAGTGTGCAGAATGTCTGAACTCTGGAAGGATCTGAAAAGTCGATGGCCAGAAGCTTTCCTGTCGGAAGCTTCACGGCGTCTGCCAGATCCGGAACGATCTCAAACGGAAGGTGCTGGATCTCACAGTACTGACGAAGATTATCGTCATTCGTCTCCGTCAGAACGGCTGTGTCGGAGTATGCCTGGAGATGGATGCCATATTCCTTCGCACAGCGGTTGACCAGCCGGACATCCTCTGCGTCAAGTCCTCTTCTGTAGAGGGTTCTGCCTGCATATACATCGTAGATCTGAGAGCCATTGTAGGCACAGAGATAGATGCCCTTCCGTCCGGTCAGACCGAGGTTCTCCATCAGATGAAGCGCACCGGCGAGCGCCCTTCCGGTTGAGACAGCAAGTGCATTGCCTGTGTCCAGAAAGTGCATGATCGCGGACCGGTTCTCATCGGTCAGTCTCTTGTCCGTTGTGACGAGTGTTTCATCAATATCTGAGAATAGTATTTTCTTGTAAGAGGAATTCTGCATAAAGGAAGCCTTTCAACTGAATATTTGTCATGTTAGAATGGTGAACGGGTTGTTGTGTCTGTCTGAAAGTGCCTGCCCACATGGTGCGGGGAACGGCCGGAAACAACGATTTCCAGTATAGAGATATAGAAATAAGGCGTCAAGAATGATGAGATGCGAACAGTCACGGAATTCTGAGATAAGAACAGGAAGAAAGAAGGAAAAGCAAGAATGACGGAGCAGCTGTATTACGAGGATGCATACCTGAAAGAGTTTGATGCATGCGTCACAGCATGCAGGGCAGGGGAGAACGGGATGCATCTTTATCTGGACAAAAGTGCCTTTTTCCCGGAGGGCGGCGGACAGGATGGGGACAGAGGGTATCTTCTCTCAGACCTGTTTCCAGGAGGGAAAGCAGCCATTACAGATACGCAGAGTGACGGCGATGATATTTATGTTGTATGTGACCGGGAAGTGAAGGTTCCTGCAGAAACAAGGGTCCATGGTGTTCTGGACTGGAAGTTCCGCTTTGACCGGATGCAGAATCATTCCGGCGAACACATCGTGAGCGGTCTCATCCATAACCGCTTTGGCTACGAGAATGTTGGCTTCCATATGAGTGACGACAGGATGACAATCGATCTGAGCGGGGAGATTGAAGAAAAGGAGCTTCAGGAGATCGAACAGCGGGCGAACGAGATTGTCTGGAGCAATGTGCCGCTCCATACGGATGTCTATACGGAGCAGGAAGCGGAGAATGTTCAATTCCGGAGCAAGAAAGAGCTCCACGGCATGATCCGCGTTGTGACGATTCCGGGGGCGGATGTCTGTGCCTGCTGCGGAACGCATGTCCGGTATACGGGCGAAATCGGCCCGATCCGTCTGATTGCACATGAGCGCTTCCGGGGAGGTATCCGAATTGAAATGATGTGCGGGCGGTGGGCATACAGCTATATGTCCGGCATTCTCCGTCAGAACCGGGAGGTCTCGGCGCTGACGTCTTCAAAACCACTGGAGACAGCCGAAGGTGTCGGGAAGCTGCTGGAGAGTGAAAAAGCGCTGAAGGGACAGCTTCTTGAAATGCGGTATGCGGAGATGGACAGGATAGCCCAGTCACTTACAGACAAGGGGCCCGTGCTCATCTTTGCCCAGACCTATGATCCGGTGATGGTCCAGAAGCTGACGTCAAAGGTGATGGAGAAAAACGGAGGGGCAGTCTGTGTCCTTTCGGGGAATGATGAAGCAGGGTACTTTTATACAGTGGGACAGAAGGACGGTGACCTGAGGGCACTGGTCCGTGAGATGAATCAGACGCTCGGCGGAAAAGGCGGCGGACGGCCGTATTTTCTTCAGGGCTCGGTGAAGGCAGACAAAGAGAAGGTGGAGACATTTCTGAAAGAAAAACTACCCGGTCTGCTTGTGAAGCGCATTTAACCTGCGTGTTGCAGGTGGACGATGTCCTTCAGACGTTCACTTGCAGCCTGATCCGCCCTGGCAGGGGATTTGGATTCCTTTCAGACTGACGTTAGCTTGTTTTGACGCATCTGGAGGGATCATGTATAATAGCTAAGTTGTGTGAAATTGACTGTTTTTAGCCTGAAATGATGCGTGAGGGATCGGATAGATGTGTGGAATTGTCGGATATAACGGAACCGTACAGGCAGCGCCCCTGCTCCTGGAGGGGTTATCGAAGCTGGAATACAGAGGCTATGACTCGGCAGGTCTTGCAGTCGTCAATGACAAAACAGGCAACATCGATATCGTCAAGGCAAAAGGGCGTCTGAAAATCCTCGCTGAGAAGACGGATGATGGCCGGGCGATGCAGGGAACGATCGGAATCGGCCATACCAGATGGGCAACCCACGGAGAGCCGTCCATCGCCAATGCACATCCGCATTACAGCGATGACAGGCAGGTGGTCCTGGTTCACAACGGGATCATTGAGAACTATGTACAGCTGAGAGAGAAGCTGGAGAAGAATGGGTATACCTTCTATTCCGAGACGGACACGGAGGTCGCCGCAAAACTGATCCATTATTATTATCAGAAGTACGACCATAACCCGATCGAGACGCTGTGCCGCATGATGTATCGTGTCAGAGGCAGTTACTCTCTCGGGATCCTGTTCAAGGACCGTCCGGGCGAGCTGTATGCAGTCCGCAAGGATAGTCCGCTGGTTGTCGGTGTTTCCGAGGATGAGAAGCATCCTGGTACGTTCATTGCATCGGACGTCACGCCCATCATGAAATACACCCGCCATGTGTATTATCTGGACAATTTCGAGATTGCCTGCCTGAAGAGCGATTCAATCGATTTCTGGAACATCGACAGAGAACATGTCGAGAAGGAGCCGGTTGAGGTGAAATGGGATACCCAGGCAGCTGAGAAAAGCGGGTATGAGCATTTCATGATCAAGGAGATCCACGAGCAGCCGAAGGCTGTCCGGGACACGATCAATGCCTATGTCAAGGATGGACAGATCGACCTTTCGGAGACAGGGCTGACCGATGACTTCCTGAAGTCCCTGGATCAGCTGTATATCGTCGCCTGCGGGAGTGCCTACCATGTCGGTGTGGCAGCCCGCTATGTGATTGAAGATCTCACCTCGATCCACATCGAAGTGGATCTGGCGAGCGAGTTTCGCTACAGAAACCTGAAGCTGCGGGACCACTCCCTGGTCATCATCATTTCTCAGTCCGGTGAAACGGCAGACTCCCTGGCGGCGCTCAGGCTCGCGAAGGAGAAGGGTGTACCGACTCTAGCGATTGTCAATGTCATCGGCTCCACGATTGCTCGTGAAGCGGATCATGTCATGTACACGCTTGCAGGGCCGGAGATTGCCGTCGCGACGACAAAGGCTTACTCCACCCAGCTGATCGCAACGTATCTGTTTGCGGTCGAGGCAGCGCGGGCGCGTGGTGAGATCACCCAGGAGAAGGCGGATGAGATGGTCACTGAGATGCAGACGCTCCCGGAGAAGATCGAGCGGGTGCTGAACGACAAGGACAGAATCCAGTGGTTTGCGGCAAAGTTTGCGAATGCAAAGGACATGTTCTTTATTGGACGAGGACTGGACTACGCGATCAGTCTGGAAGGCTCCCTGAAGATGAAGGAGATCAGCTACATCCACTCGGAAGCCTACGCCGCGGGCGAGCTGAAGCATGGAACCATTTCTCTGATTGAGAAGGGAACGCTGGTTGTCGGCGTTATGACACAGTCGAAGCTGTTCGAGAAGACCCGCTCCAACATGGTGGAGGTCGGAAGCCGCGGCGGTTACCTGATGGGACTGACCACCTATGGCAACTACAGCATTGAGGACACTGTGAACTTCACCGTCTATGTGCCAAAGACGGACGAGCATTTTATGACCTCGCTGGCGGTTATCCCGCTGCAGCTTCTGGGCTATTACGTCTCCTGTGCAAAGGGACTGGATGTCGACAAGCCGAGGAACCTCGCAAAGTCCGTGACCGTCGAGTAAGATCCGGAAAACAATAAGCTGCAAGGCCTGACCGCGCGGTGGTGTTCTGCCCGTCAAGTGGAGTGTGAATCATAAAAATTATACCGCCAGCCGGGCAATCAGCTGGCGGTATTCTTATGCCGCCATAGCATCTTATTCATGGGAACTGATCGGAGCCATCAGAGCTTGAGGGATCATGAGGCTGGGCGATGCGTGATCTAAGGCATTGAGTGCAGAAAAGGAGAACGATATGAGTGACTTGATTCAATCTTGTAATATGGACCGCGTTGAACGATACGGCGAAATATATGCTGCCGCCTTTTCGGGGGAACCGTGGAACGACCCGTGGAAGACGGAGGATGCTGTGATTCATGTCAAAGAACTGCTGGAATCAAAGCAGTCCTACGGACTTGAATATGTGATAGACGGCAAAGCAGTGGGATTTCTTCTCGGCACGTCAATGCTCTTTCACTATGGGCGGACATTGGAAATAAACGATCTTGCGGTTGACCCGCAGTACCAGGGTCAGCACATCGCCAGCAAATTGCTGGAGCATTGCAAGGATGATATGAGGAAGAGAGGAATTGTTGGACTTCACCTGATTACCGGTGCAGACAGCTATCTCCCTGGATTTTACGAAAAGCATGGTTTCAAGAAGGAAACAGAAGTCATTCTGATGGGGATGGAGATGTCATGATTTCTGCATCTGAAAGGGCTGTATGATATGCATACCAGGGGGAATAACTATCTTGACCTGATCCATTGCAGGATTGTGGAAGGACTGATTATATTCGCCTTACCGATGATTGCCGGAGACCTTCTTCAGCAGTTCTACAATATTACGGACACATTGATTGTTGGAAAGTTTATCGGGAGCGGTGCACTGGCTGCAGTGGGGTCGGCTTATTCTCTGATGACATTCCTTACATCTGTTTTTCTAGGCCTTTCCATGGGTGCAGGTGTTTTGTTTTCCGTTGAGTTGGGTAAAGAAAACCTGCACCGCCTCAGATCCGCCATTTATCATGCGTTTTTTCTAATCATGCTGATTACGGCTGTGATGAATGTCCTGCTATTTCTTCTGACGGATCCGATTCTTCGGTTTTTAAGTGTTCCAGAAGATATTTACAGTTACATGAAGGCATATCTGCTCATCATTTTTGCCGGTCTTATGGCGACATCAATGTATAATTTTTTCGCTTGTCTTTTGCGTTCGGTCGGTAATTCTGTTACACCACTTGTTTTTCTGGGTGTTTCTGCGCTGATGAATATCGGCCTGGATCTTCTTTTTGTACCGATCTTTCAGTGGGGGATTCAAGGTGCAGCGATTGCCACGGTGATCGCACAGTATATTTCCGGAATCGGAATATTGCTTTATTTTCTGGCAAAATGCCGTCGCTTTCTTCCCAAAGCAGAAGAACGGAAATTTGACGCAGCTGTACTTAAGGATATTCTGGGCCTGTCCTTTATGACCTGTATCCAGCAGTCCTGCATGAATTTTGGAATTCTTCTGGTACAGCGCCTTGTGGACAGCTTCGGGACGGTCACCATGGCGGCATTTGCAGCCGGCGTAAAAATTGATACGTTTGCTTATCTTCCCGTTCAGGATTTCGGAAATGCATTCTCCATCTTTATCTCGCAGAATTGTGGAGCAGGAAAGACTGACAGACAGAGAAAAGGGTTCCGGTCTGCAACTCTGATCAGTATAGCTTTTTCTGCATTGATATCTGTCCTGGTTGTTGTCTTTGCCGGACCTCTCCTGCGGATTTTTATCAGAGCGGATGAGACCGCAGTGCTTGCATCCGGTATCCAGTATCTGCACATGGAGGGCGCTTTTTATATTGGTATTGGCTGTCTTTTCCTATTATATGGGTTTTACAGAGGAATCGGGCACCCGGGTATCTCAGTTGTTCTAACGGTTGTATCGCTGGGGACACGCGTGGCTCTTGCATATCTGCTGGCCCCTGTTATCGGCGAGACCGGGATCTGGATGGCGATCCCGATCGGGTGGTTTTTAGCAGATGCGATTGGATATGGGTGGTACTATTTCAAAAAATAGGGAGTTTGCAGCTGACATCTTTGTGTGAGAGAATGCTCATGGATGGAGATTAACAGTACTATGCAAAATACGGAGGATAAAATGAAACTGGAAGATTTTACAGAAAAAGAACAGAATGAAATAAAAGCAGGTCTTTCGACCGCAGAAATCACTGATAAGGAGACAACAGATAAAATCCTTGCCTTAGTCCCGCAGGATTGGATTAAGAAGATCCCATTCTTTGTGAGAAAGCACGCGACGACGAAAACCATCGAGCGGATTGCCAATCAGTATCCTGCATTGTATGAAGTGGCGAAGAAGCCAGGAGAATTACCGGAAAAAGAGCGTGAAGAGCTTCGAAGGATCATCACAGATATTTTCAAAGAGAAGATGAACAAGCATCATATCAGATAAATGTGTCAAATGCTGCCAGTTTTTTGACCCGGCAGGCATTATGAAAATTATGAGTAACTCATAAACTTGCACAAGGCGCTGTTTCATTCTTCAACAGTCATCACCGCATGGGATGGAAGCCGCCTTGTGGGTCTGGTACGATTGCTCAATGACGGTGAACTGGCTGCTTACATGCATTATGTTTTAGTTGATCCCGACTACCAGGGCTGTGGAATTGCTGGAAAAATGGTACAGATGGCTAAGGATTACCTTTATATCTAAGTCATGCCGGAGGAGAGCAGGAACGCTTCGTTTTATAAGAGGTTTGGGTTTCAAATCATGTCGGATGGCGTTGCCATGCAGCTGTGTAATGATTCGGATCGGCGGTAAGGTCGGAATCGATAAGAATCAATAGAAATTGGCAGGAAGCGAAGATCAGAAAAGGGACATGCATCCGTGATGAGCATGTCCCATTTTCGATAAGGCGACCTTCCTGGTATTTCCTTCAGGCAAAGTGAAATGTTTTCGCAAGGACGTCGAAATTCATATCGCGCTGCGCCAGGTTCAGCGGGGTGCCGTCATCGAGACGATAACCGGAGGCATCTCCGCTGCCGGGATAAGAACCGACGACATGCGGCCACTTGATGCCGACGGACGGATCGTTCCACGCGATGCCGCCCTCATCGCCAGGTGTATAGAAATCTGTCACCTTATAGCAGAACTCTGCGATGTCGGAGAGCACGAGGAAGCCATGTGCGAATCCCGGGGAGATGTAGAACTGAAGGTGGTTGTCCTCGGAAAGCTCCACGCCATACCACTGACCGAAGGTCTTGCTGCCCTCACGCAGGTCAACTGCAACGTCGAAGACAGTCCCGCGGATGCAGCGGACCAGCTTTCCCTGAGGGTGTTTCTTCTGAAAATGAAGCCCGCGCAGCACGCCCTTTGTCGAGGAGGACTGGTTGTCCTGGACAAAGACCATATCCAGACCGGCTTCCTTCATGTCGCGTTCGTTGTAGGTTTCTGTAAAATAGCCTCTCTTATCGCCGTGTACAGTCGGCAGAATGGTGTAGAGACCATCGATTGGTGTCTTGTTGACTGTAATCTGTCCCATGTAGTTCGTATGATCCTTTCTTTACATCATGCAGCCGGCACGTAAGGCCGGCCGGCTGCATGAAAACGTCTGGTTTTAGTACCCAAGCTCCTTCAGATATCTTGCCAGGGCATCTCTCCAGTCCGGAAGAGGAGTGAAGCCCTCCCTGACGAGCTTTGACTTGTCGAGTCGGCTGTTGAAGGGGCGCTTTGCCTTGGACAGCCCGTATTCGGCTGTGCTGACCGGGATGAGCCGGAGATTCTTCTCGCTGTACTCTTCGTGGCCGAGCAGCGCAGCCTGCCGGAAGATTTCGCGGGAGAAATCATACCAGCTGATATAGCCCGTCTTCGTGCCTTCCTTTGTATAGACAGCCTCCGGCGATGCACTTTTTGTGCCGTCCATGAGATACCCGCCCTCGGAGGCTGGAATCTCCGCATTGGTTGCATGGTAATACCCATACTTCTCTGTCTCAATCATATCGACAAGAAGCGATGCCAGGTCAAATGTGTAGGTCGGGGTCCCGATCTGATCATCGACGATTCTCAGCTCATCATGGCTTTTGCCGATATTCAGCATGGTCTTGATGTAGTTTTTCCCGTTCTTGCCGAAAACCCAAGCAATCCGGACGATGAAATACTTGTCGATGGTGCCAGAGACTGCAAATTCCCCGTCAAGCTTCGTCTGGCCGTAGACATTCAGCGGCTTATAGCCCTTGAAATCCGGATCCCACGGCGTATCTCCTTGTCCGTCAAAGACATAGTCCGTGGAAAGGTAGACCATCTTTGCATCGATGGTCTTTGCTGCATCCGCGATGTTCTGTGTTCCGCCAACGTTGACAGCGCGGACCTTCGCCACTTTGTCGTCATCCTCTGCAAGATCGACTGCTGTCCATGCGGCGCAGTGGACAATGACGTCAGGGCGAAGCGCCTGGACTGCTTTCATGACAGCATCCCGGTCCGTGATGTCAAGGGAGATATAAGGCATTGTTGTGACAGGACTTCCATCCTGTGCGCCGGCATATTCCGGCTGGATATCCGATCCGGTTCCCTGATAGCCTCTTTTGTAGAGCTCGTTCATCACGTCATGGCCGAGCTGACCGCCAACTCCTGTTACCAGTACATTCATCGTTTTCATCCTTGTCAGACTTCTTTCCTGTTTCCGTACATCTTCTGGTAGTAGTTCTGGTATTCTCCGGAAATGATTGGCTTCCACCAGTCTTCATGTGTCTTGTACCAGTCGATGGTCATCCTGATGCCATCCGCGAACTTCGTCTCCGGAAGCCAGCCCAGCTCATTGTGAATCTTGGTCGGGTCGATGGCGTAGCGTCTGTCGTGTCCTTTGCGGTCCTCGACATGTGTAATCAGGGAGTAGGGTTTTCCAAGTGCGTCGCAGATCAGCTTCACAATGTCGATGTTGTGCATCTCATTGTGTCCGCCGACGTTGTAGACCTCGCCGTCTCTGCCC
>Ga0256405_10003166_pt1 | contig 34969 bp, 33 predicted proteins | sample RumenRJG_02DNA_FD_189096 | JGI IMG/M metagenome (GOLD analysis project Ga0256405, IMG submission 189096) | Bovine rumen microbial communities from Lethbridge, Alberta, Canada - RJG_02 | ecosystem: Host-associated > Mammals > Digestive system > Stomach > Rumen | place: Canada: Alberta...
CTTTCCGCCATTATTCATTCTTCATTTTTCATTCTTCATTGCTTAAAGCGTAAACGCTTTAAGCACCGCTTCTCCCATGGCATTCCGCTCGCACTCCGCTGTATGGCGTACGGGCAGGTCCTTCAGGGCTTTCACCTGGGCGGGCATGGGCACGCCGGTCAGTTTTTCCAGTTCCTCACTGCAGGTAAAGGCGTCCTTGCCCTCCGCCGCGTCCGCGCCGGCAATACCGCGCAGCACATCGGCCGCGAACTTGTACGGGCTGGCGGTGGACAGCAGCACGGTCGGCGTAGCGTCGTTCGTTGCCAGCCGGTACTGACGGAGCACATGGCCGCCCACGGCGGTATGCGGATCCATCAGGTAATGATCCTCGTTGAACCGCTTCCGGATCTCGATCAGCGTATCCTTGTTGTCCGCGCAGTCTCCCCAGAAAACATCCGTCAGCCAGTCCCTGCGCTGTTCGCCGATGGAATAGCTTCCGCTTTCCTTCAGCTGTTCCATCCACTTCCTGATGAGGTTTCCATCCCGGTCCGCTGCTTCATACAGCAGCCGTTCCAGGTTGGAGGAAACCAGGATGTCCATGCTGGGGCTCAGCGTCTTGAAGAACGTCCGGTGGGTGGAATAAATGCCGCTGTTGAAGAAATCAGTCAGCACGTTATTCCGGTTGCTGGCACAGATCAGTTTGTTCACCGGCAGTCCCATGTTCCGGGCATAATAACCCGCCAGGATATCGCCGAAGTTTCCGGTCGGAACACAGAAGTTCACGGAATCTCCCGGCGCGATGGCGTGCTTGTTGACCAGGTCCGCGTAGGCGGAGAAGTAATAGACGATCTGCGGAGCAAGCCGTCCGAAGTTGATGGAGTTTGCGGAGGACAGCGTCTTGCCCCGGTCATTCATCTTCTTCACAAAGTCCTGGGAGGCAAAAAGCTCCTTCACACCGGTCTGGGCGTCGTCAAAATTGCCCTTTACAGCGATTACATGCGTGTTGTTTCCCCCGGTGGTCACCATCTGCAGCCGCTGTACGTCGCTGACGCCTTCCTGCGGATAAAATACGGTGCAGCTCGTACCGGGTACGTCCCTGAATCCTTCCAGCGCCGCTTTACCGGTATCTCCGCTTGTAGCCACCAGAATGCTGATCTCCCGTTTTTCGCCGTTTTTCACAGCCGCAAGGCGGGTCAGGTGCGGCAGAAGCTGGAGCGCCATGTCTTTAAAGGCCAGCGTCGGTCCGTGGAAAAGTTCCAGCACCCAGGTCGCGTCGTCAATCTGTTTGACCGGCGCAATCTCCGGCGTGTCAAAACGTTCTGTATTGTAGGCCGCGCGTACCGCGTTCTCGATCTCCGGAATAGTGAAATCCTCCAGGTAGCGTTTCAGGATGGACACTGCCCGGGCGGCATAGTCCATTTCGCAGAAAGAGGAAATCCTGTTCATCGGAACAGACGGGAACATGGCGGGGACATACAGTCCGCCGTCGGGCGCAAGGCCGTGCAGAATCGCCTGGCTGGCCGTTACGCAGCTTTCACCGCGGGTGGAGAAGAAAGACACGAATGAATCACACTCCGGTTCTTTAATATGTTTCCATTCTGGAAAAAAGAGGCGCCGGGAAATGCCGCCGCCTCTTCCGTGTTCGCTTTTGGATCAGATCAGATACTGTCTGAAGAATACCGGGATCTCTTCCGGATCAGCGCTCAGGCTCAGCACAAAATCAACATCATGCTTCGCACCCAGCTCCACCAGCACCTTCACAATCGGTTCCGTTTCAGCCAGTTCAGTGTGGCTCAGCTTCAGGAACGCGTCAATGAAGATGGTGCCGACGTCGAAGTTGGATGAAAGGATTCCGCACAGGAAGCCGATAAACATATCGGCACTGTGAATATGATAATCTTCGGCGTTGATGAAACGAACCTTGTGGTCCACGTCGAACATGTAGCGATTGTCATCATCCAGGAAAATGACGTCGTGTACCGCGTCACGGGCAGTGGTATTGGTCAGGTCAATCAGCCGCTTCGTTTTTCCGGAGCCCTTTTTGCCTGCAATTACCTGTATCATGGGAACCAGCCTCCTTTTATGGGGTTTTCTCTGAAAGCATTATACGCTACTTTTGGGTTTAGCGCAACGTGTTTTTCCGGCGATATCCTGATAGGTAATCCCGGCATCCGGTTTGCGGGTTTCCCGGCCTCCGTTGCGGCAGATGGCGCTGTATTCGCAGAACCGGCACACCGGTCCGGCGGAATCCTCGCTCGGCAGGGCCTCTATTTCCCCGTCCCGCATCCGTCCGCACAGTTCTCCCGCTTTTTCAACCGCCGCGTCCATCAGGCCGCTGAGCGTTTTCTCCTCCACTGCCCAGGACGCGGATTTCGCAACCGTTCCGTCCTGTTTGAACACCTTGTCCACAGAAAAGGGATGCACATCCCGGTCCATGGCGCGGATCAGGTCTTCCTCCGCCGTCACCAGGCCCTTCATGCGCACTTCGCTGATCCGGTCGTTTTCAATTATGTCCGGCTCGTCTGACGCTGTATCCACTTCTTTGTCCTCAATCGGGAAGAACATTGCGCCTGCGACCCGGGTGCCCGGCATGCTGTCAGCCGCGGCTTTCAGATAGATCATCAGCTGCAGCTGTTCGCCTGTCTCCATTTTGGCCGGGTCCGGTTTCTTCCCCCGGCTTTTGTTGTCCACCACCCTCAGCCAGACGCCTTCGCCGTTTTCATAGGTGTCAATCCGGTCAATCTGACCCCGGATGGCCGCATGGCTGCCGTCAGCCAGCGGAATCACCACAGGCGGAAGGCCTTCCCCTTCGCCGAAAGGCTGTTCCGTCGCTATCGTCCGGAACTCACTGTTGGCGGCAAAACGCGTCAGCACGTGTGCCGCATGCCGGACCCGCCGCATATATCCTTCGCCGGTCCATTCTCCCATGGCGTCTTCCCGCAGCGGGGTATCCTTCCACTCCTCTGTCAGCTCGGCCAGGATCGTGTCCATCATGCTGTCAACGCGTTCCGCGGTAAATCCCGGCCAGTCCCTCTCCGCGCCGGCCTGTTTCATATACCGGTCCAGCGCTTCGTGGAAGAACGTACCCGCGTCCGCGCTCTCATAGGTAAAGTTCTCCTGTTTCACCGGCCTCAGTCCGTAATCAATGAAATGCCTGTACGGGCAGGAGGCAAACTGCTCCAGCCGGCTGATGGACAGCCGGTCTGTCATGAACAGCCTCCGGGCGGTTTCTTTTTCCAGTTTCCGGATCTCATCGGTCGGCAGCATTTCCTCCAGGATCCGGTGTACCGTCTCGCCGTATGTTCCGTTATGCAGCAGCTGAATCAGCGCCGTTTTCCAGTTCCGCGGCACATCGTCAATCAGGCCCTTCCGGATCTCCGTCAGCCAGGGACCCGCGCCTTCCAGTGCCGCCCGGGGCGTTTCCGGTTCCCGCCGGTCCGCCTGACCCAGCATGCCGCCTTCTCCGTGAAGATCCGGATACAGTTCCCGGATCTGGGCGATCAGTCCGTCCGGCTGCAGGGCGCCGCTGTCCTCTGACCGAAGGCTCCAGCTGATCATCAGCTTTTCTTTCGGAAGGGTTAAGGTCCTGTAAAAATCATATTTCCGGATCAGGCAGCCGGTTTCCCGGCTGACGCCGATGGTTTTCCCCGTGGCTTCCTCCAGTTTCCGCCGTTCGGCGTCCGTCAGCCAGCCGCTCTCCGGTGCTGTCAGCATGCCGTCTTGCGCCTGGGGCAGAATCAGCGCACGGATCTCTCCGGCCAGCAGATGGCCCGTCTCGCCGACAATCACGCCGCCTTCCTCTTCCGGCAGCGCCGCGAGTTCCACAGGATTCAGCGCGCTTTCCAGCATATATTTCAGATCCCGGATAGCCGCGCGCCGGGGGCCCAGGAGCGTGCCAAGCTGCTCCAGCAGCTCCATCAGCAGTTTCCAGATCTGCCGGTTGATAATCGCTTCCCGGTACATTTCATGCTGCAGGAGCATCTCTTCCTCTTCCTGCAGTCTGTTCCAGACATTTTCAGTTTCCAGGAAGTCCGCGATCGCTTCGGCGGACGCCGCCGCATTTCCGGCTTCCTTCAGCCGGATCCGCAGTTCCTCAATCGGCCTGATCAGGCGCAGCCGCAATTCATCCGTTTCCTCCGCGTTCTCTCCGCTGGTGAAGGGCCGCTGCCACCTTCTTCCTTCCACGCCGTGCGCCCGGGCATAATCCTCCAGGTGCAGCCCCTCATCCTCTGTCAGTGTACAGAATCCGCTCCGTGCCACTGTGATCACTTTGTCCGTCCGGTAGCCTTCACTCAGAATGGACAGAGCGCTCAGCAGCATACGGCATACCGGATGGTTCACCGCCTTATCTTTCTGCTGCCATACAAAAGGAATGCCTCGGATCTTCAGGTTGGCCCGGAGGATTCCCTCCGATCCCGCTCCCGGCGGAAGGGCAATGGCCATCCGGTTCCAGGGAATCCCTTCCTCATGCCATTCCCGCAGCGTCGCAGCCACTGTCTCCGCTTCATCCCAGGGAGAGCTTCCGGCATATAGTTTCAGTGCGCCGTCTGTTTCTCCCGTCCATACTTCCGGGTTCAGCGCAAACAGATTCCGGTCCAGGAATGCCAGCGCCGGTGCGCATCCGGTTCGCTCGCTGTGGGGAAAGATTTCCTCCGCCACCGTCCTGGCTTCCTCCAGCGCCGTTGCCAGCTGGTCCAGGCTTTCGTGCTGCTGTATAAAGATCCGGCCGTCCGGTGCTTTTTTCTCATCCATCACCAGGTAAACCGATACGCGGTTGACCTGCCTGCAGATACGGACAATCAGTTCCCGCAGATCCGGACGGATGGCGTCAAAGCCATACACCGCCAGATCCGCATCCTGCCACAGCCCGCTCTTCTCCAGCCGGGTAACGGTGTCGGTCCAGATGGCTTTTTCATCATCAAACTGTTCTGAAACAAGGGCTGTATATCCATCCCAGAGCGTTTTCAGGTCGCTGAGTTTGGCCCGTTCCGCGCCGGTCACCGTGCCGCCGGCATAATCTTCCAGCTCCCCGGGTTCAATATCGCTTTCCATCAGCTCGTCCAGCGCTCCGCTGACGCGCGCCACCGCACCGGACAGTTCCGTCATATTCCGGTAATAGGACAGGTTTTCTTCCTGCTCGGTCATAACACGGTGAACCGCCATGGCCCGTCCCATTTCATTCAGGGGCTGCCGGGTTGCCGTACCGCTCTGTTCCCTCACCTGCTGTTTCAGTTTCCTCGGGCTGATCACCTGGATGTCCAGCAGTCCCGGAAGTTTCAGACCGGTGATAATATCCCGTTCGGCCTGCAGGGTATACTGTTCCGGCACGTACAGAATCAGCCTTCGTCCTGCTTTTCGGCTTTCCGCCGCGTCCCGCAGCACCAGCGGCCAGACTCTCCCGTTCCGGTCGCCGATAACTTTTACCCTGCCCATGCCATTCCTCCTTGACCCTTTAGAGGGCAACTCTAAACTCTTCACTCTAAACTCTAAACTCATTCTTTCAGACACTTGTCATTATACATAATGCATTGTTTGTTTACCATATAAAGTATAGCCTGACAATTCTTCATTTTTCATTCTTCATTTTTCATTATCCAGTGCTTGCAGCCAAGCACTGGATATGATAAAGTTCTTTTGTATTTATTTTGTATTTCAGGCTGCCTCAATGGCCCGTAAGAGGTGTTATTTCATGGTTAAGTCTCTGCGTTCCGCATTCAGTAAAAGACCTGCAGCAGCGGAGCGTTTGTTTTCCTACGCCCAGATTCTCCTCGGCGCGCTGATCGGCGGCGCCGCCTATCCCCTGTTCATGACCCCCAACAGCATCGCGCCCGGCGGCATTACCGGTATCGCCACCATTCTCAACCACCTGTTCCGCTGGCCGGTCGGTACCGTAACCCTGCTCCTGAACCTCCCGCTTTTCCTGATCAGCTACCGGGCCATGGGCCGGATCTTTGCGTTCAGAAGCCTGGTCGCCACCATCTTCTTTACCCTGTTCATTGATATTCTCCCCCTGCAGCCAATGACCACCGATCCGCTCCTGGGCGCACTCTACGGCGGTGTGATGCTCGGCTGCGGTCTGGGGCTGATCATGCGCGGCGGTGCCACCAGCGGCGGTTCGGATATGGTGGCTAAAATGGTGAATAAGCGCTTTCAGTTTATATCCACCGGTTCCTTCCTCTTTGCCATTGATTTTGCCGTGGTTGTCTCCGCCGGTTTCCTGATCGGCGCGACGGAAGCGCTGTACGCGCTGATCTGTATCTTCCTGTCCGCCAAGGTCATGGATACTGTTATCATCGGCTTTTCTTCCAATAAGGCCTGTTTCATCATCTCCTCCCGCTGGCAGGAGATTTCCGACCGCATCATGCGGGACATGGATCGCGGCGTTACCCAGCTGACCGCCCGCGGCGCCTATACAGGTACGGAACGGCCCACTCTGCTGTGCGTCATCGGACGCAGTGAAATCATGGCCCTCAAGCGAATCCTCCGGGAAGAAGATGAGAAAGCTTTCGTCATCATTGTGGAAGCACACGAGGCCATCGGCGACGGCTTCACCCATCTCACCGACTGACCCTGAAAAGCTTTTTCGCATAGGCATCAAAAAACAGTTCCCGTTTCCGGGAACTGCTTTTCTTTTTTATTCACTTTTCATTTTTCATTCATTTTCCCCGCTTCAGCGGATCATTATGAATTGTTGGTTTATTTCTCCGTCCCTTCAGTCTCTCCGCCCAGATTCAGTACCGGAATCGTTGTTCCGCCCTGGCCGCTCATATAGGTGGGCAGTTTGCCGTCCCAGTTCTTGATCTCGTTGAACCGGATCAGGTTTTCCGTCAGGGATTCAGCGATCTTTTTGTTGGCTTCCGCCTCGGCTTCGCTGCGCACCTGCAGTGCATAAGCGTCCGCATCCGCGTTGATTTTGGCCACATTGGCTTCCGCTTCGGCATTGATGCGTTTCCGTTCCGCCTGCTGCTGGGTTTCCATCGTCATCTGGTTCTGCTCAATTTCAGCCTGCAGCTTTTTCTGGGCAGCCACCTGCTTGGCTTCAACCGCGTCAGTGAAGGCGTCGGTAAAATCCAGGTTTTCAATGCTCACACTGATGACGTTGATGCCGTACTCGTCCAGTTCATTATCCAGTCCTTCGCGGATAGATTCGCTCAGTTTCTGGCGGTTCGCCACCAGGTTTTCAGCGGTGTATTTGCTGAATACGCCCTTGGTGATCTCCAGCATCCGGGGATAAACCAGCTTGTTGAAGTAGTCAGTGCCGACTTCCTTGAACAGATTCATCGCCGTCTTCTTGTTGATGGCGTAGTTGATGGAGCCGGTAATCTGTACCTGCTGGATGTCGCTGGAGAATGCTTCCGTGTTGAAGGTGCTCTTCTGCTCACGGTTATCCATGGGAATAATCCTCTGGAAGGGGCTCTTGAAGTGCAGACCCGCCTCCAGTGTCACATCTTCCACCTTGCCGAAGGTAGTCACAATACCCGTATACCCCGTCTGCACCGTTGCGGTACAGGTTGTCGCCACCAGCAGCACCAGGATGACAGCGGCAATCAGAATAATCAGTCCCTTTTTCATCGTCTTTCTTTCCTTTCACGCCCCTGCGTCGGGGCTTACTGCCGTTTCTTCTTATCGGCTGAAAAAAGAATAGCAGAAGAAAAGCCCCAGGTAAATATCGCGTTTCGAAATATACCCGGGGTTATTTCTCCGATCAACAGAAGATAACACTCTTAATTCTTCATTTTTCATTCTTCATAAAAACCATCCTTCGGAATCGTTCCGAAGGATGGTTTTATTACCTTTCTTTCCCCAGGAAGAACAGCGCCAGTGTTCCGGGGCCCGCATGGGCGCCGATCACGGAACCGATGCTTGTGATCAGCGTTACCTCTTTGCCGTACTCGTTCTTCAGGATATCCTTCAGATACTCAGCATCGTCCAGGCAGTCCGCGTTTGAAATAAAGATCGGAGAATCCGGCAGAATCGTTTCCGCCAGTTTTTCCGCCAGTTTCTTGATGGATTTTTTCCTGCCGTGTACCTGGGTCATCTTGATCAGGTGTCCTTCGTTATCCACGTGCAGCACTGGCTTCACGTTCAGCGCCGTACCCAGCAGGGCTGTGGCGGCGCTGACCCGTCCGCCGCGCTTCAGGTAAACCAGGTCCTCCACCGTAAACCAGTGGCAGACGTTCAGGATAAGCTTTTTCAAAGCCTCTGCGTTTTCTTCCAGCGTCATGCCCGCTTCCCGGTTCTTCACGGCAAGATATACAAACAGGCCCTCGCCGGCCGAAGCGGAAAGGGAATCAATCGCTTCGATCTTCCGATCGGGATATTTATTGGCCAGCCTGTCTGCAACCTTTTTGGCATTTTCGCAGGTCACGCTCAGTCCGCCGGACAAACCCATATACAGAATATCCTGTCCAGCTTCAAGAATTGAAGTGAATTCACTTTCAAATGCTTCCTCGTTGACGCACGAGGTTTTTGCCACCCGTCCCGCGCGCATGGATTTATAGAATTCATCAACAGATTCGTCGTGATCTTTCTGTTCCTTGCCCGTATCTGTAAACAGGAACGCCAGGGGGAGCATTTTTACATTCCATTCAGCCAGTTTATCCGGGTGAATATCACAAGCGGAATCTGTAAACAGCACATAATTCTCAGACATATTTTTCCCTCCTGCTATCGATGCTGCCGATGGCGCTGGCAACAGTGAAAATATATCATTCGTGCTATTTTATGTCAACTAACTCATTGTAAAAACAGCAACAGTACAAAACTGTCTGTTGACAATTGTCCCTCCTGAGGAATATAGTCACTTTGATGGTAACAGAACATTTTTGTGAAAGGACATTTCAGCAATGAAATCATTCGCAGCCATCTTCTTTAGCAGGTCAGCGATGGATTAATCAGACGCACAGAGCGCTTTGAATCCACCGCCTTTTGGAATGAACAAAAGGCGGTGTTTTTTTACGGGACCTGTTTCAGGCAATAATCCCGACCCGTCGCTGACCGATACCAGAATGCGCTCAACAGAATTCCTGAATCATCACAAAGGAGTGAACACATATGGCTAAATACTACCAGCCGGAAATTGAAACGGCTCCGCGGGAGAAAATTCTGGAAATCCAGAATGAAAAACTCGTAAAGCAGATTCATCATGTCTGGGATAATGTCCCCTACTACCGTCATCTGATGGAGGAGAAAGGACTCACCCCGGATGATATAAAAACCGTGGATGACATTCATAAGCTCCCATTCCTCAGCAAAGCTGATCTTCGGGAAACCTATCCTTACGGGCTGCTGGGTACGGATCTGAAGAACTGTGTCCGGATCCATTCCACTTCCGGCACCACCGGCAAGCGTGTTGTCGCCTTCTATACCCAGCACGATATCGATCTGTGGGAAGACTGCTGCGCACGGGCCATCGTCGCCGCCGGCGGCACGGAAGAGGATGTGGTGCAGGTCTGCTACGGCTACGGTCTGTTTACCGGCGGTTCCGGTCTGCACGGCGGCTCCCATAAGGTTGGCTGTCTGACCCTGCCCATGTCCTCCGGCAACACCGAACGCCAGATTCAGTTCATGATGGACCTGGAATCCACCATCATCTGCTGCACTCCCTCCTATGCCGCTTATATCGGCGAATCCCTGAAGGAGCAGGGTTTCAAGCCGGAAGACAATAAGCTGAAGGCAGGCATCTTCGGTGCGGAACCCTGGACCGAGGAAATGCGCCATGAAATTGAGAAGAGCCTGGGCATCAAAGCCTATGATATTTACGGTCTCACGGAAACCAGCGGCCCCGGGGTTGCCTTCGAATGCGAGGAACAGAAGGGCATGCATATCAATGAAGACCATTTCTATGCGGAAATCATTGATCCGGACACCGGCGAAGTGCTGCCTGAAGGATCTGTCGGCGAACTGGTCTTCACCGCTCTGGATAAGGAAGCGTTCCCGCTGCTCCGTTACCGCACCCGTGACCTTTGCGTCCTGAACCGCACCCCCTGCTCCTGCGGCCGCACCCATGTGCGGATGGCCAAGCCCATGGGCCGCAGCGACGATATGCTGATCATCCGCGGCGTCAACGTCTTCCCGAGCCAGATCGAAACCGTACTCCTCAATGAGGGATATACGCCCAACTATCAGATCGTGCTTGACCGGGAGCGGAACACCGACACCTTCGATGTATATGTGGAAGTCAGCCCGGATCAGTTCTCCGACCTGATGGGCCAGATCCAGAAGATGGAGAAGAGCCTGGAATCCGCCATGCGTACCATGCTCGGCATCGGACCCAAGATCCACCTCGTCGCCCCCAAGACCATCACCCGCAGCGAAGGCAAAGCCGTCCGCGTCATCGACAAACGCAAACTTCACTGATATAATAAGATATAGCCACAAAAACCAATGCTATATTTTCATTCAACACTCTCAAATGTCATCCTGAGCGAAGCCGTAGGCGAAGTCGAAGGATCTCCTCCCGCAGGCATATTCCTTCAATCCGCTTCTCTTCATTCAGGAATGATACCGTATAATAATTCTGAATTATGAATTCTGAATTCTGAATTGGAGGAAATTATGGCTATTACGCAATTATCCGTCTTTCTGATGAACCAGCCCGGCGCCTTGATTGAAGCTGTTCAGGCCATTTCCGAAGCAGGAATCAATATCCGAGCCATGAGTATTTCAGAAGCCAATGACTTTGGCATTCTGCGCATCATCGTTTCCGATACAGATGCTGTCTGCAAACTCCTGGGTGAAAAGTATCTCTATTCCAAAACGGAAGTACTGGCCGCCCAGATGAGTGACCGCAGCGGCGCCCTCTATCCCATCCTGGCCGTCCTCAATGAAGCCAATATCAATATCGAGTATATGTATGCCTTCACCGGTTCCGGTCCGGAAGAAGCCTATGTGGTCATCCGGGTCAATGATGTGAAAACCGCCGAGGAGCTTCTGAATGCCCATGGCATCCGGACGCTGTCAGATGAAAGTCTGAAAATCTGATAATCATCTCATTCTTTGCGATTTTTGCACGCTTTGAGGCAAACAAACTCCCAATTCATGGATTTTTGCCTCATCTGGTTTTCTTTTGCCACTTGCCGTCCATTGTTGCTGAAACCCTTATGTGATATAGTATCATTAAGCGGAACGGTCCGCGAAACACATTTTCAGTATCAGGCGCACAGCGCGAAAGGAAGAGGCAAATGAAGAAGGTCATCTGCAAGATCGAGTACGATACCGACGCTTCCGAACTGATTCAGAAGAAAGTTTTCGGCGTATTCGGCGATCCCAAAGGGTATGAAGAATCCCTGTACAAGACCCAGGGCGGTAAGTTCTTCCTGTATGGTTACGGCGGAACTGAATCCCCCTACCCCGAAGAGACCATTAAGCGTCTGGCCGCTGACAAAGTCAAGGCCTGGCAGAACAACTAACAGTACAAGAGCCACCCTTCGGGGTGGCTCTTGCTGTTCACTGTTCACTCTTCACTTCACACCAGCCTGCCCCCGGCAGGATTTTTTTATATCCGCTTTTCCATAGCGGAAAAACTAAATAACACATTGGCCCGCAGGGCCAATATTTCACATTCCGCGAAGCGGAATAATTCACATTAAAGGGGCAATACGGCTGTATTGCCCCTTTAATATTTCACGTATCATTCGGAAGCTTCCGAATGATACATTTCATTGTGTAATAATGAAAACAGGATCGTGAGGCATCAGCCCCGCGATCCTGTTTATAAGTCATTATTACACAATTCCCTGTGCGTTCATCGCGTCGACAACCTTCTCGAAGCCGGCGATGTTCGCGCCGACAACATAGTTGCCTTCGAAGCCGTACTTCTTCGCGGCGTTGTCGATGTTGTGGAAGATGTTCGCCATGATGCCCTGCAGCTTGGCGTCCACTTCGTCGAAGGACCAGCTCAGCCGTTCGCTGTTCTGGGACATTTCCAGGGCGGAGGTAGCCACGCCGCCGGCGTTGGCAGCCTTGCCGGGCAGGAAGACCACGCCGTTCGCCTGCAGGTAATCGGTCGCTTCCTGGGTGGTGGGCATGTTCGCGCCTTCGGCAACAACCTTGATGCTGTTGGCAACCAGGGCCTTGGCGTCGTCCAGGTTCAGTTCGTTCTGGGTGGCGCAGGGCAGGGCGATGTCAGCCTTCACGGTCCACACGCCGCGGCCTTCATGATACTCCGCATTGGGACGGTAGTTCTTGTACTCGCTCAGGCGGGCACGCTTGACTTCCTTGATCTCCTTCAGCGCAGCCAGATCGATGCCTTCGGCGTCGTATACCCAGCCGGTGGAGTCGGAGCAGGTCACGGGCTTGCCGCCCAGCTGATAAGCCTTTTCAATCGCGTAGGTCGCAACGTTGCCGGCACCGGACACGATCACGGTCTTGCCCTGCAGGCTGTCGCCCTTGCTCTTCAGCATTTCCTGGGTGATGTACAGCAGGCCGTAGCCGGTCGCTTCCTTACGGGCCAGGGATCCGCCGTAGCTCAGTCCCTTACCGGTCAGCACGCCTTCATACACGCCGCGGATCCGCTTATACTGTCCAAACATGAAGCCGATCTCACGGGCACCGGTACCGATATCACCGGCGGGCACGTCTGTGTCAGCGCCGATGTACTTGCACAGTTCGGTCATGAAGCTCTGGCAGAAAGCCATCACTTCGCGGTCGCTCTTGCCCTTGGGGTCAAAGTCGCTGCCGCCCTTGCCGCCGCCGATGGGCAGTCCGGTCAGGGAGTTCTTGAAAATCTGCTCAAAGCCCAGGAACTTGATGATACCTAGGTTCACGGACGGATGCAGCCGAATGCCTCCCTTGTAGGGACCGATGGCGCTGCTGTACTGAACACGGTAACCGGTATTCACCTGAACCTGTCCCTTGTCATCCACCCACGGCACGCGGAACTTCAGCTGACGTTCCGGATTGACCAGACGCTCCAGCAGGGCGTCCTTGCGGAACTTTTCTTCATTGGCATCCACCACGGGACGCAGGGAATTCAGAACTTCCTTCACCGCCTGATGGAACTCGGGCTCATTGGGATTTTCCCTGATCACTCTGTCAAGGACCTCATCGACGTAAGACATGTGGATCGAAACCTCCTTTGGTTTGCTTATGTTCTGATAGAACAAAGCGCCTTTAACACACACTGTTAAAGACGCCCTTGCCTTTACGGGTGAAAGTGTATGCCTGCCCGGCGCCTTTGTCAATGCGCCGGAAGGCCGATTTCCGTACTAATCCTGTTTTTTTGTCATTCACCTGTTTGTTCCGCGGATGTATATTCCCTGTCCATCCACGCTGTACGTTCCGTGATCCATTTCTTCAGGTATGCGAAGGCTGTCCCGAAATCTCCGCCGGATCCGGATCCCGTTGCGTCCCTGCTGATCCCCCACCGGGTATAGTTCATCTGCACGGAATCGCTGATCCGTTCCCGGTATTCGTCCAGGGAACAGAGACTCCCGCCCTGCGGTGCCTCCTGTTCTCCCAGCAGTACAGCGACAGCCGGACGGAAGGTTTTCCCCCAGATCTCCGTGACCCTTTCCCCGAATGTCTCATGGGTATACAGCAGCCAGTAGAGATTGTTCTTTTTCCGGTAGGATGTCAGGTATTTCCCGTTAGGGCTATATCCCCTGTCCCCCATGTTGCCGAAGCACAGGTCATAATCCCAGGACGGTCCGGCATATATCCGCGGATCCGCCAGGTCTGAATCTTTATACAGGAACTGGCTTCCGCCGATAAAGTCATAGTTTTTTGTCCAGTCCTCAATCAGGAAACGCTGTGCGAAGGAAGTAATATCCAGATATTCATCGTAGGATTTTCCCGTTGCGGGTTCAATCCCGTCTTTCGCCATCAGGGCATTCTGCACTTCCGTCATCCGGCCGAACACATACTCTGTCTGTGCCCGGCTGGGATATGTGGGTTCCTTGATCCGGATACTCAGTTCTTCCTTTGTCCGGAATCCGGCCAGCACGTAGTCCTTCATTCGGTGTTTCTTTTCAATGGTCAGGATATATCCGCCGGTAATATCCTCCGGATCGTTTACCGCCGGATAACTGCGCAGCAATGGAAATGACGCGGATTTCTCCGTGATGATCTGCCCCGGACTGAACGGTTCGCCGTTCACCTTTTCCGTCGCTTTTTCCAGGTTGATGATATCGATCCGGCTTCCGCCGATCTGGATTTTCTCTGTAATCAGATACAGTCCGTTGTAAATCCCGTTGATCCATACATCCGCCTGTACGCAACCGGCAGCATGCTTCAGGCCGATTTCCCGGCTCATATCCAGTACTATCTGGTTCCGCAGCAGGCTGACGTCCACCCAGTTGGCCAGCAGCACCCAGGTCTTGCCCTTGCTCATTCCGCTGAGGGATACTTTCTCTCCCAGCTTGATCTGGTAAGGTTTCTTGCTGTAACGGAAGGAGTTGTTTCCCCTGCCCTTCATCTGTTCCAACGGTCCGTCGTAGCTGACGGTGCCGTCTGCCTCCACGTAAGCCGCGTGTCCTTCGGAGATTTCGTTCTCCTTGCTGTGGTTGACCTGTTTCAGTTTTTCTCCGTCAACCCGAAGGAAAAGTGCAGGAATATCCGAGCCTTGCAGAATAGTCAGGATTCCCCGGCTTTCCCCGCCGGCGTCAAACACCCGGAGTTTCCGTCCGGTCAGTCCGGACAGGTCAGTTTCCTGCCCGGCGGATACTGCCGTCTGTTCGTCTCCCAGCAGGATCGTGTCCGATCCGTCCAGTTTCAGCGTGATCTTTGTCAGGTCCCAGCATCCCGGCAGAAAGAGCGTCATTTCACCTTTCTTCCATCGGGCGGTTACGGTTTCACTGCTCACCGACGGGCAGGAAGCTGTCAGGGTCCGCTCCGTCAGCGCGGAAGCCGTGCCGGTCCAAAGCAGCAGAAGCAGGATCCCCGTTATGGCGACCCTGATGACCTTCCCTGTGGTATGCTTCATACCCTCATTCCTTCCCGCTTGTCTTCCGGCCTGACCACATTATATCATTTTTCATTCTTCATTCTTCATTCTTCATTAAAGGAAAATACAGAATCATTGATTCTGTATTTTCCGTATGAACTCTTTCACCCGTACTTCCGAAGGGTTTTCAAAGAATTGTTTCGACGGAGCGGTCTCCACAACCTTCCCGCCTTCCATAAACATGACCTTGTTGGACACATTCCGGGCAAAATCCATTTCGTGAGTAACTACCAGCATCGTCATGCCGTCCTCTGCCAGTTTCCGCATAACGGCCAGCACTTCGCCGATCAGTTCGGGATCCAGTGCGCTGGTAGGCTCGTCAAAATAGATGATTTCAGGACTTGTCGCCATCGCCCGGGCGATTGCCACCCGCTGCTGCTGTCCGCCGGACAGCTGGTTGGGATAATTCTGCAGTTTATCCGCCATACCCACTTTTTCCAGCATTTCCAAGGCAACAGCTTCCGCTTTTTTCTTGTCCATTCCCATTCCGGAGGTCAGACCCAGCGTCACATTCTGCAGGACCGTCTTATTCAGGAAAAGATTGTAATTCTGGAAAACAAAGGCGGTCTTCCTTCTCATCCGGGCAATATCCTTTTTCCCGGTGCTGTGCAGGTCAAACTTCTCCCCGTCAAACACCAGGCTTCCGCTGTCCGCGGTCTCCAGATAGTTCAGGCACCGCAGGAAGGTGGTTTTGCCCGACCCGCTCGGTCCGAGAATAGCCACCACGTCGCCTTTTTCCACATCCAGGCTGATGCCGTCCAGCACCGTCAGTCCGCCGAAACTTTTCTTCACATCTCTGATTTCCAGCATCATGTGCGGACACCTCCATAGCTGCCGAGCTTTTTCTCTCCACGGTGCTGCAGCCAGGTCAGGATCGTGCAGAAGAACAGGTAGATCAGCGCTGCTTCAATGTACAGCGCCAGCGGTTCGTAGACCCGTCCGTTGATCACCTGTGCCTGGCGGAAGAGTTCCATCACCGTAATCGTTGCCGCCATGGACGTTTCCTTCAGCATGGCAATCATGGAATTGGACAGGGCAGGGAATGCCGTCCGCATCGCCTGCGGAAGCACCACATGCCACATAATCTTCGGCCAGCTCATTCCCACACAGTATCCGGCTTCCAGCTGGCCTGCGCTCACGCTTTCCAGGGTGCCCCGGATGGTTTCGGCCATGTATGCGGCCTCGTTCAGTCCCAGAACAATAACCGCCGACGGAAATGCGTCCAGTACAATGCCGATCTTCGGCAGGCCGTAGAAAACAATATAAAGCTGAACCAGCAGCGGTGTGCCGCGGGTAATCCAGATGTAGAACCGGCAGATCTGGCGGATTCCTTTCACCCCGGCATACTGAATCAGGGCTACGCCCAGTGCCACCGTCAATGCCAGCGCAAAGGACAGGATGGTCAGCGGAATGGTCACCTTGATTCCATATTCCAGCATTTTCGGAAAGGAATCCGTCAGAATACCCCAAAGTCTTTCAGTCATTAATGTCACCTGTATCGGCGTATGATTATTCTTCCTTTGTCAGATCCCGGCCGAAGTATTTGTTGCTCAGCTCCGCCAGTTTTCCGTTCTGCCGTGCTTCCTCCAGGATCCGGTTGATTTCCTCCACCAGGGTTTCCGTCCGTTCGCCCTTCTGCATAGGGATCGCCACCGGTTCACCGGCAACGCTCAGCACAACCTTGATCTGGGCTTCCGGATGTTCTGCCAGGTAGGCGTCCACGGAGTCCTTTGCGTTCAGCGTTGCTTCCACACGGCCCTGCTGCAGCATTTCCATGGTTTCACCCAGGGTGTCCACATAGACCACCTCGGCACCGACAGCTTCGGAACGCATGGCATAGGTGGAGTTCGGGGAGTTCGCGGTCTTCTTTCCCTTCAGGTCATCCAGGGACTTGATTTCCTCGTTGTCCGTCCTGACTACCAACACCATTTCCGTATAGACATAAGGTGTGCTGAAGTTATAGCTTTCCGCCCGTTTTTCCGTATATCCCACACCGTTGCAGGCGATGTCAAAGCGTCCGGAATCCACGCCGGCCAGGATGCCGTCCCACGCGGTTTCCTTGTAATCCGGGGTTACGCCCAGCCCTTCCGCAATCAGCGCGCCGACTTCCACGTCAAAGCCGGTCAGTGCGCCGCTTTCATCGTGGTAGGTCCATGGCTGCCAGGCACCCTCCATGGCAATCGTCAGGGTTCCCCTCGCCTGGATTTCCTCCAGGGCAGTTTCCGCCAGGGCCGCGGAAGCGGTCAGCATCAGCGCGGCCAGAAGTACGGCAATGATCTTCTTCATGTTCTTTTTGTCCCCTTTTTTTATTCTTCTATCGTGTCCAGCAGCTTGTGCAGCAGCCGGTACAATTCATAGGCTTCTTCCTGCGGCAGGGAAATGCAGGCCCCCACCTTTGCCGGAATATCCTTCACCTGTTCGCGTAGCGCCCATCCTTTTTCTGTCAGGCAAATGGAAACGCAGCGCTCATCGTTCTTGCAGCGGCATCGGGTCAGCAGGCCGCTTTCCTCCATCTTCTTGAGCATCGGGGTCATCGTTCCGCAGTCCAGGTACAGCCGGCTGCACAGTTCCCCTACTTTGACCTCGCCGCTTTCCCACAAGGCCAGCAGGACAAGGTACTGCGTGTAGGTCAGTCCCAGCGGTTTGAGCTGCGGACCGTATGCATTGGTCACTTTCCGTGCACAGGCATACAGCGGAAAGCAAAGCTGACTGTCCAGCTTCAGCTGGGGGTATTCAGTTCTCTGCTGCTCCCTGTTCTGTTCGCTCATGGTTGTCTCCTCCATCAAAGGTTGCCGTCAATCCACGCAGTCAGCTGGGGTTCCGGACGGAAGCCGATGGACTGATCCGCAAACTCTCCATTCTTCAGCAGCACGAGGCAGGGCACGGAGCTTACCCGGTACTGCATTGCCAGTTCAGGGCATTCATCCACATCCACGCTGTAGAAGCTTACTTTTCCTTCGTATTTTTCTGAAATGCCTTCCAGCACCGGCGCCAGCATCCGGCAGGGGCCGCACCAGGTCGCGTTAAAGTCCACCACCGCCGCGGGGGCTTTCATCGCCTCGTTCTGGAATTCCTGCGTATTGACCTTCTTAACCATTTTTCTTTTCTCCCTTCTCTTTATTTACTCTGTCGATATAAGCCGCGGCGCTGATCGCCGCAATGTTTCCTTCCCCTGCGGCTTTCACATACTGGTAAGGTGTTCCCACCAGGTCGCCGCAGGCGAACACACCCGGAATATTGGTTGCCATGTGCCGGTTCACCGTAACGTGCGGTCCCTCCGTTTCCAGTCCGGGAACCAGCTGGCCGGGGGCAACCGCCTCCCGCAGTACAAAGACACCGTCGGCAGGATACTCGCCCGCTTCCGTCTTCACCGCAAGGCCTGCTTCCTTTTTCAGGATCTCCCCGGGTGTTTCACGGATCACTTCCACCGTATCCGGCAGATCGGTCTGTTCTTTATACATCGGGAAATACAGCACCTTGCTGCATACCCCCGCCAGGAATGCGGCTTCCGCCTCCTCCCTGGGGCTGTAGCCGATTACCGCCGCGGTTCTGCCGCGGTAGAGCGGCGCGTCGCAGGTGGCGCAGTAGCTGACGCCCCGTCCGAGGAGCGCTTCCTCTCCCGGCAGGGTTTTGGCCATCACCACTCCGGTAGCCAGAATGACTGTGCTGGCTTCCAGCATTTCCTCTCCGGCCTGCAGGGCAAAGTAATCACCCATTGCGTAAACAGCGCCGATCCGCTGTTCCGTCACAGGGATTTCCATCCGGTCCAGCTGATCACGGAAAGCAGCCGCCAGGTCTTCTCCCTTTACAAAAGGCAGTCCCGGATAATTCCGGATTTCATGAGCCTTCGCAACTTTTTCACTCATCTGCCGGCTTCCCAGGAGCAGAATGCTTTTGTTCCTGTTCTTTGCCGTCAGTGCGGCGGATACCCCCGCCGGGCCTGTACCGATAATGGCGATATCATATCGTTCCGTATTTCTCGCCTCCTTCATCTCCCTGATGTATTTATATTTTATCAAATATATCTGCCATGTCAATACCTTTGATAAAATATTTTAAATAATGCAAATATTTTCCCTATATTCGGTCTCTGCTGCACGGATATTTCATTCTGAATTCTGAATTCTGAATTGCAAATTGTGGTATACTGTTCTCATTCCTTGAAGGAGGATTTGATTGTGAAAGATACTTTATTGATTTTTGACCTCGACGGCACCCTGTGGGATTCTACCGGGCCCGTAGCGGAAGCCTGGAATGAAGTCTTCCAGCGTGAATGCCCCGGCCTGCCCCTTCTCACAAAGGAGGATATTCACAGCGTCATGGGCATGACCATGAAGGAAATCGGCCAGACGCTCTATGCGGATATCAGTATTCCCCGCCGGGATGAAATCTTCGATATCTGCTGTGTTTATGAAGTGGAATATCTCCATTCCCACTGCGGCACCCTTTATCCGGATTTCCGTTCCACCATGGAAGCCCTTCGCGCGGAAGGATATGACCTGGCCATTGTCAGTAACTGTCAGCGGGGCTATGTGGATGCGTTCCTTGCCTCCTCCGGCGCCGCCGATCTGTTTATTGACTATGAGGAATGGGAGCGCACCGGCCTCACCAAAGGAGAAAACATCCGTCTGGTCATGGATCGCAACAACTACAGCAAAGGGATCTATATCGGCGATACCCGCAAGGACCAGGAAGCAACCATCCAGGCAGGGCTTCCCTTCATCCACGCCGCCTACGGCTTCGGTAAAGCTGAAAATCCCGATGGCGTCATCAACGCCTTATCCGAACTCCCATCTGTAATCTCTCAACTGGCCAAATAAAAGATATAAATCAGGAAAACTCCTGCGTCATCGCAGGAGTTTTTTTCCGCCATTTTTAAGTCTTCAGTTTTAAGTTTTAAGTATTCATTTATTACTCTACACAGTAAAGCACATGCAGATTCCTTACTTCCCCATCCTTTATTCCGTCATTCACGGAATACGCATGCTTTTCCAGGTCCCCGCATACTGCTTCCGTCAGTCCCTGTTCCTGCAGCAGGTCAATCATCTGGGATGCAATGCCTTCCATACAGAAGTACTTATCCTCCGCCAGGTCCGGTCCGTTTTCTGTGGTCAGCAGCCATTCCAGGCTTCTGCCGAGATCTTCGCCGCCGGGCAGTGCTTTCAGTGCCCGGAAGCTCCATTTGTAATAAGGCATATACGCCCTGTTCAGCAGGAAAAAGGCTGACAGGGTGTTTTTCACAAACTCTCCGGCTGCCAGCTGTGCCGCGCCGGTTTCTCCGTGCTTCAGGCACCGCTGATAGTTATACTGCCCGCTCTGGCTCATCAGCAGGAGCCTTCCGGCCAGCCGTTTCCGGCGTGCGTCTTCCGGCATGTTCTTCAGGATATTCCGGCAGTCCGTCAGCAGTCCCGCCGGATCCCGGAACACTTCCCCGTTCACCGCCTCCGCCAGGGCATATTCCGGCAGCCGGAGCCACCGTTCCATTGTCATCTGGTCCGCCGGACATCCGATTTTTGCCGTAAAATATTCATCCAGCCGGAACACGCCGTGCCGTTGTCCGCCCACCGGCTGCAGTTTCAGCCGTCTGAAGCCCTCAAATTCCGCCGGCAGCTTTGCATACGCACGTTCCAGCAGGAAAGCCGTCCGCCGGTCTGCGATTTCCTCGCCTGGAATGAACAGGCAGAATCCCGGTTCAAAATCATGATCCCGGGAAACTTCATCGTCAAACCCGTAGCATTCCGACCCGCTTCCGGTCATTGCCGCGGCAATGATTTCCTCATAATCCGGAAACTGTTCCCGGATCATCGGGACGCCGTATGTTTCCCAGTAGGCCCGTGCCAGTTCAAGCCCTGTCATTGATCTCTTCCGCTCTCCTTTTCAGCTCCGCTTCCGCCGCAAACCAGCCGTAGTGGCCGAATACCGGTGCGCACTTTTCACACACAAAGGCATAGTATCCGTTCCGCGGCAGGCTTTCCGTATTCAGCAGTTTCTCTGCGGTTTCCAGGTATTCCTCCACGGATTCCTCCGCTTGTTCCGTTCCCAGCGCAGCCTCTGCCGCGTCCGCCATGTTCAGCCAGGTGATAGCCTGTTCCAGCTCGCCGTATTCCTGTTTCTTCATCACTTCGATGGCATTGCGGAACATTCCCATCGCTTCATCGAACCGTCCGCAGACTGCCAGGGAAAGCGCCATATTGTTATACAGTCCGCCCAGCCTGCCGTCGTTGTCCGGCAGGTTCTTTTCATAGTTGGCCCGTGCCCGTTCGAAGAATTCAAGCCCGCCTACCGGATCCCCGAAGGCTTCCCGCACCGTTCCGGCGTTTACCCAGGTCGTTCCGGCGGTTACGGTGTCTTCCATTTCCAGTTTTTTCACCAGATAATCGGCTCTTTCCGCATGGCTGAAGGCCTCATCCTTTTTCCCCTGTTTCCGGTAATAGCCCATCAGCTCGTTATGCAGCATCAGCTGGCCCCGCTCGTCCCGGTTCGCTTCCGCCTCCGCCAGCCAGTATTTCAGGTGGCGTTCCACCGCCGGCCAGTCGTTCCTGTCCTCATATTCCCGGAGCTTATCCATAATCCGGCCCACGGGCACCGACTGGACTGTTTCCTCTTCTCCCGGCTTTCCGCACAGGGCACACCGGGGATCAACGTAATCCTCCTTCTCCAGATTCATGTTGTCTCCCCCTTCTTTTCATTTTTCCAGAGGATTCCGCCCAGGATCATGATTCCCAGGCAGGGAATCAGATTAATCAGCATTCCTGTCTGCAGGCCGAACTGATTGGCCGCAAACCCGATCACCGCCGGCATCAGGATACCACCGCAGGCGGCAATCGGCAGCAGGATACCCATACTTTCCGGGCTCATATGCTTTCCGGTCATTCCTGTGGACATGGGATTCACGCCCGCAATGGACGCGGAGAACAGGAACAGCACCGTAATTGCCGGCACCGGATCCGTCAGCGGAATCATCAGGGCATAGAGTACCGCACACCCGGCTCCCATCACGCAAAGCGCCTTGGCGCGGTTCCTGATCGGAAGCACAAAGGCAATCAACAGCCGGGCAATCAGGGTGGCGCTCCACATGATCGTCATTGCGTACGCGCTCAGCACGCCGCTGAGGATTTCCTGTTCCCTGTAATAGGTCACAAGCCAGCCCGTCACACCGGTTTCCGCCGCGTTCTGACAGAAAACCATGGCCGTCAGCAGCCAGAAGGTCTTCGTCCGCAGGAAAGACCTGTCTTTTTTCTGTGCCGGACCTTCCTCAATCCTGTTTCGTCCCTCCATCCCGGAGGATGCCATCAGCAGCCACATGGCCAGGCCTGCGGCCGCCAGTCCTGCCAGAGGCATTTTCTCATTCACTCCGTTCAGGGCCGTGATCAGGAAAGGGCACAGCAGTGCACCGCAGGCATAGCAGGAATGGAGAATCTGCATGGATCGGGTCCGGTTCTCCGTATGCATCCCCGCCATCACTGTGCACCTGTTCAGTGCCGCGCCTTTGGCCAGTCCCACCAGGAAGAACGCCGTCATCAGCAGCACAACGGTCCCGGTCAGCGCCGTTCCGCCGTATCCCAGCGTATATCCTGCGCACAGAAGCAGGATTGCCGCCCGTGTGCCGATCTTTCCCGGCAGCCAGCCCGCCAGGAAGGCAGCCAGCATATTGCCGATGCTCATCATGGACAGCAGTGTTCCTGTCTGGGCGAAGGACAGCCCGTACTGTTCCCGCAGCAGGCTGACCACAACCCCGCTGGACATGGCGCAGATTCCGCTGAGGAAAAACACGCCGTATCCCGTTCTGCGAATCCGTGTGTCCTTCCCCGTTTCAGTCCCGTTCATAAACATTTCCTCGGTTCTTGCAATCTTTTACGGCTGTTCCGGAATCTGCCTGAGTAATCCGGTGCAGCCCTCTTCAATCTGTTTCAGGACTCCCGTAAAATCCCTCGTATACCAGGGGTCATCTATTTCCCGTCCCGGCTGCCCGGCCCAGTCCAGCAGCATCGACAGCTTGCCGTCAGGATCGCCGCCGTATATCCGCTTCATATCCCACATGTTTTCATCATCCATGCCGATGATATAATCCCATTCGCCGTATTCCGCCCGGGTCGTCTGTCTTGCCGCATGATATTCGCATTCATATCCGGCGGCCGTCAGTGCCCTTTTCATCGGCGGATACACATCGTTTCCGATCTCTTCCCTTGTTGCCGCCGCGGAAGCAATCCGCAGATCCCGTCTTCCCTGTTCCCGGGCCATCTGCTTCATCACCATCTCCGCCGCGGCACTCCTGCAGATATTGCCGTGGCAGATAAATAGGATTTTGATCACTGGTACAAGATGCCCCCTTATGCCGCAGGATGCCGCGTTTTGCGCAGTTCTCTGCGGGTCAATTCTGTCCCGCGCTTCCCAAAATGAAATTCATCACTCGGCAAAACGCGGCAAATCGAGGCCGCCAAAAGTAGTAGAAAAGTAGTAAAACGGGTTTTTTCTACTACTCGGAATTCTTCTCCATCTTCCGAATTATATCCTCAGATGAAACAGCCGCATTCAGAGAAACCAGTTTTCTCAGGCTGATGGAACGCTGGCCGTTCTTCTGAACTTTTCCCGCGTTTTCCCACGGAGCAGAGCCCTTGCCATTGTAGACTTCTTCGATGGTTCCGTCGTGTTTCATCTTCATAACAATAAGATAATCAGGTTCGCTGTAGATCGATACTCGATCAGTCTGAGTAATCTTTATCTGAATCAATCGTCCATTTGCAGATCGTGCATCATGCTTTTCACTGCTGGCTTCCAGCAATGAAAGACCATACTTCTCTGCAGCATACACTTCACCGATGCTTCCGACCATATGACCATCAGGGGTAAAACGCCGCCCAGGATACTTTTCTTCGAGCTCGGCAGTGATTCTGTACAGTTCCCGTATCTTCTCTTCGAGCATGTCCAAGCAGCATCCTTTCCAACAAGATTATCCTTTGAAAATATATCATGGAACAGCCTCAACAGCAAATAAAAAAACCGGATGGAGCCCTTCCAACCGGTATTCTTCTCACCCGGGTTATCCCGTCCGGAACATCTTCTTGCTCACCTTTGTCTCTTCCCGTTTACCCGCCAGCTTTTCCTGCTCTTTCCGGGCGTTTTCAATCTCCTGCACCCGGCTCATTTCCTCAACTGCATCTTCCAGACCTAAGTGTGTGTACGTGTTCATAGTCACGCTGATGTCGCTGTGACCCATCAGGTACTGCAGCGTTTTCGGGTACATACCAGCCTTTGCCTGAATGCTGCAGTAAGTATGGCGGCATACATGAGGCGTAATGTTCGGCATCTGCTCCCGGAATATCTCGTTGTATCGGTGCACCATGTGGTTGAATCGATGTTCCCAGTGCATAGCCACCAAAGGCATGCCATCCTCGTCCACAAACAGGAATCCGCTGTAGCTGTCCACCATCTTTTCAATCTTCGGAGCTTCCCGTTCCTCAATGATCGTACGAAAACAGTCGCAGACATCATCGCTCATGGGGAGTTTGCGAGTACCCGCATTGGTCTTGGTCCCCTGAATCACGTACTTCATATCGCTTGTCCGCTGAATCTGATGATCAATGTTCAGGATTTTGTTCTCCAGGTCAATGTCCTTCAGCGTCAGACCGCAGAACTCGGAAATCCGCAACCCAGTATGGAACAGGATGTACACCACCTCGTAATACTTGCAGTAACAATTGTCATCATGGATGAATTTCAGGAATTTGTTCATCTGCTTTTTTGTAATTGCCTCTCTTGTCACGGAATCATTCACCACCACTCCTACTAATGCGAACCCGAAAGGATTCTTTGTTAATGCATCGTCGTCTACAGCCATCTGGAAAGCGGGTCTGAGAACACCGCGTACCGTTTTAATGGTGCTATGACCCTTTCCATCCTTCTGAAGCTTAATCAGAAACAATTTCGCATCAGATGTTTTCACTTCTCCGATCCGGCGTCCGCTGAACTCCTCTTTTGTCAGAAGGTTCCTGACAAAGTTGTAATTTGTCATAGTATTAGGCCGCATCCCCGTCTTGGTGGAAAGGTACTTCTCCACTAGTTCCAACACGGTCATCTTCTTTTTCGTCGGATCCAGCCGCTGTTCAAGATCGTGCCCTATTTGCCTTTCCAGTTCGCGCAGGGAGAGACAAGGGCGTTTCCCAGCCGGAAGCTTGTCTGTCGGTTCCAGTTTCCAACTGTAAACGAATTTCGGCTTTCCGTTTACAACGTACTTGTACTGATTACTTTCCGTCCGCTCTGATGCTTTCACCGCTACGCAGAATCCGCCTTTTAAGATCCCTTCTCTTTGATTGAATTTCTTTTGACATTTCTCAAGCGCTCCTTTTCTTCTGGATACAATTCCAGATACTTGTCAAACTCCGATCGAATGATTAACTTCCGCTTGTTGTACAACGCTACGAACGGAAGCTTCTTCTGACTTTGGATCAGTCGATAGAACCTCCGCCCGCTCAGGTCATACAGTCTAATAGCTTCTCCCGGATTAAGAATTGCCTTTGTCTCAAGTGCCACTCTCATGCCTTTCTCCTCCTTTCCACCTTTAAGGTACAGTATTACTCACTCTGGAGCCCAGCAAAGTCAACTACTTTTTGGCAGACGAAGAGAATCAGATGGCAGATGTTTGAGTTAGAAATTGTTCAAACCGTTCGCGGATAATCAGATACTTATTTCCGTTGAAAATGATGCGAATGCTGGCCTTGTTATTGTGTGACATATTTTCCTGTTTCTAGGTCTCTTCCTGTCTGCTTCTTATACTCATCCGCATAATCAACGCCAGAATTTCAACGAGTACCAGGACATCTACGCCTACGCGCTGATCATGGTTCTGCTGGTGCTGGCGGTGAGCGCCCTGCCGCCGCTGATCGGCCGGCTGGCCGGAAAGGAAGAGATCTAAATGACTCTCACGCTGCTGTTTCCATGTGGCTCTGAAGCGTGTAAGTAATCAGTATTCGAAAAAGCGCCTGCTTCCCTGACGGAAACAGGCGCTGTTCTTTTTCTTTGCCGATCAGTCGTGGTCCAGGCAGGCCACCAGGTCCCCGAAGATCAGGTCGCGCTGACAGTAGCGGACAGCCCGGATGCAGTGCCGCCTGCGGTCCTCCGGGCCGTAGGTGCAGTCGTCCCTCAGCACGACCGAGGGTATGAGCTTTGACGCGCACCAGCCCGGGTTCTTCAGCCAGGCGACCGTGGCGATATCCCAGACCGTGCGGGACCAGGCCACATGTGAGCTGGTGAACTGCGCGAAATATTCCTCGTCCGCGTCCTCCTGCCCGCTCAGCTGCAGGGTGCGGTGTGTCTTCGCCCGGCTCAGCGCCTTTTCCATACCGGTAAACTGCCCCAGGATGATATCCGTCAGGTAAGTCCCGATCCGGCTCTTCCCGTTCAGCTTGCACCGGGCCTCGTCATCCGAGAAGGTCAGCCCGGAGGCCACGCCCATGCAGGGCACCCAGACCAGCGGAACGCCGCTGTTGAAGAGGACCTGCGCCGCCCGGATATCCTGGCCCATGTTGAACTCGTACCCGTGCCCGAAATGCGGCGGCTGGCCGCCCAGCCAGACGACCACGATCCGGTCCTTCAGGCGGGGCTCCGCCAGCAGGGCGGAAGCGACGTTCGTCGCCGCGCCGATGGCCGCGACATATAACGGCTCCTCCGACGACATGCCCCTCCGGATCAGGTCCCGCACCGCGTCCGAGTCCACCGGGCTCAGGTCCGCCGGCAGGTAGCTTTCCGCGCCGCGGAAAACATGCCCTTCCGGATCGATCCCCAGCAGGCCGTACAGCTTCCGGATCTCCTCATGGCTCCGGGCCATGCCCACGGCGGGATCCTCGCGGTAATCCCCCTCCGGCAGGCCCAGGTTCCTCCGGAAAACGTTATGGGAAAAGGGAACAGCGTACACCGCCTCCACCCGGAAGCGTTCCGGGGAACGCAGCGCCCAGGCGATCGCGTACTGGTCGTCGATCTCGTTTTTCGCGTCCGAATCGATCACCAGGCGGATCTGCCCCGGCGGCACCGTCAGCCTTGCCCGGCGTTCTGTCCCGTTCATCCGGCTTCCACCTCCGCCCTGGCGGGAATGGCCGAAGCCGCGCCCTGCCGCGTGACCGTGATCGCCGAGGCTTTGGCGGCAACCTCCAGGCTTTCCTCCACGGAGCAGCCGCGGGCCAGGCAGGCCAGCACATACCCCGTAAACGTGTCCCCCGCGCCGGTGGTGTCCACCGCGCGAACCCTCAGCGCCGGCTGGCGGACGACCCGTTTCCCGTCGCTCCACAGGGAGCCCTTCTCCCCCAGGGTCAGGATGATCTCCGCCCCGGGATACTTCTCCGCCATGGCCCGGACGATCCCGTCCGTGTCTTCCTTCCCGGTGATGCGCATGCCCTCGTCCTCATTCATCAGGAAAAGGGAGACCTTCTCCAGACCGTAGTCCAGCACCTCGTCCGTCATGGGCGAAGGATTGAATATCACCCGCATCCCCTTTTTCCAGGCCGCGTCGATGATTCCCTTCACCCCGCTGATCTCGTTCTGCAGCAGGATCCAGTCCCCCGGATCAAAGTCCCGGAGCACCTGTTCGCAGTCCTCAGCGGTGTTCATCCGGTTCGCGCCGCCGTTGAGCACGATGCAGTTCTGACCGTTCCGGTCCACCTGGATGAACGCGGAGCCGGTGCCGGTATCTTCCAGCACACGCAGATACCGGCAGTCAACGCCGTCTTTCTCCAGCAGTTCCTTCAGGAACAGGCCGTCCGTACCGATGCTCCCGGCATGGAAAACAAGCATGCCCGCCCGGGCCAGGGCCAGGGACTGGTTCATCCCCTTGCCGCCAGGAAAGCGTGTCACCCGGCTGGCGGCGATCGTCTGCCCGGGCCGGACGATCTCATCCACCCGGAAGGTGTAGTCGATGTTCAGGGAACCGTAATTCACGATCTTCATATGCGGATTCTCCCGTCATTCAGTTTACTCAACTCTGCGGCAGGCCACAAAGTGCCCGGGAGTGACTTCCCTCAGCTGCGGCACGCCCTGCCGGCACTGTTCCTCACAGAGCGGGCAGCGCTTGCAGAAGCGGCATTCATCCGGCAGGTCGATCGGCGAGACGACCTCGCCCTGCAGAGCGATCTCCTGCCGGTCCTTCCGGATCTCCGGCACGGGGATCGCGCTGAGCAGCGCCCGGGTGTACGGGTGCAGCGGATTGTCAAACAGTTCGCGGACCGGGGCCTTCTCCACGATGGAGCCCAGGTACATGACGGCGATCTCATCGGCGATATGGTTGACCACCGACAGGTTGTGGGTGATGAAGATATAGGTCAGACCGCGCTGCTGCTGCAGCTCCTGCAGCAGGTTCAGGATCTGCGCCTGGATGGATACGTCCAGCGCGGAAACCGGCTCGTCGCAGACGATGAGCTTCGGGTCCAGCGCCAGTGCCCGGGCGATGCCGATGCGCTGCCGGCGGCCTCCGTCCAGCTCATGGGGATAGGTGTTGTACAGCCGGGGCGCCAGGCCGACCGTCTCCATCAGGTTCAGGACGAACTGTTCCTTTTCCTGCTCCAGCTTCCTTCCCCGCCCCTGCAGGATCGGAAAATATTTCAGCGGCTCGGCGATCAGCTCACTGACCGTCATACGCGGATTCAGGGAGGAAAAGGGATCCTGGAAGATGATCTGCATGTCCTTGCGCAGCTTCTTCATCTCCGCGGGGGGCAGATGGGTAATGTCACGGCCGTCAAAGATGATCTGCCCGGAGGTGGGCTCGATCAGGCGCAGGATCGTGCGTCCCGTGGTGGATTTCCCGCATCCGCTTTCCCCGACGATGCCCAGGGTCTTCCCCCGCTCCAGGGTGAAGCTCACATGGTCCACCGCGTGCACGCTTCCCTTATGGCTCCGGAAGTATTTGGTCAGTTCCCGGACTTCCAGGATATTGTCCGTCATCCGATATCCCTCCTTCCGATCATGAAAGCCTCATCCCGGTATGCCGTGCAGGCCGCCAGGTGGGTGTCGGAAAAGTGTTTCACGTACGGCGCCTGCTCCCTGCACGCGTCCGTGGCATAGGGGCACCGCGACGCGAACGCGCAGCCCGCGGGCAGTTTGCTGGGATCCGGCATCAGGCCGGGGATCGGCCGCAGCCGGTCCACCCGGTTGTGGATGTTAGGCAGCGAGTTGAACAAGCCCTCGGTATAGGGATGCCGGGTATGGTTGAAGACCTCCTCCAGCGTGCCGTATTCCACGATGTGCCCGGCGTACATCACCGCCACGTCGTCGCACAGCTCCGCCACCACGCCAAGGTCATGGGTGATCAGGATCATGGAGGAATCGTTCTCCTCCTTCAGCTCGCGCATCAGGTGCAGGATCTGCGCCTGGATGGTCACGTCCAGCGCTGAGGTGGGTTCGTCGGCGATCAGCACGGCAGGCCTGCAGGCCAGGGCGATGGCAATGCCGACGCGCTGCCGCATGCCGCCTGAGAACTGATGGGGATACTCCCCCGCGCGGTCCGGATCGATGCCGACCTTGGCCAGCATACCCTTCGCCTGATCCAGCGCTTCCTGCCTGCTGATGTCCTGGTGGAGCAGGATGCTCTCCGCGATCTGCTCCCCGACCGTCACCACCGGGTTCAGGCTGGTCATGGGATCCTGGAAGATCATGGCGATCTCCTTGCCGCGCACGCACTGCAGCTCCGCCGGGGAAAGGCTGCGGATATCCAGCCCGCCCACCTGGATGCTTCCCCGGATGATCTTTCCGGGCGGATCGGGCACCATGTTCATCAGGGAGAGCATGGCGGTCGTCTTGCCTGCGCCTGTTTCGCCCACAATACCCAGCGTACGCTTCTTCGGGAGCCGGAAACTGATGCCGTTGACCGCTTCCACCGTTTCCCTTGATGTGATGTAATGCACGGCCAGGTCTTCCACCGAGACAGCGTAAGGAGTCGCGGCGCGTTTGGTTTCCAGCGCCTTTATGACGCGTTCACGGCTCTGTTTCTTTTTGAACATGTCCGTTTCCTCCTTACCGCTTCAGTTTGGGATCCAGCGCGCCGCGCAGCCCGTCGCCCACCAGGTTGATGACCATGACCGTGATCATGATCGCCAGGCCGGGGAACAGGCACATATGCTGCGCCTTGATGATGAAGGACTTGGAGGCACTCAGCAGCGCGCCCCATTCCGGTGTCGGCAGCGGCACGCCCAGGCCGATGTAGCTCAGGCCGGCCGCGGAGATAATGGATGAGCCGACGCGCAGAGTAGCCTGCACCAGGATCGGCGAGAAGCAGTTGGGCAGCACGTGCCGGATAAGGATGGTCGACGTCGGCGCGCCGATGGCCCGCGCGGACTCGATGTAATCGTTGTTGCGGGCGACCATGACCGAAGCCCGCGTGATGCGCGTCATGACCGGGATCGTGCTGATAGACAGCGCGATCATCAGGTTGAAAAGGTTTGTGCCCAGCACGGACACCAGGATGATGGTCATCAGCAGGCTCGGAATGATCGTGAAGGTGTCGACGATCCTCATGATCACATTGTCCACCTTCCCGCCAACATAGCCGGAGACCGCTCCGATCGGAACGCCGATCAGGGTGCCGATCAGCACGGATGCAAAGCCGATCAGCAGGGAGTATCTTGTCCCATATCCGATCCGGGACAGCATGTCCCGACCGTAGTTGTCCGTGCCGAAGGGATGCTCCCAGCTCGGCGGGGACAGGCGGTTGCCGATCCGCATTTCAATGATATCCGTCTCATAATTCCAGATCACATCGGCGAACACCGCCACCAGGATCAGCAGGATCAGGACTGACAGGCCGATCATCGCGCCTTTGTTCCTGCGGAACTGCCTCCATACCTCCAGCGCGCGGTTTTCCTTCACGCTGCCGGCAGCGCTTTGTGTTTTCTTCATCGCGTGCACCTCAATTCTTGCTGTACTGCGCCTTGATCCTGGGATCCAGGAAGGCGTAGAGCACGTCCACCAGCAGGAGGACCAGCGATACGAAGATCGCCAGCATGATGACGAATCCGGTCACGACCTCAAAGTCGCTCTTCTGGATGGAGTCCACCATAAAGGCGCCGACACCCGGCCAGGCAAAGACACGTTCGGTCAGGACCGCGCCGCCGATCAGCGTGGACATCTGGATGCCGATCTGTGTGACCACCGGGATCTCCGCGTTCCGGAACGCGTGGCGGAGAATGATCTTTCTTTCGCTCTGCCCCTTGGCGCGGGCCGTGCGCAGGTAATCCTGCCCGAGCACGTCCAGCATGGAGGAGCGGGTGATCCGCGTCAGCGCCGCCATATTGCCGGTGCCGCAAGTGATGGCCGGCAGGATCAGGCTCCTGAAGCCATCCGCGCCGGTGGACGGCAGCCAGTGCAGGTTGACGGCAAACAGCATGATCAGCAGAAGACCCAGCCAGAAATTCGGCATTGCCAGGCCCACGAACGAGAGGGTGGAACAAACGGTGTCCACCCAGGTATTCTCCTTCACTGCCGCCAGGATGCCCAGCGGCAGCGACAGAAGTACGGTCACCACCACCGAGGCCAGGGCCAGGCGCAGCGTGTTCGGAAATTTTTCAAAGAACAGGTCCCAGACAGGCATCTGGTTCGAGTAGCTGGTGCCCAGGTCCCCGCGGAAAATCCCGGCCATATACCGCGCATAGCGCACAACCAGCGGATCGTTCAGCCCGTGGGTCTCCCGGTAATATTCCAGCTGTTCCTCCGTCGCGCCGTCACCCAGCGCGGTGACCGCCGCGTCCGTCGGCACGAAATCCATGATAAAAAACACAATGAAGGATACGGCGATAACTACCGGAATGATCGCCAAGATCCTCTTCAGGATGTATCTGAGCATGTCTGCACCCATCCTTCCCCTTGTTCAAAATGAAACAGGGAGACCGGGGCATCTGTCTCCGGTCTCCCCGAATGCAGCGGGATTACTTGATCACGTAGCAGTTGGTGAAGTCCACATCCACGGCCTGCGCGTTGAGGTTCACGCCGTAGAAGTTCTTCGATCCCACGCAGAACAGGTTGTACATGGCAACCGCCACGCCGGGCACTTCGTCCGCGACATACTGCTGCAGGGCGGCATACCGCTCCAGCATGACCTCATAGGTCGGGCTGGCCAGAGCTTCGTCCAGCTTGGCGTCGAATTCCGGGTTGGAGTAGTTCATGAAGGTACGGGTCGCGCCGGTCTTCAGGTACTCGCTCATGACGGTCAGGATCCCGCCGTACTGGCTGGTCACGTTGATGGCCAGGTCATAGCCGTTGTCCTTCTTGATGGCGGCGGTGAAGCCGGTCTGCGCCCATTCCTGGATATCCAGGGTGACGCCGATGTTCTTCAGGTTGTACTGGAGCACTTCCGCTACCGGGATATACTTGGCAAAGGTGTAGAGCTTCAGGGTGATGCCCGCCAGCCCGTTGTCCTCCAGCAGCTTCCTGGCGCCTTCGGGATCGTAGGGATAGTAATTCACATCCGCATAGCCCACGCCGACGGGGCTGATGAAGTTCCAGGCGATGGAACCGCATTCGCCGTTTTCATAGCAGGCGCTCACGATATCCTCGCGGTTGACGGCCATGGCGACGGCCTGGCGGACGATCTTGTTGGAGCCGTATTCGGTCAGGGCGTTGAAGCCGGCGTAGACGACCTGGATGTTGTCGGCCTTGTAGACGTTGTAATGGTCCGGATCGGCCATAAAGTCAACGATGTCGGAAGGATTGCCGTCGTACATCGCATCGATGTCGCCGGACTGCAGGGCCAGCGCGCGGGAGCTTGCGTCGGTGATCACCACGAAGGTGATGGATTCGGTCTTCGGCTTCTCACCCCAGTAACCGTCGAAGCGGCGGATGGTCCATTCCACACCGGTCTTCAGGCTGTCGAAGTAGTAGGGGCCGGTACCGATTTTGCTTCCCTCGTCAAAGCCCTTCTCCTCAATGGCGTGCTTGCAGAGGATGTCCTGAGCGGCGTAGTTCAGCCAGTCGGCGGAGGGGCTCTTCAGGCGGAACACGACGGTGTAATCGTCGGTGGCGACCACTTCTTTGATCAGGTAGTTGCCGCTCACGGCCTGCTTGATGCCCTCGGACTCAGTGCTCAGGGCATAGGTCCAGGTGAAGACCACGTCTTCCGCGGTGAAGTCGCTGCCGTCATGGAACTTGACGCCCTCGCGGAGCTTGAAGGTCCATTCGGAAGAGTCTTCGTTGGGAGCCCATTCCACAGCCAGTTCCGGGGCAGCGGTGCCGTCTGCGCCGATGCTGACCAGTCCGTTGAAGGTGGAATTGCAGGTCTGCGTGGTCACGGTGGCGGTGCCCGCATAGCGGCAGGCGACGGCCAGGTCAGCCAGCGTGCCGATCCGGATATTCTCCTTGTACTCCTCGGCAGACGCGGCGGTGAAGATACCCAGGCTCAGTACCAGGGACAGGACCAGGAAAACGGAGAGCAGCTTTTTCATGGGGGTTCCTCCTTTTTTCTCACTGGGATATTTTACTAAATTCTGAAAATTCTTCGAAACACACCCGGAGCGCCGTTTGTTCGTTCATGTGTTTTCCGGATATTTTCATCCCAATACTACCATCCGTATTTCCCTGCGTCAAGAGATTTGTATGCTTCAAAGCGGCTTTATTTACTAAATTCTCATCTTTTTATCTTTTCTATTGATAAATTTACTAAATTATGTATAATGGACTCGGGAGAATCAGACAAAACATCCAAAGCGACAGCAAAGGGGCCGGATCTATGAACCTGAAAGAGATCGCAGCGGAACTGGGCGTATCCCAGTCCAGCATTTCCATCGTCCGCAAGGGAAAGCCGGGGGTATCCTCCGCAGTGCGGCGAAGCATCCAGCTGATGCTGGAGAAGAACGGCTATTCCTACGATTCCTTTGACGACGGCCACTATGTAATGGACAAGCCGCCGAAGGGCGCCCACAGCCGGAGCGGCAGCATCTGCCTGCTCAAGCATTCCCGCAGTGCCCTGCTGACCGACCAGAATGAGGGCTTCGTTGCCGGCCTGATCGACCCGGTCAGCGTAGCGATCGCCGCCGCGGGCTATACACTGGAGATCAACGCAGTCAACAGCGAGGAATACCCGCGCTTCCTGCTGGACCTTTCCGGCATGGATTACGCGGGTATGATCGTGATCGCCACGGAAATGGACCAGGAGGAGCTGGCCGCGCTTAGCCGGGTCCATATCCCCACAGTGGTGCTCGACAGTGATTATCCCTACATTCCCCACTCCTCCGTCACCATGAACAACCGCCAGCTGGCCTGGCGGGCAGTGGCCTGCCTGGCGGACTGCGGCAGAGTGGGATATCTCCGGTCCAGCCAGGCCACAGGCAACTTTATCGCCCGGTCCATGGGGTATTATGAAGCGCTCCGGGCGCTCTCCCTTCCCGACGAACCGCAGTCTGTCTTTTCCCTGACGCCTTCGCTGGACGGAGCCGAAAGCGACATGAACCGATACCTGGACGAGGGGCGGAGCGTTCCTCCCGCGCTGTTCGCGGACAACGACGTCATCGCCATCGGCTGTATGCGCGCGCTCATCCGGCACAATTACCGCATTCCCCAGGACGTCCAGCTCATCGGGGTAGACGATACGCTGCTCTCACAGGTGATCAGCCCGTCCCTCTCGAGCATGCAGATCTCGCGGGTCCATATGGGCCAGCAGGCCGTCCGCCTGCTGATGGACGCCATCTCCTCCCCCGCAAGGCTGAAGCTCCACATCCACATCGACACTCAGCTCATCTACCGGCAGTCCGTCATCGGCGGTCCCCGGGAATCCTGACGCGCCCCGCACTGGAGACCGGGAGCCGATCGACGTATACCGCCTGAACTAATGATTTTTCTGATGGTATTGTCAAGATCTGCAAAAAACCTCAGAATTGACTAACCGTTTGCTTTCAGGTTGCCGCGCACTGCCGTACATCGTCATGCACAAACTTCAGGAGTTTTTTATTTTCATCAATAGCGTTCAGTTCCGTCGATCTGTTTATGGCTTTTGATCATCAGCCTTCAGGATGCTCATAAACTCTTCACCGGTAATTGTTTCTTTGTTTAGAAGGTATGCTGCCAGTTCATGGAGTTTAT
>Ga0256405_10003167_pt1 | contig 34941 bp, 33 predicted proteins | sample RumenRJG_02DNA_FD_189096 | JGI IMG/M metagenome (GOLD analysis project Ga0256405, IMG submission 189096) | Bovine rumen microbial communities from Lethbridge, Alberta, Canada - RJG_02 | ecosystem: Host-associated > Mammals > Digestive system > Stomach > Rumen | place: Canada: Alberta...
TGTCTGATGTCTTGCCGGAAATAAACTACAATAGGGAAAAGGAAACAAAGAATCTTGTTGAAACCGATTTTTGGGAATATTAGGCAACTCCACATAATCAGCCATAAGGCAAGATAGCGCCCTGAAGTGGCATAAGCATTTATTTCTATTAGGGCTTTTGCCCTTACAGGGCGAATATACTAACTGCTTTGTACATAGGGCGTTGCCCCATGCTATGTGCAGACCTTGCCCTTTCAGGGCGCATGTCAGCATGATGCGAATAATTTCACGTTAATGTCGCATTAATTTTATGTTTTTAACCACAGATATTCGGGATTGTAGGAATGCCAATCACGAGCGTAAGCGAGCCACTTGCGTAGCTTGTTGAGCTTTGCGAAAAATCCCTTAAATCTGTGTTCAAAAAAATATTAATGTTAGAATTAACGTTTTAATTTATGTCATAATTAACGTTTCGCCGTAAGGCTTTTTTCTTACAACATTAATTGGACGCTAATTGAGACATTAATTAAACATTAATTTTTCTGGAAACTTGGTATTAGAAGTTTGCGTTATACCAATTCATTTTCTTGGAGGAAGGAATCAAGTTTGGCGATTCCTTTTTCGGTACAAATGCCACGAAGTAAGGTGCAAACGAAGCTGACGAATATTTCGTGCATATCATACATGGCATATTCTTCCTGTGTGCGGAAGATGATGGAGAACTGACGGCCGACCTTTGAGATGAACTCATAGTTTACCTCTGAACGGAAATATCCTTCTTCTATGCCACGCGCAAAGACTGCCATCGTCTTCTCCTGATTGCATTTCTCTATATCGCGGAATTCATCCGTGAGGCCCGGATAGAATTTCAAATCGCTGAAGAAGAGAGGGGTGGTCTTGGAATAGCGTTCTGTCTGTATCTTGAAATGCTCGATGATAAGGTCCATGACATCATTATTCCTTGCCTTGAATTCATCCATCACGGCCTGATGTTCTTCCATGGAGAGTCTGAGCACGTCAATAAGCAACGCCTCCTTGTTCTGGTAAGCCTCATAGAGAGTGCGCTTGCTCATCTTCAGAGCAGACGCAAGATCGTCCATCTTCACGGCACGAATGCCATGAAGACGGAAAGCCTCACGCGCCATTGGCAATATTGTAGCTTTCAGTTGTTGACGACGATCTAATACTTCCATAAAGCCTACCCAGGCCCTCCCAAAGGGGGGGGATGCGATATAGTAGTTAAACGTTTATTTATAACGCTAAGACGCAGAGACACAGAGAAATTATAACTTTGCGACTTGGCGTCTTTGCGTTCAATTATTTATTGTAAGTAGCCCAGCCCTCCTTGAACGAAAGAATGTATAAAACATCCTTCCCTTTGGGAAGGCTTGGTTAGGCTTCTTAGAATGGCAGGTCATCTGCAGACTCACCTGCTGCCTCCTGCTGTGGAGGGAATGGTGCTGCTGGATTTGCATCTGCTGCAGAAGCATCAGCCATTGGAGCTGCAACACTCTGCATTGGTGTAGGCTGAGCAATAGGAGCTGCGTTTGGATCTACGAGACGAACGTCGAAAGCACGGATATCAGTAAACCAGCGACCGTTCCACTCATGAGCATCAATATCAAAGGCAACGAGGACATTCTGACCAACCTGGATGTTGAAACGCTGAAGGCGGTCTGCGCCAAAGACAGTAAACACGAGATGACGTGGATACTGGCCCTCTTGATACTCAATTACGAACTCCTGTGACTTCCAGTCGCCACGGGCACTTGTGCCACTACGCTCAGGAAGAGCTGCTATTACTTTACCTTGTAATTCCATTATTTTTTATTGTTGTTTTTGATTTAAAATCTATTTAAAGGTTGCAGAAAAAGACAATTCTACAAATTGATGCCGTTTTCGTCTGCGAAATTACTAAAATATTTTTAAAATCGACAACTTTATTGGGAATATTTTTTCAAATAACACAAAAGTTTTGTATCTTTGTAGGCAATTTAACACATTTGAACAATAAGAAACTAAACAAATCATACAAGACTATGAGATTTTCAATTTCAAGCACTGCTCTAAACAGCAAACTAAACATTCTGAGCAAAGTCATTAGTCCAAAGAACAGCATCAGCATTCTTGAATGCTTTCTCTTTGAAGTACAAGACGGGAAACTCATCCTTACAGCTTCAGACAACTCTAATATGATGAAATGCACCGTTGACCTGAACGAACATGATGTCAACGGTTCATTCTGCGTACCTAACAGAATTATGCTAACGGCAGTAAAGGAACTTGCCGACCAGCCACTCGTATTCGACGTAAACCTCGACGATTGCAGCATACAGATGAACTATCAGAACGGTTCATATAAGATTTACGGTCAGAAAGCCGATGAATACCCACGTCTCAAGGCACTTGAGGGCGAGGCTACAACCACAACAATCCCAGCAGAGGTTCTCGCAAACAATATCAACCGCACTATCTTCGCAACAGCACAGGACGAGTTGAGAATGGTGATGAACGGTCTTTACTTCGACCTTACAGAGGACTATATGGCTATAGTTGCATCTGACGGCCACAAGCTCGTAAGAAACCGCATCTACAGCTGCAAGACTGAGATTCCTTCATCTTTCATCCTGCCAAAGAAGCCTGCAAACCTTCTTCGCTCTGTGCTCGGCGCTGGCGAATATGACGTTACAATCAGCTTCAACCAGACAAATGCAGAGATTCACTTCGCTGACGGTATGCTCTCATGCCGACTCATCGAGGGAAGATATCCTAACTATAACAGCGTTATCCCAAAGGACAACCCTAACACTTTGACTCTTGACCGCAAGGCACTCGTTAGCGCAATACGAAGAGTAATGCCATTTGCAAGCGAGAGCACACAGCTCATCAAGCTTCGTCTGGAGTTCAACTCACTTGAAATCAACGCTGAGGACCACGATTTCGCAACAAGCGCACGTGAGACAATAGCATGTGAGTATGGCGGTATGCCTATGAGCATCGGCTTCAAGGGCGGCGCTCTGTATGAGATCTGTAACAACATCTCTTCTGACGAAATCGTCATCGAGCTTGCAGATCCAGGCAGGGCAGGTCTTATCAGTCCTTCACAGCAGCCAGAGGGTGAGGATATCCTCATGTTGATTATGCCAATGCTCCTTAACGACTAATCTGGGATGAAACTCAACTTGACAAAGCCTCTCATCATCTTTGATCTTGAGACCACAGGACTGGACATAAGCAAGGATAGAATCATCCAGATCTCATACATCAAGGCGATGCCTGACGGTACGGAGACACGCAGGAACTACATGGTGAACCCTGAGTGCAAACTGCCGCCTATGATTACTGAGATAACAAGCATCACCGATGAGATGCTGGCTGACAAGCCTACGTTCAAGGAACTTGCAGGGACACTCGTCAAGGACTTTGAGGGATGTGACTTCGCAGGTTTCAACTCCAACAGGTTTGACGTGCCTATGCTTGCAGAGGAGATGCTACGCGCAGGACAGTCAATAGACTTCTCCAAGTGCCGCCTCATCGACGTGCAGACTATCTTCCACAAGATGGAGCGCCGTAACCTTGCTGCAGCGTATAAGTTCTACTGCGGACGAAAGATGGAGGACGACTTCCAGGCACACCTCGCCGATCAGGATACAGAGGCTACATGGAAGGTTCTTCAGGCACAGCTCGACATGTACGACCCTGCCAAGCAGGAAGAGGAAGACCGCAAACTGGAGAACAACATGGACGTGCTCAATGAGTTCTCACGTCAGAACGACAATGTGGACTTCGCAGGCAGAATGGTATGGGGCGACGTGAAAGGTCCTGACGGCAAGCCACTTCTCGACAAGAACGGCAAGCCAAGGAAGCAGGAGGTTTTCAATTTCGGAAAATACAAAGGCATGGCAGTTGCCGATGTCCTTCGTAGAGACCCAGGCTACTACTCTTGGATGATTGGCGGTGATTTCCCGCTTGAGACCAAGCAGTGGATGACGCGAATAAAGATGCGCGAAATCTATACAGTAAAGAATTAAAAGTGCATTTCAAGACATATCATAATACATTCAACATCCGTACCATCGTAGTTCTTGCGATGGTATGGTTGTGTAATGCCTTTTCGTTCGCTCAGGAGTTCAAGGCAAAGTTCACGATAAATCACAATGCGATACAGCTTGCCGACGAGACTATATACGACAAGATGAAGGAGACTATGGAGGAGTTCTTCAACAACAGACAATGGACTAACCTCCACTTCAAGGAGAACGAGCGCATTAACGCGAACTTCAACATCACGGTAAAGAAGCTCTCTGGGGACTACACATGGGGATGCACAGCCACTATTCAGGCCACACGCCCTGTATATAACAGTTCCTATACTACTGTTTTCTATAACAACACCGACCAGAACTTCGACTTCCAGTTCACTCAGTTTGACCAGATAGAGTTCAACGAAGAGAATATCGACAACCAGTTGACAGCACTCCTCGCCTATTATGCCTATCTCCTTATCGGACTTGACCTTGACACCTTCGCGCCAAACGGAGGTGAGGAGGTATTGCAGAGATGTATGAACCTCACTAACAACGCCCAGAATCTCGAATATCCAGGTTGGAAGGCTTTCGACAACTCACGAAACCGCTTTGCCATAATCAATGATTATCTCGACGGGGCAATGGCTCCTTTCCGTCAGTTGCAGTACAACTACTATCGCAAGGGACTTGACGAGATGGCAAACAATGCGGAGCGAGGTCGCACGGAGATAAGCACCGCTATTCAGGAGAATCTGAAGAAGGCGCACGAAGACAGGCCTCTTTCCATGCTTCCACAGATATGGACCGACTACAAGAAAGAAGAGCTTGCCAACATATATAAAGGAAAAGGCACTCAGAAGGAGAAGGAGTCGGTGTATGATATTCTCTTCAGTATCAATGCCTCACAAAACAATACGTGGGAGAAGATAAAACAATAGTTCAATGCTTAAAGAATTACATATAAGAAACTTCGCTCTTATTGACAGTCTGGACATTGATTTTGAATCAGGCTTCTCAGTCATTACAGGTGAGACGGGTGCGGGTAAGAGTATCGTGCTTGGTGCCATCGGACTGCTCATGGGACAGCGTGCCGATACTAAGGCTATCAAGACCGGCGCACAGAAATGCAGCATCGAAGCACATTTCAATCTCTCTGCATACGACATGAAGGATTGGTTTGATGAGAATGAGATAGACTACGATGCTGACGACTGCATAATACGTCGCGAACTGACAGCATCGGGTAAGAGTCGTGGTTTCATCAATGATACTCCTGCCACTGTTCATCAGATGAAGGAACTTGGCGAGATGCTCATGGATGTTCATTCACAGCATCAGAACCTGCTGTTGCAAAAGGAAGACTTCCAGCTGAACACCATCGATATCATCGCCCGCAACACCAAAGAACGCGAGGCATACACGAGGGCTTTCCACGAGCTTCACGCTGCTGAGAAGGCTCTTGCCGAACTGAAAGACAGCATTTCTGAGAATCAGAAGAATGAGGACTTCATGCGCTTCCAACTGGAGGAACTTACGGCTGCAAAGCTTGTGGAGGGCGAGCAGGAGGAACTTGAACAGGAACAGGATAGCGCATCGCACACAGAGGAAATAAAATCAGCACTTTATGCAGCTGACACTCTTCTGAATGGTGACAGCAACGACATAATTGGCAATCTCAAGCAGGTTTGCGGTAGCATAGAGAGCATCACGAGAGTATTCCCACAGGTAGAGGAACTATCGGAAAGACTTGAAAGTGCATATATCGAGATTAAGGACATCGCATCCGACATCAGCAGCGCGCTTGACGATGTGGAGTTCGACCCAAAGCGTCTCGAATACATAAATGACCGTCTCGACACGTTCTACTCTCTTGAGAAGAAATACTCAAAGAGCACAGTTGAGGAACTGATAGAGGAACGTGACCGTCTGCAACGTGCCATTGATGCCATTGACAATTCAGATGAGGAACTGAAGGAGCAGTCAGCCAAGGTTGCATCACTCAGGAAAGAAGCCCTGCAACTTGCGGAGGTTCTTACCAAGACACGCACCAAGGCAGCCAAGACCGTAGAGGAAGAGATTCACAAGCGCCTCACAGCACTCGGAATGCCAAACGTGCAGTTTGCCGTTGAGCTTACCTGCAACAAAAGCGATGACTCATCGCACCTCACAAAGGATGGTCAGGATAAGATAGCGTTCATGTTCTCTGCCAACAAGGGTATGGAATTGCGCCCTGTTTCACAAGTGGCATCGGGAGGTGAGATTGCACGTGTGATGTTGTCTCTGAAGGCGATGATAAGCGGTGCGGTGAAGTTGCCTACTATCATCTTCGATGAGATTGACACAGGTGTAAGCGGTAAGATGGCTGAAAAGATGGCAGAGATAATGAAGGAGATGGGTGAGGCAAACCGTCAGGTAATCAGCATCACGCATCTGCCACAGATAGCCTCAAAGGGCACTTGCCACTATAAGGTGGAGAAGCATGACACGGAAAGCGGCACGACCTCTCTCATGCGCCGTCTCAACGATGATGAGCGTATTCAGGAAATTGCTCAGATGTTGAGCGGTGAGAACATCACCGAGGCAGCACTAACAAACGCCAAGGAACTGCTAAAGCCTGCGGCTAATTAATAATGACTTGCTTTAGCTTGATGAGCTTCAGCGAATAATAATGTATAATTAATAATGAAAAAAATCACTATATTCATCACTCTTCTGCTCATGCCTTTCATGGCAATGGCACAATCTTCTGCCGTAAAAAAGGCGGCAAAGAGCATGTTCAAACTAACTACATTCGATGCAAACGGAAATCTGCTACATACTGGCTATGGTGCTTTCGTAGATGCTAACGGCACATGTCTTGCCACATGGGAGGCATTCATCGGTGCATCAAAAGCGAATATCATAGATGCTCAAGGCAGGAAGTATGACGTGGATTGTCTGATAGGTGCAAACGAGATTTACAACGTGTCAAAGTTCAAGGTTGTGGTTCCAGAAGAAAAGAAGATGGCTATCACACCTATCACCATCGCACAGACAAAGATCGAGGCTGGTAATGATAGTTGGTTTATTGAATATGACATCAAGAACCCTGTAATAAAGAAGTATCAGCCATCAAAGGTGGAGTCATTCCAAAACGACCTGCCATACTATATCTATGAGCAGACAGCACCCGATGAGCTTGCAGGTTCACCTTTCCTGAACAACAATGGTGAGTTGCTCGGTTTGATGCAACCTGCCAAGAAGCGCACAGATATATATTGCCCAAGTGCACAGTATGCTATGTCGATGACCGTAAGTGGTTTTACATCAAAGCAGGCCACTATGCGCCTCACACAGATGCGCGTTGCACTTCCGGATAATTTCGACCAAGCAGTCGTTGCACTGTTCATGAATCAGGGAAGCAATGCCAACGACAATATCCTAGGCATGGCGGATGAGTTCATCAGCAAATTCCCTACAGCATCAGAGGGTTACAATTCAAAGGCACTCTATCTGACAGATAAGGGGCAGTTTGCCGAGGCTGCTAAAGTTATGGAGGAAGGTATTGAGAAATGTGAGAAGAAGGATGAGCCTCACTTCGACTACTCAAAACTCATTTTTAACAAACTGCTTTACAGCACAGACAGCACATTTACCGATTGGACTCTCGATAAGGCCATTGCAGAGGTTGATGCAGCTATGGGCGTAAATCCATTGCCTGTATATAACCTTCACAAGGGTAAGATTCTATACACAGCCAAGAGATACGATGAGGCATACAACATTTTCCTTGATGTGACAAAGACAAATATGAGAAGCGCAGAGTGTTTCTACAATGCCTCTCTCTGTCTTCAGGCGAATAACGCTCCAAAGGAAAAGGTTGTTGAAATGCTGGATAGTGCCATTGCATGCCTTCCACAGCCATACAAGGCTGACGCCGCTCCTTTCCTTATGATTCGTGGCAAATACCTTGACGATAATGGTATGTACCGTAAGGCTGTAGCCGACTATAACGAATACGAGAAACTCATGGGAAAGATGCTGAACGGTAAATTCTTCTACCTCAAGGAACAGGCAGAATTAAAGGCAAAGCTATATCAGCCAGCCCTTGATGACATTGACAAGGCAATTACACTTGCTCCAAATGAACAGCTCTACTATGCCGAGAAGGCTATGCTTCAGGTAAGGGTGAACAAGATTGACGAGGGTATGGCAACTGCTCAACTCTGTATGACACGCTTCCCTGACTATGGTGACGGTCATGCCGTTTATGGTCTCGCACAGATACTCAAGGGCAAGAAGAAAGAGGGAATGTCAACCCTTGAGAAAGCAAAGGAGCTCGGTTCGGATATGGCAGAGCCACTTATTGAGAAGTACTCAAAGTAAGTTATTGAGGTATTAAGGAGTACAACAAATAATAAAATAAGGAATGGAAATCAAGAAGTCTGAATTCAAGATAAGTTCGGCAAAGATATCTCAATGCCCCAAGGACAACCTTATGGAGTTTGCCTTCATAGGTAGAAGTAATGTGGGCAAGTCAAGTCTTATCAATATGCTTTGCAACCATAAGAACCTTGCAAAGACATCTGCAACTCCGGGCAAGACACTTCTCATCAACCACTTTCTCATCGAGTCAAAACCATCCACCAACACTCAACACCCAACAAATACCACCCAACAATGGTATATCATCGACCTTCCCGGATATGGTTTTGCCAAGCGCTCAAAGAAAGTGCAGGATGATATAGAGAATATGATTTCCACATATATCCTCCAGCGTGAGCAGTTGGCAAACGTATTTCTTCTCATCGACATCAGGCATGATCCTCAGAAAATTGACCGCGAGTTCATGGATTGGTTAGGCGAGAATGGTGTTCCATTCTCCATCGTATTCACGAAAGCCGACAAACTCGGTCCTGTAAAGGCACGTCAGAATGCGGAGAAATATATGAAGACTCTCCTTGACGTATGGGAGGAACTTCCACCTTATTTTATTACATCTTCAGAGAAGAAACAAGGACGTGATGAGGTTCTTGACTATATTGAAGAAATACTTAACCAGACCCACCCCCAGCCCCTCCCATAAAGGGTAGTTCGATGTTGATAACATCGGAGTATGTGTTGGGGGAGTAGATACACTTTTCTGTGAAAGAATGTACGGTCTATTCCTTATAAATTATTACATTAGCAATCTCCGTTTACCACCTCTACGGGATTAATACATACTACTCCCCTCCCTTTATGGGAAGTCCGATGTTGATAACATCGGAGTATGTGTCGGGGGGCAAGGGGGTGGGTCTTTCTATGCAACCATTACTTGACGTACAAAATATCAGCAAGCGATTCGGAGAGAGGATTCTCTTCGAGAACATCTCTTTCTCCATAGGTGAAGGGCAGCGTATCGGACTAATAGCTCAGAACGGTACAGGCAAGACAACACTTCTCTCCATGCTCTGCGGTGAAGAGAGTTGCGATTCAGGTGATATCATTTTCCGAAACGGCATACGAGTAGGATATCTCCGTCAGGAACCGAAGTTCCCAGAAGGTGCCACGGTAATGGAGGCTTGTTTCTCAGGTGTGGATAAGGATGACGACGCACAACTGAAGGCGAAGCAGATTCTCACCCAGCTACGAATACGTGATTTCGACCAGCCGATGTCACAGTTAAGCGGTGGGCAGCAGAAGCGTGTGGCTCTTGCTCAGGCTCTTATCTCTAATCCCGACCTTCTCATTCTTGATGAGCCCACCAACCACCTTGACCTCGAAATGGTGGTATGGCTTGAAGGTTTCCTGACACGAGGGAACCGCACCTTGCTGATGGTTACGCATGACCGATACTTTCTCGACAATGTGTGTTCCGTAATCCTAGAACTCGACAACCGCACCATCTATTCATATCGAGGCTCTTATTCCTATTATCTAGAGAAAAGGCAGGAGCGCATGGACGCCATGCGTGCGAATATTGAGCATGCCAATAACCTCTACCGTCGCGAACTGGAATGGATGCGTCGACAGCCACAGGCACGAGGACACAAAGCGCGCTATCGTGAGGAGGCATTCTATGAACTTGAGAAGGTTGCAAAACAACGAATAGAAGAACGACAGATACGTCTGAAGGCATCTACAGTATATATCGGCTCAAAGATATTTGAGTGTCAATATGTATCAAAGTCATTCCCTGCACGAGAAGGCGACCCTACATCCGAGGGAAAGACGATACTCGACAATTTCTATTACAACTTTGCCCGTTTCGAAAAGATGGGCATAGTAGGTAATAACGGTACAGGAAAATCAACCTTCCTCAAGCTACTTCTCGGACTTGAGCCTGTAGATGCAGGTAAGTTTGATATAGGCGAGACTGTCAAATTCGGCTATTTCTCTCAGGAAGGACTTCAGTTTGATGAGTCACAGAAGGTGATTGATGTTATACGCGACATAGCCGACTATATAGACCTCGGACAAGGACTACATCTCACGGCTTCGCAGTTTCTTCAGCATTTCCTTTTCACCCCAGAGCAACAATACAACTATGTGTATAAGCTCTCAGGTGGCGAGAAACGCAAGCTCTATCTCTGTACCGTGCTTATGAGGAATCCGAACTTCCTCGTACTCGATGAGCCAACAAACGACCTCGACATTAAAACGCTTCAGATACTTGAGGAATACCTTCAGGACTTCCCCGGATGCGTCATCGTGGTTAGTCACGACCGCTACTTCATGGATAAGGTTGTGGATCATCTTCTCGTTTTCCAAGGAGAAGGCAAGATAAAGGACTTCCCTGGCAATTACACCCAATATCGTGAATGGCAGAAGCTACAGCCAAAGGACGAAGCCCCAACGCCTACAACCCAACAACCAGTCTCAACAAAGGGCGGTCCTCGCGATCCAAACGCAGCCCCACAGAAGAGAAGGCTAACATATAAGGAGCGTCAGGAGTTCACACAATTGGAAAAGGACATTGAGGCACTTACTGCCGAGAAAGCCGATATTGAAAATGCTCTCAGTTCCGGAACAATTGATGTTGAAAAAATCACAGAACTCAGCAAACGACTGCCTATCCTCAACGAGGAACTTGACGAAAAGGAAATGCGCTGGCTTGAACTTTCAGAGTTTGCATAGCTTTTTATACAAAACTCCGTCATACCTGCTTATCATAGCAAATATGACGGAGTTATTCTTTTCCTATTTATTATCCTACTCTATTTCTTTACAATCGTGTCATTGACAGCAGCAGAAGCAGTATCTTCTACAACCGAGAACTCTGATGCCGGTACTGTATCTCCAAGTTCTTCATCATTCGGAGTATTATCCGAATTTCTTGATATACACGAACTTAGGCATACTGCAATAATAATATTGAGGGAAACAGCCCAAGGGAATATATTACGATTCATCATTTTAATAATCTATAATTATAAAACATCCACAAGAAAAAAACGCCGGCACGATGTCAACATCGTTCCGGCGTCAGCTCTTTTTTACCGTTCGGTAGATATGCTTACTGTGCATTTGCAGTGTCAACAGCAGTTGTATCAGCTGTATCAACAGCAGCTGTATCAACGTCAGTTGTCTCAGCTGGCTTATTTTCACCACCACATGATGCGAAAGAGATTGCAGCCATAGCTACGAACATAAAAACTAATTTCTTCATTTTCTTTGCTTTTTTAAAACTGTAAAACAATCTTTGTTTATTAAAACACTGCAAAGGTAAGTATTTTTTCAATACCAACAACATTTTTTTACGATTTTTTTTACCCTATTTTTGTAACTTTTTTACAACTATTTGATTTTCTGACATTTACAAATTGCAAATAAACGTTAAAGTTTTACTTTAACCGAAAAAAAGTGGTTTTTTAACACTTTTAAGGTGTTTGCGCACACATCTTTTTATTCCATGAAAATATAGAATCTGTGAACAGTTACACTACAAATAATCAAATTTCTTCTTAATTGTTATTTTTATTTCTTAACTTTGCAATCAAATTAGTATTTCTTATTATATATAAGGTATAAAGAATGATCGATACTTCCGCATTTCAAGGAAAGACCGCAGCATATTACACATTAGGTTGTAAACTTAATTTTTCTGAGACATCCACCTTCGGACAGATGCTTCAGGATATGGGTGTGCGTACCGTTGAGAAAGGTGAGAAAGCCGATATCTGCCTAATCAATACCTGTTCGGTGACAGAAGTGGCAGACAGCAAATGCCGTCAGGCAATCCGTAAGATGGTGAAGCAGAACCCTGGGGCATTCGTTGTCGTAACAGGTTGTTATGCCCAACTTGAAGCTGAGACAGTTGCAAAGATTGAAGGCGTGAGTCTTGTACTTGGAAGTAACGAGAAAGCTAATCTCATCGACTATCTCTCTAACGCATGGAGTGGCATAAATAATAAATCCGATGACAATATAGCGGAATATCATGCGGTAAAGACAAAGGAGATAAAGACTTTCCAACATTCTTGCTCACGAGGCAACCGCACACGCTATTTCCTCAAGGTACAGGATGGATGTAACTATTTCTGCACATACTGTACTATACCATTCGCACGTGGAAACTCACGTAATCCGAGTATCGAGAGTCTGGTAGAACAGGCACGAAAGGCAGCTATCGAGGGTGGTAAGGAGATTGTCATCACAGGCGTGAATATAGGTGATTTCGGTCAGACAACAGGAGAGCGATTTATTGACCTTGTAAAGGCACTTGACAGTATTGAGGAGATAAAGCGCTACCGCATATCTAGTCTGGAGCCAGACCTTATCGACGAGGAATTGATAGAGTATTGTGCCAAGAGCCGTGCCTTCATGCCTCATTTCCACATACCTCTCCAGAGTGGTTCAGACTCCGTTCTGAAACTAATGCACCGCCACTATGACTCCGCTCTCTTTGCAGAGAAGATACGCCTCATCAAACGACTTATGCCCGACGCATTCCTTGGCATAGACGTAATGGTGGGTACTCGTGGCGAGACTCCTGAGTATTTCGAAGAGACATACAATCTGCTTAACGAACTGCCAGTTACGCAACTTCACGTATTCCCTTACTCTGAGCGCCCAGGTACGGCTGCTTTGAAGATTCCATACGTGGTAAGCGCACAAGACAAGAAACTGCGTAGCCAACGACTTCTTGACCTGTCAGAGCAGAAGACACAAGACTTTTACGCAAAACACATAGGAACAGAAGCCGAGGTGCTATTTGAGAAAGCCCCTCGTGGCAAGGCTATGCACGGTTTTACGGCTAACTATATCCGTGTGGAACTTCCAGCAAGCAAGGCAAAGGAAGAATACGACAATGAGATCTTGCGCGTAAGACTGATAGGATTCAACAGAGACAAATCCGCATTAATTGGAGCCCCCCTTTCCCCCGAGGGGGAATCTCTTATATAGTATTTCTAATCATATTTATATTATGGAAGAAAGAAATAACAAAACTCATATAGCGAACAATACTAACAAAAAAAGCTCCCCCTCGGGGGAAGGGGGGGCCGTATCCATCATCATACTCAACTGGAATGGCGCGCACATGATGCGTACCTACCTCCCGACAGTCATCAAGAATACCCCAGAAGCAGAAATCATCATTGCCGATAATGCCTCAACAGATGATTCCATCAAGATGCTTTCTGAGGAATTCCCCGACATCCGTACTATCATTCTTGACAAGAACTATGGCTTTGCAGAGGGATATAACCGAGCCTTGCAGCAAGTGGATAGCGAGTATTACGTCCTTCTCAACTCAGATGTTGACGTACCCGAAGGGTGGCTTACTCCCCTACTCTCTTTCATGGATTCTCACCCAGAGGCTTGCGCTTGTCAGCCTAAACTTCACGCCATCAAAGAAAGGGACAGATTTGAATATGCAGGAGCAGCTGGAGGTTTCCTCGACAAATACGGCTATCCTTTCTGTCGTGGAAGGATTTTTGAGACCGTAGAGAAAGACAACGGACAATATGATGGCAATCACGAAATCCTATGGGCAACAGGTGCTTGTATGATGATTCGCTCAAAGGACTATTGGGCAGTCGGAGGACTTGACGGCCGTTTCTTTGCCCATAGTGAGGAGATAGACCTCTGCTGGAGATTACGCCTTATGGGTAGGAAGATTTTCTGCATTAGCAACAGCATAGCATATCATCTTGGCGGTGGTACTTTGCCAAAGGGTAATCCTCGCAAGACTTTCCTCAACTTCCGCAATAACCTCACGATGCTCTACAAGAACTTGCCTGACAATGAGCTATCACATGTTATGCGTGTGCGCTTCTTCCTCGACTGGCTTGCAGCATTCCAGATGCTTATCCTCGGCAGAAGTTGGGGCGACTTCAAGGCTGTATATAAAGCAAGAAAGGAGTTTTCCCGTTGGAAGCACGACTTCGATTCTGACAGACAGAAGATACAAGCCAACAAAAAGACAGACAACATCCCTGAACGTATCTCGAAAAGTATTCTCTGGCAGTATTATGCCAAGCGGAAGAAGACATTTAATGAATTAAAGACCCTCTAAATCTCCCTGCATAGGGAGACTTTTCATAAAGCAAACCACTATCGCCTCCTAAGTCCCCCTATGCAGGGGGATTTAGAGGGTCTAACATTATTTTAACATGAATAAGACCGAACGCTTCAACCATATTCTTGACTATTTCCGTCAGCAGCCACGTCCTACCACAGAATTGGAGTTCCAGACAACCTACCAACTTCTTGTGGCTGTGGTACTCTCTGCACAATGCACAGACAAGCGCGTGAATATGGTAACTCCAGCACTCTTTCACGATTTCCCTAGCGTTCAGGCAATGGCTGATGCAGACGAAGACGAGATATTCGAGTATATCAAAAGCATCTCCTATCCTAATGCTAAGGCACATCACCTCATAGAGGCAGCACGCATAATCGTCAAGGAATATAACGGAGAAATACCTTCGGATATGGATTTACTGCTCCGCCTCCCAGGTGTTGGAAGAAAAACCGCCAACGTGATACAAGCGGTTGCATTCGGCAAGGCTGCTATGGCTGTTGATACTCATATCTACCGAGTATCACATCGCTTGGGCTTAGTGCGTAAGACCGACAACACCCCCTACAAAGTAGAAATTGAGCTAAAGAAACACATACCTGAAGAGGACATCCCCGATGCTCACCACTGGCTACTTCTTCATGGCAGATATATCTGCACAAGCCTCAAACCTAAATGCGACAAATGCCCATTCGACGACATTTGCCCAAAGCTACTGGAGAACAGCAAACTAAGGTAATTACGAATTACTAATTACGAATTCCTTGAATTGTTTTTAACCACAGATTGCACAGATAAAACGGATTTTTTCGCTTACGCTTATGATTGACATCTGTGAGATCCTGAAAATCTGTGGTCAATAAAAAAAAAGAAACGGATGTATCTGATGTATCTGAAAGACTTATTTTCATAGGAGAATTTCAATTATTTCAATAATTTCAATAAAAAAAGGACACGTACATCATCACTTAATAAAGAAAATCATCCGGGAAGGTATGTCCAAATTTAATTGTAATTATTGAAATAATTGAAATTTGCCTAATCGCATTAATAAAGTTGCAACTCCTATTCAATTCCCAAGCAAATCCCTTGCAAGTCCCATTTTTCGCCTATTCTAAGGAACGGACCTGGAACGGCTTTATAACGGTATTACAACGTACCTACTATTATGGCATAAACAGACAACAAGGATTTTCCCTGAAAAAAAAGAATTTTAGAACAACTCTGCAACTCGTCACCCGTTGCGTTGTAATGCTTTATCTATCAAAGAGTTGTAGCGGTGATTCATTTTAAAACACTCGTCACCCACTCATCACCCTCGCGCTTGTATTGATTTGATATTGAGCAATATACAGAGAAATTTCACTCATCACCCGAAAATCGTAGAAAAGTGGTGACGAGTGAATAAACCTTCTATATCACACATTCTCAACAAGATACAAAGATCTGGGTGATGAGTGGGTGACGAGTGGAATCAAATGAATCACCGCTGTAACGATAAGAGCCACAATAACTTGCGGCGTTTCGGGTGACGAGTTGCAGAGTTATGTAAAAATTCTTTTTTTCAGAGTAAAAAACTCCCACGCCCTCTATGCGATACTGCATACGTTCAGGTGCATTTCCGTGTATAGAAAGTCCACTGCCGTCAGCCTCACCTGAAATTCCCGCAAAGGACATAACAAGACGTGCTGGGTCGTTATAACCGCCCGCAAATCGGCTTGCTTCCTCCATGGAAAGCATAACTCCACCTGTCAGCACGGAAGGATTTACCGTTGCTTCCTTGTTTACACGAGGACGCACTACAACCTCCGTCAGTTCGGTATTGTTTTCTCGCAATTGGATATCTATAACCACCTCCTTGACACCTGCCACGAGTACCTCCTTCACCACGTTTGGTTCATAGCCCATGTAAGATGTTTCGAGAGTGTAACGTCCAGATTGTGGAATGTCGATGCGAAAGTTACCTTCAAGATCGACAACGGAGCCTATCCCGGTTTCAACAACCTTTACTGTGGCGCCAATAAGTTTTTCACCACTAATGGCATCTGTCACAGTTCCTCGCACAGTCTGTGCCTGCATACTCACTCCACCACATATTGTCAAAATGGTGGCAAGAATCAGATTCATCTTTGTTTTCATAATATATTCGTTTGAACGGATATCAATTTAATGTCCTTTCAGGGCATCAATGATTTTGTCAATCTTCTCTTTGGTGATGTGTTGTATTACTACGATATGAGCAAATTCTCCACCAAAGTTTTCATTATTTTTTTTGTGAAAGCGTGCCTTCAACACTGAGTATTACCTGATGATGCCACGACGGGACAGCTTTTAACGTCGTGGAGGCGAACATATTTGCGAGTGTGAATCGCTGGCTATATTTACATCGTGAGGAGTGTAGTCGAAATAGGTTTCGCCTTCACTAATTTCTCTGCGATGTTCATAATTATAGTCCAGGTTATGAGAGGCAAACCACACTGGAAAATCTTGTATCATAGTAGCTACAGAGACCACACAAAGCATCTGTGAGCCACGGCAAAATCCTAAAATAGGAATGTCGTGGTCCAGACAATATGCCATTGTCAGATAGTCCAACACATTAATGCCTGCCTATCTAAAGGCCTTTACGATGTTTGTGCAAAACTCATAATCAGTATCGTCTCTCCTCGCAACGGCGATTTTCAACTCATTCTGATAATCTTTCCAACTAGTTCGCGCACATACACCACAGACATTGACGATGATTGCGACCATAAGCCATTGCATTAGCAGTTGCTATTTTTTCATAACGATTTCTTCAAACTCCAACTACCGACTTTCCTTCCGTCGTGCTCAATGTCGCACTCATGAAATACTTCGTAGCCTCGCTTGGTATAGAAGACTAGATTCTTTTCCGAGTTCGTAAAGAGAATCATCTCGCGGCCACCCCGTTGGCGGACATAGTCCTCCTGAAATGCCAGAAATTGAGTACCTATACCTCGTCCTTGGAAGGCAGGATCGATCTCAAACATACTGAGATACCATACGTCCCGATTAGTCTTCTGATAGTCGTGGCATGGTTTACAAGCCTCTTCGTCCATGGCGAGATAGCCGTTCACGTTCTTCCAGTTGGCGGCAAAATAGACCTTCCAACCATCATTGACGATACTCTGCCAAAACGATGGAGGCTGGTAATCGGGAGATTCCAGGGTAGCACGGCCGACAAGTTGTCCATCTATCCGTGCCCCCAGAATATCCGCTCTGCCGAAGTTGCTCTTCATCACGCAGTTCATGAACGCGTACAGACCCCGGCGGCGCTCAGCATCGTCCGGGAAATAGAGCGCAACGTAGGCATAGTCCTGATAGGCGCGGGCAGCGAGTGCCACAGCAGCCTTCAGTTCTTCGCGTTTCAGTTTTCCAAATTCGATATTCATATCAACTTTTATTCTTTACCAATCACAGGAACTCCACCGAAGAGGCGGGAATGCCGACGCTCCGGACGGATACCTGTTTCCTCTTTTACCGGCATTACCGAAGGAGCCGCCAGACGTGTTTCTCCGTTCCCATTTGCATATTCGTAAGAAAACACAAAACCTGCCATTGTGGCCAGAGAACCATCCTCATTGAAAGTGAAACGGAAATTCCACTTGTGATCAGGATCTGCCTGATTATCTTTGTCAATGTAGGTCATACTTGAAGGCAACCTATCTGGGCCGATACCCATCAGCCCGATAAATGGCAGGAAAAAGTAACTGTCACCTACCGTCGGGAAACCTTGGTATATGCCCCACTGCTTATATTTATTCGGGAAATCGGCATCATAGGAATACTTATATTTATAGAAGACTGATGACTTCGTTTCATTTTCAGTTTCCTCACCATCGAAAGTCATATACTGCAACAGACCATCTTTCCAGTCAAAGGTAACCTTTAAATTCCAGTCCAGATAGAGTCGTTCCCCATCTTTAATTCTGTCAATTACTCCATACAATGAGCAAGACGACATATGGCCTTCGCTATCATAATTGAACGAGTTCTTTTCGGAAGTAGCATATCCGTCTTCTTCGTAATCCGTATCAAAAACAGTGATATAGCCTTGATCATTATATTTGACCGAATAGATTTGCGTACCAGTCTCACCATTGGTGTACTTCCAGGTTTCAATTATTTTGTTTGCAGGATAGTCGAAGGTGTACTGATCTTCCATATTGTCATACGAGGCGGTGACAGATTCAAGCACACCATCGTCCGAATAATGCAATACTTGTCTGCTGAAAGACTTCAGTCGCAGACCGCTTTCCTGGTCGAGAATACCTGTCAGGGCAGATACATTGCCAACGCCATTGTTGCCGTTGTCATCATCATCGTCACAAGACACGAAACTCACACTAATTGTCGTGGCCATCATGATGGTCATCAGACGCAAAAAAACCTTGTTCATATCAAAATGTTTAATTGGTAAAAAAACTAATTACTTGCTGCCAGTAGCATATTCATAGGTGTACTCCCAGCCGTTGGCCTTGGCTACAGAACCGTCGGCATTGAATTCGTAACTGCATGGATAAGTCTCTGTGCCGTCGTTTCCGATAGTACCTAACTTGTCTTTATAGGTAAAGGTAACGGATGAAGGCAACTTGTCTGGCCCTATGCCCATCAGTCCGAGATAGGGGAGAAAAATGGTATTGTTATCGCCGAAGACGTAGAAGTAAACCCATTGCTTGTACTTATTCACATATTCCGTGTCGTAACCGAAAGTATATACAGCCGACCATGTCCGTGCATTCTCTAAGCCGATATCTTCGTACGCTATTTCCTTCAATAGACCATTTTCCCAAGTCAACGTGACCTTTTCTATCCAACTGGAGGTATATGGCTCACCCTTTTCAATACCATTCTCCCCTCCTGATTGGGTCATGGATGTCAGATGTCCTTCGTTGTCGTATGTGTAAGTAGCCGAACCGGTTCCATTCCATTTGCTTTCAAAGTAAACACAGTCGCCGGTCTCATGGCTTTCATAAGATGTCAACCTACCCATCTTGTCGTAGTTCACGGCAAATTCGGTCACATAGTTGTAAAATGCATCATGCGTTTTACGAATCTTGTTTGGACCATATTGGAAAGCATAATCATCCAAATAACCATTGTGCGCGATGGAATCATACAACCCCTCATTGTTGTAATTCACAGTATATTCGCCCAAGGATTTCAGTCGCAGACCGCTCTCCTTGTCGATAATACCAGTCAGAGCTGATACATTGTCAACGCCACTGCTGACGTTGTCATCATCACCATTGTCACATGATACGAAACTCAAACTCATTGTCGATGTCATGGCCATAGCCACCAAACTCCATAAAAATTCCTTTTTCATTGTTCTGATATTTATTTAACATTTCCTGATTGTGTATTTGCAAATTTGATTCCCTGAACAGGAGGATAGCCTTATGCATTTCAGCATCGAGGAACTGCATTTCACGTTCAAGCTTTATTAATTTAATTCCTGTATTTGCAAGTCTTTTACTATCAATTATTTGCATATTAAACGGTAGAAAAGTGATTGCGTGGATTCTATGAAGAGTCAGAAATGGGAAGATTTAACGTATTTAACTTTTGTAAACCACAAAGATGGAGATGGTGTGCAAATTTTGTACAGAAGTTATGCTTGCAAGAAATAACTTTGGCGGGGCGTTGTTTTTAAGCCTACAAGACACAAAAACTCTTAGTATTCTCAAAAAATCATTCATAAGTATCTTTTTTGAATGAAAGTTCTTATATTGTCGATTATTTTGTATATCTTTGCGTTCAAATTAAAGATATTTGCAGATGAAAGATTTGAATCGTATCAAAGTTGTACTCGTTGAAAAGAAGCGAACAGCGAAGTGGCTTGCTGAGGAATTAGGCAAAAACCCTGCTACTGTTAGTAAGTGGTGTACTAACGTTTCCCAGCCCGACTTATACACATTAGAGAAGATAGCAATATTGCTTGACATTGACAAGCGAGAACTCATAACAGGTAAAGATTAAAGGTATGACAGATATTATACAAATTCAAGAATCAGAGTATGATGCAATACTGCGACAGGCTGTCGCAGTTATCGACAGGACAAGAGCTATGGTGGCAACAACGGTATGTTCTGCCATTGGTACCGCTCATTGGGAGATCGGAAAATTGCTTCACGACAAGAAGATTGAAAGTAAGCATGGAAGCGGCGTAGTAAATCGCTTGTCTTTTGACTTGAAGCAACGTTATCCACAGATGGGAGTTTCTCCAAGAAACCTGTGGGACATGAAGAAATTTTATGAACGATTCTGTAATAGTGAGCCAAAACTGCGACAGGCTGTCGCAGTTTTACCATGGGGACATTCTTTGACTTTGATGCGCAAGTTCGGCAAGGATGATAATACCATATTATATTATGCGCAAGAAATTACATCTAAAGGTTGGAACCGTGAACTTCTATATAGTGCCATTTCTATGCAAATGCACAAAAGGAAGAATGAACCATCGGATAACAACTTCGAGCAGACACTACCTGCCACACAGGCGATGTTTGCCAATGAGGTGTTTAGAAGCGGTTATAATTTGGGATTCCTTGGTGTAAAAAACCCCATATTGGAAACAGAGCTTGAAGCACGACTTGTGGAGAAGGTTAAGCAGTTCCTCTTGGAACTTGGAAAAGGCTTCACTTATATTGGCAACCAATATGTGCTTGAATATAATGGGAAACGGAGCAAAGTTGACATGCTTTTCTTCCACCGTGGTCTGCATTGCCTGGTGGCCATTGATCTGAAGATTGGCGAGTTCAGACCAGAATATGCAGGCAAAATGAATTATTATTTGTCATTGCTTGACCGTCTGGAACGTAGGGAAGACGAAAACCGTTCTGTCGGCATTATTCTTTGTGCTGAGAAAGATCGTGTGGAGGTGGAGTTAGCATTGGAGGATATGGGCAAACCTATTGGAGTGGCAGATTATCAACTGGTTGTGCCACAAGAAGAATTAAAGAAAGTAGTAGCAGAAGAATTGGAAGCTTTTGGTAAGGAACTTCCTCTTCGAACTGAAACGGAAGAGGGGGCAAAGCAAGAATGACAATAACACGGCATAAAAATAAAGATATAGTAAATATATGAAACCAGATTCAATATTATATTATCCTCATATTGAATTCCAAAATGAAGCGTGGGTTAAGTCCAGCTTGTTACTTTGGAACCATGTATATCGAATTGTCCCAGAAGGTTATGTTCCCAATGATAGTGATGATATCAAAGCATTGGTTGATGAAGACTTGGTTAGGGACATTAAGTTGGATGATAAAGATAGAGAAGATACATGTGACGAATTCCTAAAACTCTGTGATAGAATAGAGAATCATATGCCTGCGGGTCTTATTCTCTCGGATGAAGATAGAATTCACCCTGGAAAAATTGACAGCAGGTTATATCCTTATCTCGACTTGATAGGAGATTATTTTATTGACGAAGACAAATGGCTCCATTTGTCAAAAGAACTTGCAAGAGGATATATGTTCAAGTTGTCACAAGTAGTTGCAAGGATACGCAATCTTAACAGAGGTACAGATGATTTGGATGCATGGTCAATAAATCCTTATTTCTGTGAGAATGCAAACTTCGGCGAGTTCCTTCAGGATCCTACAGCCAAAGGATTCTTCTGCTCTGTTACATTGGAAGACATCGTGCCTCAAAATATAGGAGAGATAAGCGCACGTGATTTAATTTCATTTGTTAACAAAAGAAAAGATGAAAGAAAACTACTAAGAGAAAAATTTGATGAACTAACCAATCATCTAGCCAAGATATCTAATATTCAACATGCAGGTCAAGTAAGTTTGGATTTCGTAAATGATCTGATTGATTCTAAAGCACAGTATAGACAGAGTATGGATAAGTGGAAAGATATTAGTGCCTTTTCAATTTCAACGGGAGTACCTATATCTCTTACAGCATTAGGCACTTTTGCTGCTCTTAAAGGGAATCCATTTAGTATCGCTGAGATAGCAGGCGGTTTAGCGATTGGTGCAATATGCTCATATGCTGATTTCTATAGAGCGAAAAAGAATAGAGACCCTTCCTATTCATCATATTTAATCGGTATTGACGAACTTTGCAGAAATGTTACAAGGCAAAGTTATACACGATTAGAGGAATTTATTAATGACTGAGGGTGTCATTTTATTACTTATAAAAGGTTAAATCATGAGAAACCTCGTAGAACAGGCAAGCAATTGGCTTCAGTCAGAAGCATGCCGCTCGGGTAGTATTGTCGAGCGAACCAACGCAGTTGTTTTAGCATTCCGCTCATATATATTGGAAGAAAAACAGGAAGTCTGTAATAACACTGGGCTTCCACTATCTTTAATTATGGATAAGATAGATACTACAGATAAGCTTATTCGCCAGATTTTATCAGCTTTTTTAAGAGGTAATCAGCAGGATGCTCTCCAAAAGACTCATAAAATGATGCAATCAATGAAATTTGACAAAATGAGTCCTGGAGTACCGATGTATAAATGTAGAGAAAACAGCAAATTGTTTCATTTTTCGAAAGATGAGATGTTTCACATTCCTTATGAGAAGCGGAACCTTGTAGGGAATCAACGTTTTAGCCTTTCTGGGTTACCTTGTTTATATTTAGGCGGTTCGTCATATATCTGCTGGGAGGAATTGGGCAGAAAGGATTTGAGTTCAACGAATTACTGCGGTTATTCACTGAAGGAAGACATCAATATGTTTGACTTCTTGTTGCCCGTAGAAATTGACAATCCCCATCAGATACGAAGAATTGTGCTTATCCTGGCATGTAGTTTGGCGGCGAATAGGGATAGTCTATTTAAGCCAGAATATATTCTATCACAGAGTATACTGCACACTCTAATCAACCGTTCTTTTTATAACCACTCTCAATTCTGCTTACGATTCTATTCGTCGCATCTGCTAAATGGTGATGCAGATTATTACGATAAGGATTATGCTAATGACGATTTCTTAGCGAGGTATGTAAACTATGTTTTCCCTGCAGCATCATCAAAAAGCGAAGGCTATAATGACGATTTGAGAAAGTTTTTCAATCAGACTGAAACTGTATCACTACTGCACGAAACGATATTGACTCCAGAACGGCTGATGAACTCTGGCAGTAGCGATGTTTATCTTTCTTCACAGTTTGGGCTGATGGATGCTATATTAGATGAAAAGTTGGGCTTTACTCCGAAAAGGGATGAAGGGGAATTGCTGTTGGTAAGAAAGGGGTAAAGATTTATAATAAACAAATTGAATTTATGAGTATAAATTGGTTTAGACATATTAGAGGATTAATACGTCGTTGGTATCGGAAGAACTTTCACAAGGACTGGAAAGTGGTAGAACATGGCCTCGATTTCTTTCAGGAATTCGCCGACATTTATAACGACACAATTAACGACCTAGAAACAGCAGAGCGATTCTTCAAAGATTTTATGGAGCAGGCCAAAGGATGGGTAATTGTGGATTTCCTCGATACAGACAATTGGGACTGCATCAGGAAAGTTGAGGTGGATAAGCAGAACGGGCTGATATGGTTCTATTGGCAAATACCAAGTGGCGACCCATTAGAAGAAAAGATAAGAAAGATGGTTTTTCCTTTAGGGTATTATGGAATGTGCTTAAAGTTTGATAATGTTAGGTTTTTGGAAGGGAAACGAAATAGATGTTTTGGAATTGTTGTGAATGGGTATACTATCAGAGAGAAAAACATAAAAGGCTTTGCTAAGAATGGCGGATGGATTATTCAAGGGATAGACAATGCATCTAGTTTCTTCTCAACGAGTGTGGTAAGGGAAAAGTGTGGCGTATTCCAGCATTGGCGTTTTATTAATACACCAATTTCTTCATTTTGGATTATACCCAAGTGTATGAACGTACACCCACAGGATTCGGAAAAGTTGCTTTATATGTTTGGTGTAGAGAAATGTGAAAAGGAACTAAAGGTTGCTCTTGATAAAACAAGAGGGGTGGACAAATTAGGAAAGGAGGAACAACGTAAAGAAATCAAAACAGCGGCTCACGATATGCGCACTGTGGCTGAAAGCCTATTCAAACTGATTATGTGCTTCAATCAGGAGGAGTATCAATATAAAGTAAGTAACTATGACGACTTGACGTTAGGTGATTTGACGGGTCCGTTAAAAAAGACCATTTATAGACAAGATTTTGAACAAAAACGGATTGACGAGATTCCGAGGCTAGCTAACGATCTGTCGCATGATTCGGGGAATCCTGTTGATTTCAAGGATTTGGGTACACTGTTTATGGATATTATCTATTTTGTCAGTGATTTTAAATCAAGTATCAAGAAAAAAGGGAATGAAATTATTACTACGCATAGTGATATGCCATTACCTCATGATTTCGTAAAAGAAAAGTATAAGGACTTTTGTTTTATAGATGAAATAAATGATACAGTTCATAAGAATGATGGAAAGATCAGTTTCAAGATAGAAACTCAAATTGGAACGTTTATAAATGTCTTTGGAAAGAAAGGCGTCGAGGTGCTATGCAAGGATGGGTACATCAGGAACTCTAAAGAAGAAGGCATAGAACCACTTAAGATTTGGGACAGGGATGAAGTGATTGCGCTTTTAGATAAGATGTATCAGAAGGTGATTTCGATATGTGATACCAATGGATATGATACTGAAACGTATTCATTAGGTATTTCGTTTGAAGCCAAGCTACAGAAAGAAGGTGTGCCTAGCCATCTGTTTACAGAAAGCGAGATAGAGACATTGATGCGCAATGCAGATGATGAATATAACAACAAACTTGTCATAGATGAAGATGGGTATGCACATATAGTCCAGAATCCCAAACAAGGGTTTCTATACCCTGTATCACAAGAAACATGGGATGCTGGTAATATGTATGTAGGGAAGAACTCCAACTTGTCAGACCTTCATGATAGCTATGTGCTATGCATGCACTTGTGGTTAGCATATTTAGAAACAGGACAGTATATGTATGATGATTACTATGTTTCTGATAATGGGTTGGATAAAATAATAGAGAAAGTAAAGAAGTATTATTCAAATGGTAGAGTATGAAGCAGCACTATATACCAAGATGCTATTTGAGACGATTCTCGGATAATGAGAAGAGTATTCATACTTACGATAAAAAACATTGTAGAAGATACAATGCATCACTGATGTCAGTATGCTGCGAGGATGACCTTTATACAATCTCGGATAAGTATGTGAAAAAGAGTAATGAGGAGGGGAAAAACATGATAAACAGCCTATCCATCGAGATAGATCATTTTGCTCATACAGTAGAGCCTCTATATGCCCAATTCTTAAAACAGATAGATGATATTAAAAGAGAGTGGGTTACAGGAAATAACCACTACCGACTTAATTATCTTGAGAAAAGGGAATTTGCTCTACATATCCTTACACAGTATTTCCGGATGCCGCAAATAGGGGATGTTATGGTGGATGACTATATCAGGATGGAGCGTGCTGGTATTGATATGGTGAAAGAGATGATGGCTGTGCACACTGGTAATGAGGAATTCAGGAAATTCGAGATAGATGTAAAATGCGAAAAGCCTGCGCTGCATGCTAATTTGTCCTATTTGGATAATGAAACGTTGATGACATTTGCGAATGCAATAGCCAACAACATCTTTGTGTTTTGGATAAGTATGGGCAACGATTTTTATACTTCAGACTTTCCAATAGTGGTTTCGCCACATGTGGAAAATGTAAGACCAATGTATATGGGGCTTGCACAATATGGTGGTGAGTTGACTATGCCTTTGTCGCCAGGATTGGCGCTGTCGGTATATGACCGTTCATATTTTAAGCATAAAGAAGACATTGATGGAGCATTCGTAAACGCTGATGATAAAGAAGTGAGAAGGCAAAACTGTCTACGGTATATGTACGCAACGCAACATGTGTTCAGTTATAAGAATGATTTCAGTCTGATTGATCTTATCTATGAACTTGAAGGAGCACATCCTTTCTGGAGCCCAAATTATAGGGCAGAAATTATAAGTGGACTAGGAAAGTATTGATTTATAATATTGTTTTTATGTTATTGACAGAACTACCAGTATATTTGTACCATAACGCGGAACTTCCTCATCGTGGAGATGGGGCATTGTTTCACTACACCAAGTTTAGTTCTTTCCTGAAGATTATGGAGGACATGACATTACTTCCATCTTCTTTCGGAAATTTGAATGATATGAATGAGGGAAATGTTAGCAACATGAACATGAATGAGAATTTCATGGTTATGTATAATGCTGAGAAGTTTATCAAAGAGAAATGTCATTTGCTTTGCTTCTCCCAAAACTACGATATATGCGGATTTGGACATGAAGGAACTAACCATCCGGCTATGTGGGCGCATTACGCAGAGAACTCAAAAGGTGTTTGCATAGTCATAGACAAAGAAGCGTTTATTAAGAAGAACAAAGCTATCTTGGACTCTCATTTTTATAAGTTTGAGGATGTTGAATATAGTTTGTTTAATACGCCGAAAGATACAGAGATTAACTATGAAGCCAATACACCAGAAGAGTTCATCATGAATAATTGGAAGGCGCTCTTCTTTCTTAAACATAATGATTGGATAAACGAGGACGAGCATCGACTATTTCTTATGGATTATGATGGGAAGTTAAGTATTGATGGATGTATCAAGTATGTCGTGCTTGGAAGAAAGGTATTTCTGGATGATTCGAGAATCAAAACCATTATGGATATGGTGATTGACCCTAAATCTGGATGCTATCGTAAGTTTGTTCCTCACTCTTTTGCGACGATGTGTTATGACAATCATGGCTATTCTACGATGGAGATAGCATTTAAGATAGATATGGTTGTAAGAGCAAATCTTTCTAACGGACGATATGTAGATTACTTGAGTTGGTTAAAAGAGGAACAGGGATATAGTTGAATTAATGATAATAATCACGATAATGACACACCAACCAAATAAGCAATTCAACACCTATAAGGAGGGACTCGATTTGGAGTTCCTGCGGGAGTACTGCATGGAGCATGGGGAGTTGCATGGGATGGAGCGTGGCAAGACGCTGGAAGATGCGAGCGAGTTGTATGGATTGGTCAAACCCTCCGTAATACACTTAGACAATCCTAATAATATTATCAAATAACAAACATATAATAAATCTTTAAGTCATGATTTCATTTACTAATGCACATAATATTCAATTGTTCCAAGACTTTATTAATAGGGAAAGTAATTCTATCATCTTGAGAGATAAAAATGACTCTTTTCGTGTTATATTGCCAGATGATTATATGTCTGGCATATTTAATCCAGACGAATATGTATCAATAAACGGTAATTATATATACTATAATGAAGCAAGATGTAATGAGATAGAATTGACAGATGAAGAGCGATTCTCTTGCATTGCTCATGAACTTGGACATTATTATGATGAAACAGAAAAAAATGAATACAATGGTAAAATTCGAGAGATGAATGCAGATAGATTTGCAGTTAGTCTAGAACTTGGAGAACATCTATTATCTGTATTAAACAAATTTAGAATTATTTTTGATGGTAATGATAGAGAGAGAATAGATGAGCGTATCAATAATTTACAAAATATATTATTAGTTGCAAATCAAGAACAATAGAAAGATTATATGTCTAGAAGAAAGAGAAAAAAATATAAGCAAATTAGGCACCAACGTTATGTGACTAGAAAAGTCTATAAAACAAGGAGAAGAAGACATCGTGGTCGGTCTTCTTCACATAGAAAAGTACATTATTCTGCCCAAAGTAAAGCAAATAAACACAAACATTATTCCCATCTTGTTCAGATTTTAGAATATAATGTGCTATTTGGATCAGAACACAAACCAACGTTCAATGAGCTTTTAGCCTACATTCCAAGGGAAATGGCAATAAAGATTGCTGGTACAATAAATAATTTGTATGGTAATGCAGAATTAGAAAAGTTGAATCGTTTCTTTGCGACTTCCAGTTTAAACAACCGTCAGATTGTTAAGGGATTATTGAATAAATATTTCAAAAAAAATCCCCATAGCGTACAAATATTTTGGGCAACAGCAGAAACTCCTATTCAACTGTTAAGATATGCGTTTGCATTCCCTTTTAATAAAATCAAGGCAGATGAAATATCAAACGAAGAGGCAGAACTATTGCTTTTTAAACTTATTCTTCTAATGAACGAAAAGGCAACCGATTACCATATCAATGAAAAAGATATGATAATTGAAAATATGCTCTTTCTTCTCTCAGTATTAAACAACAACATGCATGGGCAAGATGAATATTTCAGGAAAGATCGGAGTATCATGCAATTGTATATGGCAGTTGAGTTCTTTCAATATCTCGAAAGTGTAACCAAGTATCATCTCATCTATGAAGCATTCTTGAGGAAACATGGTGTAAAATCATGGAATGAGTATATTCGTTCTATTTTTGGATTAATATCTATGTTAAATTATAAGGCTGGCTGGATTCCTGCAGATTTGAGAAATGATTCGGATTCTTTAATTAGCTTCGGCATCCTAGAATCAATATCAAGAAGTTACTCTGACAATATTCAGTTCTATTCTGCTGGACCGATGGACAGAAGTGGTAATACAGATTATAAAGCATTTAGAGAGCGTCCTTTGATAAAAATGCCGAATGGTGACTATTATTTATTTAGTTGGGAGTTCATGGTTGATCGTCTTTACAATTCATTATATTTTGAATTCAAAGAGTTGCCAATTAGCGAAAACATGCAAAAAAGAGTGCCAAGTCTGTTTACAGATAATTTCTCTGAAAAAGTAATGTTTGACAGACTTCTTGAAAACTCGATATCCCCCCAAATGTACAAATTGATGTCAGAAGAGTTTCTTCGTAAGAATTACAAACATAAGTCTGGAGAACTGGGACCGCCTGATTATCTGCTTGAAAGTATGAACTCCTATATAATTTTCGAGTGTAAAGATGTAAGAATTGGAGGTGATGAAACTGAAAAACATGACTTCGATACGCTCATTGACATATATAGTAATAAACTTTATAAGAAAAGATGGCGATATGAGGATGGTATCAAAACCTATATCTCAGAAGATAAAGACGGTAGGATTGGTATAACCCAACTGACTGGTCATTTATCTGATATCAGACAAGATAAATTTAAATATCACAATACCAAAAGTGATAAGAAAATATATCCAGTATTGATCCTTTCTGACTATAAATATGTTCATAGAGGTTTTACAAGAATAGCAAACAAATGGTATCAGGAGTCATTGGTTAATTTAGGTGAAAGTAACACACCAAATACGAACCGTCCATTAATTGTGATGTCCTTCATTACCTTGATAAAGTACAAGAACCTATTTTGTAAATATGGTTTTGAACACTATTTTGAGCTATTCTACAAATTGTATAGTTTACCTCCTATCAGTAGAGAAGTTGCCATAGAATCAAATATGTCATTTGATGATTTCATGGCGAGATATCCGTTTGATCTATCAACTTTTCACAAAAAACTAATGATAATCATCACAGCAGATATGAAGAAAGCCCCTTGACTCTTGACTTCATACTTCTATCACCTCCAACCTATACCCACGTTTCTTTAGTGAAACGATGGAGATGGAAGTGTCAGGGTCGAGCATCTTGCGGATATAGGTTATCTGAACGTTGAGGGCGAGGGAGTTGGCATAACTGTCGTTCCCCCAAACATGTTCCAACAGATATGAACGCTCTACGGTCTGGCCGATATGCTGGGCTAAGATGGTAAAAATCTCCGATTGGCGGGCAGAGAGATGCTGCACCGTTCCGGCATATTCAATCGTTGAGAGATTGCTGTCAAAGATAGTCTGGCCGATGGTGATACGTGATGGAAGTGTGGGTTGGCGGTGTTCGAATCGTTCTTTAATCTTTGCGATGAGTTCTTCGGGATAGAACGGCTTGGGTATGTAGTCATTACCTTTCAGGTCGAACCCTTTTAGGCGGTCGGCCTTTTCCGTCCGGTCGGTAAGGAAGAAGATCAGCACGTCGCGGTCTTGCTCGCGAATAAGCTGTGCCAACTCAAAGCCATTCATCACTGGCATATTAACGTCGAGTAACACCAAATCGGGTCGGATGGCAGAAAACGTCTCCCAACCTTTGCCCCCATTCTCGGCGTAACTTACTTCGTAGCCCTCCACCTCTAAGAACTTCCGCAGGAACTCGGAGTTCTGGCGGTCATCGTCAACGAGCAGAATCCTAATCTTTTCCATCCGTCTGTGGTATTATAATGGTGAATGTTGTACCCTGGCCCTCAGTGCTCTCAAATGTAATCGTTCCGCCATGGGCCTCCACCAACAACTTCACATAACTCAGTCCAAGTCCGATGCCAGGAATGGACTTGTCCTTTACCGTTTCGCTGCGGTAGAACTTGTCGAACACATATCGCTGATCTGCTTTTACGATACCGAAGCCATTGTCTGCCACCGTGATTTGTAACATCCCGTCCTCACACATCCTATAGTCAATCCTGATGGTCACCGCTTCTACGGAGTATTTGACGGCATTCTCCAGCAGGTTGCAGACGATATTAGCCAGATGCATACGGTCAGCTCTTATCTTCAAATTACTATCACCTACGATTTCCATCTTCACATCCTTGCCCGCAGGAATGTTCTGCTTGTCCCGACATTCCTCTATCAGCTCACGCAGAGAGAAGTCGGACTTCACTAATGGTATTTCAGTAGCGTCGCTCAGTGTGATATCCCTCAGTTTCGAGAAATACGAAGTCAGGTTATCCAGTTCATGATGCGAACTGGATAGTATGCGTTGCTTGCTCTCTGCGTCCTGCATCATCCTTTCATTGCCCATGAACGACACACACATCTTCAGTGTCGAAATAGGCCGTTTCAGTTCATGAATCATCGTGTGTAGGAATTCCTGCCTAAAGGCCTCAATGTGCCGTTGCTTGCGGATGGTCAGTATCTGATAAACCAGACAGAAGATAAGGAAGAACGAGAGCAATATGGTTATCAGCAACGTATAAGCCATCTTGCGGATGACGGGTGAAATACAGATGGCTGTTGTCACCACTACCTCTTGTCCCTCGAAGATGTCGTAAGGATAAGACACTTGCATTACGGGTTGCCAAATGGAACCCTTTGTTTGCATGGACGGTTGCCAGATCATCGTGTCGGCTTTCGTGGTTATAATGCTTTGAGCAGCTATATCTCGTGACTTCAGGATGCTGTCGAGCCTTTCCTTTTGGAATTGATGTTGATGGTCAACGGTGAATCGGTTGAGTGCTTCAACCAATTGGCTTGTCCCCATTTCTTTGTTGTCCTTGCTATCACAAGTAAAAACAAAGTATTCCAAGCCTTTGGGCAGTTCCGTAGGAACGCTATCATGGAGGTTGGCTATATAATCCAATAGATATGCATTGGCATCTGATCCTTTGGGAATATAATGTAGCGTATCAAGTGCAAAGACTTCATACCTCCATGTCTCAACAGCATCGTCCCCCTTTATTTCGTATGTTTTCCTAAAACGGTTACCGTAGAACCTTGGAGAATGTGGCAATGATTTCCTGATTGCTAATTCTTCTTCAGCACAGGCAATAATCATACTGTACAGTTCACTTTTGTATTCTTCAAGCGACATTCGGTAACGGCTGTAAAGCCAGTAACCCTGCACGATGCTGTAGGCTACGATGGCACAGATGGTCAGGCCATATATGAGCTTAAATCTACTTTCCATGCTGCAAAAGTACATATTTATTATGAACCCGCGCCCGAAAGAATCCGAAAAATGCCAAACAGTAATAATTCAGTAATAATTATTTTCTTTTACGGGGTATAATAGCCCTATCTTTGCACCCGATTTCACATCAAAACGTAAATAAAATGAAGAAAAGAGTATTATTTATCGCCCTCGCCTCTGCCCTTGTCAGCACAATGATGGCACAAGAAGTAGAGCACAGGAAGGAAGTGTATGTAATCAAGGCAGGCAAAGCCTCAGGAATTAACACTGCTACACCCGTTGAGCAGAAAGAAATCGGCAAGGCAGTGATGGAGTTTATGTATGACTACAAGTACTTGACTGACACAACCGATGTGAGTCAGACAGAGACTGACCGAATGACACTGCAAGTGACTTATGGTATGTCGAAGTTCACGAGTTTCCGAGCCATGCAGATTGATTCACTTATTCGCGTCTCAACAGCTGAACAAATCCGGGCTAACCCAGACAGTTACATAGGCGGCGAGACGTTTAGCATCTTCAAGAACTATCCGCAGGGGCGCTTCACCGTCATCGACAAGGTTTCCACGGACTGGTTCTTATACGAAGAGGACATTCCCACGCAGGAATGGACGCTGACCGACGAGACGTGTGAGATATTGGGCTATGAATGCAAGAGTGCCGTGTGTGACTTCCGTGGTCGACGGTGGACGGCATTTTATACTGACTCAGTTCCCGTTGCCGATGGACCGTGGAAGTTTGGTGGCCTGCCGGGGTTCATCATGCAAGTCTATGACGAGGGGCATCAGTATGAGTTTACCTGTGTGGGCATAAACTCCAAGGCCGACCGAGCCATCACCATACCCGAAGTGCCGTTCAACAAAACCACTCGCCCAAAATTCTATGCCACCAAGTTAAGGTTTGACACAGATCCCTTCGCATATATGATGAACGTAAATGGTGTCAACGTGCAAGTGAAGGGTGCCGACGGCCAGCCTCGCACTGACATCACTCAACCACGAACCTTGCAATACGACTACATCGAACGCGATTGGAAGTAATATCTGATGAAACGACTCGCCATCCTATTATTATACATGTACTTTCTCCCGCCCTTCTGCTACGGACAGGTGAAGGCTCTTGTTGGCTCTGTGACCGACGAGGAAAGTGGCGAGCCTGTGGCTGGTGCCATCGTTCAGGCTGTCGGCGGGAAAAACTACACTTTCACCACCAATGACGGGCGTTTCTACTTAAAGGGCGAGGCACGACAAATCCGTGTGCAGTCAATGGGCTATCGTAGTATCGTCGTAGATGTTTCTGAAAGCCCTATGCACATTAAGATGAAGCCGGAGGCCACACAACTGAAAGACGTTATCATCAAGGCTCCCGACATTATCCAAAAAAGCGACACACTGGTCTATTCCATGAGCAAGTGGGCGCAAAAACAAGACCGCAACATAGCCGACGTGCTACGTCGCTTGCCAGGTGTGGAGGTGGCAGAGAACGGAAGCATCAAGTACAACGGCGAGCCTATCAACAAGTTCTATATTGACGGCTCAGACTTTGTGAACGACCGTTACGGCGTGGCCACCAATAACATTTCCCCTGACGACGTTTCCAGCGTGGAGATTATGGAGAACCACCAGCCCGTGAAGGTGCTTGAGGGACTGGAGTTCTCACAGCAAGCCGGACTAAACATCAAGCTTAAAGAAGCCGCCCGTGCCCGCTGGATTGGCATCCTGAATGGCGGCATGGGTGCCGAGCCTCTGCTTTACGATGCATCTCTGTTTGCCATGCGCATTGCCAGGAAATGGCAGAACATGGAAACGTTGCGACTGAACGATACAGGATGGAATCCCAACAGTCAGAGTCAGCGGCATACTGACAACACACTCCCAGGCAGTGGCTATAATGACAATCCGTGGCCTGACTATATCGCCATCGGCACCACCTCTGCGCCGCTTGACGAACTGCGCACCCGTTACAATCTTTCATTTCTGGCACAGTCGATCAATTCCCGTCATGTAGCCGATGGTCTTGATGTCAAGCTGAATGCTACCTATCAAGCTGACCGTTTGGACTTCGCCAATTCCTGCACTACTCGTTATTTCGACAAGAATATACCCTCGTTCTTAGAGCAGAACACTATGCGTAGCCACGAACACCTGCTAAATGGCGAATGGTCACTGCAACTGAATCGGCACAATAACTATCTGAAAGACAATCTGAGCGTGGATGCCCTGTGGAATCATGCTACGTCTGCCGTCAGCGGTACGCAAACACTACAGCAACAGTCCGACCTCCCATCCCTTGACATCACCAACGATTTGCAACTGGTTCGTCGTATTGACAGCCATCTACTGACCATTTCGTCACACAACCGCTACTCACATCGTCCCCACTCTCTTACTGCCGATAGCATTCTGCAAGACCTCACCACCGACGACTTCCGCTCTGTTACTGAAGCCCGCTATGGCTGGCTGCTCCGTCGCTGGTCGTTCTACGCCCGTGGCGGCATCGACCTCAACCTGCATCGTTTCCAAAGCAGTCTCAGTGGTCTCATGCTGCCCGACTATCCTTTAGATGGCCGTCGAAACTTCATCGTCCTCAAAACTTACGCCTCGCCCGAAGCCCGTTATCAGCACCGTCGCTGGTGGCTGACGCTCTCACTGCCCATTGGCTACTATAATTATCATGTGGCAGACCGACTGGCCG
>Ga0256405_10003168_pt1 | contig 34939 bp, 33 predicted proteins | sample RumenRJG_02DNA_FD_189096 | JGI IMG/M metagenome (GOLD analysis project Ga0256405, IMG submission 189096) | Bovine rumen microbial communities from Lethbridge, Alberta, Canada - RJG_02 | ecosystem: Host-associated > Mammals > Digestive system > Stomach > Rumen | place: Canada: Alberta...
GAGCGAGCGGATGCGTTCCTGCAGCAGGCCGGACAAGCCGGGCGCTGCCTTGACGCGGGCCTTGTGGAGGTCTTCCGCGGCCTTTTCACACGCGGCCTTCAGGGAATCGACTTGTTTCTGCAGGCGCTCACGGTCCAGCTCGTCGTCCATTCCGGCGCTCAGGCGGGATGCGATATCCGCACGGAGCGCAATCAGATCCGTGACCGTCTCCGCATCGAATTTGCGCAGCAGCGAATAGAGCAGGGAAAGCCGCGCATCGACCTCTTCCATCCGCTGCGGAGAATAGGAGATCCGCTCGCCGCGGGTCGCAATCTCGTCGCGGATATCCCGAAGTTCGATCCGGGACGAATCGAGCCGTTTGCGGAGTTCCTCGAATTCGGGGAAATACGGGGTGACGCGGTCCAAGGCGGATGCCATCTCCTTGAGGCTGGTTTCCAGCGAGATCTCCTCGCCCTCAAACAGCTGTTCCACGCGGGAAAGCTGTTCCTTGACGGATTCGCCGTGCGCCAGTCGCCCTTGTTCTTCTTCCAGCGCCTCCAACTCCCCTTCCCGGAGCCGGGCTTCATCCAGCTGCTTGAACTGGAATTCAAGATAGTCCTTTTCGCGGCGGGCTGCCGCGATGCGGGCATCCAGGTCCCGAAGGGCTTTCTGGGCATCGAGCCATTGCTGCCAGAGGCGGCCGTAAGCGGCCACCTGGCCGTTCAGGCCGGCATAGCTGTCGAGAACGCGCTGCTGGAAGCCCCGCTCGGCGAGCAGCAGCTGCTGATGCTGCGAATGGATGTCCACCAGCGCGGAGGCCTCTGCGCGAAGCTGTTCCACGCCGGCCGGCTCGTCGTCGATGAAACTGCGGGAGCGTCCCTGCGGCGAGATGACCCGCCGGAAAGGCCGTTCGCGGCCGTCTTCTTCGAAAACGGCTTCCACAACGCAGTTGCGGGTCCGGTCCTTGAGCACGGATACGTCGCTCCGCCCGCCCAACGCCAGGGAAAGCGCGCCGAGCAGAATGGATTTTCCGGCTCCGGTTTCACCGGTAATGATCACAAGACCATCCGGAAAAGTGATGTCCAGATGGTCGATCAGCGCATAGTTCTCGATAAGGAGCCTGCGAAGCATCTGAAAGTGCTGTTATTCAGCCTTCCGATAGTAGATTTTTCCGTCCAGGAATTCCTTGGTCGCAATGAGGGTCGGCTTGGGAAGACGCTCGTAATACTTCGAGATTTCGATCTGTTCCCGGTTCTCGAACGTTTCCTCAAGGGTATCGGCATAGTTGGAGAACTCTTCCAGTTTGTGGTTGAGCTCCTGCTTGATGTCGGCGGCAATCTGGTTGGAGCGCTTGGCGATGATCATCACACTCTCATAGACATTACCGGTCGGGGCGGCGAAATCCGCCAGATTCCGGGTGACGGTGTTGACCGGCACCTGCGCGATTTTCTGGTTATCCATTTTCGTTATCTTTTTTCAATTGCTTCTGTGCTTTGTTGTAGAGTCCTTCCAGTTCCTTGAGATACTTGGACTCGGGGAATTCGCTCACGATGTTGAAGTAGTCGTCCACGAAGACCAGGTAGCGTTCGCGCTGCTTGGACGGGACGCTGTTGAGCGCATACTTGTAGGCGGCCATCGCCGTGTAGTAGAGGATATCCTCCCGGTAGCGGTTGTCCGCATTGTCCTTGAGGACGTTCTTCAGGGCATAATGGGCGGCCAGGTAATCTTCCATGTGATAGTAGAGCCAGGCCGACTTGTAGGCCTTCAGTTCCAGGCGGTTGTTCAGTTCATCCATCATTTCGGCCACGCGGTCGTGGTACTTCGAATCCGGATTTTCGATCTGGAAGACGCTCATGGCGGAGAGCGCCTTGTAGGTTGGCATCTGGTCGAGCTCGTAGCGGTAGGTGCCGTGATAGAGACAGTCCAGGAGGAGGAACTTGGCCTCTTCGGTGAACGGACTCACCGGAAAGGTGTTGATGAACTCCTGGAAGTTGCTTTCGGCGGTGATGTAGTCGCCGTAGCGGTAATTGCTCAGCCCCCAGTAGAACTGCACCGTATCTTCCTGCGCCGTTCCCCGGGTGGCCATCGTCAGCGACTCGAAGGTCTCGGCGGCCTTCGTATACTTCTTGGCTTCGAACAGGTCGAAGGCCATCTTGTATTTGGCCTGGACGTCACTGCCGTAGAAGATGGCGTCATACTGCGACTTGCACGCCGGAAGCAGGGCGAGGGCAACGATGGAGACAAGGAGGATTCTGGAGCGCATAGGACTTTTATTTCTTTGACAATATGTACCTTTCCGCATCGAGCGCCGCCCGGCATCCGCTGCCGGCGGCCGCGATGGCCTGGCGATACTGCGGGTCCTGGACGTCGCCGGCGGCGAACACGCCTTCGACATTGGTCCGGGAGCTTTTCCCGTCGGTAAGGATGTAACCGTTCTCGTCGGTGTCGATCCACGCTTTGAAGAGGTCGGACTGCGGGTGGTGGCCGATGGCCAGGAAGAATCCGTCAATCGCTTTTTCATATTCTTCCCCGTTCTTCCGGACCAGGCGGACACCGGTCACGCCGTTTTCGTCACCCAGGACTTCGCGGGTCTGGCTTTCCCAGAGGATTTCGATGTTTTCCGTATTCATCACCCTTTCCTGCATGGCCTTGGATGCGCGCAGCACGTCGCGGCGCACGATCATATAGACCTTCCGGCACAGGTGCGCCAGATAGCTGGCCTCTTCGCAGGCCGTATCGCCGCCGCCTACCACTGCAACATCTTTGCCACGGTAGAAAAAGCCGTCGCAGGTGGCGCAGGCGGAGACGCCCGTGCCCCGGTACTTTTCTTCACTGGGGAGGCCCAGGTACTTGGCCGTGGCGCCGGTCGCGATGATCAGGGTTTCGGCCAGGAGGGTTTCCGATTCGTCCACCGTCACGCGGAACGGACGCTGCGACAGGTCGACGGCCGTCACGTAGCCGGGACGGACATCCGCACCCAGATTGACGGCCTGGGCCCGCATGTCGGCCATCAGCTGATTGGCATCGACACCTTCCGGATAGCCGGGGAAATTCTCGATGACGGTCGTGGTCGTAAGCTGGCCGCCGGGCTGGAGCCCCTCGTAGAGGATGGGGTTCAGGGCGGCGCGGGAAGCGTAGATCGCGGCGGTATAACCAGCCGGTCCGCTACCGATAATCAGGCACTGGGTCGTATTCTTGTCCATGGGATGATATGATTTGCAACCTGCAAAGTTAATTATTTTTTCTTTATGTCAGCCAGATAAAATTCGAGGCGCTGTTCCCAGACCAGGACGATCGACATCGCCCAGCGGGCCAGCAGCAGGATCCACCAGACCGCGCCGCAGGCGGTTAGCAGCAGCAGATCCTCCAGATTGCTGTGGGAGATGCAGATGTGGGTGTCGAGCAGCAGCACGTCGCGGCGGCTGACGCCGCCCCGGTCCATCTCGTCGAGCATGGCGGCAGCGCCGTATCCCAGGCCGATGATATTGGCCACGATCCAGAGGAACACGACATTGGCGGGAAGCCCGAACACCCGCATCAGCGGCCGGAACACCCGGGCGATCCTTTCCATGATGCCGAACTCGCGCAGGATACGCTGCAGGATGTTGAGCGTGTAGATGATGACCGTCATCATCAGCACGAGTTTCAGCGCCGAGAGGAACCACTCCCAGAGCGTGGGCCACCAGGGCGCCAGCGGGCCGCGTTCGACCGTTTCCATTGCCAGATTGGGTTCCCCGGGCAGGATCAGGTTGAGCACGATGCCCAGGATGAAGGCACTCAGGGTCCGGACGATCACCATCCGCACCCCGTTGGCGCCAGTCTTCTTGAGGACGGCTGTCTCAAGGACCATCGAGTGCGAGCACATGACCATCGTGCAGAGGATGGTCAGCGCACGCCAGTCCAGTTCCAGGGTCGTCATCACGGCGATGCAGGAATACACGTTCACGAAATAGCCCGACACATAGGCCAGGGCCGTGGCACCGGGCAGTCCGAAGACCTTGAACACGGGACTGACAGCATTGGAAATCCAGGGCAGGATCTGGAAATACTTGAGCAGCATCATCGCAAACGACACGGCGACTGTGATCTTGATGATCCAGATACAGGTCTTGGTCGTGGACGGGAGGACTTCCTTGACACAGCGGATCAGGCGGTCCTTGGTTTCGGGCTTCATAAACGGACGGATTGATTGCAATCGCGCAAATGTATCCATAATCCCGGGATTGTCAAAATACCGTCCCGACTTTTTTCATATCTTTGCGGAAACCGACAAAATTATGAAGAGAATATGCTTGTTCCTGCTGCTCGGCTGCGCACTGGCAGCCTGCAGCGAAAAGCCTGCGGCTCCGCAGGTCATCGCACACCGCGGCTACTGGAAAGCCGAAGGTGCCGCCCAGAACTCCATCGCCGCCCTCCAGGCCGCCGGCCGCATCGGCGCCTACGGCTCCGAATTTGACGTGAACCTGACTTCCGACGGCGTGCTGGTGGTCAACCACGATTTCACCTACCACGGCTACAAGATCTACGACACCCCGTTCGAGGTCCTGCACAACGACACGCTGCGCCTGGCCAACGGGGAACTCATCCCTACCCTGGACGAATACCTGGAGGCCTCGCTCCAGTACCCGCAGATGAAACTCATCTTCGAGCTCAAGAGCGAGGGTGATCCCGAATACGAGGCCCGCGCCATCCCCGGCAGCGTGGAGGCCATCAAGAAATATGGCGTCACCGACCGCGTGGAATTCATTTCCTTCAGCCTGAGCGCCTGCGTGGCATTCGCCAAGCTGATGCCGGGCGTCCGCGTCGAATATCTCGGCGGCGAGCTCGCCCCTGCCGAAATCAAGAAGCTGGGACTCAGCGGTATCGACTACTATTATGAGGTCTTCGACAAACATCCGGATTGGATCGGGGAAGCCCACGACCTGGGCATGATCGTCAACGTCTGGACCGTCAACGAGGAAGCCGACATCACGCGGATGCTCGACCTGGGCGTCGACCAGGTCACCACCAACGAGCCGGAACTCGCCCAGCGCCTGATCGCCGCCCGTCCTTAATCCTGCGGACGCAGCGAAGCCTGCAGCGATCCGCGTGCGGAGACATTAGAGAGAACCATACTGCTCGTCGCTCACGGGTTCCAGCCACTCGTTGGAAGCGCCTTCCTGCACATCCTTGTGACAGGTCAGGTGCTGCATCCAGCTGTCGGCTGCGGCCCCGTGCCAGTGCTTGACACCTTCGGGAATCGCAATGATGGTCCCCGGGACAAGTTGCACGGCCGGTTTCCCCCATTCCTGGTACCAGCCGCGGCCGGCTACGCAGATAAGGACCTGGACCTGTTTGTGATGGATGTGCCAGTTGTTGCGGCAGCCGGGTTCGAAGGTGACATTGGCTATGCCGCCTTCCATTTGGGCCAGGTAGCTGTTGCCGGTAAAGAACTGTGCATAAGCCGTATTGGGCTGTCCTTTGGGCCATACGGAAAAGTCCACTGTCTGTACGGGCTTGTGCGCATCTCCCAAAACGGTTTTGAGTGCCCCACGGAGCCTTTCGGCTTCTGCCAGTCCGACTTTTTCCTCCAGCAGTGCAGGCAAGGCACGCAGTTCCGCATCGCTTACACCCATGTTGCGGGCACCGGAGACGTGGGCGATCAGCTGCGGCTCGCAGCCCGGCAGGGCGGAGATCGCGCTGACCGTCACAATCTCGCGGTCGGCGAAGCTGAGGTTGTTGCGGGCGAAGATATCCCCGAACAGATGTGCCTTGAGGTAATAGTCGGTAGCGGGAACGAAACTGTAGTCAAAGGGCTTTCCGGAAAGCTGCGTCTGTACGGCCGTCCCTTGTTTCAATGCATCGTAATCTGCTGCAAGCGGGGCTGCCTCCCTGCCGGGATCATCCTTGATTCCGGCAGCCTCACGCCGGGTCAAAACCTTCTGCAAGGTTCCCAGCGCATTCAGCGAACGGGGAAAACCAGTATAGGCATACAGCTGCGAAAGCGCTTCCTTGGCTTCGCTGACAGTCAAGCCATTATCCAGCGCTTCGGCCGCTGCCTTCTCCAGGCCGGCCTGGTCGCCCTTGGCCTCCAAAGCTGCAATGACGGCAAGTCCCTGCCGACGGGGGGTAAGTGCAATATCCATAGTTTGTGCGGTTTTTTCGCTTTGCGGATTCCGGACCAGCGGATTGAACATCCGTATCTGGCGGCCGCCGAGTTTGTATTTCTCCCGCAGGGCAGCCGCTTCTGCTCCATCGCCAAAATACGCTTGCGGTGCCGGCATGGTGAGGACCGCGGTCTGAATCCCGGCTTCCTCCATGAACTTCAGATGCGCTTCAACGTTCCAGGCGATACTCATTAGACTTATGATGATGAGAAGCCTTTTCATCCTATTCGGTTGTATGTTCCCGGACGCCGCGGGTTTCGATGTCGGACATCCTTCATGCAAAGTTCGAAAAATTTTTCCAAAATGGGGCCTTTCCTTATCCGATTGTTTTGATTTCTGCGGCAAAGGTAGAAGGATTCCCGCAGCCGACCGTTATCAATATTTCCGGAGATTTTGACGATTATTCAGAATGTGCTAAATTTGTAGATTATGAACCACTTCAGCTTGGAAGTAAAGAAATCAGCCAAGAAACTTTAGCATGATCGACCTCAAGTCCTGGAACCCGTGGCACGGATGCAGAAAGTACAGCGAAGGCTGTGCCAACTGCTATATGTTCGTGCTGGACAAAGCCCACAAGGTTCCAGGACAGTCCACGGAGATATTCCGCACCAAGAATTTCGCCAAGCCGATGGAACGGGACCGGAAAGGAAATTTCAAGGTCCCGCCGGGTTACTGGGTACGGGTGAACATGACCTCCGACACGTTTCTGGAGGAGGCCGACCCCTGGCGCGATGCGATGTGGCGCATCATCCGCTACCGCTCGGACGTGAAGTTCTATATCCTCACCAAACGGGCGCTCCGGATGGCGGACCATCTCCCCGCCGACTGGGGTGAAGGCTATGAAAACGTGCAACTTAATGTCACCTGTGAGAACCAGCGCGCCTTCGACGAGCGCTGGCCCATACTCCGGGACATTCCCGCCAGGCACAAGGGCATGAACCTTTCTCCCCTCATCGGCCCCATTGACATTGAACCGGCCCTTTCCTCCGGGCAGATTGAACATATCGACCTGGGCGGCGAAGCCTATGGCGGCCAGAGGCCCTGCCGCTACGAATGGGTCAGGCAGATCAGTGATGCCTGTGCCCGGCACCGGGTGAACTTCGCCTTTGATTCGACCGGAGAGGTTTTCATCAAAGACGGACGCAGCTATCGGATCCCCGACCAGAAGACGCAACTCCACCAGGCGTTCCGCTCCGGATTGAGCCATTATTTCGGCCCTGTCCGGTTCAAGTTGTACGCCCCTGAATACGGAACACTGCTTTCTGAGGATGAACTGTATCATCCCAGGTACAACCGTCACCGTTGCGCGGAATGCACCATGGCCTTCGCCTGCGCCGGCTGTGGACGATGCGGACGCTGCAAAGATGTCGAGCTGGTGGACCTGCATGAAATCTGGACCCCGGAATGAGGGATGCCCCGCTGAAACAACCCACGCACAAGTTCAACCGAAATCAACCTGAAAACAAAATATGAAAGTACTACTTATCAAGGGAGTCCACGCCAGAAAGGCAATACCGCAATCGCACTTGCCGAAATTGCAAAAACGCTTGCGGAGGATGGTATCGACAGTGAAACCGTATGGATCGGCAACAAGCCGATAAGAGGCTGCACGGCTTGTAACCAGTGCGGCAACAAACCGGGTGCCTGCGTATTCAATGACGATTGCTGCAACGGGATAAGTGCAAAATACGCATCTGCCGATGCCCTGATCATAGGCACTCCTGTCTATTACGGGCAGCCCAATGGCGCACTATTATCCATCATTCAGCGTTCCTTCTATTCCAACGGAGCCAACATTGCCGGAAAGCCGGCAGCTGCTGTTGCCGTATGCCGAAGAGGGGGTGCCTCGGCAGCCTTTGAGACGCTCAACCTCCCGTTCCAGATGATGAATATGCCCGTGATCGGCTCACAATATTGGAACATTGTCTATGGACGAGAACCCGGCCAGGCGGCGCTTGACCAGGAAGGCCTTCAAACCATGCGGGCATTAGCCCACAATATGGCCTGGCTGCTGAAAGCAACCGGCGGGAAGCCTGCGCCCGGCCGCGGCGACGAGCCATGGGCCCCCATGCACTTCATCCGGTAGTCATACAAAGAATTTGCTGAAATCTTTCTGTTCCTGATGGGACAGAAAGAGCGAAAGAATAAAGAGGTACAGAAAAAAGAAACCCGCTCAGCTGAGCGGGTTTCAGTGGTGCTGGGAAGAATCGAACTGAAAATAACAGACGGTAAACAACCGCAAATAAATTCTCGTAACTTCCGAAAACACAACATTTTGCAGAAATATTTGCGAATTAGAAAGTAATACGCTAACTTTGCGTGTAGTAAAAAAGTGGGACGGAAGTGGGACGGACTGGGACGGAAGCCCAGGAGCGTCCCAGATTAACCCCAAAATCACCCTCTCACGTAGCTACAAGGCCGATTTCCCAACTGGGACGGACAACCCAAAACCCCTGGTATTACTACGTAATACTGAACACTACACCGGAAGCCAAAAAGGAAGCGTATGAAGATCAGATTCTACCTCAAAAAGAACGACATCAACAAGTCGGGAGAGTGCCCCATCAGGGCCGACATAAACATCCGCGGCACCCGCCTGCAGAAGCTCATCGGCTACACCTGCAGCGCCGACAAATGGGATGACGTCAAAGAGCAGGTCAAGCACGGCGCCATCAATAAAGAAGGCAAGGACTACCGCGTAATCAATTCCCGCATCGCGGACATCCGCACCCACTTCACAACGTACGACCTCACCCTGGATGACAAGCCCACTTCGGAGGCTATGCTGAAGGAGTTTCAGAAGGTCATGAACAAAAACGCAGCAAAGATCGCCGCCATCAGCAGCAAAGACAGCGAGGAGGTCATCGAAAAGAAGGTAGCGGCTGCTGAGGAAAAGGAGCCTAAGGTGAAGGTAAAGCCGGCCGTTGACTACATGGACGAATTCATCAACGAAGAGAGCCGCATCAAAGAGTGGAGCATGGAGACACGCAAGATGGTCAAGTCCCTCAAGAACCACCTGAATAAGTTCAAGAAAAACGTGGGCCTGGACTTCTATGACCAGAACGGCATCGACAAATTCATCAATTACCTCCGCTCCACTGCCGGCCTGGAGGAGAGTTCAGCCGAAAAAGTCTACAAGAACCTCGCCTGGTTCCTCCGCTGGGCCATACGTAAGAAATACACGCAGGTGCGCGATATAGAGTCCTACGAGCCCGTCTTCAAGACCGTCAAAAAGCCCGTCATCTTCCTCACGCAGGACGAATTGGACAAAGTCTTCAATCTCGAGATTCCCAAGACCGGCACCAAGCTCAAACTCCACGATATGAACGGCAAGGAGTACGAGAAGAAAGTCATCGAGCACGAAGGCATGTCCATCGCCCGCGACCTCTTCTGCTTCTGCGCATTCACCAGCCTCCGCTACTCCGATGTCGTTGAGGTCAGGCGAACTGACATCCACGATGGCGTCCTAACCATCACCACCCAGAAGACCCACGACCGCCTGCCCATCGTCCTCCACCAAAACGCTCTGGCTATCCTGGAGAAGTACAAAGACAAAGAATTCCCCGGCAACCGCGCCCTCCCGTACATGACCAACCAGCAGATGAACCGCTGCCTCAAAGACCTCTGCGAGATCTGCGAATTCAATACGCCCGTCAAGATCACCCTCTACCGCAACGGAGTACGGCACGATGACGTCTTCCCCAAATGGTCCCAGGTTGGCACCCACACCGGCCGCAAGACCTTCATCTGCTTCGCTCTCTCCAACGGCATCGCTCCTGATGTGGTCATGAAGTTCACCGGCCACTGCGACTACAAATCCATGCGCCCCTACATCGACATTACTGAATCCGCCAAGAAAGACGCTATCAAGAAGATGGAGGAAGCTTTTAAGAAGAAATAGTCGGAATTATTGTTGAAAACATTTCCGTATTCGTCGGAATAAATGTATATTTGCCTCCGTGATTCGTCCGAATTTATGTTAAAAACAATCTCATATTCGTCAGAATTTTTGTAATATGAAGAGAGAAATATACGAAAAACTACTTGAGTGGAAGTCTCGTAGAGACCATAAGCCCCTCGTCCTTGACGGTGCCCGTCAGGTAGGCAAGACCTACATTCTCAAAGAGTTTGGCAGCAAGGAGTTCAAAAACTTCTCCTACGTCAACCTGGACAAAGATGCCGTGGCCAAGTCCATCTTCGAGCCGGACCACGACATACCGCGCATTCTTCGCACTCTATCCGCACATACCGGCGTAGACATTGTGCCGAAGGACACCCTCATCATCATTGATGAAATTCAGGAAAGCGCCGCCGCCCTCGGCTGTCTCAAATACTTCAAGGAAGACTTCCCGCAGTACGACGTCGCCGTCGCCGGTTCGCTGCTGGGTATCTCCATCCACGAAGACCAGTCTTTCCCGGTCGGCATGGTGGAACTGGTCCGAATGTTCCCGATGTCCCTGCACGAGTTCCTGAACGCCACCGGAAATGAGAAACTCACGCAGCTCCTCCTCAGCTGTGACTGGCCCGCCGTAAACACCCTTAGCCAGAAGTATATTGACCTCCTGCGCCAATACTACTACGTTGGTGGCATGCCCGAGGCCGTAGCCGGCTATATCGAAGGGAAAGGCCTCAATGCCGTTCGCATGATCCAGAAAGATATCCTTGCTGGATACCGCAAGGACTTCTCCAAACACGCACCCAAGAAAGAGGTTCCCCGCATCGAGATGGTCTGGGACTCCCTGCCATCGCATTTGGCCAAGGAAAACAAGAAATTCATCTACGGCGCCGTTCGAAAAGGTGGCAGGGCCAAAGACTTTGAAGTGGCCCTCACCTGGCTCAAGGATGCCGGTCTCATCTACAAAATCCACCGCGTCTCCAAGATCGAGTACCCGCTCAAATTCTACGAAGATTTCGATGTGTTCAAGATCTTCCCGCTGGATGTGGGTCTACTGGGCGCGATGACAGATGTGCCGGCCTCCCAGATGCTGGTGGGCGACAACATCTTCAAGGAGTTCAAAGGTGCTTTCACGGAGTGCTACGTCAACGAGCAGCTCGCACGCATTCAGATCCCCACCTTCTACCATTCGTCCAATGAGTCTGAGTGCGAGATAGATTTCTCTGTCCAGACAGAAAAACGAGTCATTCCTATAGAGGCCAAGGCTGAAGAAAACGTCAAGGGCAAATCGCTCAAGACATACATCGACGAGCATCCAGTTCTCAAAGGCCTCCGCGTCTCGATGAAGAACTACATCGACCAGGACTGGATGGAGAATCTCCCGCTCTACGCAATCGAAGGATATCTTCGTGCAGAGGGTATTCCGGTGCCCGAACAGGGTGAATAACAGTTCGAGTTACCATAGTTCCAACGAAATGGCCCCCCAGACCCCTGGAGGGCCATTGTTGATAACTTTTCCACCACATTCTATTACAGTCTCTTGCATACACGAGGCAAAAATTTTAATTTTGTAATCGGTATTTGACCCCAACAAACACAAAAGCTAATATGAGAATTCCGACGGCCAATTTTGGAAACGAGCCGGTGGGCGCGACGCAGCGACTCACCGCTGTGCCGGTCGCCCGCAACCGAGCCACGAGGATTCTCATGGAGGTCAAATAGCCCACAGCTCCCGCCAGGGGGCAGAGCCTGACACCCTCCCGAGACCTCACCGCCTCGGGAGGGCCTTTTTTCACCATTAACCAAAACCAACCAATTGAGTATCAATGAGTAAGCAAAACGGATAGGAGCATAATGTGCCAATGGATACGCTGGGAAGCATAATCGAGGTCATACGGGACTATTTGAACAGATGCGTCAAATGCAGCAAGTGCAGGCAAGGAACCTGCCCCTGGATCTGCAATTTCCTGACACCTGAAGCCTCCGCTATTACCGAAAATGCCGACCAGAAAACCACCCACGAAGCACGCGCGATGGCCCTCTACGAGAAAGCCGGATGCCCCTGCGAACAGCAGCTTACTTTTGACGATTTCATCGACCGGATTGACAGCTTCGCCTCCAAGGCCAAGATGCCCGAGAACGGTGCCGAACTCTTCGCCACCCTCCGTACTCTCGAGGAATTTCCCTCCCGTCTCGGCCGCATGACAAAAGGCGCCCGTCTCGCCTTTGCCGACGCCATCTACTGCGCCATAGAACACACCCTCGCCGCCCTGGACTACTACTATCTTCGCAATGGCCACTGCATCAAAGAACTCCTGCAGCAGGTCCATCCCAGCTACGACCGCGAGGAAATGTTCAAGCTCACCGGCAAGATCAAGTCCTTCACCGACAAACTCATCAAGAAAGCCAAGCCCCAGAAGTGGGACGAAGAGGCCATCGACGACCAGCCGGCCACCGACCCAGTAAGGACAGCTACCGCCGACATCCCGACCGAGCTCTCCAGTCCCGAGGCCATGCGTTACTGGCACCGCGCTCAGGACGCCCAGCTCCTGGACAACCACTTCCACTTCATCGGCACCAAAACGGAGCTCACCGTCTTCGTCGCCACCTTCTCCACGGCCCTCTTCAAGGAGATCCGCTGGTCACCCTTCGACCAGTGGCAACCCTACCGTAATTACGCCAAGACCTACTGCGAATACAACAACCGCAAGAACCAGAAACTCACGCCCAAGATCCAGACAATCATGGACGTCTTCCGGGCGTAATCACCCGATTACCTGACATCACGTAATGGGTTACCGTAAGCCTCATGGTAATCCATATTTTATTGATAGTCAAGTCGTTTCCTTTGCAGCCAGATACATCATTAACAAAGGAAACGTTATGAAAACAGACCCTAAATCCTACATCCTCCACCTCACTGTCGAGGAATTCATCGAAGTTCTCAAAGAGAACCTGCCCGCCCTGGAAGTCCAGGCCCAGCCTCAACCTGCAGCAGCAGCCGAGACCAAAGAAGGCCCCACCTTCACCGGCCGGCTCGTCTACGGCATCAAAGGCATCGCCGACCTGTTCGACGTCTGCAACAAGACCGCCAGCGAATGGAAGAAGAGCTGGCTCAAGCCTGCCATCAAACAGGAAGGCCGCAAGATCATGACCGACGTCGAGTACGCCCTCAAACTCTACGGCCAGAAACGTCCCCAGCAGCCCCAGGCATAACCCGATGAAACCCCGCAGCAATGGAAGACAACCCCATCCAAGCTCTGGCAGCTGAAGGCCGGAAGGCCCAGGCCCTGCCCATCAAGATTGGCGCCCTTTCCGTCAAGCGGGCCAATCAGTGGGTTGAGGAGTCCCTAACCAGGCCCGACCCACGCTTCTTCTGTGGAGGCCTCATCGTCGAGAACGAGAACATTGTCCTCTTCGCCGTGTCCAACGCCGGCAAATCCATCTTCGCCACCCAGCTGGCCGAAGAAATCGCCGCCGAGGAACCGGTCCTCTACATCGACTGCGAGCTCTCCGACAAACAGTTCCAGCTCCGCTACACCGACACCGTGCTCGGCATCCGCCACGTCTTTCCGGAAAACTTCCTCAGGGCAGAGATCGACCCGGAAGACATCGACGGCTCCGACATGGACAAAGCCATCCTGGCCAGCGTTGAGGAGGCAGCCAAGTTCGGCATCCGCAAGATTTTCATCGACAACATCACCTTCATCGCCCGCGACTCCGAGAAAGCCTCCGCCGCCTCCGAATTCATGAAGCGCCTGGTGAAACTCAAGAAGACCCTCGGCCTCACCATCATCGTTCTGGCCCATACGCCCAAGGTCCACGGCTACCAGGTAATGTCCCAGTACAGCCTTGCCGGCAGCGCCCAGCTCATCAACTTCTTCGACAGCGCTATTGCCATCGGCCTCTCCGCCGAGAACAAAAACTACCGCTACGTCAAGCAGGTCAAATACCGCGCAGGCGAGAAGCACTACGACGCCTCCAACGTCCAGGTCTACGAAATCGTCAAGGAAAACGGTCGCACCTTCTTCGACTTCATCAAGCCCAGCACCGAAGCCCAGCAGATTGGTGAGACCATCGGCGACGCCCTGGAAGTCCCTGAAGACGTCAAGCAGATTGCCGACCTCCACGCAAAAGGCAAGACCCTTCGCGCCATCGCAGAAGAGCTGAATGTCTCCCTGGGTCTCGTCCAGCGCCGACTCAAAAAAGCCGAGAAAATGGGCTATAAGCCTGTATCGAATGTATCGGATGTATCGGCCGTATCGGACACCGAAAATGAAGAAGAACCCGATTCACCAGTCCAGCAAGAATTATGGAATACGCCTACAGATTAGCACCTTACAAGGGCAAGGCATCCCGATTGACTTGCCCCAACTGTAACCGGCCACACTGCTTCAGTCCCTACGTCGATGATGCCGGCAACGTCCTCGATCCCACCGTTGGCCGCTGCGACCACGAGTCCTCCTGCGCCTATCACAAGACGCCGGCCGACTACTTCAAAGAGCACCCGGAACTCCGGGAGCCTGACTGGCGCTGGCAACGGCCACCTCAACTGCAATCTACGCCAAAGCAACGCCAGATTGCCCCTGCTCCGGCCAAGCCCGCGAACTACCTTCCGGATGATATCGTCCGCAGGACTCTCCGCCTCAACCCGCGCAGCTTCCTCCTGCAGTTCCTCCAGACGCTCTTCGACGAACAGACCATCGTCCGTCTGGTAAGCGAGTACCGCATCGGCGTCACCAAAGACCTCTCCGCCATCTTCTACCAGATAGACGAGAGCGGCCATTGCCGAGCCGGCAAGATTATCCGCTACAATCCCGAGACTGGCCACCGAATCAAGGATGCCTCCGTCCCCGTGGACTGGGTGCATACCCGCCTCAAAAAGAGTGGCCACCTTCCGGAATCCTGGCAGCTCACCCAGTGCCTCTTCGGCCAGCATCTCCTGCGCACGCGACCGGATGCAACCGTCTGCCTGGTTGAGGCCGAGAAAACCGCCGTCATCTGTGCCGGCTTCCTTCCGGAATTCCTGTGGCTGGCCACCGGCGGCAAAGGCCAGTTGGGAGACCGGCTCGATGCCCTCTACGGCCGACGTGTCATTGCTTACCCCGACATCGACGCCTTCGACACCTGGACCGCCAAACTCAAAGAGAGGCCCTGGCTCTCCATCATGGTGTCCGACTATCTCCAGATCACCGCAACTGACCAGGAACGCGCCTCAGGGGCCGATATCGCAGACCGACTCATCGCGTATCGTCTATCCGGCAAGCCGATAAACATACCGATACACCCGATACAGCCGATACAAGCGATACTATCGCAACCCGAAGTCGCTGCCCTCATCGAAGACCTTGACCTTCAAATCACTTCAATCCAACTAATACCTCAACAAAATGAAGATTCTAATTGACAATGGCCACGGAGTAGAGACTCCTGGCAAACGCTCTCCGGACGGACGCTTCCGGGAGTATGCTTACAACCGCCTCATTGCCCGCGCCATCGTGGAGCACCTGCAGTGCAGGGGGTATGACGCCTCCTTGGTCGTTCCGGAGGAAGAAGATATCTCCCTGGAGGAACGCTGCAGGCGCATCAACCGCATCGCCATACGTCACGGGCACGAACCTAACGACACCTTCGTGGTGAGTATCCACGTCAATGCAGCCGGAAGCGGCGCCATGTGGCACAACGCCACCGGCTGGTGCGCTTATACCTTCCCGGGCCACACGGAGAGCGACAAGCTGGCCACCTGCCTGTACAAAGCCGCCCAGAAGCATCTGCCCGGTCACCGGCTCCGTACAGATTATTCAGACGGTGATCCTGACCTCGAGAAGCCCTTCTACATCCTGAAGCACACGTACTGCGCGGCCGTACTCACAGAAAATGGATTCATGGACTGTGAGGTCTCGCTCAAGTTTCTGGAATCTGAGGAAGGGAAGAAGGCCATCGTCGCTCTTCACGTGGAAGGAATCATAGATTACGTGTCAGGGTGTTGTGTTTGATTCCTATCCCTTAAAAGCAATAAGTCCTCTCTTGTTCTGTCAAGCGAGGACTTATTATCAATTTCTAAACCTTTTCCCAGTAGAATACCACTTTCTTAATGTCTGCAACAGTTTGGTAGGCATTGTTGTCAAAAAACATTGTTTCAACAACTTGAAATGGCGGGCATTTATCCTTGTAAAGCGACGCTTTAGATCTCCCAACTATTCTTCCGCGTGAATCATATAAAACTCCAATAAAGTTTATCCAACTGTAATCACTTAAAAGAACTTGTCCATTTACTTCTATTCTAAATCTAATATGGTTATCGCCATGTCTATATGCGGAATACTCGCTAAATATTGTGAATTGAGGTCCTAACTCTTTCTTCCAATCTCCTTTGACAATAACAATACTATCAAGGTAATCTTGAACATCCCGAACATATTGGGTAAACTCCTCGTTAGTCATTATCGCAAAATCCTTTGGAGTCTTTCTTAGGTAGTCTTCTTTAGGTGACGGTGGAGCAGGCGTATTTGATACACCTTGGGTTGAAACAAATTGTGGTTCCTTTGAAATGTATCCAAGTCCATATGCCATACTCTCAAATATATATAAACAAATGGCTTGATCCACAGCATAAGATCTTACAAGTTCATTGGCTAAACTTTGTGATTTTAGATTCCAATCCCCAAAAGCAATTAGCTTATTTATATATCCATCTGAAATAGCAATGCGAAGCACATTCTTCAAGGCAGGATTCTGCTCGAATGCGTTAAAATCGTCTAGGGCATTTATGAAGCAAGGTTTTAACACGAAATCCTGTCCTTGCATTTTAATTATACCACGTATTGCAGAATGTAATTCCATTTTTTAACGTGAATTATAGATTCCAAATAGAAAGATTGTATGCCGCCTCAATTTTCTTTTCGACTTTGTCTGGCAATAAAGAGAAGAAGTCAAGCCCGGTAATCTCCTCAACCTCATCCACCGTCTTTACATACGTGGTCAGCGGCTTATGTCCGGCTTCATTATTCATGATAAAACCAATGGACTCATAGCCACCTTTCGTTTCCACGAGCAGGACCTTGTAAAACGCATCAGGAATGACAACCTGATGAGGGCCAAGTCGTCCGTACATATTGTTACCGATGACGGGGCCACACACTATGTAAATCTTGCCGTATTTCTGCGCATAGATGCGGCATAATTCTTCAAGCGTTTTCCAGTCACCGCCGTTGAGGTTCCTGTTTTGGGGACAGATGTTGGAGAAATAGAAACTCTCGCGCATCATCTGGTCATCCAGCTTCATATCACCGGCAGGGACCATATGACCTCTATCCCAACCTGAGTTCCTATAATCATCATTGTCGGCCTGTACACCACGAACATCCGGGTCAATGTCGAAATGCCGTCCTCTTGGTGCGGTTCCGGCCACTTCTTCCGCTGTCAGTTCGTAAGCGGTCCATTCAGGAATCCGTGCATTCTCATCAAATACAAGCTCAAATCCACTATGTACAATGTGCTGCTTGTAAGGAGCCTCCTCGTAAATGGGAATCTCCATTTTGCCGGAAGCCCACTTCCCATTATTCTGTGCGTGGAGGACCGTCTCTTGCAGAGGAAAGAGCAAGAGAATAAGCATTGAAACCAATCCGGAGGCGATATGGCGCTTATTGTACATATTGCAAATTTACGAAATTGGCTGAACAATCGCAATTTCAGTGTAAAGGAGTGGATTGGAATGTATGTATTTTGGCCAAAAAAAGTTAACTTTGTAAGTTAAAGCAACTATAACCAATTTTTAACGGATGAGAAAGTTAAGCGAACGTGCCTTTGCCATAATGGCTGTCTGCGAAGAAACCAAGCGGTATTTTGGTATCACTGTGGATGAGGATGGATGGGACCAGTACCGTTTCGTGTGGGCTTTCAAGATAGATAGGGACAAAGGGAAGAAGGAAGGATATGACTCCAAAACTGTAACCGGCTCGGTTACATTAGATGATGAATATCCGGGATGCCCTTATTGTGGTGAGAAGCGTTTCTATATCTGCCAGTGTGGCAAGATTGTATGTTACCACGGCCAGTCGAGAGTCACCTGTCCAAATTGTGGACAGTCCGGTACGCTTGAGAGGGTCGAGAAGATTGATTTGAAAGGTGGAGGCTATTAATAGATCGGAACTATGTTAGAACTCAAATCTGGAGAAAGAGTTAACCTGGCAAATGCCGGTTATGTTACCATCATCAAGGAACTTGGCCGTGGCGGTCAGGGTATCGTCTATTTGGTTGACCTCAATGGCGAGCAGAAGGCGCTAAAATGGTATCTTAACCCGCCGGGAGAGGCATTTTACAAGAATCTTCTCAACAATATCAGAACCGGCGCTCCGTCAGAAGCTTTCCTCTGGCCCGAATATGTTACTGCCCGCCAAAAGGGTAGCTATGGCTATGTCATGGCGTTGAGGCCTAAGAATTATTACGAGTTCGGTAATTTCCTCCTTGCCAAGGTGACATTCAAGTCCTTTACAGCGATGTTGGCTGCTGCGATGAAGATCTGCAATGGCTTTATGATGCTCCACCGTTTCGGGTACAGTTATCAGGACCTCAATGATGGGAACTTCTTCATTGATCCCTACACGGGTGATGTCCTCATTTGCGATAACGATAATGTAATGCCTGAAGGAGAGCGCTCAGGAATACTTGGAAAGGCTCGCTATATGGCACCGGAGATTGTTGGGGGCAAAATGCCAAACAAGTACAGTGACCGCTTCTCTCTTTCGGTTATTCTCTTCATGCTGTTTTATGCCAACCATCCCTTTGAAGGAGCCAAAGTGGTCTCTTGCCCCTGTATGACGGAATCCTTTGAAAAGAAATTCTACGGAAGCGAGGCGACCTTCATATTTGACCCCAACGACCGGAGCAACCGCCCTGTAAGAGGAATACACCAGAACGTGATTAAGCGCTGGGGCGTATTCCCGGCCAAACTCAGGGAGGTCTTTACGGAACAATTCAGTCAAGAGAAGCTGAAGAATCCACAGACTCGGCTGATAGAATCTCAGTGGGAGAAAGTGATTGCCGGGATTAGGGACGAATTGGTCGTATGTCCGCATTGCAAGGAAGAAACCTTTGTTGAGATTGAGGGGGCTGAGCACAAGTGCATTAACTGCGGAAGAGATATAGATGTGTCAAAGTACCTGCTCATGGGAACGAGGAAACAAATTCTTACCAAGGGGACCAAATTGTACATTGACCACGATAACATTCCTGATTGCCAGGTGGTAGAGAATACCAATGATGGGAAACTCCTCATCAAGAACATCTCTCAGGAGGCATGGACAGTTGAAACACCGAGCGGCAAAGTAAAATCGGTCAATCCAAATGAGTTCTGCCCGGTCAAGAATGGGCTGGTAATCTCATTTGTGGGCGGAAATAAGGGACAAATAGTTGAAGAATAAATAATTAAACGTTTATATTATGGGACTTTTAGACGATGTTGTAAGCGTACCTCGCAGGACGATGACGCTTTTCTTCATGATTGACACCTCTGGCAGCATGATGGGGAACAAGATTGGGGCCGTGAACGATGCCGTTGTCAATGTTCTTCCGATGTTGGAGGAAATCTCTCAAACCAATCCTGATGCCGAAATCAAGGTTGCTGCCTTGGAGTTCTCCAATGGTTGCAACTGGCTCTATAGTGAGCCTAAGTTAGCATCAGAGTTTGTATGGCAAGATGTCCAGGCCAGCGGGCTTACTTCACTGGGCGCCGCTTGTGAGGAGCTGAGTTCCAAACTCTCTCGCAGTGGTTATATGCAAGCAGCGAGCGGATCTTATGCCCCGGCAATTATTCTGCTGTCTGATGGTGGCCCTACCGACAATTTCCAGGCTGGCCTTGCAAAACTCAATGGAAACAACTGGTTCAAGGCGGCAATCAAAGTCGCCATCGCTATTGGTGAAGATGCGGACAAGTCCGTTCTTGAACAGTTTACCGGCTCCAATGAGGCAGTCTTCACCGTGCACAATATCGATGCGCTTAAACAGATTATCCGAATTGTTGCCGTGACTTCTTCCCAGATTGGCAGCAAAAGCAGTTCTGCCGGTGACGCAACCAAACAGGAACAGGTCGTTGAAGAAATCAAAGACGCCATACAGGATATCAATGGCGCAGAAGTCGCCACATCCGTTGACACCTCCACTTACGACGATTGGGACTAAACAAAGCGACTGATAGACAATATATAATCTCCAAGGTTTATGGGAATTGAGAACAATATTCGCACATTCTTTAATCTGGATGCGATGAACAGTTTCTCGACTTTTTGTCAGGGAGAAAGCCATATCTTGATAGATAAGGTTTGCCAGGACTATGCCTTGGACGAGAGTAAAAAAGGCGTTTCCATTGCAATCGTCTGCGACGGCCACGGCGGTGAACGCTATTTCAGAAGTGATGTCGGAGCCAAGTTTGCTGCCGAAGTATCCTTAAAGCAAATAAAAACGCTGTTGAGGGAATTTGGCAGTATAGCAAAGATCCTTGAAACATCCGACTTCACCCAAGTTGAAGCGCTTACGACGCAAAGGGAGAAGGGAAATCTTGATAAGGAGACGGAGGTGGATAAATCATTCCGTCAACTCTTCAAGTCCATTATTGCATGTTGGCATATGGCCATCGAGGAACACGCTGCCAATAATCCTTTGACCGAGCAGGAGCTTGCCACCGTTCCGGAGAAATATACATCCGTATTCCTTGACAATCTGGAGAAGACATACGGCTGTACGTTGATGGCTGTCGTGGCCACACAGAAGTATTGGTTTGCCTTCCACATTGGAGATGGGAAGTGTATTTCTTTCGATACCGATGGTGCGTGGATGGAGCCAATCCCGTGGGACGATAAGTGTTTCCTAAACAAAACCACGTCTCTGTGTGATTCAGACGCCATTGATGAATTCCGGTATTGCTATGGAGGCAGGTCCTCCCGCCCGGCAGCCATTTTCCTTGGTTCTGATGGCATAGACGATTCCTTTGGGGAAACGGAGAACATGGTCAACTTCTATGTCCAGATAGCGAAAATGCTTGGCTCTGGCAAAGATGGCCGTGAAAATGCTATTCAGTCCCTCAAAGAGGACCTTCCAAAATTGAGTAAAATTGGAAGCAAGGATGACATGTCGGTAGCCGCCCTCTTCGATTTCAATGAGCTTCAAAACGCGCGTGCAAACTTGCTGCAGTGGCAAATCAATCGTATAGATACCAAACTTAGCATTGCCAATAGCCAAAAGGATGCACTTATTGAGAAAAGGGAACGCCTGGAGCCAGTCAAGGATGATAGCCAGCAGAACACGATAGAGTACAATTATGTTCTGACTGATATCCAGAGGGCTGAACAGAGCATTGCGGTCTTGGAAAAACAGTTGAGTAAATTGAAGGAGGAATTGATTTGAGTAATCAGTCATTACATACAACCATTCGTCAGGTCGTTGAAAAACATGGCCAGGAGATTCTGTTAGATCTCCGGCTGATGTATATCCTGTCGGACTATGGCGCATTTGACAAACTGTCGAATGAGCACGCAATAGTGAAAGACCTCCAGACCAAAGGGTATGGCCAGTTATTGCTTAATTGTAAGAATAACCCTGATACGGACTGGCAGACGGAGGCAGGAGTATTCATTGATGATTTCCTGGCGGCCCACTCCAGCTACGATAGTGCCGAAGTCCTTTATATCTGCGATTCCATTGCCTATGGGGTGGATATGTTACCGGAATCTTCCATCCGCAAGAATGGAGGGGCGCCAAAACCAGCATCATCCTCAACACCAATAGATTATTCCGCAGAACTCCAAAAGCTCCAGAACGAATACTTATCTCTTCTCAAATCTTCCATAGTTGTTCCAGAAGGCAAGCTATTTAGGAAACCATCGGGCTATTTCCCTGTTTATGCGCAGAACCAGCTGTATCTTCTGGAGCAGAAGATTTGGATGCTGGGCCAAGAATTAGGGCAAGATCTAGATTCCTGGTGTGCAAACGAGAAGCAGAAGGTTCTGGATGAGCACTCTCATCCTGTAGGACCTCAACGGGCTGGATTGTTTTCTGTAATAGCAGCTCCGGCGGTGGCTGTCATCATTCTGGTATCAAATCTCGTTTCCTTCCTTGGCGCAAAAGGGGCTATAACGGAATTCAACAACGGAATTGCCCGTGCTGACAGTCTATTCCAGGAAAAGGATTATCTGGCCGCCGCTGATGCTTATAAATTGACGGGAGATTCCTACAAGGAGTCGTATAAGCAATCCAAATACAAAGGGATCGCCAAAGCCGGTGTCCAGAAAGCGACATCCGGCCTTGTCTATGAGTATTTGAATAAGGCTCAGCCTCTATACGACAAGAAAGACTATTATGAGGCACAAAAGGTTTTGAACGCTATGCCGGCAGATATTGATTGCTCCTTTGATGATAAACTATCAAAGAGGTTGACTGCCATGAAGACCGACCTCTCGGCAAAGTGTGAAATGCTGCTTACGGCAGAGATGGATGGTTTTGTAAAAGCGATTTCCAAGAATAAAGGGAAACCCTCAAACGAGGTCCTCACACGCATAGATTACCTGTTGACAGTAGATCCTTCCAACTACTGGCTCAACTTCATCAAAAACAAATCCGCTTCAAAATGAACGATAAATCCAAGCTCATATTAAGGTCTCTATTGCTGACTGCTGCTGCCTCTTTCCTGCATCAGAATGCAACAGCTGCAGAGAACCAGGAAACCGCCATTCCGGATTTCAAACTGCCTGACAACGGCGACAAGTTCATTAAGGGACTTGTCAACCGGTCCTTCAAGAATGTGCTTACTGTCCGCAAGAATGGTGAGATAAGCGTCATTGCTGACCACAGGTCACATAGCTCCCATCGCTCACATTCTTCCCATCGTTCTGGTAGTAGCGGTAGTCACTATTCTCATAGTTCACACCGTTCCAGTTCATATAGTGGAAGTAGTTCGTCATCCACTCGTTCCTCTTTTTATTCGGCACCGGCACCTAAAAAGACGATTGCCAACTACGACCTTGGGGACCGGACGCTCAAAAAAGGCCTTTATGGCCACGACATGGAAGAGCTCATCACGCTTCTTGAAAACAATCTGTATTTGAGGAAGGGTACGGCCAAAAAGCAGAATGGCTACTGGCTCTATAACGATGATGTGAAATCGGCTGTCGGGCGTTTTCAGACCGACGCATCACTTCCAGTCAATGGCGAAGTGGACTCCAAGACTGTTTCCAGCCTTAAATCCTGGTCCAAGAGTAAAACTACGGTTCAATTAGGCGTGCGTGATCTCGCCCTATCCGAGAATGGTTTCGATGTTGATGAACTCGTCCGCCTCCTTACGGCAGCCGGGTTTGCTCCAGATTCATCCAAACTCTCTAAGAGTGGCAATCATTACGTTTTTACTGCTGACATAAAGCGTGCGTTGGAGCTATTTCAGGCGTATAATAACCTGTCTGTAACCGGTACCACCGATAATTCTACCGTGAATAAACTGAAAGCATTGGCCAAATGACAGTCAGAATAGACAGAAAGATATACTCGGATTCGTGCATCAGCAAGAGTGTTTATGCCCTTGCCGATAAATATACGATTCTCCGTAGTGTCGATGAACAGAATGAGGTTTTGGACGTGCAGACGATCGGACTTGAAGCCGGATCGGAGGAATCGGTTAGGAAGGACATTATCAACACACTCAATGACTTCAAGTTACGTTGTGTCATAGAGGAGGAAACAAAGGATATTAGAACTATTATTTACGCCAAGGCTTTCGCCGATTATACAGAATCGAGCGAATAAATCACCAGATGTATAACCTGCTTCCATTCAACTTCTCCCGCATTTCGGGCAAGGAAGTCCTCGTTAATGAGGCCGGGGATATGCTCATATCTCCGGAAGGAACCGTGGAGCAGATAGTTTCGGGGACCTTACCCAAGGACGACCTGTACAAATCTTTGGTATCCAATTTTTTCATTTATGAAGGCGAATTTCCGCCCTTATTGGATATTTACGCCGAAAAACTGAGGGAAAAGAAGCGCTTTTTGGACAACTTCACAGGACTGCACATCTTTGTGCTGACCCTTTGTTGCAATCAGAATTGTGTCTATTGCCAGGCATCAAGTCAGGATGAGCACATGTCCGGGTGTACGATGTCGAAGGAAACGATGAAGCGTTCTGTAGATTTGATGTTTTCATCACCTTCTCCCTATCTGACAATGGAGTTTCAGGGTGGCGAACCCTCGTTGGTACCAGAACTGCTTGAATATGGGATGTCCTATGCGACACGCCTTAATCAAGAACAGAAGCGCCAATTGAGATTTGTCCTATGTACCAATTGTGTGAACCTGACGGACCGCGTTCTGGCCTTGTGCAAGGAATATGATGTGTTGATTTCCACCTCTTTGGATGGCCCGTCATTCCTTCATAACCGGAATCGTGGGAAGGTTGATAGCTATGAAAGGGTCGTGGCGGGCATTGAGAAAGCACGGTCGTTACTGGGGAAAGAAAAGGTTTCTGCGTTGATGACCACCTCAAACGAAGGGCTTAATTATCCCGTAGAGATTGTGGATGAGTACGTTAAACTTGGTTTCCAGAGTATTTTCCTTCGAGCACTGAATCCCTACGGCCTGGCTACAGATTCCGTTAATTGGGAAGAGTACACGCAGCGCTTCATCACTTTCTATAAAAAGGCCTTCGAGCGCATATTGGAGATTAACAAGGCTGGGACCTTGTTCATGGAGGATTTCGCCGCCATTGTGCTTCGCAAGATGCTGACGCCCTACAGTACTGGTTTCGTTGATTTACAGTCTCCGGCAGGCATCATAAATTCCGTCCTGGTCTATAACTATGATGGCTATGTGTATGCCTCGGACGAGTCACGTATGCTGGCAGAATTCAAGGACTTCACTTTCCGGCTTGGTTCTGTCAACGACAACTATCAGGATATTGTTTACGGTGCCAAAGTCCGTGATATAGCGTATGTCTGGTGCAACGAATGCCTGGCGGGCTGTGCCGACTGCGGGATTCGTGCTTACTGTGGGGCAGATCCAGTCAGGAATTATTCAACACAGAAAGATGCCTATGGCTATCGTCCGGCTTCGCTGTTATGCAAAAAATACAAGGCTATTATAGAGTATCTCATATCTCTCATTATCGAAAGAGAGAATGAAGTCCTTCCGATCTTTAAGAGATGGCTTGTATGAGGAAACGGTTCGACATACACTCCAATGACAATACACTGTTCGTTACGGAACAGTGTAATAATCATTGTATTATGTGCTGCCAGCCGCCAAAGCGGAAAGATGACATAGACCGATTGTTCAGTGAGAATATCCGTTTGATTCGCACAGCTCCCAAAGAGCTAAAGGTTCTCGGGATCTCTGGAGGGGAACCTACTTTACTGGGTGACAAACTCTTTGAATTGATGGCAGAGATACGGCAATCCCTGCCGGAAACAGGTATTCATCTGTTGAGCAATGGCCGTGCATTTGCCAACCGTGTTTTTGCACATCGCTTGAAGACTGTAGCGGGAGACAAAGTCTGTGTTGGAATCCCTTTCCATTCTGATTATCCTGGGGACCATGATATGATTGCAGGAGCAAAGGGTGCGTATGAGGAGACTATGCTTGGACTATACACTCTTGCCAGCGAAGGAATAGAAATAGAGTTGAGAATAGTACTGAACCGCCTCAACTATTCCAGACTTCCGCTTATGAGCGAGTTTATTAGCAAGAACCTTCCTTTCGTGCATTGGGTCGCTTTCATGGGGATGGAGAAGACTGGGTTGGCGGTGCGGAATCTTGACAAGATTTGGATAGAACCCCGGGAATACATTCCGGAACTGACGGAGGCTGTACAACGATTGTACGATTGGGACATAGATACCGCCATCTATAATATACCATTGTGCCTGCTCCCTAAAGCATACCATCAGTTTGCAGAACAAAGCATTTCTGATTGGAAGGTGAAGTATCAGCCGTGTTGTGAGAAATGCGCTTTAAGGGAGAAATGTTGCGGCTCTTTCGCCACGTCGTCAGAACCGTATTGGGGACTTAAACCATTTGCCTATGGGGACTTGTAAGTATTGTGGAAAGAGCACCGGGCTCTTCTCGAACAAACACGCCGAATGTGAGGACAAACACAACGAAGGTTTGTCATCCCTGTCGCGCTGCATCAATGATTACTTCGACTCCAAGATTGCTTTTGCTGTTTTGAAGTCTGAGATAGAGACGCTGCGGATTCAGAATTACGTTACGGATGAAGATGTCGTTTCCACTGCCCAGACCTGTCTACAAGCCTTGTCTTCTACTTTGAAACGGCAAAATGCCGCAAACCTCTATCAACATATAAAAGAGTTTGTTACGAATATCGGTCTTCGATATGATGCGCTGAATAGCACCCATATTCTCGACACCTTTGGCGAGAAGTTTGTGCGCTACCATTTGGTCTCATTCTTTGCTGCAGGGGCCCCAATCCAGAAGGTCAAGCAGTTGGCGGAGCGTATCGCCCACGAGTTTCATTTAACCTCTCAGCAGGTAGAGCAAACGCACATTGATGTGCTGGATAAGGCCGCTGAAAACTTCCTCAAAGATGGCATCATAACGGATAACGAGCAGCGTCAGGTAGATGAATACGTCCAATATTTCGGTATCCCCATCAATCAACTGCCCGCGCAATATCAGAATTCACAGATTGAGAAATTGGCGCAAGCTGCCGTATTGAAGGATATTCAACGTGGTTCGGTGCCAGCTAATCCTTTACCGGTTCCTGTAATTTTGGGACGTAACGAATCCGCTTTGTGGATATATGGCAACGTGACATACTATCAGGAGAAGGTGGAGAAAGAATTTGTGGGACGTCATGGTGGGTTCAGCTTCAAAGTAATGAAAGGGGTATATTACCGGACGGGGCAATCCCGTGGAAAGCCTATTGAGCATAGTTATATGGATAAGGTTGGGATTGGTCAGCTGATTATCACCAACCAGAATATTATTTTCTACTCCCAGGCCAAGAGCGTCAAAATTCCCTTTAAGAAGATTGTGGGATTGGTGCCTTATTCCGACGGAATAGAGGTCCAGAAAGACGGAGCGACCTCGAAGAGAATGGTTTTCCAAGGACTGGATTGCTGGTTTATTATGAATCTTTTATCACAAATAAGCATATAGGAGATGGGTAAGTATTCAATCAGGCAAAGTGTAAAGCACGATATTGTCCCACTGAGGGATAGCTTCCAGTTTAACTACGGGAAAGCTACTGTCCGTCTTGATCCTGATGGGACATATACGCTGATGGCCAACGGCTCTGAGTATTCGGAGTATGTCAATAGCGCCCGTCGTGCATATCAGTATAAGCCGACGGTTCAGAAACTGTCAGAGAAAATGCGGGAGGCTTACGACCAGCAAACGTTTGATTTTACCCACCTCAACTACCGTCTTTCTCCCTCCAGATCGAGAACGTCAATTGAAAACACCCTGGACAAACTTGTCCTTCAGAAATATACCAATAAGCCCTTTGCCGTAAAGCAACCAACGAAAGCTGAGATACGCGCTGAGCTGGAATATGAGGCTAGTCAGCTGTATTTCAAGACGTTCGGAACGAACACGAAACAGATTGAGGAGTATGTGAATGCACATCTCCAGGATGCTTTGGACCAACGCCTTAAAACGTGGCAGGAGCTTTCCGATTATCACGACGCTATACAGGCTCAAAACGCTGAGAAACAGAATCTCATCTACTTCAAAGAGTACACGGACAAGAAGGAAGAACTCGAAAATAAACTTTCCGGTCCCACACGTTTCGTAGACGCTGAGATTCGAAAGAGATTAAGTGACATTCATTTACCATTCGATATCGAACTGGATTATACCTATTCCAAGCAGCAGAAGCAATTGGATGTGGAAGTTGAGGTCCCTTTGTCTATTCCCATCCCGTTCCAGAAAGCGACAATGCTCGCCAGCGGAAAGGTTTCCATAAAAAACAAGACGGCAAAAGAGCAGGATGCCGATTATAAGCAATGCATTTATGGCCTGACTTATTATATCGCCAGCAAGTTCTTCGACGTTTCTACTAATATTGAAAAGATCTCCGTAACCGTTTGGGAGGAGGGCAAGAAACTGGGTTTAATATGGGTAGAATTCCCGAGAGACGATTTCAACGACCTCGTAAAAAGGAATCGGCAGTTTGATCCTGTCTTTTATATCACTATTGGAGAGTACTACTCTCCGTTGGCTGGTACTTCCCGCTCCTCGATTGCGTTGAACTCTCAGCGCACAGTCTTTTTGAAGATGATTGCAGACATCAAGGGGATAACAGTTGATTCGGGAACTACTTCAAAAACAGCAGCATCTTCAAAAACTTCAAGGTCCTTATCGGCCGAAGCTGGCTCCTCTTCACCCGGAAAGGTCTCTGCCTTCGATAACGGGGACTTGAATCCAGATCCGTTTCATCTTACGGTCAGTGATGCGACTCTACTGTCTTCTTTTGTGAACGACCCTGAATTGGAGAAAGATGTGCAGAATGCTATGTGGGCCGGGGATGATACCGTTCCAATCCATCCAAAATATGCCGGCATTTGGGCTGACATAAAAGGTGGTATGGGTAAACGCTAAACAAATCTAACTCAATAATATGAGAAGAAAAATCTACAACATTATCGAACAATCAAAAGGAGGGGATAAAATCAGCCTTACATATGATATTATCATGTTGATTGCAATTGCAGTCAGTATTATCCCACTGATGTTCGCTGAGGAGACGACCACTTTCCGGATTATTGAGCAAGTAACAGTTGCTTTTTTCATTATCGACTACCTGCTGCGTTGGATGACGGCAGATTATCGTCTTGGGAAGAAAGGCTGGTCTTTCATTTTATATCCATTCACTGGTTGGGCAATCATTGATCTCATGTCTATTCTACCTGTTTTCAGTGTACTTGGAAAGGGGTTCAAGATTGTCAGGGTTACAAGGCTTCTTAGAATTCTGAGGCTTTTTAAATTCATTCGTTATACAGATAAGATTCAGGTACTGGGCCGAGTTATCCGCAAAGAGAAGGAGGTTCTGTTGACCGTGCTTGGAATTGCGGTTTTTTACGTCTTTTTGACGGCCCTAATAATGTTTAATGCTGAGCCGCACGTCAACCCAGTTACCGGTGCAACTGCATTCGAGGATTTCTTTGACGCCCTCTATTGGGCCACGGTCACGCTTACTACTGTCGGTTATGGTGATATGATTCCCGTAACGGACATCGGACGTCTGGTTAGTATGTTGTCATCCTTGTTTGGAGTGGCCATCATTGCGTTGCCTTCGGGCGTGATTACTGCCAGCTATCTGGAAGAATTAAGATCCGAAAAGGCGAAGAAAGAGAATCCAGAATCCAATGAAGATTGAAGAGGCCATAGTTTACCTCCTGGCCAGCTCTGGCCACGGCATGAAGACCGAGCAGATTGCCCGGGAAATCAACGAGCGTAAGCTGTACGAACGCTGGGATAAGGCCCCGGTGACGGATAAGCAGGTCTATGCCGTAATCATGTCGCATCCGGATACCTTCGTCAAATCGGAGGGCCGGATACGACTGATGATCTGAGCGGGTAATTCAAGCTTATAGAGAGTGGATCACTATCGTCAAATAAAACCGGTCTTGAACAAGTTGTCAAAGTACAATGTGTTTGACAACTTGGACGTGATTAGTCTTTACGTTAGGTCCATCATTGCCGGGCAGAACAGATCCGCCATTCAGGATATCGAGAATCCGGAGTATAACGCCATTGAACTGTACTTTGCCGATTTTCTGATTATCAATTCCATTCTGTACTGCACGGAATTGCCTGGAGAACTTTCACTTCGGAAGCAGAATGATCGGTACAAAATCTTCAAACCTGTGGCCGAACTGAACGACGAGGTTCACAAGATACAATCGGAGAAGGAACCTTTGGTATGGTTTGTCTCGTATATGTTCAACCAGACCAATATGAACCTGCCGGGAAATGCCTTGGTAAGCATCTACAGGTATCTCTATCTGTATGATTCAGAGAGCATCAGGAATGTGGTGCAGAAGGGGATGGGCTTTTCTCTTGACTACTATTTCCGTGCGGCTTTGTACATCTATTCCTGCTTCAGCAATGGCCATATTCATTACAAGGAGAAGGATCTGCTAAAGACGCAGTTCAGGAAGGATGGCTATATACCTGCTATCCAAAGGGTGCTGAACGACATCAGTCTGGAGCTGGCCGATCTGAGGCGTCTTTGCAAGGATTACTGCAGCTATGAGAGCGACAAGATCTTTAACTATTACAATGATGCCCCTCATGTTCGTTATCCACTGATTCGTTGCTGTGATGGCTACTGCTGTGTGGTTCCAGATTACATTATGGCAGCATTGCTGGATGGGTTATATTATGCGCTGGAGATTCCCAATCATCCCGATATCCGCCAGGAGTTTGCTACCAACTTTGAGAACTATGTCGGGATGCTTCTGGAGACGGCCCTGAGTGATTCTGGAATCAGTTTCTGCAGAGAGATAACCTATAAAGCAGGAAAGCAAGGAAGTCAGAAAACATCGGATTGGATTCTCTGGGACAGCTATAGTATCTGTTTTCTGGACTGCAAACTGAAGCGTATATCCATTGCGGGGAAGCGTGCTGTTGAGGTGGATGACAACCTCATAAAACAGATTATTGACACTCAGCCATTCTCCAACAAAAACAGACACGATATAATAGAGCCATTGGAAGAAGGCCTGACGAAGGACCTTATCCTTCTGGGAATAGATCTGGGAAAGATTTATGCTTGCTACGAGGACTACAAGCAAGGAATAATCCCAGGGCTTGACTACGATGCCAATAAAAAGCATTATGCTTGTCTCGTGACGCTGGAGGATGGTTATATCAATACGCCTGAGTATAAGAAGCGGATTGTCCAAATTGCGCAAAGTTACCGCGATTTTAAGATCGGCCGACACGAGATCATCAACGAGAAAGATGTCCTTCTTCTTTCGGTAAATCAGCTGGAAAGAAGCCTCGAGATGATGGCCGATATGGGTGTCTCCAAATGCCTTGACAACTCTCCAATACAGAACTTACAAGGGCATAGGAAGATCATGGATAGCCTAATGGAGCGTTTTACCCAAAGGATTTACGCCCCTTTCATGGCCGATATAATCCACGATTGATTGGTCCGATGCCGATAAGGGCCTTACTCATCCTCCCGGTACTTCCGCTTCTTCGTCCAGTAATCGCCGATGCCATACCGTTGCGCCCGCTCCATCCAGGCCTCAATCTCCTGGCGGCGGAAGAGCACGGTCTTGCCGGACTTGTAGTGGGGAATGCCGTGGAAATAGAGCCAGCTGCGGACGGTCTCCAGCTTGGGCGAACCAGGAATCAGCCGACGCAGTTCATAGATGTCGATCCAGTCCTCATGCGGGCCGATGGTGCCGTTGAGGACTGGTTCCGTCTTCAGGGAGAGCCAGCCGTCGATGACCTCCAGCTGCCTGACGATTCCGGCGAGGACTTCCGGAATCATGGCCACATTGATCTGCTTCATACCAGCTACCTCCGTCTGCCGCCCAGGGGATGCGTGGCCACGTAGCGCTGCGCTTCCTCCATGACCTCCGTGTTGTCCTTCACGCGGGTGCGGAGCAGCCATTTGTCAATTTCCGACTTCTTGAAGAATGTCCGCTTGCCCTGCTTGTAGTAGGGAATGGAATTCTCACTGCACCAGCCATAGATGGTCGATGGCTGCGGATGCGACGGCAGATATTCGCCCAGCGTCTTGATGTCCATCATCTCCGGGAAATTGTCCACCGGCGCCGGCACCACATTCAGTTTGTCCAGCTTCGAGTCGATGCTCTCCAGCAGTTCCGATATCCGGCCGACCAGACCCGGAACCATCTCAAAGGTATATTCGTTCATATCAGTAAGGTTTTCCGCAAAGGTCGGAGCTTAGGCCGATAAAAACAAAAAAGGTACTTGCTCGTCAGTCAGTTTGTTCAGCGGCAGAGCCGCCGCCCAAACAGCCAGACCAGCAACCTCTATTGCCACCCTTCGCTGTGAGACTGTGACCGGACAAGCCGGCCACAGACTCACGGACGCCCTCCGCTCCATTGGCCCTCGCCGCAAGGCTCCCGCACTTATAAAGGGAAAGCGGTGTGCAAGACTGTGACGGAGCAAGTCCGTCACAGACTTGCACCCTTTTATCCCCCCGGCCCCCAAGGGAGATAATCACCCGGGAGCCGCAGTGCCAGCGCGAGCGTCGTACCCCGTATCCCGCTTTCCATAACATAATCCCATCGGAATTGTGTAACAGCCGCCGGCACCGTCAGTGCTCCGCATCAAGGGAGGAAGTATCAAGGGGTCAGAAGCCCGCAAAAACGGCCTGCAGGGCGTCTGATTACACAATTCGGATTATGTTAAGGACGCTCCGTCGTCAAGGTGCGAAGGTCCTACCTTCGAATTCCCGGGTGAGGCGGCGGCAGGAGAGGGCCTGGCGGCAGTGGCCGGGACCGTCCCGGCCCTTTGCCAGCCCCGCACCGGGCAGAGGAATCGGGGCCCCAATTTCCCCAATTCCTCTACCTCGGTGCCGCTCCGCATCAACGGCATCAATATTCAATCGGTATCTCCCGCATCAGCCTCAGAGCAGTGCGAGTATCCTGCCGCCTTATGCCCTTCGGGCGGGTCGCCACGTCTGTGACTCCTTGTGGCCTGACAAGCAGTCCACAAAGAGTCAAGAGCCGTAGCTCCAAGGTACGGCTTCGCCGTATTCTACCTGGCCGCTATTCCTCCAGGCCTCTGCCGGGAAGAATCCCGCCAGAAGCCTTCCGGGCAGCCAGGACACGGCCGTCCCGGCCGTTGGCGCAGACAGTGTCAGTCATCGCTCCAGGGCATCAAGACCTTCGCCCTTGCTGCCCTTCCACGCTGCCAGCCACAGACTGCGCCGGTGCCCCCGCATCAGCGATGTCGGCTTCGTGCTTCTATTCGAGGGACAGTGCCAGTTCGCGGGAACCGTCATACCCCGCATCACCCTCATCTCGCGCTCACACCTGTGGGCCGTTCCGGCCCAGGCCCCGGAGGCCGTCTGCCTTCCCACAACGTCGGTCTCTTCCGCTGTTCCAGGGAGCCTTGCGTCTCCCTTCCACGGCGCTCCAGAGCCCGCCGCCCCTCACGCTGCCAGACCGCCTCCAGGGCCACGCTCCACTCGCTTCGCTCGTTCCGCGCCCTTGGTCACTGGGAGACTCTAAGCCGGGCATCCGCCCGGACCGTATCAAGGAAGAGAACGACATCACACGCATCAACGACCCGTCTTAGAGACTCCCAGCAACCAAGGCCAACCAGGAAACTTACGCCCCAACCTCAGTGCGTAATCCACCGACATCACCCGCCCGACGAGGAAGAAAAGGGTATAAATATATACAACAGAAGGAGTGCGGCTTGCGCCGCACCGCTTCGCTTTCAGTAGAATATCCTTGGAAGCTTCCTTTGAGCTATTTGGATGCCCAAGAGTTGTGTTGCCGGTACACCCCCAGGGTAGGGTATGCAAAGCCCCGGCAATCCTCCTGGACTGTCGGGGCCTATTCTTGTGACACTCTTTTATGCCACCCAGGTTGTGCAGTTCAGTAAACCACCTTCAAGGGCTACATCGCTATAGTCAATCGTCTCAATCAGCTTGCCAGGGAAAGCCTTCTGCAGAACAGCTACGACCTCCTTGTCCATATCATTATTGAATACAGGGGCTATAATCAGATTGTTGACTTCCAAGAAATTCACGTAGACGCCTATGGCACTGTCCGGATGTTTGGAATCGCGTTTGGGCTCAAAGAACGGCACATCAATGTAGTTCAGATGATGATTCATAAGAACCTCATTTATTCCATCCCTCCAGTATTTGAACTCTTTGGCGCGGTCATTACCAAGGATGGTGTTTCTGTCAACGAATCTGACCATGCCATCGGCATGACCAGTGAGATCACCATTGATTGTAGGGATGATAATGATTTCGCATTCCAGCAGCTGGGCAAGTTCTTTCTTCAGGGATTCAGGATCTTTCTCCTTGTTCTCTGAGAATACTCTGTCGGATATGATGGCCTGGCCATCGCAGATGAGCACATTTCCTCCGTCCAGATTGATATCCGAGTCTTGTGCATTGATGTTGTTTTGCCGGCAAACCTCATGAACATCAGAACGGATTGCTTCATATTTGCTGTCTTCCATCAAGTAAGAAGGCTCATACCGGAACTGTATCAACTTTCCGGACTCAAGGCGCACCGGCATATAGTCACGGCACCAAATGTCTTTTGTTCCCTTTAAGAAGGCATAATTCACGTGATGCTTCTCGAGGATTGCTATCAGGTTTTCGCAGGTCTTGGGATACTTATCCTTCAATAATTCCGACATATAGACGGTTAGTCCAGTCGTTGGAGCCAAAGAAGGGCTGGCTTCAGGTTCTACTACTTGAGCAGCCGTGACTTTCTTTTTCTTATCGAAGTACTCTTCTCTGAATTTGGGCATATCGGCGTTCAAGAATTTCTTGCAGATGTCAGAAGTGGGCTCAATCTCATTCTCAATGCAAATCTCCTTGAAGATGGCTTCCTTTCCTCTGTTCTTTAGGGCAAATCCTTGGATGTATTCCTCCTTGATATTGGCGCCCAACAACTTGCGGTTCATCTTCTTAAGAATCTTTTGATGCTCCTTTGTTGAGAGACTGCTATCCGTAAGCTTTACCAACAAGTCTGCCAGTGATTGCTTCTTATAGAAACTTGATTTTTTTCAACTTCCTAAAACGTTGTTGTTCAAACATTTCTACTTATTTGTACTTACCAGTTGAACCTACGCTTCCCTAATAAAATGTCTATGGTAAAAAGTTAAAAAATCCTCCCACTTTTGTTAGATATATTTTTTTGTGTAATTTTGTAATCGTTATGCGGCAGTAATAATATACATAT
>Ga0256405_10003170_pt1 | contig 34931 bp, 52 predicted proteins | sample RumenRJG_02DNA_FD_189096 | JGI IMG/M metagenome (GOLD analysis project Ga0256405, IMG submission 189096) | Bovine rumen microbial communities from Lethbridge, Alberta, Canada - RJG_02 | ecosystem: Host-associated > Mammals > Digestive system > Stomach > Rumen | place: Canada: Alberta...
GCGTCAAAAACGAGTTTGATTGTCCTCATACCCGCTCCTTTCTATGTAAAAAAAAAGGAGACAGCCTGAGCTGCCTCCCTTCTTATTTAGTTTCCCTCTACCGGGGCGGCGTCTTCGGCAGATGCCTGTTTCTTATGACGGCGCTTCTTCTGCGCCTTCGCCTGTGCCGGAGCTTCTTCCGGTTCGGCAGCCGCCGGCTCGGCCTGTACGGGCTCGGCCGGCAGCTTACCGCGAGAGATCAGAATCTGCCGGAGGTACTCTTCACCGTGCTCAGGCGAGCATGCGACATCCTGCCAGCGGAATTCGTTGTTTAGATTTGGCCGCAAAGTATGACATGCTTCGTATTCCTTGCCGCATACCTTGCATACTTTTATTCCGATTGCCATAATTCTCCGTCAGTCTGTGATCAGGCTGCGTCGGCGGCGTTCTCGCCGAACACGATCATATCCCAGTAGGTGGAGCCGGCACCGCAGGCACCGGACAGACCCTCGGCCTCGAAGCTGTGGACGCTCTGGTCGTCGCCGAAGTCCAGAGAGAACTCGCCGTTGAAGTCGGCCTTGGGGATATGGATCTGCACGCGATACAGGTTCGCGCACTTGTCTTCACCGATGCAGTCGACATAGAGCTCGCACTTACCGGAGTAGACGTCGCTCTTGTTGGACAGAACGTCGGCAGCGACTTTCCGCTTGTAGTACACAGCGATCTGAGTACCGTTGGCGATACCGGAGAAGGTAAGGGTCTTGGTATCAGGATCGTAGGCGAACTTGCCCTCTGCGGCGGCGGAAGCCTGCTCCAGAGAGGTGCGGATGGTGCCGATGGTCTCCAGAACGTAGAGCTCCACGATCTCAGCGCCGGCGGTGCCGATGCCCTTATACTTCGTCTGAGCGGTGTTGTTCTGGACTTCCAGGAAGTCGTACCACATGACGGGCTCGGCATCCTTGCTCTGGAACTTGGAACCGGTCTGCATCTCGATCAGACCGAAGCTGAGCATACCGTTGGATCCGGAGATGGTCATGGTCTTGTTACGCTTCATGGAGCTGAGCTTACGGCCCTGCTTACCGGTGATGTCGACCTTTTCCTGACCCTGGGCGATGGACGCGGACTGCAGTTCATCCAGGGTGAACAGGAAATTGCCGGTGGTGATATCGAAAGCGTTGATGGTCTCAAGGCTGGTAATGACAATATCTACCATAATAGTTTCCTCCTTAATTATTTATGAATCAGCCAGTTTAGATCGTCCTGGTTGATCTTCTTCGGGTCTACCGTTCCCGCGTAGATCCCGTGCATTTTATTGTCGTAGTCGATCTTATGCTGAATCTGACGGACGCTTTCGTTAAACTGATAGATCGTGAGGTCACGCACCCCGCGAAAATCATATTTAAACTGCTCCGTATTCACCATTGCTACGATCAGCTGCTGAAGCTGAGATTTCTCCTTGCGCCTCTTGCGGCGCTTGAGTTTCTTTCTCGCTCTTTCCAGCAGGTATTCCTTGGCTTCCTGATTCCCGGGCTTCCGGACGTCCTTCTCCAGATGATGAATCTCGCGCAGCGTTGTGGCGATCTTCGTCTGTACGACGCGGTCGATCACAATGTCGTCCGCCTCGTCATAGATGACAGGCATGCCGGACTCGATGTGCTTTGCCAGTTCAAAGCGTTTCAGATCGAGATCTCCGAAAATCAGTCTGGTATCCATTTCACGGATGGTTCCGAACAGGATCAGAAACAGCTCATAGTCATTGATCGTGGTAAAGTCCACGCCCATATCGTCGAGCTGCACCATGAAGTCGATCGGCATTGCCGTCAGCATGGATACCATCGCATAGTAGTCGTCTTCATGGTCGAGGATATCGCCGACCGTCGGGACCGTGATACTGATCTGTTCCGTGACGGGGATGCTGCTTCCGTAAAGCAGGCAGGTCCCCGTCATACGCCGAGCCTCCGGTTGGAAGGCCACGGCCTGCGGTCCGGACTCGGATGGTTCCAGTCCGTCGCGTCAAAGATCATCCGGTATCCCTGATAATCCGTCAGCGGTGCGAAGCTGTCCAGCTTGAAAAGCTCAAGACTGCCCATGCCGTAATGGTGGCTTCCGTTGATGGTCTTTGCGATCTCCATCACCAGGCGGTCTGTCCGTACGCCGCCGTCCGGCAGGAAGAACAGACTCTTGTGTGTGAAGACCCAGATGTAAATGATCGGCGTATAGATCATCTTGTTCGACGGCGCTTCCCGGCGCTCCGACATTCGGTTGATGCCGACGTTGAAGCAGAGGAAGGTCGATCCCTGTTCAATCGTGTCAGGGATGTGCTCGAACGGGAAGATCTGTTTCCGATACAGTGTCTCGATGCTTTCCTGTGGATCCTGTTCATATTTGTCGCTCAGCAGCCGCACAATCTCCGGATTCTTCGAGAGATCGTCCAGCAGCTGATTCTTATAGTTTTGAAATTCGTCCAGATACATTAGACCCAGCGCCTCCTTCCGGAGCCTTCCGCGGGATCGAGCGGGATTGCTTCGGCCTCCGGTCTCAGGACCGTGTTGCCGTCGTCATCTGGCTCGTGCAGGAAGTGCTGATAGTAGTCGGCGATGCCGAGTTCCGTGTTGTCGTCGTCCGAGGTGTCGACCTCCTGAAGGACGAATTTGTACACGCCGTGTCCGCCGTAGACGCCGGCGAACTTCAGCGGTTTTGTCAGAGCGTAGGCGAGAATCTGATCTCCGCCGAGATCATCCACCAGGAAGCGGTTCTTTCTGCCGAGCTTTACGGTCTTGGAATTTTTCGCGATGGTGATGGCGATACGGGAGTCGCCGCGCGTTGCGAAGAACGTGCGGTCCTCCAGCTCGCCTGTGAGGTACTTGGTACCGTCCTCCGTTACCACCCACTGCTCACAGATTTCATGCTCCGCCGTTACCCACTTCAGCAGGTAATTACACTGCAGCATCTTCGATCTGCGGTAGATGGTGTTGTTCGCGTCCTGTTCCGTCACAAGCCAGTACTGATCCATCCAGTGAACCAGCGACCCGTTCTCGATGTCTTCGCCAGGCATTGCCATGATCATCTTCTCGTTCAGGTTGTCCGAGTTGATGATCGCGACGTTTCTCTCATACGGAAGCTCGCCTTCGCCCGTCGGGACGTTGCAGCTGACTTCCGCCGGAAAAACAAACGCCTGCGTATACGACAGATTGTCCGGCAGATGATTCTCGATGCTCCAGATTTCCCGGTTCAGATGGGACGCGCGCCTTGTGTCGCCGTGTACGCCCATCCTCGCGCCGTACGAATCCCATGCGCCCAAATCACTCACCGTCCTCTGCGTACCGCCTGCTCAGCTTCTCACAGATCCCGATGCCCTCGAAGACAAGCTGTTTGACCTGCTCCACCGGGCACTCGCTTCCGTGCTCATTCAGATAGTGGAGAATGTTCAGCAGGCTGCCGTAGTACGAGTCGTTCTGAACCTCTTCGATCAGACCGTACCCGCCGATCAGCTCCGCCTCAAGTCTCCAGATATACTTCCCGAGAGACTCCGTCTCTTTCTCTCGCATCGGGAGAATCTTGTAAACTTGATTTACGAGAGTGTGGAAGTAGTTCTTCAGCAGCTCCGCGTTCAGCTCGCCGCCGATGCTTGTTTTTGCGCTCACAGGTGCAGATCCGACAGATCGCCGTGGTTATAACTGTACTCACGGATCATCTGTGTATAGTCCTTCTGAGCCCCTTTGTAAGCGTCCCCGACACGCTTCAGCAGCTCTGCAGGGGAATACAGCGTATAGTCACGCGTATTCAAAAGGTTCTGCAGCAGATCCTGCTGATACACAAAAGGCTTCAGCCACTGGGCGACCATCCCCTCCGAGATGATGTCGACCAGCTCGTCCAGGTCTTCGTCGCTGACGTCAACCTGATAGACGCGCTCCTCGTCATCCGCGGTGGTGAAAAGGTCAACCCGGCAGTTCTTCTTAAAGGCACTGACCGCCCTTTTGCGGAAACCGTCAACGATCTCTGTCCTGATGTTATCGTCGAGCTTCAGCATCTCGAACTCAGAGATCTTATTTAAAAACGCGTTCGTAAACGCGTCGTAAGGAATGCTCATGCGCGCCTCCTTACTTTTCGATCAGATCGATACCGAGCGCTTCCTCCAGCGCGGCAATGACCTTCCTGGAATCAATCTCCCCGGAGGCGATCAGATCCTTGGACCGGTACATCAGAGATTTCTTCTGTCCGTCGGACATTTCCTTCACAACCTTCTTGATCTCTGCCGGCGTCTTCTGAAAGATCTCGTCGAAACCTTCCACGTTCACCGCGTTGCGGTAATAGTTGCGCACGCCCAGATAATCCAGAACCCAGTCATAGTCCTCGTCGAACATGAACCAGTTGTTGATGAAGAATTCCTTCCCGGTGTTCTTCGCATTGCGAAGCTCCAGAAGCTCAATGTCCTGCTCATCCCCGAAGCTGTCCCAGCGGAACGCCTCGCCGGTTCTGCTGCTCACATAGATCAGCATGCCGTTGAAGCCGTTGCGGACCGGGATGTACTGATGCAGGTCGACCTCCTGCGGTTTCACCTTCACGGGTGCTTCCGCCGGGGTCTCCGTCTTTGCGGCAGGAGTCGCTGTCTTCGCCGTCGTTCTTTTTCTTGTCGTAGTAGCCATACTCTTTCAGCATCCTTTCATGCGGTTAATGTAATGCGCCCGCGAAGCCTGTGCGGCCTCGCGGGCATAAGAATGGTATATAATCAGATTACCACTGAGATCAGGTCATCTCATAACGGCCGATGCCGGAATTGCCGCCTGCGAGCAGGATGCCCATTCCGTACTTCTCGCCGTACAGATACTCCTGAGACAGATCCTGGTTGTCGAACGGATCACCCATGTGGATGAGGCCTTCGCCCTCACGCACGACCTTGATGGGCTTCTCGTCGCCGGCAACGATGGTGAGAATCTTGTCGTTCATCAGGAAATTGGTGGAACCGACCTGATGACGCTGAGGAATCTCAACGCACGGAGTGCCGTAGAACTTTCCGAAGTAGCCGAGGTTGTGGATCTCGTCCTTGGCGGCCTGAGCGGGATCGGTGAAGATGCCTTCCTTCAGGTTGCGCAGCGCCTTCTTGGTGCCGATGATGGTGGCCTGACGACCGCCGGAAGCGGCTTCCACGTGGGCGATGAGGTCGAGCAGGGCGTTCTCATTGTAAGCGCCGGCGGCGGGGAAGTAGGTGGTGCCGCCCATCTGAGCTGCGGTAGCGTTGCTCCAGAGAGCATAGATCTTGTTCAGCATGTCGCGGCGGAAGGACTCGGCGACCTTGTTCACGAAGACGTTGAAGTCGACGCGGCCTGCAAGGATGCGGTTGAGCTCTTCATAAATCTTCACGACATACAGATCGGTCTCGATCTGGGTCTCGGTCACGCCGCCCAGGCGCTGACGACGGATGGCCTGGGTGCCGTTGGCGGCACGGGACACGGTGAAGAGATTGTCGTCCTCGACGAGGAACAGGGGAGAGTCGCCCTCGGCGACGTTGCGGTAGTCAACCAGGTTCATGAAGTACTCGTCGCCGACGAGACCTTCATGGATGATGGCGGGGATCAGCTCTTCGATGATCGCGAAGACTTCCTGACCCTGGCCGCGGCGCATTGCCTTATAGTCCAGAGTGGTCTTGCCGCCGTTGGCCTCTACGAGAGCCTCGCGGATAAGATCCTGGGACTGCTTTACAGAAAACTTCTCAACGCTGCCGTTGTAGCCGTCACGTGCAACTTTGATCAGTTCGTTCATATCAAAATTAGCCATTGTGCTATCCTCCTTTTTCCGGTTATGGATTAGTCAACCTTGATGACGTAGAAGGTGTAACGACCAACGACGTCGATCGCGATGACTTTGCCGACCTGCGTGGAACCGCTGGTGGCGGAAGCCGCAACGTTCAGCTTGGTGCCTGCCTTCAGCTCGACCGCATTGCCGACCGCGGGGCTGGCAACGCCGTCAAGTGCGTCTTTGGTGACGCTGAAGATGTCGCCGGAACGCAGACGATAGGCGCGTGCCGCATGACCCTTCACATTGTAGAAATCTTCGAGGCCGCGAAGGCGCTCGTCGTACATCACTTCAGGAGAAGCGACGAGAACGATGTCCTCCAGCTTGTCGCCTGCGGCACAGGCCGCGCCGACAAACACTTCGCGCTCATAGATGCCGTTGGTGGCGTCAATCGCCATCAGAGCGCCGGGCTTCAGGACGTTGCCGTTGTCGATATCAGTGGGGGTGCTTCCGTTTGCGCCGAGATACTCGACAGAGATCAGGGCATTGCTGTCGCCGGTGCCTTCGAGGCGATCCAGGCGTACGACTGCATGATTAGCCATATTCATATCCTCCTTAATAATTATTCCGCTTCGATTCCGAAACGGGCAAAGAGCCCGCCGTAGGGCTCCTTTGTATAGTTGTCCTCATCCCGGACAACTTTCAGCTTCGGCGTTTTCTCTCCCATGGAGAACTTCGCCGGTGTTCCGTTTCTGCCGCGGATCGCAAAGCATTTCTCCTCCAGCGCATCCATGTCGCTGTAGTCTTCGCAATGCGCGCGCAGATCCTCAAACGCTTCGACACCGATCAGGTCTTCGAACTGAGCAAAGACTTCTTCCCGTGCGCTCTGCAGCGCCTTCGATTCGGTGTCAGCCTTAAACTGGCGAAGCTCGCCAAGCTCTGTCTCCATTGCCGTAATCGTGTCGGAGGCGGCCTGGTATTTCTCGTTCAGCTCCGCGCTGGACTGAAGCTTCTCTGCCATGCGCTGGAACGTCTCCGCAAACGGGGACGCCTGTTCGCCTTCTTCAAACGGGGCGATCACATACTTCATCCGCTGCTTGCTTTCAAAGTCGATCACGACGTTGTCGCCGTCCATCGCAAACTTGAAACCGTACAGCAGCCAGTCCGTGCAGTCCCAGCAATAGACTTCACCCGCGTCCAGATCGCAGTCCGCATAGCAGTAGCGCGGCCAGGTCCCCCAGTCGTCCGTCATGGTCTCCTGTTCCAGACTCCGCATCACTTCGTTCAGCACATTGCCGGTGAGTGCGAAATTGTCTGCTTCAGGCTCCGCGGCGGGTTCAGGGTTCTCTTCCTGTTCGGCGGGTTCCGGATCCGCCGGCTCCGCCTGCTCTGCCGTTTCAGGCTCTTCGGTCGCTTCGGGTTCGGCTGCCGGTTCCGCTGCTTCCGGCTCTTCCGCCGTTGCCTGCATCGCCTCAAACTTCTCCGTCAGCTCTTCGAGCGTGAAGTCGTCCAGACTGAAATCAAGCGCGTTTACATCGATTCCGTAGCGCGCGGCCAGTTCAGTTTTCTCGTGCAATACCTTTTCTCCTCCTTCCGTCAGAATGTTTTGTGGGTGTGTATCGTGAACCTCCGCAGAGGGGGTCACCATAGAAAATGTTTCCTTGAGCTCCTGCATCATCTCAGAGAGCTTCGTTTTGAACTCATTGCTGGAGAACAGCTCCAGCGCGGCTCCTTGATAACAGGGTTCCACGCCGATGAGGCAGAACGCCTCAAACGTGAAGTCATAGATATGGTAGACGCCGTCGATCTTCTTGCCGTTGTTCACGGTAATCTCCATGGATTGCGCCGTGATGCCGTCCTTCTTGATCTTCCGGTACGCTTCCTGCCGTTTCCACAGCAGCGCGTCCACGAACAGGTACTCCCGTTCCACGCCGTCCTCGTCCGTCACCCAGTTCCACCAGTGGCGTGCGCTCTCAGGCACGACGCCTACTGGATCGGTGGCGTTGACGATCCGGAACGTTCCGTCCGCGCCCTTGGCAAGCTCCATATCGTGCCCGCCGAGCGTGTCCGTCTCCCGGTCGTAATGACAGACGATCGGGCAGTTGTGCATCGTCCCGATGCACTTCTCGAAATCCTCCTTGGAGATCGAGCTCCCGTTGCGGTTGTCGCCGGGGTAGGCGACACGCATGACGCCCCTGTCAAACCTTGAGTCAAATTCCTTAATGCCCGCGAAAGATGATGCGAACGTCAGATGCATAGTCTCTTCCATCGCAGCCTCCTTCCGCTAAAACGTGAGCCTGTCCGAGCGGATCATGCTGGAGTCCGCGCGCTCCAGATCGAAGCGCACGTCCTCGTCTTCTGCAAAGACCCACATATGGTTCCGCTCATCGCTTTTCAGCAATAAAAATCCCGCCTGCGCGAGCGTATCCCGCGCGGCGGCATCAAATACGTAGATAAACTTTTCCATCAGGCATCTTCCTGATTCTGCTCACCGGACTCCGAAATTTCCCCGACGCCCTTGGTCGGCGCGCCGCCCTCGTCGGTCGCGGCCTCGCTCTCCAGATTCGTCGTGCTGTTCGACATCTGCGTCGAACTCACAATCGGTTTGAAGATCTCCTGAAGGTTCAGCACCTTCGTCTCCAGGAAGCTCATGCTGTCCAGCTCCGCCTGTCCGATGCCGTAGGTCGCGGCATAGGCGCACACCGTCGGCAGTCCGTAGGTCGCGGACTTCAGGTACGCGTCGCCGACTTCCTTCTGGTTATAGACCGAGACGTTCAGAATGTTCACACGGAAGTTCTTTCCGTAGCTCTGCGCCTGAATAAACCGGTTGATCACATCCCGGATGCTCTTGACAATGCCGTAGGTAATCTCCTGGTCTGCCTTGATGGAGAGCAGCAGCGCGTTTGCCGATGCCTTCTCGTTGTTGAACAGCAGGGAAGACACACCGGCAGCGGTAAAGATGTTCTGATGCGCGTCGGCAATGTTGTTCGTGTCTCCGGCGTTTGACTTCTCGAAGCTGATCTTCGTCAGATCCATCGGCGTCAGCACCGACCCGATCTCCTCCGGCAGAACGCCGTCAAGGTTGCGCCAGAACTCCTTTGCCTTATCCAGGTCGATGCCCCAGCTCCCGTCGTCGTTCAGCGGAATCTTCATCGCGATCATCGCGTAGTTCTCCAGCGCCGTCTTCGTGAGCTTCAGCGTCTCATAATCCTCCAGGTCGTAGAGCCAGCGCAGGATACCCGCAAACGGCGGAATCGCGTACTCCAGGATATCCCGGTTGCACTTGACCGCGAACGAGTTCGGGCTGTCCAGATCGATCCAGCGCAGTCTCCGGTTGTTCTTGTACTGGTTGTACTTCAGCCGGAATTCCGGCGGATAGTTGTCCAGCAGCGCCAGGTGCGAATCGAAGTACGAGAAGTCGAAACAGACGTTCGCCACCGCTCCCTCGATCGTCGCGATCCTGCAGTAGTCGCTCGGCAGCCGCTGCAGCGTGATGTCGTCGCCCGTCACCCAGAACGTCCCGTAATAGACGTCCTCGCGCAGGCAGACCGTCAGCACATCCGCGAACTGCGAATCGATGTTCATCGTGCTGAGCAGATTCAGCACGCGCCTGTAGTTGTTATTGGTGATGCGCACGTTCGCCTTGCTCGGATCAATCCGGTACGGCTCCACCACGTACGCCCAGAGCGTGAGCCCGACAAAGTACTGGATCAGCCGGCGGAAGTGTGAGCTCGCGTTATAGATATACTTGACCGCCATGCGAAGCTGCTTCTCATAGCGATACGGGTTGGTGAGATATTTTGCGATATCATCCTTGGTAAACAGTGTGAAGGTAGGCGCGTTGGTGTAGTTGTTCAGGTCTCTCAGGATCAGCCTGTTCAGAGACGCGAAGTTCCTTGAGATGCCGATCTCGCCTGCGAAGTCCTTCTGTTTGTTATTACCACGCGCGGTTCCTCGTGCCGCCATATGTCCTGCTCACCGCCTTTCTGTTGAATGTCTTGGGTGGCTTGATTACAAAGGTATCGGCGACAGACGCGTCTGTGAAGCTGCGCCTGCCGAGCCGGTTCTCCAGTTGGATCGCCACGTAATAGTTATAGGCAAGACTGGAATAACGGTCCTTCCGCATTCCCGTCTTTTCATAGATTTTTACCCTGCCGTTGGATTCCTCGTGCTGCAGCTGCACCAGCTCGTTCACCAGCAGCGTCGTGTTGATGTACGGTTTCTGCAGCTGAAGCCTCTCCGGCGGATTCAGTTTCTGGTATCCGCCGATCTCCGACAGCAGCTCCTCCGCGTCATACTCATTCATGAGCAGACGGATTCTGCCGCTCCGGAATCCTTCGCGCAGCAGCACCGCACAGTCGTTGTTCATCTGCGCGCTTGCCTTGATTGACCAGATCACCTTCGGCGCTCCGATCACCGTGCAGCGCTCCGCCATCGCCGGGTCGTTGCAGCAGGAGAGTGCCGGGTACTGTTCGCCCGTATCCGGGTCGACGATGTCCTTTGCAAGAGCATCGTACACACTCATGCCGACGCCGCCGCAGTCCAACACGATGTAATCGCAGTCGTACTCGTCAAAGAGCTTTCGGATCACCAGCGCCTGGTCGTCCGCGCGCCTGCCCTCCATACTTTCCGTCCAGATGATGTTGTGCGTGTGCCGTCCGGATTTGGTCGGCGTCATCTGGTTGATGAAGATGGCGGTCGCGTCGTTGTTGTGCTTCTTCGAGCTCATCAACGCGATATCCGCCGAGAGGATGCGGAGCTCTCCGGCTGCTTTCGGCTGGATACGCACAAGGTTCGCGTTCTTGGTGCCTGCTACCTTGTCCGCGATCCTTGCCGGATACATCGGGTACTTCAGGTGTCGGTTCTTCGCGACGGTGTCATATTCAAAGAAGGAACCGTCGCCGGCTCCCCAGAACATGGCGTCCATCTCCATGGCCCACTTCACTTCCGTGAAGTCTGCCTCGCTCATTTGTGCCTCGACGTCGTCCATCTCAAGCATGCCTTCTTCAACGGCAAGCTGCCACGGCAAACCGACGATAAACTCCTTGCGCCCGTTCAACATACGAACGAAGGTATCCGCGCTCTTTCGATAACTCCAGTGATCCTGGTAGTAGCCGGAGCTGAAGTATAAGGTCTGCAATCGTTCTTTCTCCTTTTGCGCGGCTTTCTCTTCTTTCGTGAGTTCAGAATAGAGCGGTTCGCGCTTAGAGGAGAGGAACTTTCTGAGAATGGTGTCGATCGTGTCCTTGTCGATGAGGCGGAACTCATCCAGGATCAGAACGTGCGCTCGGTTGCCTCGGGCGGATTCGCCGGAGGTGACCACCTTGATAAAGCTCCCGTTCCGGAAGTACACAATCGCCTGCGTCCCATTGAACTTGGACGCCTTCCAGTCGATCTCGTTCTTCAGCTCATCCGAGTATGGAACAAGATCCGTCTGGATCTTTTCGATAATCTGATACAGTTATGTTTTGCTTATTACATTTCTTCGATTCCTGCTTTGGACAGCCATGCTGACCCATCTGCAGTTTTCCGGACAATAGTCGCCGTTGACGTCAATGCGGTCGATCGTGCATTCACCCTTTTCCGCCGCGTCGTCATATCCGTTTGCATACGCCCACATTTTAAAAGCGTTGTAGTCCGCAAGCCATTCGTCGCAGATCCGGATGCCGCGTCCGCCGTAATACGAATAATCGTCCGACTTCGTGTTGTAGCATCTGCTCTTCATGTTCGCAAAGACCTTATACAGCCTGTCGTGATATCCGCCGTGCGTCGTCGCGTTTTGCGTTGCCGAGTCAACTCTGTAGCATCCGCATGACTGCGTATGTCCGTCAGTCAGATCTCCGGCGTCAACCACCGTCGTGTTGCCGCAGTCGCATTTGCACAGCCAGCGCACATGATGCTTCCCGTTCGGCGCGACATAATCTTCCGCTCTCGACAAAACGACGAGCCGCCCAAAGCGTTCTCCTGTTCTGTCGATAAGGGATCGGTCGCTCGTCAGTTCCCTTGCGAGACAGCCGCAGGACTGCGTGTGTCCGTTCCTAAGACATTTGCCGAGTACAATGCGTTCATTCCCGCACGCGCATCTGCACAGCCACATGGCGTGACCGTCCGAGCTGTTGTGCGCACGGTGCAGCACCGTAAATCTCCCAAATGTCATACCGGTCAAATCAATCGGTTTAGGCATAATTCATTCATCTCCAATATGTAATAATCACCGGCCGCAACACCGGTCTCCTTTATCTTTCGATAAAGACCAGATCATATCTTCATCCTGCGTACAGGATGTCTACCGCTTCGCGGAGTCATACGCTTACTCCGCTACTCCATTGCTGGATGATCGTTGAACCTTCCTCTCTTCGAGGCTTGGCTGCTGATTGCCCAATCCATATCGTTTTCGCGCGTTCGCACTTCGGCATGTTTCATCCGTATGCTGTAGCCGATATGGCTCTCAGGGGTTCCCAGCAGTTCAATAGATGTAGCCCGCCGCATTACTGCGACGGCAGCCTATCTTACTAAGCTTGACCTCGCGTTCCTGACGCGAGGCATATTTTTGAATGCGGGTATAAAATCGCCTTGCAGCAGCAGAAAACGGCGCAGATCCAGGTTTTCCCCTGTCCTCGGCTGCCAATGTATACCGCCACAAGGTTGATGTTCATCATATACAGCAGAATCTTCTGGAACCACTTCAAATCCAGATGCAGATAATCCTTCGCGAACCGATGGATATTGGCTCGGTAGTACGCCGTCCACAGGGCGACCCCTTCGAGGATCCTGCCATACCGGCCGTTCATCCGTCACCGCCTCCGAAGATCCTGTTGAACAGTTCCTCGTCATCATCGTCTTCGTCGGTTTCCGCGCGTTCGATTCTGTATTCGTTCATCCTGTCTTCATAGAGCTTGCAGAACATGTTCTTGATTCCGAGCATCTTACTCGCGTGCCCGTAAAACCAGATGCTGATCTTCTGGATAATCCCATCCACATCGCTCAGTTCCGGATCGACGTCCGGTACCGGCTTGTCGTGCTCCAGCCGGTCGATCCACACGCCGTACGGCGTCTTCTCAAACCCGGCCTCGTCTCCGCGCTGTCCCGGCTTCAGATTCATGGAACTGATCAGCTTGTCCAATGTATTGATCAGCTTGTCCGGTGCTCTGCCGTCCGCCCTGCATTTGTTGATGTCGATCTCCAGGCTGCAGATCTGTCGAATCAGTGCCTCCATGCCGACGTCCGGCGTGATCCCGTCCGGCAGGTTGTTGATCCAGTAGATGCGCCGCTGCTCCAGATCCTGGTACATATCCGGCGTATACCCCGGTCCCCAGTATTCAATGACCTCGGTCGGAATATCCTCGATCGCGACTGCTCTGTCTTCCGGCTCCGCACGCAGCGTGCTGTCGTCCGTGGACGCGGGCTGTGTCTCACCGCGCGTCTGCGTCTGCACTGGCTTATCGAAGCGCCACATGGCGCCCTCCGACAGCAGCGTATCGTCGTAGCATTTGCCGGCGTACTTGATGCTGTTGATGCGCGTCATGTAATTCGTCATCACGGTGCGCGTCGTCGCCTTCAGCTCCACCGTGTCGAAAATCTGTTCGTTCCAGTAGAGATCAAGCTTCCTGCACATCTGCCGCACCGCCTGCTTGGCGTCTCCGCTGCACTGCTGAAGATAGTCGAGATACATCGTTTCCACGCAGTTCTTACAGATCGGCAGATACCCGCTGCCCTTGTACATCGCCGCGTAGCTGACAGGGAAGTTACCTCTGCGTTTGCCGTACGCCGTCGCGCAGCGGCAGCAGATCGCTTTCTCGGATCCGACTTCAATCGCCACGCTTATTCACCGTCCTCGATCTCATGGAAGATGGGGAGCGGCTCATTGATCTTACGGTCAATCAGGGACTGCTCGTACACCTGCGCGCATCGTTTCAGGTCATTGCCGCAGAGAAAGTGCGGGACATACCGCCCCTCAACCTCAACCGGCTGGCCGTCCATCACGTTGCGCTGAATCCTCGGCTTGCGGTAGCGCAGGCCGAGCGTGCCGAAGCCGCGGATGCTGATCTCTTCGCCGGCCTTGACCGCCTCCTGGATCACAAACTGCAGCGTGTCCAGAATCGCCTCAATGTCGTCCGCCGTGTAAAGCACGGTCTTGTCAATCTTCTTTACCGTAAAGTCCTTGTGATTTCCCTCGTCGTCCGAAATATGGAAGACCTGTTTCGGGATGGAAATCGGCTTACGGATGTCGTTTTCGCGCATGACTTCCGCCATGCGCCGTATTAGTTCTTTTCTTACCATTTCATTCACTCCTTCATTCCGTCCGGTCAGAGGTCGCCGAGAGATTTCTGCTCCGGCGCTTTGATCTCGCCGTCCTGGAAATACATCCCGATCTCCTCGTCCGCATCGATATCTTTGTAGATTCGTACCATATCTGCGGACTCCCAATTCACGATTGTCTGGATGACTCCGTCCGGAATGCCTGCTTTCGCAAGGCTGGTTGTGAATAGATGTCTAAGGCTATGCCAGTAAAAATTCTCACCGGATAATCTGCTGAACGTATCCGCCCAGCTGTTCATCGTTGAGATGGAAACCTGCTCCTTCGGGTTCGCCGGATCCGGGAGCAGCCATTCACTTTCGATACCGCGCTCTTCGCGCTCCTTCATCCAATAATCCAGATATGGCTGAAACTTCTTCGCCAGGGTATAGCATGGGATAATCTTTCCGCCGCCCTGACCTTTGGTCTTGATCGGCGTGCTCTTATACAGCGCCCCGCCGCAGACCAGCTTGTCCGGCTGAAAATCCGACACGCGAAATCTGCAAAGCTCCGCCTTGCGCCTGCCGCTGTACGCACCAAGCGCCAGCATGCACGCCTTCTCGTACTGCTTCTTTTCAACCAGCTGATTCAACAGATCTTCGATCTGGCTCTCCTCCCAGACGGTCTTCTCACGCACCGGGCGGTTCACCGGATTCTCAATCTTGTTGATAATATTCCTGAAATTCGGGTACTCGTCGTCGAGGACATTCTCAACATAGTTTGCGAGCGAAGATAGCGCCGCCTTCATCCTGCGTACTCTGGCCGGACTGTTTTCATTGTTGTACAGCAGCCAGTTCTGATACGCGACGATGTTGCGCTTTGTCCAGTCGACAAAGTATTTGTTCCCGTTTTGTTCGAGACACCAAACCCACGCGATCTGGATATCGTTCTCGTACCCGTGGATCGTCGTCTCGCTGCGCTGCACCGAGCGCAGATAGTTTAAAAACTCACGCATGAGCTGCATGTTCTCCGGATTGACCTGGGCGAGCTTCTCCGGAGAGGTGATGGAATTCATCTTCGTGCACCTGCCCATAATGTCACCTCCGAAAAAGAAAATATCCGGCGATGGTGCGCATGCTTCCGCAGAGGCGTCGCCGGATCTGTTTCATAAAACCGGCTGTTACGATGAGCCCAAAGGTGGACCCGCTTTGATTTCCACAATGTGATACCGCTCCTGAATAGAGCGAAGCAGCAGCCCCGCCCGTACAGCGCTCGCGATATCATAAGCGCTTCCTTCGTTGTTTGCCATGCGCCAGTACTGCTTTCATCCTGCTTTTGCAGACTACTCGGTCTCGCTGAACGCATGCGCAATGGTTGCGAGGTGTATGATTCGAACATACGTCTCGGGCTTATGAGGCCCGCAAGGAAACCGCTCCTCCAACCCGCAATATAGAGACCGGGGCGATGATGATACCGCCCCGGTAAGCGCGCATCCGCAAACGCGCGCCCCGATTAATTGTTTCACACAGCGCCGCCGTCCACCGCCTGATAACAGACAGCCTGCGGTCACCGCGTTTATATCAATATATTCAGCCGGCAAGCTCGATATCGTAATGGCACCGGATACCGGTGTCGTCACATACGCATACCATCTGCTCCGGCTGGCCTACAATTCTCTTCTCCACGCAGAACTGATCCATGCCCTGGAAGCTCCCTGCCATCACGGTCCGGATGCCCTGCACCACGTTCGTCTGATTGTGATGCATGTGCCCGCTCAGCACCGCATAGATCGGCTCATGCACCATCTGCTGCAGCGCCTGCATCTTGGCTGCCGAGGTGTCGAAGTCCCCGTGTACCAGGCAGTACTTCTTCCCGCGCACCTCGAACAGGCTCATTGTGTTGTCCAGCTTGTGACTGTCGTCAATGATGACGTTCTCGTAGTTCTGCAGCCGCGCCGCGAGATACCATTCGATCAGGTTGTCCAGCCGCTCGCCGGTGATGGCGTTGTCTTTGTTCGGTTCGATCCTGCTGTGGTTCCCGGCGACGCTGACAAAGCGCACCGTGCTGAAATGCCGGCTGAGCTCCGCGATAAACCGGGCGATCAGCTCGCTCACGCCCATGACCTGCTCGATCACATTTTCCTTATTGGATACCTGAATGCTGCGGTGTATGGAGCCATTTATGCTGTCGCCGGCCGCCCATACCACACAGTCGTCGCTCATATGGATATTTGCGATATGTATGATCTCGTCGAGATAATGCTCCATCATCTCCGCGCAGATCTCTGAATTATACTTGCACCAGGCGTTGTCGATGTTCGCGCCGTAATGCAGATCGTTCAGACTGATCAGCAGCGTGTTGTCGCTGATCACGATATCAAGCGGCGGCTCATAATGGAGCTCCGGCAGATTGCCGGACGCCACGCAGCGCTCGATGATCTCGTTCAACTCTTCTTCCCGTGCGCGCTCCCGCAGCAGCTTGTTGTAAGCCATCCGCTGATCGAAGAATTTCTGCCGCTCCTTCTGGAGCTCGATCATCTTCACATCCAGCTCCGACGCCATCTCCGTTCCGGAGACCGCCGTGCGGCCTTCCTCTTCCATCAGATCAAGCGTCTTCTTGCTGCCGTACATCATCCGTCTCGCGACGTCTGAAGAGTACGGCTGCCCGTATACATACTCCGATAGCTCGGAGTAGTCGATGTCCGCAAGAGTCTTATCGGCGAGCTTTCCGTCGATCAGCCTCTTGTGATGCTGCAGCTTAGACTCGCCGTCCAGACGATCTAACTGCATGCCGGTCTTCCTTTCCGCGAAGTACATCCAGATACCGCATGACCTGCGGCGCTTCCTCGCAGTAATAGTGATGGCGCTTCGACCGCTGGCGCATTGTCCTCACAATGTTCGTCTTTGGGAACCGCTCAAGAATCGCAAACTTTTCGTCTTTCGTTACTGGAACCATATCATCATCCTTTTCTTCGTTTTATTTTTAATAGCCGTATGCTCAGCCGACGCACTCAATCCGCCAGCTGATGACGCCGTGATAATTGCCCGGTACTTCCGCATTGTCCAGATGATACTCAACGCTTGACCAGACGTTGTCGACGCCGTTGACAAACATCGTTGCGTCGTACGATGCCATAATGTCCTGATACTGTTCCGGAGTGCAGCCGTTGACTTTAACCTCCAGCTGCGCCCGGTGTAAATTGCCGTCCGGCCCCTGCGCGTACGCCGGGATCATACCGTCTCCGTCCAGATTCATAATGCGGATGTTGATGCGATGTCCAACTTCAAGCGCAACGTCTTTCAGAATAACATGGCTCTCCGTGTCCTCCGGGATATCGTATGGGATGACAACGGTAAATCGGCTGTAGTCATGTGCGGAGATCTGTGTCTCCGCCTCGAAGACGTTGGTCTCCTCCGTGTCGATATACGCCTCCGCGCCTGCGCTCACAAAACTCGGGAGGCAAAGTGAAAGACCGAATACGGCGATCACCATTGCGATAATCAGATAAGTCCGTTTATTCTTCATCGTTTTCTTTCTTCCTTTCATTTGCTTACTCTCAGTTCGACCGGGAACTCACAGCGGTTTGTCGCCGTACTCCCTCCGTTGAGGTCATAGAATTCATACACCATCAGCGCGTCCCGGTACGTCCCCGCCTGCAGCGTGGTCTGCATCGTAATCCCGTGTACGGAATCACCCGGATTCAGTCTCGGCGACTGATACAGCATCGTCCCGTCCGCGAGATAGAACGTAATCACCATCGCGCACGGATTGCTCGCGTAATTCTCCAGCTCAAGATTCTGCACATAGCTGTCCGCCTTCAGAACATACCCAGCCGATACGGAAATCTCTACGCCGTCTCCGGCCGCGTTCTCCGTATATCCGTTGCTGTCTCCGAATTTTAGCTGCGGGAGTCCTCTCTCCGCATCCGCTTCCGCGTCCTCCGCGGTCTGTGTTTCTTCGGTCACATCCGGGTTCGTCTTCCCGATCTGCGGCAGACCGTGTTCCGCCATGCAGCTGCTGATCAGCAGGAGCAGGATCACAATCAGCAGGATTACGCACACACTGATCGCCCAAAGAATCAGACGTTCCGTCCGGTCGTATTTCTCCGTTTTCTTCCTGGCCAACCGTCAGGCCTCCTTCAATTCAAGAATTTGAAAAAGAGAATTTGTTATTCCCCTTCCATTAAAGCACCCCATCAAATCGCCCAAAAGCCCAGTAAATACTGGGCTTTCGAGCCCTATTTATTTCCAACATTCCCAGCCGCTCAGCTGGCCTCGGCACCCCTCTGACGAAGTCGATACACTGATTCAATGCTCTTTCTGAGCTTAATTTGCGCTGCGCATTCACGGCAGTACTTCTGCTCGCGCCCGCGGTCAGAGACCTTATCAGGCTTTGCCACAACCCCGCAATTGGCGCATGTCATGTAATCCCCGCCGTGATACTTCAGATACTGATACCCAAGATTTCTGAAATCGGAAATATGTAAGACAGCCTCGCCGTCCTCAATAAAGCAAACCCGCACATTGGTGTTGTCCACCTTCCTGGAGAACTGGATCATCCCGCACTCGTTCAGGCTGTGGAACATCAGGCTCTGCCGCTTGATCGACGTGTTGATATTCGCCATGCGCATGATCTCGCTGTCCTTTGAGTTGACCCAACCATCCGTTTTCTTCGATACGGCGTTCCAGTATTTCGCGAGACACAGCAGCGTGAACGCCAATCTCCTGGTCTGCTTGCCCTGCAGCGCGTCGATCCGCTCCATCTCCGGCTTCGTGATATCCACGCCGTCCATCTCGATCGCCTCATACTTCAGCGCGTGCGCCAGCGCAGCGTCCAGAGAGTTTGCCCAGCGTGGGAGGGAAGCGGTCGGATCACACTGGATCAGAAACGTATCCAGCATTCTCCGCACCTCCTTTTTCGGGATCCCGTTGTCAAGATAGTACCGCGCCACCCTGCAGAGCGTCTCATACGGCTTCTTCCCGAGAGACAGCGAGGTGATCATCTCCTCCGCCCATTCGTGCTCATTTAATACAATTGTCATTCGTCGTCCACCTCAATCTCTTTCGTCTCCACCGTAAACCGTCTCCCGCCGTATTCAATCTCGCCGTTCTCGCACGCGGTCGGGAAGCGGATCTGATTTCCGTTCTTCTCCAGAAGATTCCGGATGATATCCTCTCCGCAGATCGTCCACGCAAACCGTTTGGTCGCGCTCCTGGTATAGCAGAGATCCAGAACGATGTTGCAGAGCGACTTCCTGTTCGGGCAGATCAGGATACACTCCTTGCGAAACTCCTGGTTCATCGCGGATATCGTCGCGAAGGAATCATACTCGTCCAAGCGCTCATAGTCCGCGTAGACCATATAGCTGGAGATCCGCTGGTTGTAATCGTCATACAGCTTCTTGATCGCGTAGTACTGCTTCGGCAGATAGTCCGCGTCGCTCCGCATGATCCGGTAATCAAACTTCACCGCCGCGTTGTGCTTCCCGATGTATCCGTCGAAGGCGTCCTCAAACCTACGGCAGATCTTATTCATCACACAGTCGCCCATACCGACCGGCATCCGGAGATAATAGTACTTCAGAAACTCCGCCTGCCGCTCCGTCCGCTTCTCCGGCGGAATCTTCTCCAAATCCTTCACCGGCATCTGGAACTCCCGCATGGCATTTCGGTCTGTGTTTTTCAGATATGTATTGTACTGTTTCATCAGCGCCGGATAGATGTACCGCATAAAATACGGCTTCTTGTCCGCGACGATCCGGCGGAAGAGATCGCGCTCGGACGGGTCGTCCAGCCTGTTCGCCTCGTGACGGTCATGCCAATATTTCGGCATCGGTTTGGCGATGATCCCCTTCGTCCGGTCGATGACGTTCTGCTGATAGAGCTGCCCGCATCGAATCCTGTAACCGAGAATCCGGTACTCCTCCGAATCCTTTCCGAAGTGGGACTGAACCTCGAACATGCTGGTGACCCAGTTGGTCGTCTGGCCGATGTCATTCCCGAAGCTCTCCAGATTGGAGCGGATGAAATCTTCCTCGGACGAAACGCGCTTCGCCGCCTTCCGCTGCGCGCACATCAGCGCCGGCATCGGCTTCAGCCTGCTCACCAGCACCTTGTTGTCCGTCAGCATTACCATGTCGCCATCGAAGTCCATCCCGTTGAGCGCCGCCGCCATGGTGTCCCAGCCGTTCGTGATGGTCGCCGTATGGATGTACCGGTACCAGTACCGCGCCTCTTCGCTTCTCACCGGCGTCACCAGCCGGATGTTGTTGTGGCAGGTCATCGGCGCGCGGTAGCAGGCGAGCTTCTCCGCTCCGGCGTCCGCCCAGTACTGGTTATATACTTCGCCGGCCTTCAGAAGCCCAGTCTTCTCTAATGCGAACATGCTCTGACAAAGCAGATAAGGATCGCCAGAAACCATAGAATAGTTGCCATGAACTTTGAGCACACCGACCTTTGCTTCATTGATCCGGTTGCGGATCAGCTGATAGATATTATTCTGGACATACGGATCATCCAGAATCCGTTCGTCGATCATGGCGGCCTTGATGTAATCGTTCTGCATGCCGTCCACGTTGTCCGCCCGAAGACCGGAACCCTTCAGGTACAACACCGTCTTCCGCCAGTCACCGCCGAGTGCGTCGCGAATATCCTGCATGGTCGGCGCGATCAGCTCGTCGATGTCCTCATCGCTCAGGTCATAGCTCTGGATGAACTGATAGTTCAGCGTCCGCTCGCTCTCAAGCTCACCGGGGCAGGTCTTCGGCACACCGAACGTATATCCGTTTTCGGTCGAGATTCTCAGATATTCGGCGCAGCTGTCATAGCTGTCCCACAGCTTGACCATTCCTGTCGTCATGATCAGCTCAACATCCCGGATATCCACCTCATTCTTCCAGGCGTCTTTCACGATGTAGGTACCGGCGACCTTCTCCGCGAAGTCCACGAAGTCAAACGTGAACACCATACCCTTCTCAAAGCTGAACCTCGTGTTGCACCCGCTCATGGTATAGTCCAGTCCGAGCTCCCGGCTCCAGCGCTCCGCCAAAGAGGGAAGCATCATTCCGAATCCGTCCGAGGCATCCATCTTGATCGCCTCGTTCTTCCTCTCTTCCATCAGCGGCTCGCCGTCGCATTCATCCGTCAGATAGATGATATCGGAGAGATATTCGGTCTCCGCGTCGTCCACGATCAGCACTCCGTGCGGCATGGACACCGGCACCGAGGCTGAGCAGGTGAGTGCCTTGTACGCTTCCAGCTTTGCCGTCACAAGCGGCACCTCCGGGTTGCGCCCGTTCTCCACCCGCCGCCTCAGCTCCGGCGCGAGCCTCTCGCTCACAAAAACGATGGTGGAGTTCTTGATTCCGCCGTTGGTGCCCAGCAGTCTCGCGTACCGCACCCCATTGATACTGAAACCGCGGCACGCCCTGTAATAGTCCTTCTCCCGGTCAATAATCAGACACATGTAGTCCGGCTTGAACTGCAGAGCATCCAGTTCCTTATAGAGCTGCCGGATCAGCTTCCGGCTCTGCGCGCTGTTCTCCGCGCTGCGGACCGCCTTGATCCGCAGCTTGATATCACGTGCTTTCGCGTCCGCATCCGTGATACCGTTCAGTTCGTCGATCCATCGAAGGATCTGACTGTCTGCCAGTGAGATTACCTCATCGTTCCGCCGCGCCTCATCGATCGGCAGCGTCAGCTTCCAGCGGTTCGCCCTGAGCCTCCCGCTGTGGATCTTATAGATAAACTTCTGGCAGGCCAACTGTTTCCCTATAAAACAACACCTCTCATTTTCCGCGCTCACTCCGCGGTACGCCTGCGGGCAGAGAGGCGTCCGCCTCCCGGCACTAATCAGACCGCCGCATCCGCGCGGGTATTCATACGCACTTGCTATCCCAAAATGGGACCGATGCGCTCTATGTAAATGTTATCCTTACACCGTTAGAAAAAAGAAAAATCAGTCCTCGTATTCGCTGATATACTCACGCCACGCGTGATGGAACTCTTCGCGCTCGTCTTCTATCATTTTCTCCAGCATATCCGCACAGTCTTCCTCTGATCGGTACCCGCCGCACAGGCCGCACATCGGGCAGAAGTCACACTCCTGATGCATCCGTCTTCCCTCCTTCGTCAAAAGAATCAATCCAGTTCTCCAGGATCGTCCGCATGCGCTTGCTCGGGATATAGACCTGGACTTCCTTCCCGTCGCGGATCGCCGATCGCCACAGCCATTGACACATGATGGACAGAGCGTACAGATCCTGATCCACCTCAATCCCGTGCGACTGGTAGAACTGGCGTTCCGTCGCGTTCATAAAAATATTGGTAATATAAACCAGCGCGCAGCAGTGCCGGTACTTATTCGTCGCCTTGGCGTTGAAGGTCAGGAAGCTCTTGGTGTAGCCCTTCCCACGGATCTTCTCAAACGCCCCGTTGTACGTACCCCACAGCCTCTCGTCCGCCGGGATATCGCCCCAGATGTTCCGGAAGCAGTTCGAGACATTGTTCTTCAGCTGATCCACCTCGGCGTCCGACCGCTCGAACCAGTTCTTGCTCAGCGCGTAGTATTCGTCGCCGACCTGGTTCAATTTCGGATTATCCAGAATATGGATCATATCCTTGAGGTGGTGGACATAGTCCGGCGTGAATCCTGGATAATCGCCGAAGCGGTATGTCCCGTCTTCGTCCCGATGGATCCCAATCCGCTCATACGGAATATCGTAAATCTTCAGCATATGGTGCAGGCTCTGCCCGTCGAACAGGTAGGTGAGGATGAACACGTCCTTGAACGCCATGATCAGGTTGGGGGAGAGCGCCCAGTAGAAGAAGGTGTTGTCCTGCTTATCCCGCACCTGAATCAGCTCTCTGGATTCCAGTGTATAGAACAGCCCGTGGAACAGCGATCCGTGATACTCCTTGTCCGTCATCACATAACTTCCGTTCTCTTCTCTCAGATATCCTGCGTCCACCGCCATCTGCAGATCGTCCGGGTGGATCTCATACTTCTCCAGAATATCCAGATTCTCATCAACAATCAGCGTATATCCCTTTTCCCGGATCAGCTCCAGCGTCGCCGGCGTATACCCGCGAAACGCCTGGTGCGTGGTGGTGATGTTCCGCCCAGCTTCAATCATGGCAACGGTATGTACCGACTTCTTGAACTGATACTCCGACAGCTTATCGCTCGGCTCCGCGAAACGGAGATCTGGGCAGTTCTCTTTAATCCGCGCTGCCTCGTCCAGATACGGCGTGATATAGATGAACTTATCCGCCTGGTGCTCGTTTAGATAGGTAATCGCCGCGCTGGACTTGCCGTTGCCCATGATACAGTCACATACTTTAACCATACATCAAAGGATACCTGCCTTTCAGACCGGAAGCCCGCACGATGAGCACATCATGGCGATTCCAACGATAAACATTGCCGAGATGCCCATAACCTTCGCCACCTCGACCATGACTTTGGCCAGATAGTCCACAAACGCTCCGTCAGTATCCCGGTCATACACCAGTTTGGCATACGACAGACACGCCGCGACATAGACACTCGCAAGTCCAATCAGAAACCGAATCATACTCACTCTGAATCGCCATCCTCATCGGAGAACCACTCGTCGATCGGAACATACCGGTCGGAGTGCAATACGATACAGTCTTCGCACCACGGGCTGATCCATCCGGTCGAGATATAAGCAGCCGGCTTTCCGCATCTGATGCAGGTGCGCTGACAGAGCTTCTCATACTTCGGCAGAATCTCTTTGTACCAGCGCTTTGTACAGCCGGAGTCGTACCAACGAAGCCCGCCGTATTTCTCCTTGATCTGGGTAATCCGATATTCGTTCAGTGCTTTCTCGCCGCCGGCCTCCAGAAGCTCATTCTTCAGCTCCTCGCACATCTGCTCGCCGTAAGCGATCCGCCATCCGTCAGGCATATCGTCCAGCTCCGTAAATTCATAGTCGTATTCCGGAATTGCATCCGGATCACCGGGCCAGTAGCCGCCGCCCTCCGCCTCCGTAATCCGAATTCCGCTCCAGCGGTTGCTCGGGATCAGGAACGGGTACTTCTCGCAGAGCTCACGATTCTTGCGCTTGGTCTCTTCCGCGTCGAGTCTGGATCTCTCCAGCTCTGCAGCGACCTCTTCTTCCTTGGCCTTCTTTTCTTCATCTGTCAGCATAGCTGAAATCACCTCTTATCAATTAATATGTACAAATCATCATACTGTCTGCCGGTCTATTCATCATGAGCCTCACAACCACGCCAATAACAAATGGTGTCCTGAATCTTCGCATTTTCTTCTCTGGCTTTCTTCACCTGAGCTTCCGCCTTCGCTCTATAGGCGTCAATATCGCTCTTCCACAGAGCAACGCAATTCTCCATAATCTGGTTGATCTCCTGATCGCGCTTGCGCTTCTCGTACCGCTTCCCATATAAGAACTTACAGATCAGCGCCTCCGGGTATGTCTTCATGGCAATGCGGGTATGAGTGCCGTTCCATCCATTTTCATTATATTGGACTATGCCGGTGTCATAGGCGACAGGTTCCCATTTCTCCGGCGCCATTCTCTCGATCCTTCGGAATGTACGGTAGTGCAGTTTCGGCATCTCTTTTGTCTCACTGTGCCATATCATGCCGAACGCAACAAACAACACCTCGATGATTCCAAACGGGATACCGATCCAGTACAGTCGCTCAGGCAACACCAGACAAATCAATGTCCAGGTAATCAATCTATCTCATCTCCTCACGCATTTTCTTCAGCGCCTCAATGGCAAGCAGATGCGCCTCGGACGATCGGCATACGTAACAGTTGTCCCCATCGTTAACAGAACCATAATATGGACAGCTGACGCAGCCTTCTACCTCATTGCCGGGCAGATAGCTCTTCATACAATAGATCGCTTCTTCGATCGTCATTTGCTTTTATCTCCTCTCTTCATTTGTCATCCTTCCGTCTCCTCAAGAATCCTCGCCGTCGCACTTCGACCGCTCGGCAAGAACAGTGTCGATCATCAGCTCTCCGCATGCCATCGCAACCGCCTCGCTGATCACCATCTTTTCCTCCATGGGCAGAGCGACCTTATCACGAAGCGTACAGGCCATATCCACAAGCACAGCTGCCGCTTCCGGTTTCGTCATGTCTCTACCTCCTCACTCGCCGGGATGACGGTTGGAGCGTTTCGAATACGCGACCTCGTGAAAATCAGTCCATCTATAAATCCGCAGTCACAGTTGTCATAATGAAAATCTACCGCTTGATTCTGAAGATCTACCTGATTACAAATAACCCCGTCAAACGCGTCCGCATCGATCAGCCGCCCATGCGGTTCAGGGAGTTCGATGAGAGGACAACCGGCTTTCATCTGCTCCCAAGTCTCAAAGCTCTCGTTAGCCGCATCACTCTGCAAAATGCAGTCATCGTTGTCTCTGCTCACCATGAATGGGCAGTCCATGCAATGTTCTGGTATTTCCATTCCATTAATTAGAATAGCCATGCTCATTTCTCCTTTTTTGGGCAATCTTTGATTTCAGCCACCCATTTCCCGCGATACGGTTTATAATAACATCCTTTAAACTGCCAGCCGCCATTTGCATAAACAGTGCGGCAATCAGAGCATCCAGAGCATCTGCCCTTGTCCTCTTTTTCGTAGGAAAAGAATCCATCAAACATGCTTATTCCTCCTACAGTTTCCAGTTATTGAACGTTGAGATTTCCAATAAGTCCAAGATGTTATCAGCAACCGTGCCAAGCGTGTCATCAGGTTCCATGCCGTTCATGACAGCATAGTTACAAATCTCTGCAATAATGTGGGTCATAAATTCCGTGTCGTCCATGCTCATTCCTCCTTCATCACCGAAAGAAAATCGTCCTCTCTCCATACGATTCGCTTTGCTTCTTGTGCCATGTATATGTTTGGTAAGCCCATTTCTCGGTAACATTTTTGGCAGAGCAGAAATCGTATGTGCGTATTGTCATCTGTAATTTTCGGTTCTCCAAATTCAAACACAGAATGCGGCGTGGGATTGTGAATCGCATTAATTCTTACGTCGTAACCAACAAGGTCGCAATCTGCCCCGCACTTATCACACAACATTTTTATCATTTCACTCATTCCTCCTTCGGCTCTCTCAGCTTTCTACCGCACATTGGGCAGAAGTTGATCGGTACGTCCTTATGCCACTTGCCGGCCTTCATAGCAAGCGAATAGCCACCAATTCCGAAGAAGATAAACGCATGCCCGTTCTTCTCAATCGGCATAACGAACCCGTCCCTGTCTTCAATGCAATACTTGCAGCTCATGTATCCTCCTTCATTTTCTCAAGTGCCCGGGTCGTCGTCCTGCCCGCGGCAGTCACTATATTATGTATCGTGCTGTCTCCTCTCCTCATCGTCATCGTCCCGGTACCACACGCAGCCTTCGCAGTCGTGCGTGCAGCATGGCATCCGGCCGTTCTCAACGGGGTAGTCACACATGGAATTCACCTCCTTCAAATTTGCGTGATGCGCCCTTAGTGGGGTCAAAAAGTTCGGAGTCCAAAAATGGGTTTTAACACTTTTAGCACCACAAAAGTGCTAAAATTTTTTGAGAGCCCAGTAAATACAGGGGTTTTGGGCTCTCTCCTTAAAAGGCTATAAGGAGAACGCAAAAGACCATCTCGAACGTATAACTTTTAACCTATTGTTTGTCATTCGTCTGCGAGTCAAACGAACGCATGTTCCGCCGTACACACGCGCACGTACCTTTATCCAGAAGATAGGCAGGTGCCCGTTCCGTTGCGTCAGTCTCATCCTCGCCGCGCCATCGCCATACCAGGCGTATGTCTGATCAGCCCGGCGCTCTTCGCTTTGCTCTTTGGATACATGCTGGCGGCATGTCGGCGCGTCTGTTATTCTTACACCGTAGGGGAGAAGAATCGGCGCATCCAAGTAAATACTTTTCTTACACCATGAGGCATTATAACAAATCTTTTTTCTTTTGTCAATCCTTTATTTTCCAGAAATATATGAATAAACAATTAAGAATAATATTTACTTTTAATTCCTGTTTTTCGGATTTTGAAAAAATGTCTCGGATCAGGAAGTTGAAATCTGTCGGATTGGGATGCCGGGGCTGCGGGGCTTGAGGCGGAACTTTTTGGATAGAAAAGAGGCAGGAAAGATTTCAAAGGAGCCGAAAGAGAGAATCGGAGGATGGGGGAGGAGAGGTTGGAGGGGGTGGTGGGAGATGAAGCACCTTATCTGGTCTTGGTGCGGCTCGGCGTCAAAAATACCATAACCACGGCCGTTCAAGTTCCTATTGTGCGAAAACAGGAACTTGACCGACAGAGACCCGGACGGCGACCCGGCGACAGAACCCGGACGGCGACAGAGAGACAGCGACCCCGACAGAGACCCGGCGACCCCGGACGGCGACAGCGAAAAAATTTTTTCATAGGACGGTTGACCCTTTGCGGTTATGAAATTTCTTGTTGACAAGTCTATTAAAATTTGCTATGATACATCATGAACCCGGCGACAGCGACCCCGACCCCGGCGACCGGGTCAAAATACAATATAGTCTCAACAGAGACAGAAAGAGAGCGTAAAACAATGAAAACTAACAAAACGACAGCGACCCCGACCCCGGCGACAGAGAAGAAAGAGACCCCGGCGACCTTTGCGGATTATTTAACCGCATATGCGACAGCGTACACCAACAGAGACAGCGACCCGGCGACTTATGAAAAGACACTTTTTGAACTTGCCAAGCTTTGCACGCTGTCGGTCTTGAAAAAAGTCATCGATCCGACCCGTCACAACTCTAACCCGACCCCGGCGACCCTACTAAACCCGACCCCGGACGGGGTCAAGCGCTATTCATACGGCGACAGAGAGACCGCCGTAAATAGTGGATTTAACCCCGCATTGACCGCCGTCCGCCGTCAACTGTTTACCGCTTGTGAGACCTTGGCAAGAGAAGCGAATGATTTTGTAGAGCATGATGACTTTATGACCCCGGCGACCGGGTTAAATCTTGAGGACGGTTTTGACTTCATTAACGACGCTGTCGTTGCTATCTTGGATGAGACCCGGCGACAGTTGGAAAGAGACCCCGGCGACCCGGTCGATTTGACCCGACCGTATGAGACCCGGCGGTTAAAACGCAAAGTCTATATTCAAGACCCCGATTCCCTTGGCGGTTATGAGACCGTTACAACAACCCCAATTCAAGAGATATATAGAGCTATCCGGCGGTCAATCCAAAATTCAAGACACGTTCAACTTGACCCCCGCAACGGTTATACATACTTGGAAGACCTTTATACAGACCCGGACGGCGACAGCGACCCGACAGTTATATACAGACGTTTACCAAAATACGCCGATATCGGTGGGCACGCTATGGACGGCGACAGCGACCCGACAGAGAGAATTGACGGTCAACCGACCGCAAAGATGACAAGTTGTGTTTCTTCATACGGCGACCGACAGACAGTTGACGACCTCGACAACTTGGTAGCAAGTCTAAACTTGACGACCCGACAGAAACAGATTTTGACCTATCGTTTCCAAGGGTATGGATTGAAAGCTATTGCAACCCGGTTAGGTGTATCCCATCAAGCTATAGCCAAGACCATGAAACAGATACAGAAAAAGTACAATGAACGTCCATGCGGTTCCTTTATCGACAGAATGAACGAATTGACCGACCATGGAAAAGATATTGAAATGGTTCATGCCCTATGCGATTAACCCCCGACCCCGGCGACAGAGAGACCGCAAAAAAGCGGTCTCTTTTCTTTTTTGGATAAACCCCCGCCCCGGACGGTTGACCCTTTGCGGTTGACAGTGAGGGACGGCGACCCCGCCCCGGACGGTTGACCCTTTGCGGTTGACAGTGAGGGACGGCGACCCCGCCCCGGACGGTTGACAGAGTGTCCTGTTGACGCTATCGGTATTCCCTTCGTGGCAGTTGCTTCGGCTTCCAGTGCGTGGGAAGAGGGTAGTAGAGACAACCTATAGCGCAAGCTGTAGGCCGGTGGAGGGTAGCGCTCTGGCTACTGGGACAGTCTTTCGATAGCTTCCTGTAAAGAAGCTACCGCACATGAGTGCGGCGGCGCCTGTCGGCTTGTGAGATGACAGTGAGTACCGAGATCTCGGCGGCCAGCCCTGTATAGCTTGGGCTGAGGAGTAATCCGAAACGTCATGGTACGGCTGTGACGGCACGCTGTCGCAAATGCTCGTCATGCGTGAAAATATCGGGCAGATCGTCGAATTGCAAAGCTTCTTCATGACGTGCAGAGTATCCGCCCAAGGGTGCAGATTTCTGAGTTCTATAGGAACTGATACGAAGCGGATCGTCTATGAGGTTGTCGATGCAAGTAGATGTGATTGTGTATACATACGATTGTATATCGTTGATAGAGCGCACGAGGGTCAATCCGATCTTCGTGCGCTTTGTTGAGCGATAAACGCTCGTATATGACATATCTTCATAGGAGGTATTAACACTATGGCAAAGACAAGAGAAGAGTATCAGGCGAAACTGGTTGAACTGCGGGAGCTCGCCGAGTCCAAAACCCGTGAGTACAATGACGCCCTGCAGAATGGCGAAATGGACAAGGTCGCCGAGACCGAATCCGACATCGAGGAAGCCATTTCCGAGTATACCGGCATTGCCGAACTGCTCGCCTTCGACACCTGCGAGAAGAGCGAGAACCCCATGGTGACCGCTGTGACCATGCTGACCTTCCGCACGATCACGAAGAAGGACATCAAGGAGGAAGGCTCTAAGGTCGCCATCCGCAAGATCGACGACAAGGAGAAGTACATCGATCTCGCCAAGCTCCACAAGCGCATCAACGGCGGCATCGGCGCCGACAAGACCTGGATCTATCAGGTTGAAAAGATGAACATGTGCATGACCGCCCAGCGGGCACAGGATCTCGGATGCTCCGCCGAAAATCTCAAGGACATCAATGACAGCTATGCCATGTCTGAGATCGCAAAGCAGGTACAGCTCGGCAAAAATCCCTGCAGCAATACCCAGCTTCTCAAGACCCTGACCACGATCATCACGGCAATGCTCGGCGAAGGCTATAAGCCGAACTCTCATGACGTGGCATTCCTCAAGAGCGTATATGCCAAGAAGGGCAAAGCCGCCCTGTCCGTCGCATGTGCGAATCACAAGAACTTCCGGAACTATATCGCGGAAGTGTGCCATCGCATCGTGACCGGCGGTATCTACACCGTCGAATTCAAGAAGGCCAAGTAATAGGATTACTTGGTTTTCCATAAGGATCACTTGGTTTTTGATCGGCCGGGTTTTCAATCCCGGCCTTTGCTATCCACGCACAAGCCTCCCCGTGGCGGATAGCGGGCAACGTCGGGTTTTCGACGGCAGATTGTGCGGGTTTTTCAATCCATGTGCGCCAACCGCAATAGCGGAACACGTCGACATGTGGACAGCAGGAATTCAAGATAATGATGGGAGGGTTTATGAAAACATTCGCGACATTCGAGGAACTCGGCAAGGCTTTCGGGCTTGCCAAGCGCCAGCGCAAACAAAAGCCATTCCTGTGCAAGAAGTGCGGCGGGGAAATGTATCACGTGCCCCAGACCAATATCTTCCTGTGCGAAAACGAAAAGGATGGCAAGGTTTGCGGGCATCGGGTTTTTACCGCACGGGCTTTCTAACTCCGGCATAACACGGGCCTACCACTCTTCCCTCTAATAGCAGGTGGCGGTTTTGCAATGACTGGTTATCCCGCAGGGTTTTTGAACCGCGGGGAATTGCACGGTTTAGGGCTGCTGTCCGTTAACAAGCCATTTTTGGCGGCATGTGCAAGCGTCCACGTCGCGCCGCTGGTTTCGCAGATTGCACGGGTTTTTAAAAAATGACGGGAGGATTTTTACCATGACATTCGAGGAATTCAAGCGCAAGATTCTCGCATACATCGAGAAGGCCGGGATTTCCAAAACGGTTTTCTTCGATCATGACGCAGATAACAAACTATACTCCGCAAAGATTCCTGGTGAGGAACTTCGCATCACCTGCCGGGAAAGCGGGCTCGGCATGACCGTTCACTTCCACCAGCGCACGCTCCCTGTCCCGCAGGGAATCTGAATCAGGGTTTTTCATTCTGTTTCCTCCTTTCTATATAAGGGCGAGGCGTGGGCAACCTCGCCCGATGGCACCACATACAAGCCTCCACGCGGCGGTGCCGGGCAACGTCAGATCAGACGGCTAATTGTACAGAGGTGAGGGTATGCGGGAATCTGATCAGTTCTCGTGTGCAATCTGATCCACAGGGAGGTATTTCATGTCGGGTTTTCGATTATGATCACCGGCTCCGTGAGAGTACCGTGTCGGGGAACTTAAGCGCGCAGGGTTTTCCGAGTTCACGGAATCACGGGGCCGAGACAAACATGGCCACATGCACAAGCGTCCTCGTCGCGTGGCTGGATTCGACAGATTGTGCAGGAATTTTGGATAAAGGGCGGTGGGATTTTGACACAGATTGCGTGGGGTATGGTTTTCTTTGGTGCGCTTTCTCTGATCATTTCGTATCTCGCAGAGCTTCATCACGTGGAACCTGCGGTTTGCGAAAAGCCGGTCGAAACTCCGCCGGCTAAAGAATTCGCGGAATTCGATGACCTTTGGTGGAAGGAGATCTTCGATGATTAAGAAGGGCGATTCCGTAAGATATTACGGGGAAATCTATGAGGTCGTCCAGGTTTGTAAGTTCTCTGACCTCGTGATTTTGAGGGCGAACGGACATGAGGTTTATACCTGGGCGCGGAAATGCAGAAAGGTGGATGTGGATGCGTATTGATCGGGTTTTTGATATCGTCGTGCAGGCATTCATGATCTTCGCTATCGCCTTTGCGATGGTGGCTTGTGTCATGGCTTTCCGGGTTTTTCATCTTCAGCACAAGGAACCTGTACATGAGCGGTACGCCCGCGCCGCCGTGGTTTATTGCATCGACGAAGCGGAAGACACCGTAACGTTCATTGACGGATGCGGCTTCATATGGGCAATCAAAGGGGTTTTTGACTGGGAACAAGGGGATCTCGCGGCTTTGCTCATGGATAACAACGGAACGTCAGGTACGATCGGCGATGACATCGTCGTGGATGCCTGGTATTCATCACTCGGTTGGCAAATAAGGGAGGGAATTGCTTGACAAACGACATTGCAGAGCAGGTAAAACACATCGCCGAGCAGGTGAGGCTTTTGGAAAATCGTATGGATTCTCCAATGTATGGCCCGATGCTTGAGGAAAGTGAGGATCAGTCATGAGAGCTATTACAATCGGGGTTTATCGGCACGGCAAGGAAGATTGTACGAACGGCGGGATTTCTTCCAGGTTCAACGATCTACTATGCCTGTGCGACGACGGGCCGATCCATGTTGACATGGAAAATCCGCCGGAAAATCTGGTTCAGGTCGTCAAGCGTGACCTGTTCGGCCAGGTTATTTACCACGTCGAGCCTGTCGCTGATCCGGTGGAAACCGGCTGGATGATGGGCGGAAATTACGCTTCATCTTCAGACGCAAGGTTTTCAAGACTGATCGGTGGTATGTATGGCGCCGTAGCGATCCATGATCGCCAGGAAAGCCCAGAAATGTACGAGATGCTGTCTCACTGAGCGATCTTGACAGTCAGAAAACGCGTGGTTATCTGCGGCGGGCATCCGTCGTGGTTAACCGCGATGAGGAAAATGGTAGACGGGAATATTAAATACATAGAATCCGAGCGGTTCGATGTTTCTGTTCTACGGAATGCGGATATGGTCTTGTGTCAGAACAATGCGATATCACACAAGGCTTTTTACCGTGTGGTTAACGAATGCCGACGGCGGGATATCCCGCTGAGGTATTTCGCCAGCGCCAGCGCCACAAAATGTGTAGAACAAATGGAATCATATGGATTACTGGGAGGGTAATCGATGGAAGAAGAACTTAATACATTTGAGTGGGCTAAGAAATGCCACGAGGATCAACCACAGGAGGAATACACACCAGATCTTTCGCTAACGTATTATGTTCGAAAATCGTTCAATGATCCGTTTAAACCGACGGTATTTAAGTCCGTTGAAAAGATGCAAGAACTACTACGAGACGGTTATGATATCCAGACTAACCCACCAGATAAGATATGGGTGATAAGGGGAGATGATCTCCCGAAAAGGAAACTCAGCCCAGCCGAAATCCGTGCAGAGGAAGAGCGGCAAGCGCAGGTTATCGAAGAGAGCAATAGAAGACATTTAGAATGGTTCAACAGCATCATGACAGTATCGGAATTGATCACAGAGCTTCAGAAATATGACGGGAATATGAAAGTCATCGGGTATTCGGAGTGTGCAGAAGAAGATTTCGGAATTCAAGTTGTCGCTGAGGACACCACAGACGATGAGGGCACGTCATATTATTGCCAAGCAGAGTCCGTATTGTACGGGGTCCCAAATCAGAAAGTTCTTGTGCTGACTGACCACACAAAAAGATATGAGGATGACGATGATTAAGAAGATTAGCAGGTTTTTATCGAGGGTTTATGATCTCCCGAACGCCTTTCGTGTCCTGGATGTCATGGATGAGGCCGGCTGTCGTATCAAGCCGATGAACGACGACAAGACGTACTGGCAGATAGAGGCTCCGTGGTACGTGTCACAGAAATCCGCCGAGGATTTACGCAGAATCGTCGGTTCCAAGCGTCAGTACAAGGAAAGAAATCCTCTGTGGCACCGGGTTTTCTTCCCGAGTTTCCGGGAAAACGCGCGGGTTCTTTACTTCTGGGTGTGAGGTGAGATGAATGCTTCAGAAAGTTACATACGTCGCAGATGATGGCGAGGAATTCGACACTGAAGAAGAATGCCAGGCATATGAGCTTGCGCTAAACGATTGCCCGGGGGTTCTCGGGTTCGATTTAGACCTGGCTTTCCAGGATCCCAAAAAACTCGGCGCGAACGATGCATTCGTCGGCTCGAATTACTTCTATATTTACGATGCTGAGCAGGCCGAGAAAACCTTTGAGATTCTCGGGGATTATACCGGTACAACCACACCGGACGGGGAACTTCACGCCGGTGATCTCTTCCGTTACGACGGGGACAGTGACGAATGGATTGACATGATCGCTGAATATCGCAAGCAGACGCAGACGATTGGTTCGCTTCTGAATTCAGTCTGGTTTTTGCGTGGCTTTCAGAATGAAGCCATGTTGAAGGTTTTCGATGAAGTAACTGAGGCTTTTAAGTGAGGTGATCTGCGATTGACGTTAACCGAGTATCTTGAGCGAGGGTATCCGATTAAGGATTTCGCGGAAAATCTTGAGAGTGTTCTGCTGAACTTCGAACCGTATGCAGAAACGAGAGTGGCGTGTCGTGATCGTGCGGAACTTGATCAGGTTTTGGATGTTATTGAGGAGTATTTCCAGACATTACACCTCGGGTTTGTAAGATCCAGATACACAGCGCAAAAGAAACCGGATTGGTTTTACCTCTACCGATCGGGGAACATTCATATTGGCGGCGGGGACCGGAACGGTTTAGATGAAGCTGTTTCGCTTTCCGAGATACTTGAGAATCTGGTAGATAATTTCAAGGATGTCGAGGATTGCGATAATCTTCCGGAGCTCGATTCACTTTTTAGCTAAATAAAAGCAGCCTTTGGTTCGGGGGTTTTAAATGAAAAAACGATTTATGAACTGGGCTTTCTGTTATTGCCCATCGCTCCACTTCCTTTTGCGAGATGACGTATCCGTGAGGTTTAAGATCGCAAACCTGATCACCGGCGACAGACTTCGCCCCGCCGTAGCATTCGCTAATATGGCGGCTAAAACCGCCAAGAAAAGGTACGACGAATTCGCAGAAATAAAAGGTCTTTGCAACGATGAGATAACCTGCGAGGAGTATAAAACGGCCATTGGTGCCCTCAGATTTTATATCGACAAAGTAGCGTCTGAGGTACAAGACATCTGGACGCTGTAAAAGTAACATTT
>Ga0256405_10003171_pt1 | contig 34905 bp, 22 predicted proteins | sample RumenRJG_02DNA_FD_189096 | JGI IMG/M metagenome (GOLD analysis project Ga0256405, IMG submission 189096) | Bovine rumen microbial communities from Lethbridge, Alberta, Canada - RJG_02 | ecosystem: Host-associated > Mammals > Digestive system > Stomach > Rumen | place: Canada: Alberta...
CAGTGCGCCGGTCGCCGCCAATGGTATTGCTACCATCGCGCTGCCCCTCGACTTGCATGTGTTAAGCCTGTCGCTAGCGTTCATCCTGAGCCAGGATCAAACTCTTCGTTGTTGTATTATCGTTTTTCTTTCTTACAAAAGATATAATGAAAACGCAACGGCGATTCGTTCCTGTGTCCCGGCCGCGCACACCCGCTCTCGCGGGCCGCGCCTCGGATCTGCTGTGCTCGTATCTTACCTGTCTTGTCGGAATCTTGACGTGGACTCGGGGTTTCCCTTCCTTGTCTCTGCACTGTCAATTTTCCTCATTGCAAACATTTCAATGATCTCTCTCTTACCGCCAAAAAAAGGCGTCAAAAAAATCGCTCACGCAATTTGTCATATTGTGAGCCGAAAAGCGATGCAAAATTACAACCGCTCCGGAAACTGACCAAATTTTTCAGCGAAAAAATTTCAAAAATAACATTTGATAACATTTCAGTGGTGTTATTTGGCCGTTTTCCCCGAAAAGGAGCAGCCCGAAGGTCACTCCTTGGTACCACTTACATATATATAATGTCAAGACACTATATAAAATGACGCGCGAGGCACGCCAAGCGATCAGAACAGCGAGAGTTGGCGTGGATCCTCGCCGGGATGTGGAGGCATACTGCCGTCGTCGGCCCAATCGATGTCATCGATAGCGCCCATAGCGGGATCGTCCTGAACGGCGGGAGCCTCTTGCACCACCTGAGCGGGCTTAGCGGCCTTGAGTTCCTCGATCTGCTGGGTGAGCATGGCAATGCGGCGATCCTTATCGGTGATGGCATCGCTCATGGCCTGCGCCTCGTGCTGCTTCTTCTGCAGGGCGACCTGGGTGCGCTTGAGTTCGGCCTTGGCGTCGTCGCGCTCGGCGGTAATCTTAGCAAAACTTGCGGCCTTCTCGTTGCCGTCCACGCTCAGGGTATTGTACTTGCGCTTGAAGTCCTCGGCCAGAGCGGTGGCAGCAGCGAGTTGAGCCTTGAGCCCGTCGATGGTGTTGCCCGTCTCAATGCTGCGGCGGTTCTGCACCTCGGCATTCTGCTTGGCGGTCAGTTCGAGTTGCTCAATGTTTTTCTGCAGGTTCTCGTTATCCTGCTGCAGCACGATATGGGCTTTACGCAACTCGTCGTATTCCGACGCGCGCCTCTGCAAGTCGATAATCTGCTGGCGCAGCGAGGAAATCTCGGAATTCTTCTTGTCCTTGAACTCCTCGACCTGCTCAACGGCCTTCTGCAGTTCTTCGGCAGCCTTGAGTTCCTCGGCAGCCGCATCGAGGCGGTCCTCAAGTTCCTTGACGCTGGAGCGGAGGCGCTCGATGAGTTCGTCGCGCTGCTCTACCTGCTGGGTGAGTTGGTCAACGGTGGGTCCGTCGTTGGCAGGCAGGGGCATGCTGTCGCGGCGCTCGATCTCGGCATCGCGCTCGGCGACCTGACGCTGGAGGTCCTCGATGGTGCCATTGAGTTCCTCAATCTTCTGGTTGAGTTCGTCGTTGCCCTCTCCGCGCACCTCCATGGCCTTGAGGCGGCTTTCCAGGCTCTTCTTCTCGATATCGAGTTTCTCGTGCTCGGCCTCGAGTTCGGCTATTTTTGCCGTAAGGTCGTTGGCGCGGTTCTGTGCTTGGCGCCTATTGGCCTCATTGACCTGCATCTTCTCCTTGGAGTCCTCGACGCTCTTTTTGGCGTCCTCGACCATCTTCATGAGGTCTTCGCGTTCCTTTTTCCAGTTGCCCTTGAGCATGTCGATGACAGCCTGGGTGTGCTCGTTCATCAGTCGCGCGGCCTTGTCAGCGAACTCTGCGTCGATAGCATATTCCTCCTTCTTGTCCACCTCGATATGGGGCTCATCCTCCTTATCGTGCTCCCTGTCGGGAACGTTCTTATCCTTGCTGAAGGGGTTCACAAATGTCGTGGGCTGGCCAAAGACATCGTAGTCATCGCTGTCAGAGCCAAAAGCGCTCTTGATTGATTTGAAAAATGACATAATTCTAACTGTTTTTAGTTGGTTTGTTTTAGTTATTGTCTGTTATGGTCCGTTTCTGAGGCATCATCGAGGTCTCAAAACCTCGAAACTGCTTTAAGGTCAATACCGCAAACCGGTATTTATCAAAAACTTGCCTAAAGAACGGCTGGTCGAAGAAACGCAACGCCACAGCGTGTTTTCCTCTCCAGTCGGTAAAATTACGACGATTTTTTCTAATACAAGCCTAAAAAAACAATTATTTTTGAAATTTGGACTGATTTTTATTTTACCCTGATATGACGACAACAAATCAAAAGGTTGCTTATGAACAACTTATCATAAGCAACCTCGACCAATGCTTTAGAAAATTCACTTCTTAGCCGTTGTTTTTCGAGCCGTGGAACGCGTGCGTGTGGCCCTCTTGCGTGCCCCACCCTTGGAGAGATTAGCCTCGTCTGCAATGATCTCGCGGCACTCCTCGATGGTGAGCGCTTGAGCATCCTTGCCCTTGGGTATCTTCACGTTCTGCTTCTTGTAGGCGATATAGGGGCCATAGCGTCCGTTCAGCACCTTGATGTCAGGATCCTCGTCAAAGGTCTTGATGACCTTTTTGGCATCGGCCTCGCGCTGAGCCTTGATCAGGGCGACAGCCTCATCGTAGGTGATAGTGTTAGGCGAATACTCCTTAGGGATGGAGGCGTACTTACCGTTATGCTTCACATAGGGACCGTAGTGGCCAACACCGATGGTCACCTCAGCATCCTCGAAGTTGCCGAGGTCACGCGGCAGGTCGAACAACCGGAGTGCCTCCTCGAGGGTGAGCGTCTCGATGCTCTGTCCATGCTGCAGTGAAGCGAAGCGCGGCTTGGCCTCGTTGTCGGCACTGCCCATCTGCACCAGCGGGCCATAACGGCCGATCTTGACCATGACAGGCATACCGGTCTTGGGGTCTGTACCCAGGAGCCTCTCTCCCACCTTGTGCTCGAGGCGCAGCGATGACACCTCGTTGATGTTGGGATGGAAACCCTCGTAAAAATCGGCGATTTCCTTGTTCCAGACGACATGGCCCTGTGCCACCTCATCAAACTCGTTCTCGACCTTGGCGGTGAAATTGTAGTCCATGATGGTGGGGAAATACTGTACCAGGAAGTCGTTGACTACCATTCCCACATCGGTGGGGATGAGTTTGCCCTTTTCGATACCATAGAGTTCGCTCTTCTTGCTGGTAGAGATCTTACCGTTCTTGAGCGATATAATCTCATAGTCACGCTTCTTGCCCTTGTCCTCACCCCTCTCGACATACTGGCGATCCTGAATGGTCGAGATGATGGGGGCATAGGTAGAGGGGCGTCCGATACCCAGTTCCTCCAACCGGCGCACGAGCGAAGCCTCGGTATATCGGTTGGGCTGCTGCGTGTAGCGCTGGATGGCATTGATGGAGAGCGCCTTCAGGGCATCACCCCGTGTGAGAGCGGGCAACATGCGCAATTCTGCGGGAGCCATCTTGCTGCCAGTATCCTGGTCGTCGGTACTCTCAAAGTAGACCTTCAGGAAGCCGTCGAACTTGACAACCTCGCCCTCAGCGACAAAGACCTCCTTGCGCCCCGTCACCGAGATGCTGGCAGTGGTCTTCTCGAGTTCGGCATCGGCCATCTGTGAAGCGATGGTACGTTTCCAGATGAGGTCATAGAGTTTCTTCTCCTGCGGTGTTCCGGTGATGGTGTGGTTGCTGATATAGGTGGGACGGATAGCCTCGTGAGCCTCTTGTGCGCCCTTGCTGGTGGTGCGGTAACGACGCACCTTGAGGTATTGCTCGCCGATATTGTCCTTGATTTCCTTGCTGATGGTACCCAGCGCCAGGTTGCTCAGGTTGACAGAGTCGGTACGCATGTAGGTGATGAGACCTTCCTCATACAAGCGCTGTGCCAGCCTCATGGTCTGCTTGACCGAGAGTCCCAACTTGCGGGCAGCCTCCTGCTGCAGGGTGCTCGTGGTGAAGGGAGGCGCGGGCGTGCGCTTGAGCGGCTTGACGGTCACATCGGTGACATTGAAGTCGGCCTGCTTGCAGTGTTCCAGGAAATCGACTGCCGCCTGATGATCGGCAAGGTGCTTGTTGAGTTCGGCCTGGAATTCTCCCCCATCGTTGCCAGCAAACTGTGCGGCGATGCGGTAATAGGGTTCGCTGACAAAGGCCTTGATCTCCTTCTCGCGCTCGGCGATGAGCCTCACAGCCACACTCTGCACGCGTCCAGCCGACAGGCCGGGCTTGATTTTGCGCCAGAGCACCGGTGAGAGTTCAAATCCCACGATGCGGTCCAAGACACGCCTGGCTTGCTGCGCGTCGACCAGGTTGAGGTCGATATTGCGCGGATGCTTGATGGCGTCCAGGATAGCGGGCTCGGTAATCTCATGGAAGACAATGCGCCTGGTTTTGTCTTCCGAGAGTCCCAAGACCTCAAACAGGTGCCACGCGATGGCCTCTCCCTCGCGGTCTTCATCACTTGCGAGCCAGACAAGTTCTGCCTTGTCTGCCTCGTCCTTGAGTTTCTTGACTTGCTCCTGCTTGTCTTCGGGTATCTCGTAGAGCGGCTTGAAGCCGTCCTCAACATCGATGCTAAAGTTCTTTTTGTGTAAATCACGGATGTGTCCGAAACTGGACATCACTTTATAATCATTACCCAGAAATTTCTGGATCGTCTTTGCCTTAGCGGGAGACTCTACGATAACTAAGTTCTTTGCCATACTAGTATTCAACTCTATCTTTAAAAATCGGCTGCAAAGGTAATCCAATTAATTGAAAAATGGCATGCGAGAGAGCAAGATTTTTTTGACTCACACATCTTTTAATAATATATTATTAAGGTGGAAACAAAACTACCGATTTCGGTAGCCTCTATAATCCTCTACCCCACCCAGGACTTGGAGACAGAACAAAGATTGCGTCTAGATGGCAGGCAGAGCCATCGAGACGCAATCATACACACATCTAGGTTACTATATACTATAATACTTTTCTCTTCGTCGGATAGGTATTACTTGATGACCTTGGCGGTGCGGGTAGTACCATCGCTATAGGTGGTGACAACCACATTGACGCCATCGAAGGGCTTGTCGCTGGTCATACCGGCCATGTTGACATACTGCACACCAGCCACCTGCACGTCGGCATTGACACTCTCGACAGCAGTGCCGATACCGTCCTTGACCTGGAACTTGTCCATGCAGAAGTAGGAAGCGGTGTTCATGCCATAATTGCTCATGTCGGTAGAGTTGAGTGTGAAATAAACCGAAGTCACCTCACCCAGGCTCGACAGGTCAAAGAAGGTCCAGTCGTTGAGAGCCTTGAGTTGGCCATCGGCATACTCAGCCAGATTGATGCTGGTGCTCTTCTCCTCGCCCTCGGCCGTCACGCCGACCGCAACGAGTTGGAAAAAGTCACCCTCGCCAAATGCGCTTGCCGACCCACCGCCATTGAGGCAGTTATAATAAGCCCAAGGATGGTTGCAGACATATACGCCTGCGGGCTTGAAGGTCGTGTTGCCATCCTTGTCGACAAACATCACCTGATTGCTGGGACCCTCTGATGCCCAACTGCTGTAATAAGCCACCAGATAGGGCTGTGCGGGATCGGCGCTCACACTGCCATCGGCATTAATGGCGCAACCGCCACCAGCCATGCAACCGCCATAATTGGTTGTCCAGGAGCCACCTGCTCCAGGCTGGTCATAGTCGGTCTGGTCGCCGCCGATAGCGGGGCAGAAGCCGTCCCAGTAGTAGCCACCCCATGATGCACCCTCGCCATCGATGAGGTGCGAGAGCATAAACTCGCCAGCCTCGTCACCGAACTCCAACCATGTGTAGTCCACATCGTTGTAGCAGAGCGTCCAGATGCCATTGTCATTGTACTCAATGGTCTCGGGGTTGATCGACTTGTTCAAGTCCATGGTGATCACACCTGCCCATGCGGCCGAAGCCATCAGAGCACTCACTGCAAAAGTAAAAATCTTCTTCATTTCTAATTTAATGTTGATTTATTGGTTAAACATTTAAAATTTCCATATCATCAGACGCCCGCAAGCAGCATGTCGATGAGCGTGGTCACATCACTGATCGAGATGATCCCATCGCGGTCACAGTCGGCAGCGGCTGGGTCATAGTTAGCAAGTACCGACCCTAAGAGCACATCGATCAGAGCGGTGACATCATCGATGGCGATATGGCCATCCATGTTCACATCACCACGCAACGAAGCGGGCAAGACAGTGACCGTAAAGGTGCAGGAGGCCAGACGGCCATTGCTGTCGGACGTGACGGTCACCGTGGTTTGACCAGGCGCCACCGCATCGATGACCAGTTGCAGACCGCGCACCGAGGCCCTAGCAATCGCCTCGTCGGCGCTACGGGCGGTTGAGACAGCGAGGGCAGCCATATTGTCATCATCGCTGACGGCATGGAGCAACGACACGACGGCTTGTGCTCCACGCTTCACCTCCTGATTGGTGATGGCCACAGAGGGGGCGCTCACGTCGGGATAGACGGCCATCGAGGTGAACCAGTAGGCATCCTGCAGGCGCACCTGCCGCTTGAGGGCCAGCGTTGTCGGATCATAGAACAGCACCCAGTTGTGGTTGAAATTCTGATAGGACATCGGTGCCGCCTCGGTGGTATGCACCACAAGGTCGCCCGTGTGAGGATCAAAACTGATTGCCGCCGAATAGAGTCCCTGGCGCTCTTGGGTTCCGTCCCAGTTGATCTCGACACCATTGGGCAGGACAATCAGCGAGTCGGTAAACTGCCGTGTCGTGAAGTCATAGGCACTGATATAGTTCTGATACTCATCGTAGTTGTAATACACACGCTCGGCTTGCGGATCCACACAGACCATGCAGGGCCGCCATGCTCCCCACGAACTCATCGCACCATGCAGGCCGTCGAGTGGATACACGTCGGCAGGCTCCAGCGTGACGGGATCGATGCGGGTGAAATTGGCCTCATAGGGGCCGCCAGAGTAGTCATAGATCTCACGGGAATTGTTGGCGACATAGAGATTTCCGCCAGCAGTGACAAAGACAGTGACGATGTTGGGGAACGGCAGCGTCTTGACGACAGTATCGGAGGCGGGATCGATCACATGAAGTCCTTTGCCTTGTTGAACGGCAAACACATATTGGCCGAAGCGCACCATGTCACCGCACTGGTCGCGATAGAGGCTGTTGTAGTCGCCACGGGCGCTGGAGAGCGTGCCCTGGATAGCACCAGCGACACTCATCGAGTTGACATCGATGACAAAGATGCCTGCACTGGTCGAGACATAGCCCTTGTCGGCGCTGACGGCACAATAAGCCCTGCCGTCGTACACACTGTCGGGCGACTGACCGAAGCGCAGGATGCTGCCCTGCTGCTTGAGCGTGACGGCATCGAGCACGGCAAGCCTAGAGCCAATCGTTGTGCCCGACGACTCGGTGGAGTTGGCCTGCTTGCTCACCACAAACAGATGATTGCCAAACAATTGTCCAAACTGCGAGGTCATACCCAACTTGGTATCGGGATTGACCATGGCATAGACGTTGTACTCCATCTCGTCATAGTCATAATTATAGAAATTGATCGAGCCCTGATTGGGGCCATAACGATCCTCGTTGACAAAGATGATGCCATTGGTGAAGGTGAAGTCCTGCGGATCGGGGGTGGAACCGCCAGCCTCGGCATCGGGATGGAGGTCCTCGGCGCCACAGAACTCTGTTGAGGTCTCACCCAGCCAGCCACAATAGTACATCTGCCCTGTATAGACCTTGATGAAATCGATGTGGTCGAGATCGACGGCATTGCCTTGCTCGTCCACGGCCCAATCGATCATGAAGCCCGGCTCGGAGCCGTTGGGCAGGTTATCGACATAGCCCTCGCCCATAAAGGGCTGGAACCAACTATTGCCATTGCCGCCACTCATGTCGACGGCCATGTTAGGCAGTTTGGTGCCGCGGAAGGTGAGCACCGTGTCCTCGATCCACAGCGGCCAATAGGGCTGCTTATGGAACGTGTTACGCCACACATACCCGCTGGTGCTGTCGGGCACCTGGTCGTTGCTGGTCCAGTAGAGGTACTCCACATCAGAGATAAATCGCCACGACGGATGGGCCACGGGAGCCTTGTCCTCGTCGGGTTTATAATAGGTGATTTCGTAACCGTGCTGGCTGCGGTCGTAGGCGTCCCCTTTAATCTCATACCATTTGTCTCCCTTACTGGGCACACCGTCGCCATCGACATCCACGCCCACCATGATCACGCCAGGCTCACAACTGCCGCCAGGCACTCCAGGCACCGCCTCGCTCTGGATCGCATTACCATAGATCTTCACATCATAGCCATGCTTGTTGATCACCGGATGGTCAAAACCAAAGACGATATAGCCACCGAAACTGCCCAGGCTCACCGATCCGCCCAACTTGCCGCACAAGGCGCCCTCGAGTTGAGCATTGATGCTATCCTGTGTATAACCCGGTTTGTAGGCAGGAAACACGTTGACAAACTGTCCCGGTGCGGGCAGAAAGTCATACACCCGCGCGATGTAAGGCGAGTTGTCTGCTCCGGCCGCCATCGAGGCGGATATGGCCAATGCGAGAAGTAATGATTTCTTCATATATAGCGACGGTTAATTATTTGTCCAAACAAACATTGTGTCGTGTTTCACGTCTGTTTGTCGTGAGCCGTGTGGCATAGCGACGCCGCTCAATGGCCAGCAATCATCTTCCCGAAAAAGAGCACAGAGGGTGTATTTGCTCTGCATCATCAACTTCGCCAGGGTCCAAATGCCACGTGAACCACAATCAACAGGCCGTGCGGAGGCAGGTCTTCTGGCTTCTCCCCCATCGCGATGGCGCCTTCCCGGTGATGATGCAAGCATAATAGGTTGCAACCAGTGGCATGAGTGCCTCGCGATGTGTTGCGGGGAGTTACAGCAGCGGGTACTGCTCAGGTTTCTCACCTGATTCCCTTTTGATCCCTTACCGATAATGGGTAAGCGAACCTCAACACGCTATAATGTTTGGTGCAAAGATACTATAATTTTGACATGCCGCAATATCATTTTGCCAAAAAAATTTCAATGACAGATCGGTGGTGCGCCTCCAGCAGGCCACTAGACCGCCAACTCAAGACGCGTGCGACCAGAGGACAGGTGTGACAGGATCATCGGAGGAGAGGGTGGCCTGGACGTCAATAAGACGCTGATTGCGGCTACCACGGAAGTGGAGAGAGATTTCGCGTTCGGCCAGGACGAAGGGTCCGTCGACAAGCACGTCAAGTTCTTGCACGACAGTCATCAGTTCCGGGTCAGCCACAATCTCTTCCCAGCGGTAGCCCGTAAAGCACCACACGTTGTACCCCAACTCACTCTTGATGCGATGGATGAGGTCGCGCGTGCCGTCGGGCTGCTGCAACGGATCGCCGCCGCTGAGGGTAACCGGCGCCTCGTTATAGGCAATAACGCGCATCAACTCGTCGAGCGTGCGGTCTTCCCCACCCTGTGGGTCCCACGAGGCAGGATTGTGACAACCAGGGCAACGGTGGTCACAGCCCGCCAGATAGATCGACGTGCGCAGACCAGGCCCGTCGACGCTGGTACCCTCGACGATGTGCAGCACTCGAATTCTTTTTTCAGACAACAAGGACGACATAATAGACAAGCAACAACAATAACTAATGTTGTCAACTATTGTTGATCAAGTTGTTATTGTTGTTTGAAGGGATCACTTATGGACGACGCGATCTTTGAGTTCGGCCAGTTTGCCGCTGTTCCAGCGGTCGGTGGTTCCCACGAGGTAGCCAGTGATGCGTTGCAGGCGGTCGATGTGGTGGCCATGGCAGCAGGGGCATTCCTCGAGGCCCTCGGTTGCGTCCTCATAGCCACAGTCCATGCAGCGGTTACGGTTGTGGTTGACCGAGCAGTAACCGATGTTGTACTTGTCCATGAGGTCGACAACATAGGCAATGGCCTCGGGATTGTGGGTCGCATCACCATCGATCTCGACATAGAAGATGTGACCGCCACGAGTCAACTCATGGTAGGGCGCCTCGACTTCAGCCTTGTGCTTGGGCGAGCACTTATAGTAAACAGGCACGTGGTTGCTGTTGGTATAGTAGATCTTGTCGGTCACGCCGGGGATTTCTCCGAAGTCTTTGCGGTCGCGACGGGTAAACTTGCCGCTGAGTCCCTCGGCCGGAGTGGCCAGCACGCTGTAGTTGTGCTGGTAGCGCTCGCTAAACTCGTTGACACGGTCGCGCATATAGGTCACGATGCGGATGCCCAACTGCTGAGCCTCGTCGCTCTCGCCATGGTGGTGTCCCGTGAGGGCGATCAGGCATTCTGCCAAACCGATGAAGCCGATACCCAGCGTGCCCTGGTTAATGACGCCCTCGACCTTGTCATCCGGGCCGAGTTGGCTGGCACCATTCCACAACTGCGACATCAGCAGGGGGAACTGCTTGGCCATGGCGGTTTTCTGATACTGATAGCGGGCATCGAGTTGGCGCGCTGTGATTTCCAGCATGTTATCGAGTTTGGCAAAGAAGCGGTCGATGCGCTCCTGCTGGTTCTCGATGCTCATGCACTCGATGGCGAGTCTCACGATATTGATGGTCGAGAACGAGAGGTTGCCGCGTCCGATAGATGTCTTGTCGCCAAAGCGATTCTCAAACACGCGCGTGCGACATCCCATGGTGGCTACCTCATACTTGTATCGCTCGGGATCGTCGATGCGCCACTGCTCATGCTGGTTGTAGGTGGCATCCAGGTTGACGAAGTTGGGGAAGAAACGACGTGCTGTGACCTTGCAAGCCAACTGATAGAGGTCATAGTTGGGATCGCCAGGCTTGTAACTGACACCGGTCTTCTTTTTCCAGATCTGGATGGGGAAGATGGCCGTGGATCCGTTGCCCACGCCCTCATAGGTGGAGTTGAGCAACTCACGGATGACGCAACGTCCCTCGGCGCTGATGTCGGTGCCATAGTTGATGGAACTGAACACCACCTGATTACCGCCACGCGAGTGGATCGTGTTCATGTTGTGGATAAAGGCCTCCATCGCCTGATGGACGCGGCGCACGGTCCGGTTGACGGCGTGCTGCAGGATGCGTTGCTCGCCCTGCAGGAAGTCGAGGTCGCGCTCGATGTAATCGTCGATTTTGGCGTCATAGAGGTGATGATAGTCCTGTCCCATGATGTCCTCGAGCACCTTCACCTCCTCGACAAACGAGCGGCGCACATAGGGAGCAAGATAGAAGTCAAATGCAGGTATAGCCTGCCCGCCGTGCATCTCGTTTTGGGCCGTCTCCATGGTGATGCATGCGATAACGCCGGCCGTCTCGATGCGCTTGGCGGGACGCGACTCGCCGTGTCCGGCCATATAGCCCTGCTTGAGCACCTTGTCCAGCGGATGCTGCACACAGGTGAGGCTCTTGGTGGGATAGTAGTCCTTGTCGTGGATGTGCAGATAGTTGCCGCGCACGGCCTCACGGGCCTCCTCGCTGAGCAGATAGTCGTCGACAAAGGGCTTGGTCGTCTCGCTGGCAAACTTCATCATCATGCCGGCGGGTGTGTCGGCATTCATGTTGGCATTCTCGCGGGTGACATCATTATTCTTGGCATTGATAATCTCCAAAAACAGGTCTCGCGTCTTGGCCTTACGGGCCACGCTACGCTTATGGCGGTAGTTGATGTAGCAACGGGCCACCTCCTTGCGGGGGCTCTTCATCAACTCGAGTTCCACCTGGTCCTGGATATCCTCGACACTCATCTGGCTGCGTCCGCGCTGGCCGATACGGTCGGCAATGCGCTGGATGAGGCTCTCGTCCTCACCGGCATCGGTTGCAAGCATCGCTTTACGGATTGCGGCCTTGATTTTCTCCTCGTTATAGCCGACCACACGGCCATCTCGTTTAAGTACAGTCTGGATCATATATTGGTTGCCAAAAATAATATTAAGGTTATCTATCTGGTTATTGCTATCGATAAAAAACCGGCCATGCCGGTTAGCGTGTGCAAAGATAATACAGCCCGTGGAATTGGCAAACATTTTGGCAAGAAAATTTCTAGAAAAATTTCGTTTTGGAAAACTTTTTGGGCTCAATCAAAATTTATATCACTGATAATCAATGTGATAAAAATATTTTTGGAAAACTTTTTACAAAAATGAGTCTTCAAAATTACTCAAACACCCAGTCAATCAGGCACAAAAGCCACACGGGGCAGGCCCGTGTATGGCCCACCCCGTGGCGGATAATCAATAATGTGTGGAGCACTGGTGCCGCGACTTATTCGCTCCAGTGGTTGCTCAGCAGGAAGTCGATGAGCGCGGTCACGTCGCTGATGTTGACTGCGCCATCCTGATTGCAGTCGGCGGCTACGGGAGCCTCGTTGCCAGTGAGCAGGATGTCGATGAGCGCGGTCACATCGCTGATGTTGACGCCTTCATCACCATTCACATCGCCACGCACCACTACGGGCTGGGGTTCTTCACCATCCTCGCCATACACAAAAGTGGTCTTGGGCAGGAACTGACGAGCCGAAGCGCTACCATAGGATTCCACAAGTGCACAATTATAATTAGTCTTCACGCCAGTCCAATAAGTGAATTGGTATTCAGTGGCTTCTACCACCACATTCTCAAACAGGAGATTACCACCATTGTACATATAGGGCTTGTCGAAGGTGATAGTCAACTCTACTACCTGATCCTCGAGTGCTGTAAACGAGCATGTACCGACTTGAGTCAGACCCTCGGTGATATAGTCGTTCAGCACAGTAGCGTCGGTCTCACCCAACGAGATGGCCAGCAGGCCTCCATCGAGTTTGCAACCTTCGGGCTCAGTGTAGAACGTTATCGACTTAATCTCCTTGCCCACCATGTCGGCAAGGTCGGCAGCGGGGAAGAGCACCTGTGTCTTGTTACCGACTTGGTCAACCCACGAGCCGTTGAAGGGGACAGCAGCCAGATAGTCAGTACCATCATTCACAGTGAGAGTTTTGGCAGATGCAGAAAGCACCATCAAAGCAGCGATAAGTGTAAAAAATTTTTTCATCACGTTTAAAAAATCAAGATAGAAGGTTATTAATTAAGATTAGGAGAATCATCAATTCCATTGTCAAGAGAATGCGATTTCCGATTGATGTGACAAAATTAACCTTAAAAAGCGAAAGGCGCAAAAATAATCATATCAAAAGCATAAAACAGATTGATTTATAGTCGATTTTAGTAGTGTTACATCGGCACTACTCTCGCACTCCCCATTAGGCACAAACAAGTGGACGGCTCACCGCTGAAACACGCGCGGGGAGCCGTCCATCATTCATTTACCGCTCACCTGGGCCATTGCGGGCCACAGGCCGGGCGCTTTTTGCAAGCCTCTCGGACTTACTTGATCACCTTAACAGCGCTCGAGGTGCCGTCGGTGTAGGTCGTAACCATGATGGTCAAGCCGCTGGGCTGTGCCATCTCCTGACCGGCCAGGTTGTAGTAGCGCACGCTGCTCACGTCCTTGCCGCTGATGAGTTCGTCAACGCCAGTGATGATCCTCTTGGGGATGAAGACGATGATTTCGGTGCGACCGTCGTTCTGGCCATCGATGTGAGCATAAGCCACGATGGTTACATACTGGTCCTCATCGACGCGGGGAATTACCAACGGGTTCTCTACGGCAACCTCTTCGCCATCCTCGTTAACGACATACAAGGTCACTACAGCCTCGGGATCGCCTTCCTTGACCTGACCGGTGATGGTGTAAACATCGTCGGCAGGGGTGGTAACGATTTCGGGAGCAGCAGTTTGGCCAGAGGGCTCAACGGGAGCCTCGCCAGCCTCGTAGTTAAAGGTCACCTTGTTCAGTACATTTAAGACTCTCTCACTCCATTCACCATAGTAATCATAGGCAAAATAAGCGGTATTCTGCTCGGTCTCTTCACCTATGAAATAGGTATTGCCCCAGGTGCCTTCGCCATCCCAGTACACCTCGACAAGCAGGTTGCCACCATTGTACTCAAAGGGTTCTTCCAGTTCAAAAGTCAGGTAAAGGCTACCAGCCGAAGGCACGACGTGGGCAACGACAGTAGCACCGCCAATCATAGGATCAGCCTCATCAAAAGCGGTCTGGTCAACCTCCTTGAGAGAGAGCAGAATCTCACCACCACTAAAGGCGATAGCATAATCCTCATATTCCTCACCCCAAGAAGCGGCAGAGTAGAACGTCAGCGAGGAGATCTTGCCACCAGCCATCTCAGTAAGCATCTCGGCCGGATAGATCTGCTGGGTCATACCCTCAGCATCAAACCAGTAGCCATAAACGGGAATAGGATTCCAAGCATCTTCACCGACCACACCATTATCACAAACGGTGAGTTCATTGGCCTGTGCGGCCAGTGCCATAACGGCCACTGCGATAAGCGTAAAGATTTTCTTCATGTTGTTTGAAATTTAAAGTTAGTAAAGTTAATAATAATATAAATGTTATATCGTATAAAATGATTCTTAACCACAGGGAGAAACAATCATTTGTTACGGCAAAGTTACAGCAAAAAAAAGCAAGTAGCAAATCATTTTATCAAAAAAATGTGGAAAATGTTAATAAAAAACATAGTTAGCATCAAATCCATGAAAAGGCACACCTAACAAACACCCGCTTCATTTCACCATGAGGCGGGTGTTTCATCATTGTATGGCGAGCATGACGCTCGCTATATACGGGCTGATTATTGCAGGATCAAAGCGATGACTTGATTCACGTCGCTGATGTTGACCTCACCATCCCGGTTCACATCGCCCGATGCCGATTCATCGCCAGCAAGAATCATGCTGACAAGGGCATTCACGTCACCGATGTTGACCTCGCCGTCACTATTGACGTCGCCAGGGAGTGCTTGAGGTATGACGGCCTCGGGATGGTAATCGATGCCAGCGGCCACCTCGGTCGAAGTCTCTCCAGTCCAGCCGCAATACTGGTTAATGGCATTATAGACCTTGATGAAGTCGATGTGGGTGAGATTGACGTGACGGCCTTGCTCATCCACAGCCCAATCGATCTTGAATCCGGGGTTATAGGAGCCGCCCTCTTGAGGGATGCGCGCAGGATTGTTGGGCAGGTTATCGACATATCCCCAGTCATAGAAGAACTGCACAAAGTAGGATTGGTCGGCAAGGCCACCCTGGTTGACCGCATTACAGCGCAACTTGGCTCCGCTATAGGTCAGTGTCTGCTCCCCGCTCAGCCACAGGGGCCAATAGGGCTGGTTGTGGAAGGTGTTACGGCTCATGTAGCCACTCGTGCTGTCGGGGTTCACGTCGTTGCTGGTCCAGCGGATATAGGTGGTGTCGTTGAGCGCTGGATCGACATGGCTCGGTGTGCGCGGCTTGTTCTCGTCGGGCCGATAATAGGTAATGCTGTAATCGTGCTGAGTAGAAGGATGATCATACTCGCTGCCAGCGAGTTCATACCACTTGTCGCCCTCGCTGGGCACCCCATCGCCATCCATGTCCACACCGACCATGACGATGCCCGGCTCGCTGCTGCCGCCTTGAGACTGCTGCTCGCTGACAAAGGCATTGCCCTGGATCTCGAAGTCCCAGGTGTGCATATTGACCACGGGATGGTCAAATCCCACGATGACGTAGCCACCATAGCCGCCGAGTGAGATCATACTCTCGGCCCAGACGGTATCGATGCGGGTGATGGTCTGGCCGTGGAAGGTCGTGGTGGTGGTGTCGATATAGCCGCAGATGGCCGCCTGGCATCGTGCCAGCACACTATCCACGGGCTCTCCCACTCGGCACACCGGCATGGTGTTGATAAACTGCCCTGGGGCGGGGCGGTACTCATAGACTCGGGTGAGCCACGGGTGATTGGCCCATAGAGTCGAGGCCGCCATAACCGCCAAAGCGATGGCAAATATGCTCCTTAACTGTTTCATATCATGTTATATCTTAATAGTAGTGTTAATGCTCATTGATGTTGTTGCCCAAGAAGGCGAAATGGGCAGGTATGTCGCCCGTGCGCACGTCCCACTTTTTCACGCCATAGCGATCAAAGCAGTATAGACGGCCCGGGGAGACGTAGTCCTTGGCATCGGTGACGTAGATGTCCTTGGTTATCGGGTTGACAGCGACAGCATAAGGGATGACAATGTCCTTGTCGCTGCCATCGGTGATGAAGTTGTCACACACCTTGTCATGCGTCTGGGTATTGATGATGGCATAGGAGAAGGCGTTGTGCATCGACACATAACTCCACTCGGTGCTCACCACATAGAGCGAGTCTCCATCGAGCCACATGTTGCTCACACGGCAGTCGATGCTGTCCACGAGTTGGTGCTTGCGGGTGTCATAGGCATAGATCTTGCTGCCACGGGTGTAGTAATCGCCGCGAGAGGCGATCCAGAGCATGCCATGACGGTCGCCTTTGACCAGCGACAGATTGATGGCAATGGGGATGCGGCGCTCTTGCTTGAAGGTGGCCAGGTCGATGACCGAGACGGTGTTCTCGTAGTTGGGGACCATATATCCGCCCGAGTTGGCGACATAGATCTTGCCCTCGACAATTTCCAACTCGTCGGGCTGAAAGCCTACCAGGCAAGTATCGACCACCTGCATGGTCACGGTGTCGATCTTGGCGACATAGCCACGCTGCTCATAGTTGGGGTTGATCTGCACCGGCCCGGCATAACTGGTCACATAGGCATAGCCACCGTAGAAGCGGATGTAGCGGCAGTTGGGGATATCAATCTGATACTTCTTCTGGCAGGTGTACTTGTCGAGCACGTCGATCTTGTTGGAGCAGTTGATGACGCAGTACATGTTGCTGCCATAGATGCCGATGTCGTTGCCCACGTCGCCCATCTCTTTGGGGACTGTGGGATTGGCATAGGAGAAGATGTTGCGGATGTAGTCGCCCTCGGCATAGTCATAGTAGTCGAGGGTGGCCTTGTTCCAGCCCATATTGCCCTCACACAGCAGGTAGAAACCCTCGATGTCGGTAAACTCGGGCTGGGCCACCGACACGTGCTCGGGCAGGAAGATGGTGACCTCCTCGCGGCATCCCGCCAGCAGCAACATGGGGAATATGAGATACAGTATCCTTTTCATCAGATGTCAAATTTGAGGATGAGTTTGTAATTGCGTCCCGGCATGGGATAGTTGAGGATGACGTCGTAGTACTGGTTGAAGAGGTTGTTGACCTCGGCCGAAACCTTGAGCGATGTCTTGCCCAAGCGGAAGAGGTAGCCTGCCGAGAGGTCGTGGGTGTACCAGGGCTGCTCGTGGTTCTCGCGGGTGTTGGCGCTGGTATGGTAGCGCTCGCCCACATAGATGAAACTGTAGTTCACATCCAGATCATGCCATCCCAGATGACCGACCACCGAACCGCTATGCCAGGGGATATAGGCCAGTTGGCCCTTGTAGGTGCCGCCATCGCCGTTGTCGGCAGGGTTGGTATAGTCCTGCGCCTTCTGGTAGGTGTAACTCAGGTTGATGTCCAGGATGACGTCGGCGGGCAGGCGCAAGGTGGTGCGGGCGCTCACATCGATGCCGCGTATCTTGACGATGCCCACGTTCATCATCATCCAGCGGTACTGGCCTGTGCCCTTAGGCACGGCGATGATCTTGTTGGTGATATAATTGTAATAGGCATCAGCACTGAGTTTCACGCCAGCCAGCAGCCCTCGGTCGGTGAGCAGGCGGTAGAGAAAGCCCACATTGTACTGGGTGGCATACTCGGGATCGAGGGTGATGTTGCCCATGTCGGTGTAATACAGGTCGTTGAACGTGGGCATGCGGAAGATGCGCTTGTAGAAGGCCCTGAGGTTGAACTCACGCTCCTGCCAGGGTTGCCAACTGAGGAAGACGGCGGGAGTGACCTTGTTCATATACTTGCTCATCTTGCCCACCACCTGACCGTCGAAACGCGCCGACGAGCGGTCGTTGACCATCGTGTAGAGCAGGCTGCCCTGAGCCTTGAGACCGTGCCATGTGTAGGCTGTCGCCAGGGCCGTGAGCACAGTGTGGCGTATGGGATAGCCGAACCCTGTCATCGTCGCATCGAGGCTGTTCCACTGGTAGTCGACCGATAGGTTGACGTCCCAATCGGTGAGAATGGTATACTTGTTGGCCGTCGAGAGGTAGATCTCGTCCTGCCAGAACTTGTTGTCGATGTACATCAGCGTGGTGTCGGGATTGAGATAGTGGAGATAGTCGCGCGAGTACTTGGCGTTGAACATCATCTCGTAGCGGTCGGTGAACTTGCGCTGATAGGCACCCTGGAGGAAGAAGTTGCTGTCCCACTGCTTCTGGGCATGCTTCCACACATTGTTGACAATAGCACCGGGAATGCCCTTGCGGCTGTCATACCAGTAGGCCTTGGCATGCCACTTGCCGCTGCTCATCACGCCGAAGACGGCCCCCTCAAGGCGATAGGAACGCACATCGCCGTTTTGGCGCACGGCGGTCGTGTCCCATGCCAGCGAGCCGTCGCTGTAGTGCCGCATGTAGCGGAAACGGTATTTGCCCGTGGCATAGGTAAACTCGCTGTTAAACGACAGGCTCACCGAGCGGCTCAACTTGTGCTCCCAACGGAGGCTGGGATTGATCAGGCCGAAGGAGCCCGTCTTGAACGACACGTTGAGGTTGTCACGCTTGCCGCTCTGGAACTTGGGCCGGCGGGTGCGCAGATAGATGGTGCCTGCCGATCCATAGTCCTTGGCGCTCTGGAAGATGTTGCTGCGCTGACCGTTATAGAGCGAGATGGCCTCGATATTGTCGAGCGAGAATTTGCCCAAATCCACCTGACCATTCTGCGCATTGCCGATCTGGATGCCGTCGTAAAAGACGCCCATGTGGTTGGTGCCCATCGAGCGGATGTCTACCGTCTTGAGGCCGCCCACACCACCATAGTCCTTGAGTTGCACACCGGCAAAGTAGCGCACGGCATCGGCCACCGAGTGACTGTTCAAGCCCTCGAGTTGCTTGCCCGTGAGTTCCTGGGCAGGAATCACATCCTCGTAGGGGCGACGGCCATAGATGATCACATTCTGGATGTACTGCATCGAGTCGAGTCGGCCATGGCCCACGCTGGCCATCACCGAGTCGGCCTGATGCGCGAGGACGCCCTCCTGTGCATGGGCGCACAGGACACAGACGATCACATAGAATGCTATAACTACTATCGATTTACGCATTTGTTCCGGGTCTCTATATTTGCGACTTGGCAGGTCTTCTGACTCGCCCCTACCCTATGTGGATTGCCCTCAGTCCTTCCCATGCCGTGGCTGCCTGACATCAGCCTGGATGCACAGTGGACTGGCGCAGGGTTGATCGAGGGGGGCACACAGCAGCGCCGTCTGTCCAGGATTCTCACCTGGTTCCCTTTTCACCCGGGGCCGCAGCCCCAAGCACCAAATCTCGCTGCAAAGATACTACAAAATGCCCACACTTGCAGCGAGATAAACAAAAAAACTCCGGTGCGCATCGCTGCGGGCCGGAGTCTCAATAAACAAATTAACTATGGAAAATAATATACGATTATTTCAATTATTGCTTATTATCATTCAATGTCAGATTGGCCTGGGGTCAATCCTCCATTTCAGCGAGTTCGCGCTCTTGACGAGCCTGCTCGGCGAGCGCCATCTCGTTTTTGTCGCCAACGACGAGCGTCTGATACTCACGCAGACCGGTGCCGGCGGGAATCAGGTGACCGCAGATGACGTTCTCCTTCATACCCTCCAGGTTGTCGACACGTCCATTGATGGCGGCCTCGTTGAGGACCTTGGTGGTCTCCTGGAACGATGCTGCCGACATGAAACTGCTGGTCTGCAGTGCGGCGCGTGTGATACCCAAGAGGATCTGCTCGCTGGTAGCGGGCACGGCGTCACGCACAACCACAAGTTTCATGTCACGACGCTTGAGCGACGAGTTGATGTCGCGCAACTTGCGAGCGGTAAGGATCTGTCCGTTCTGGACCTCCTCGCTGTCGCCACAGTTGGTGACAATCTTCTTGCCCCAGATGCGGTCGTTCTCTTCCATGAAGTCGCGCTTGTCGACGGTCTGCTCCTCGAGGAATCGGGTGTCGCCCGGATCGATGATGCGCACCTTGCGCATCATCTGGCGCACGATCACCTCAAAGTGCTTGTCGTTGATCTTCACACCCTGGGTGCGATATACGTCCTGAACCTCGTTGACGATGTAGTCCTGCACGGCCGTGGGGCCCTTGATGCGCAGGATGTCGGCGGGAGTGACGGCACCGTCGGACAACGGTGTACCGGCACGCACGAAGTCGTTCTCCTGAACCAGAATCTGCTTGGACAGGGGCACGAGGTACTTCTTCTCCTCGCCCAGGCGGTTCTTGACCGTGATCTCACGGTTACCGCGCTTGATGCGGCCGAAGGAAACCTCACCGTCGATCTCGCTGACAATAGCGGGATTGGACGGGTTGCGGGCCTCGAACAACTCGGTCACGCGAGGCAGACCACCGGTGATATCACCAGCGCCGCCCGAGAACGAGCGCGGGATCTTGACGAAGACCTCACCGGCGGTGATTTCTTCGTTATCCTTCTTCATGAGGTGGGCGCGCACGGGCAGTGAGTAGGACTTCACGACATTGCCCTCGGCATCGATAACCTCGGCCTCGGGGATGCGGTTGTGGTCCTTGGTCTCGATGATGAAGATTTCGGCATTGCCCGAGATCTCATCATACTCCTCGCGATAGGTCACGCCCTCGATCAGGTTCTTGAAGCGCAGGGTACCATCCACCTCGCTGACGATAACGGCGTTGAATGCGTCCCACTCACAGATCTTGTCACCCTCGGCGACCATGTCGCCAGGCTGGAAGAAGAGTTTTGAACCATACTCGATGGGAGCATGGGTGAGGACCATATTGGTGTTGGGATCCTTGATCTGCATCTCGGCCATACGACCAACGACGATGTCGACGCCGTCCTTGTCCTTAACCGTGCGCAGGTCTTCGATCTCGATGCGACCGTTATACTTGCTGGTGATGTTGGAAACAGCCGAAGCGTTGCTAGCCACACCACCGGCGTGGAAGGTACGCAGGGTCAACTGTGTACCCGGCTCACCGATAGACTGGGCGGCAATCACGCCGACAGCCTCGCCACGCTGCACCATGCGGTGCGATGCCAGGTTGCGTCCGTAGCACTTGGCGCAAACGCCACGCTTGGCCTCACAGGTGAGGACGGAACGGATCTCGACCGACTCGATGGGAGAAGCGTCGATACGCGCTGCAATGGCGTCGGTGATTTCCTCACCGCTCTTGACGATGATGTCACCCGTGGTGGGATCGACCACATCATGAACCGAAACACGGCCCAGGATGCGCTCGCCCAGCGTGGCAACAACGCGGTCACCATTGCGAACCTCGCGGCAAACGAGTCCACGCAGGGTGCCGCAGTCCTCCTCGTTGATGATCACGTCGTGAGCGACGTCGACCAAACGACGGGTCAGATAACCGGCATCGGCGGTCTTCAACGCGGTATCGGCAAGACCCTTACGGGCACCGTGGGTAGAGATGAAGTACTCGAGCACCGACAGACCCTCCTTGAAGTTGGCAAGGATGGGGTTCTCGATAATCTGGTGACCACCCTCGACACCAGACTTCTGGGGCTTGGCCATCAGACCACGCATACCCGACAACTGTCGGATCTGGTCTTTAGAACCACGGGCACCAGAGTCAAGCATCATGAATACCGAGTTGAAGCCCTGCTTGTCGGCAGTGATCTGCTTCATCAACTCGTTAGTGAGTTCGGTATTGACGTTGGTCCAGATATCGATGACCTGGTTGTAACGCTCATTGTCGGTGATGGCACCCATGTCATAGTCCATCTTGATCTGGTCGGCACGGGCATCGCCCTCGGCGATGATTTCGGCCTTGCGGTCGGGGATGAGCACATCGTTCAGGTTGAACGACAGACCACCCTTGAATGCCATGTAGTAACCCATGTTCTTGACATCGTCAAGGAACTTGGCCGAGCGGGGCACACCGCAACTGCGGATGACGCGGGTGATAATATTGCGCAGCGACTTCTTGGAGATCAACTCGTTAATGTAGCCGATCTCGTAGGGCACCGTCTCATTAAAGATGATGCGTCCCACCGAAGTTTCCTCGACGAGTTTCTGCTCGTGCTCGCCGTTTTCGTTCAACACGTCGACAACGACACTGATGATGGCGTGCATGGCCACTTTACCCTCGTTGTAGGCCACAAGAGCCTCTTCGGGGCCGTAGAACTTGAGGCCCTCGCCCTTGTCGCCCTTGCGCAACTTGGTGATATAATAGAGACCGAGTACCATATCCTGTGAGGGCACGGTAACAGGGTCGCCATTGGCAGGATTGAGGATATTGTGAGGCTCGAGCATCAGCATCTGTGCCTCGACAATAGCCTCGTTGCCCAGCGGCAGGTGCACTGCCATCTGGTCACCGTCAAAGTCGGCGTTAAATGCCGTACATGCCAGCGGGTGCAACTGGATGGCCTTGCCCTCGATGAGTTTGGGCTGGAAGGCCTGGATACCCAGTCGGTGCAGTGTCGGAGCACGGTTGAGCAGCACGGGATGGCCCTTCATGACGTTCTCGAGGATGTCCCAAACGACGGGTTCCTTGCGGTCGACAATCTTCTTGGCGCTCTTGACCGTCTTGACGATACCGCGCTCAATCAGTTTGCGGATGACAAAGGGCTTGTACAACTCGGCGGCCATGTCCTTGGGGATACCGCACTCGCCCATCTTCAACTCAGGGCCTACAACGATAACCGAGCGGGCTGAGTAGTCCACACGCTTACCGAGCAGGTTCTGACGGAAACGGCCCTGCTTACCCTTGAGGCTATCGCTCAACGACTTGAGGGGACGGTTGGCATCGCTCTTGACGGCACTCGACTTGCGCGAGTTGTCAAGCAGCGAGTCGACAGCCTCCTGCAGCATACGCTTCTCGTTGCGCATGATGACCTCGGGAGCCTTGATCTCGATGAGTCGTTTCAGACGGGTGTTGCGGATGATCACGCGGCGGTACAGGTCGTTGACATCGCTCGTAGCGAAGCGGCCACCATCCAGCGGGATGAGGGGTCGCAACTCGGGCGGTATCACCGGGATGACCTTGAGGATCATCCACTCGGGACGGTTCACGCCCTTGCTGGCGCGGAACGATTCCACAACCTGGAGGCGCTTGAGGGCCTCGGTCTTGCGCTGCTGTGAATTTTCCTTGTAGGCGCGGTCGCGCAGGGTATTGGCCAGAGAGTCCAAGTCCAGTTCGGCAAGGAGGTCATAGATGGCCTCGGCGCCCATCTTGGCAATGAACTTCTCGGGATTGTCATTCTCGAGGCTCTGGTTGTCCTTGGGGAGTTTCTCCAAGATGGCAACATACTCGTCCTCGGTGAGCAAATCCAACTTCTGCAACTCGCGGCTCTCGGTACCGTTGTTATAGACCACACCGGCAGGATTGATAACGACATAACGCTCATAGTAGATGATCATGTCGAGTTTCTTGGTGGGAATACCGAGCAGGTAACCGATCTTGTTGGGCAGAGAGCGGAAATACCAGATGTGAGCCACGGGGACAACGAGTTCGATGTGGCCGCTACGCTCGCGGCGCACCTTCTTCTCAGTCACCTCAACACCGCAATGGTCACACACGATGCCCTTGTAGCGGATACGCTTGTACTTGCCGCAATGGCACTCGTAGTCCTTAACCGGGCCAAAGATGCGCTCGCAGAACAGGCCGTCACGTTCGGGCTTGTAGGTGCGATAGTTGATGGTCTCGGGCTTGAGGACCTCACCGTGTGAGTTCTCCAGGATCTCGTCGGGCGAAGCCAGACTGATCGAGATCTTGGTGAAGTTATTCTTTATCTTAGAATCTTTCTTGAAAGCCATAGTATAATAGAATTGCGGTATTAATCGAGTTTCACATTCAGACACAGTCCACGCAACTCGTGCAACAGCACGTTGAGCGACTCGGGAATGCCCGGAGTGGGCATGGGATCACCCTTGACGATGGCCTCGTAAGCCTTGCTGCGGCCCACCACATCGTCACTCTTGACGGTGAGGATCTCCTGGAGCACATGGCTGGCGCCGAAGGCCTCCAGAGCCCAAACCTCCATCTCACCAAAGCGCTGGCCACCAAACTGGGCCTTACCGCCGAGCGGCTGCTGGGTGATGAGGCTGTACGGGCCTATCGAGCGAGCGTGCATCTTGTCCTCGACCATGTGACCGAGTTTCAAGAAGTAGGTCACACCCACGGTAGCCTTCTGGTCGAAGGGCTCACCGGTGGCGCCGTCATACAACTGGGTCGTTCCTGCACGGGGCAGACCGGCCTTGTCGGTCCACTCGTTGAGGTCATCGAGGCTGCAGCCGTCGAAGATGGGTGTCGCAAACTTGACGTCAAGTTCACGTCCTGCCCAGCCGAGAACGGCCTCGAAGATCTGGCCCAGGTTCATACGCGAGGGCACACCCAGCGGGTTCAAGACGAGGTCTACGGGAGTACCGTCGGCCAGGAACGGCATATCCTCTTGACGCACTACGCGCGAGACGATACCCTTGTTACCATGGCGACCTGCCATCTTATCACCGACGCTGATCTTGCGCTTCTTGGCGATGTAAACCTTGGCCAACTGCATGATGCCCGAGGGCAACTCGTCACCGATGCTGATGTCGAGTTTCTTGCGCTTGAGTTCGGCCTCATAGGCCTTGCTCTTGTGCAGGTAGTTCATGACCGTGGCACGGATGAGTTCGTTGCGATGCGCGTCAGCGGTCCAGCGGCTCAGGTTGATGCTGTCGAAGTTCTCGATGCCCATGATCAGTTCTCTGGTGAACTTCTCGCCCTTGGGCACCACTTCCTCGTCCATATAGTTCTTAACGCCCTGCGAGATGCGTCCCTCGGTCAGGGTGTTGAGTTTCTCGATGAGGATGCCGCGCAGTTCCTCCTGACGTGCGGCATACTCCTTGTCGAGGGCCTCGATCTCGGGATCGACGCCGCGGGTGCGTTTCTTCACGGCACGGGCAAACAAGCGGGTACCGATGACAACGCCCTTGAGCGACGGGTTGGCCTTGAGCGAAGCGTCCTTGACGTCTCCAGCCTTGTCACCAAAGATGGCGCGCAGCAGTTTCTCCTCGGGCGTGGGATCGCTCTCACCCTTAGGAGTGATCTTACCGATGAGGATGTCACCGGGGATGACATGGGCGCCGACACGGATGATGCCGCTCTCGTCGAGGTCCTTGGTAGCGTCCTCGCTCACGTTGGGGATATCATTGGTCAACTCCTCCATACCGCGCTTGGTCTCACGCACCTCGAGGGTGTACTCGTCGACGTGCACGCTGGTGAGGATGTCCTCACGCACAAGGCGCTCGTTGATCACGATAGCGTCCTCATAGTTGTAACCCTTCCAGGGCATGTAAGCCACCTTGAGGTTACGTCCCAGTGCCAACTCACCATCTTGGGTCGAATAGCCCTCGGTCAGGATCTGACCCTTGACCACTCGGTCGCCAGCCTCACAGATGGGGCGCAAGTCGATGGTTGTGCTCTGGTTGGTCTTGCGGAACTTGGGCAACTTGTACTCCTTGACAGCGCTGTCAAACGATACAAACTCCTCGTCCTCGGTGCGGTCATAGCGGATGCGGATCACGCTAGCGTCGACAAACTCTACCACGCCCTCGCCCTCGGCCTGCAACTGAGTGCGGCTGTCATAGGCCATGCGCTGCTCGATGCCGGTACCCACGATGGGAGCCTCGCTGCGCAACAGAGGCACAGCCTGACGCATCATGTTAGCGCCCATCAGAGCGCGGTTAGCGTCGTCATGCTCCAGGAAGGGGATAAGTGCGGCAGCGATCGAGGCAATCTGTTGGGGCGAAACGTCCATGAGTTCCACCTCTTCGGGAGCCACAACGGGGAAGTCGGCGTTTTTGCGAGCCTTTACACGGTCGCGCATAAAGGTGCCGTCCTCGTTAAGCGGCGCGTTGCCCTGAGCGATGATGCGGTCTTCCTCGTCCTCGGCGGTGAGGTAGACGATATGCTCGTTGTCCAAATCCACCTTGCTGTTCTCGACCTTGCGGTAGGGAGTCTCGATGAAGCCCAGGTTGTTGATCTTGGCATACACACACAGCGACGAGATCAGACCGATGTTGGGACCCTCAGGGGTCTCGATCGGGCAGAGACGGCCGTAGTGGGTGTAGTGAACGTCACGCACCTCAAAGCCGGCGCGCTCACGCGACAGACCGCCAGGACCCAGGGCGCTCATACGGCGCTTATGGGTGATCTCGGCCAGCGGGTTGGTCTGATCCATGAACTGTGACAATGCGTTGGTACCAAAGAACGTGTTGATCACGCTCGAGATGGTCTTGGCATTGATCAGATCGATGGGGGCAAACTGCTCGGTGTCGCGCACGTTCATGCGCTCACGGATAGTGCGGGCCATGCGGGCCAGACCCACGCCGAACTGGTTATAGAGTTGCTCACCGACGGTGCGCACACGGCGGTTGCTCAAGTGGTCGATATCGTCCACATCCTGCTTGCTGTTGATCAAGCCGATGAGGTACTTGATGATCTCGATGATGTCCTCCTTGGTCAAGACGCGCTTATCGGGGTCGGTCGACAGACCCAACTTCACGTTGATGCGGAAACGTCCCACCTCACCCAGGTCATAGCGCTTCTCGCTGAAGAACAGGTTGGTGATCACCTCGCGGGCGCTATTGTCATCGGGCGGCTCGGCGTTGCGCAACTGGCGATAGATGTAGTTGACAGCCTCCTTGCCACTGTTGCAAGTATCCTTGTTCAGGGTGTTGAAGATGATCTGATAATCACCTGTGTTGACATCCTCGCGGTGCAGCAGCACGGTCGAGACACCAGACTCCAGGATCTCGGAGATGTTCTCCTCCTGCAACTCAGTGTCACGGTCGATGAGCACCTCGTTACGCTCGATGCTCACAACCTCGCCGGTATCCTCGTCCACAAAGTCCTCACTCCAGGAACGAACCACGCGGGCAGCGAGTTTGCGGCCGACGGCCTTCTTGAGGTTGGTCTTGTTGACCTTGATCTCCTCGGCCAGTCCAAACTCCTGGATGATATCGTTGTCGGTTTCGAGACCGATGGCACGCAGCAGCGTGGTCACCGGTAATTTCTTCTTACGGTCGATGTAGGCATACATCACATTGTTGATGTCTGTAGCGAACTCGATCCAGGATCCGCGGAAGGGGATAATGCGAGCCGAGTAGAGTTTAGTTCCGTTGGCATGCAGGCTCTGTCCGAAGAACACGCCAGGAGAGCGGTGCAACTGTGAGACGACAACGCGCTCAGCACCATTGATGACAAAGGTACCCTTGTCAGTCATATAGGGAATCGAGCCCAGATAAACGTCCTGGATCTCGGTGGGGAAGTTATGGTCAGGGTCGGTGCAATACAACTTTAACTTGGCCTTGAGCGGAACGCTATAGGTCAAGCCGATGTCTAAGCACTCGTCGATAGAATAACGCGGCGGGTCGATGTAGTAATCAAGGAATTCGAGTTTAAAGTTGTTGCGGGTATCCTCGATGGGGAAATTCTCGGCAAAAACTTTATAGAGTCCCTCGTTTTTTCTCTTTTCAGTCGGTGTATCCAGTTGCAGGAAATCACGGAATGACTGTAACTGCACGTCGAGGAAATCGGGATAAGGATAAGGATTTCTAACTCGCGCGAAATTGACTCGTTCTTTTTTTGAAACTGACATTGACAAAGAAGTTTTGGTGAACTCAAATGAGATTGTAGAAATGCGAAATAATAGGTTCGTTTTGCACCATTGCCAGTGTAGCGTTTGCAGTGCGCAAAAACCTGAGGATCAACATCCATCGGACGAGTTGCCGCGGCCCGGGAGTGCCCAAGCCGCGGACAACTCCGATGAATCATTCAGTGCAGGTCAAATTTGACACAAAAAGGTTAAGAACCCACTCTATGTGGTGATTCTTAACCCAAACACCCGTTTACGGGGTGCTATTATTTCAGTTCAACCTCGGCGCCAAGACCCTCGAGTTCAGCCTTGAGAGCGTCGGCCTCATCCTTGGATGCACCCTCCTTGAGGGTAGCGGGAGCCTTGTCCACCATGTCCTTAGCGTCCTTCAGACCCAGGCTGAGAAGTTCTTTCACCTTCTTGATCACCTGAAGTTTCTGGGCACCAGCGGCCTTGAGGACAACGTCAAAGGAGGTCTTCTCCTCGGCCTCGGCGGCTGCACCAGCAGCGGGACCAGCGGCAACAGCAACGGCTGCAGCGGCGGGCTCGATGCCATATTCGTCTTTCAAAATCTGAGCGAGTTCGTTAACTTCCTTAACGGTAAGGTTCACTAACTGTTCTGCAAATGCTTTCAAATCTGCCATAATAGTATGGATTTAAAATTGGTTGTTGTTTAGTTTTGTTTAATCTTCTTTTTTGGATAAGGTTTCCAGGACTCCGTGGAGTTTGTTACCACCCGACTGCAGAGCACTGATAACATTCTTGGCCGGCGACTGGAGCAATGCCACAACATCGGCGATGAGTTCGTTCTTGCTCTTGATGGCCACGAGAGCGTCGAGGTTCTGCTCGCCTACATAGACGGTCTCCTCGACATAAGCAGCCTTGAATGCGGGGATAGTCTCCTTCTTACCGCGGAATTCCTTGATGAGTTTAGCAGGCGCGTTACCGGTGTCGCTGAGCAACAGGGTAGTGGGGCCAGCCAGGGAGTCATAGAGGCCACTATAGTCGATGTCACAAGCATCCATGGCCTTCTTCAGCAGGGTGTTCTTGACAACCATCATCTTGATGCCAGCCTTGAAAGCAGCGCGGCGCAAGTCCACGGTCTTCTCGGCATTGAGCGATGTGGTGTTAGCCAAGTAAACGACACTATACTTGTCAAGAGTCTCCTTGATCTTGTCGATCATTAAGGTTTTATCTTCCTTCTTCATTTCTTTCTAATCGTTTTTAAAATGTTTAAGCCTCAATCGACTTGGGATCAACCTTGATACCCTTGCTCATGGTGCTCGAAAGATAAATGCTCTTGATGTACGTACCCTTAGCAGCGGCGGGTTTCAACTTGATGAGCGTGTTGATAAACGCGGCAGCATTGTCGCGGATCTGCTCGGGAGTGAATGAAACCTTACCAATCGAGGTGTGTACAATACCACCCTTATCGACCTTGAAGTCGATCTTACCTTGTTTCACTTCTTTCACAGCCTTTGCCACGTCAGGAGTAACGGTGCCGCTCTTGGGGTTCGGCATCAGGCCACGGGGACCCAGGATGCGACCCAGAGGACCTACCTTGCCCATGATCTGGGGCTGAGTGATAATCACATCAATGTCAGTCCATCCGCCCTTAATCTTGTCGATATACTCTTCAAGACCGACATAGTCTGCTCCGGCTTCCTTAGCAGCGGCTTCGGCCTCCGGTCCACAGAGAACCAGGACACGCACCTGCTTGCCAGTGCCATGAGGCAGAGACACAACGCCACGAACCATCTGGTTGGCCTTACGCGGATCAACGCCAAGACGCACGTCGATATCAGTGGAAGCGTCAAACTTGGTAAAAGTGATTTCCTTAACCAATGCTGCAGCTTCCTCAAGGGTGTAAGCCTTCGACGTTTCAACCTTTGCGTTGTATAACTTCTGATTTTTCGTTAATTTACTCATAATCAATAAAGTCTTTTTAAACGTTCTCAGGGAATTGACCCTTTACAGTGATACCCATACTTCTTGCTGTTCCGGCCACCATACGCATAGCCGAGGCTAATGTAAAACAGTTCAAATCAGGCATTTTGTCTTCGGCAATTTCCTTCACCTGATCCCAGGTCACCGATGCCACCTTGACGCGGTTGGGCTCACCAGAGCCACCCTTGACCTTAGCGGCCTCCAGCAACTGAACGGGCACGGGAGAAGTCTTGACGATGAAGTCAAAACTCTTGTCTGCGTAGTAAGAGATTACTACGGGCAACACCTTGCCAGCCTTAGCCTGGGTGCGGGCGTTGAATTGCTTGCAAAAATCCATGATGTTGATACCCTTAGAACCCAGAGCGGGACCTACGGGAGGCGAGGGGTTTGCTGCCCCACCCTTAATCTGCAATTTGATCTGTCCAGCAATTTCTTTAGCCATTGTACAAATTCAATTTATATGGTGTTAAAAAACATTGTATATAATGCCACGGTTGCGTAACATCGACCGCAGTCATTACACACGTTCGACTTGCGAATGATCCAACTTGAGCGGCGTTTCACGCCCGAATACCTTAACCATCACCGTCAGTTCGCGCTTCTCGTGGTTGATATCCTTGATCTCACCCACAAAGCCACTGAAGGGACCGAAGTTGACCTTCACCGATTCCCCCAAGATATACTCATTGACAGCCTCGGCGGCTTCTTGCTCGCGTGCCTCGGCCTGACCCAGCATCGCCAGAATCTGCGACTCGGGAACGGGCTCGGGACGACGGTCGCCCTCGCGCGAACGCACAAAGTTCACCACATTGGTGGTGTCCTGCAGAGTCACCTCAATCTCAGGGGTCAGTTGCAACTTCACGAACACATAACCGGTGAACATGACTTTCTCCTTGAGAACCTTCTTGCCGGCGCGTGTTACATACACTTTCTCCTGAGGGACCAAAATCTGAGAGATGTTCTCGGCATAGACAGGATTGTTCTTCCTGTAGCCCTCAATCATCTCCTTGACCTTCATCTCCTTGCCTGAGATAGTGCGCAGAATGTACCACTGATGCTTACCTTGAGACATAGTTGTGACTGTTTGTGCTATGACAGTTTGTTAAACAATAAATGGGACTGAAACAATTGCCACTCACAGAGTGGAATGGTAGCGGGCCTGATTAGGCGGCCACGCCGTAAACGAAGTGCATCAGTTGGTTGATGCAGAGGTCGATTACCCAGATGACCAGCGACGCGATGATGGAAGCAACCATCACGACAATGGTGCTGTTGGCCAGTTCACTCTTAGTAGGCCAAGAAACCTTATTAACGAGTTCGTTATAAGATTCCTTGATATCCGTAAGCCTGTTATTAAAAAAATTCTTCATTTGTTTATTTGTCTTTCTTATTGCACGGGAAGTAAGGCTCGAACTCACGACCTACGGTTTTGGAGACCGTCGCTCTACCAACTGAGCTATTCCCGTATTTAAAAAGGTCTGACTGGCATGCAGCCAGACCTTTTATTCTTTGCGTCAGCCTGTCGCCCGAAGCGCGGCCGGCGCTGCGTTGACTCTTCCTAACCCAGGATTAGTCCTCGATGATGCCAGTGATCTGACCCGAACCTACGGTGCGGCCACCCTCGCGGATAGCGAAACGCAGACCTTCGCTGCAAGCAACCGGAGTGATCAACTTGACGTCGATCTCGACGTTGTCACCAGGCATTACCATCTCGACACCAGCGGGGAGCATGATCTCACCGGTTACATCCAGGGTGCGGATGTAGAACTGGGGACGATAGTGGTTGTGGAACGGGGTGTGGCGGCCGCCCTCTTCCTTCTTCAGGACGTAGATCGAAGCCTTGAAGTGGTCGTGGGGTTTGATAACGCCCGGGTGGCAGATAACCATACCGCGCTTGATAGTCTTATAGTCGATACCGCGGAGCAGCAGACCAACGTTGTCACCAGCCTCACCCTCGTCGAGGATCTTGCGGAACATCTCAACGCCGGTAACTACCGACTTCATCTCGGCACCCAGACCCATGATCTGAACCTCGTCGCCGACCTTAACGACACCAGTCTCGATACGACCGGTAGCAACGGTGCCACGGCCAGTGATTGAGAAGACGTCCTCGATAGGCATCAGGAAGGGCTTGTCACGATCACGCGGGGGCAGAGGAATCCACTCGTCAACGGCGTTCATCAACTCGCGAACGGTGTCTTCCCACTTGGGCTCACCCTGGAGGGCACCCAGTGCCGAACCCTTGATGATGGGGGTGTTCTCACCGTCGAAATCATACTCGTTCAACAGGTCACGAACGTCCATCTCAACGAGTTCGATCATCTCCTCGTCAACATCGGGAGAGTCACACTTGTTCAAGAAGATAACCAGACGGGGCACGTTCACCTGACGGGCGAGCAGGATGTGCTCGCGGGTCTGCGGCATAACACCGTCGGTAGCAGCAACAACTACGATAGCACCGTCCATCTGAGCGGCACCAGTAACCATGTTCTTCACATAGTCAGCGTGGCCCGGGCAGTCAACGTGAGCATAGTGACGATTCTTGGTCTCATACTCAACGTGAGCGGTGTTGATAGTAATACCGCGCTCCTTCTCCTCAGGGGCGTTGTCGATCGAGTCGAACGAACGAACGTTATCACCTGAGATGTCACCGTCCTTAGCAAGCACGGTGGTGATAGCAGCGGTCAAGGTTGTTTTACCGTGGTCAACGTGACCAATCGTACCGATGTTAACATGCGGTTTTGTTCTTTCAAAATGCTCTTTTGCCATAACTGTTAGTTGTTATTGTGAAATTGAATGATAATATTACTCTGCTTAATTGCGTAAAGCGCTCCACCCCCTTGTGATAACTGTAACCTGCAATCAGTGAGAGGCGAAGCATTTTACATCGTTGAGCCGATGGCGGGATTTGAACCCGCGACCTCTTCCTTACCAAGGAAGTGCTCTACCCCTGAGCTACATAGGCAATATTCGTTTTGTTTCTTGAGCGGAAGACGGGGCTCAAACCCGCGGCCCTCAGCTTGGAAGGCTGATGCTCTATCAACTGAGCTACTTCCGCAAAACAAGTGGGTAGAGATGGATTCGAACCACCGAAGCGATGACGCAGCAGATTTACAGTCTGCCCCATTTGGCCACTCTGGAATCTACCCATTGTGTTATGTTATGCTTGAGCCTCTTGTCGGATTCGAACCAACGACCCCGAGATTACAAATCACGTGCTCTGGCCAACTGAGCTAAAGAGGCATCTATCGTTGTGCATTGAGATACGGGGTGATCTCGTTTGCGGATGCAAAGGTACAACCATTTCCCGAACTGACAAAATTTTTCTCACTTTTTTTTCAAAAAACTTTTCAACCGTCCCTCAACAACGCCATTAAATCGCTATTTTATAGCAACTTAAGCAACCTTCTGATTTCTGCCCTACTCCAGCATGAAATTCCCTTGACACATACAGACTCACCGTCATCACACATTATATTATAATAAAAATCATTACTGCTAGCCGGCACCATGATGATCCGGCCGCCTCGTGTCATGCGGAATAACGATGCCCCCTGCCCGCTCAATGGAGCCGGCAGGGGGCATGATGATGTCTTTTTCTCTATATGTATGGAGAGCGTGTGTTACCTGTCGCGGCGTCCCTTCTCGAGTTGGCGCTTGAGGGCGTCGACGCAGTTGTCGATGGCCTCTTCAAAGGTGTCGGCCACCTTGTTGGCAAACAGGTCCTCGTTGCGGGGCACAAGCAACTTGACCGATGCCTCCTTGTTCATAGCGGTTTCAGGTTTCACGACTTTGAGGATCACCTCAGCCTTGGCGATCTCCTCGTTGTACTTTGCCAGTTTCTCTACCTTCTTGTTGATAAAGTCGTTTAACCTCTCGGTTGCTTCAAAATGGATGGCATTGATTTTAATTTCCATATTAACCTCCTTTTTTAAGTGCCCTGGGATGGGCGAGTTCATAATTGTGTTGTAGTTCACTCAATGTCACATGGGTGTACACCTGTGTGGCCGCCAGGCTCTCGTGTCCGAGCAGTTCCTTGACGTTGTTGATTTCGGCCCCGTTGTTGAGCATCACGGTAGCAAAAGTGTGGCGCAGCACGTGCGGACTGAGTTTGCCCGTTCCGCCAGCCCGCGCCAGCGAGTCGTGGACGACGTGGTAGACCAGCGAGGGGTACAACGGCTTGCCGCGCAAGGTCACAAGCAGGTTGTCGCACTCGGGTCTCAGGTTGGTCCTGAGCATGCGGTACCGCGTGATCCATTGCGCCAACTCATCGCCGAAGGGGACGATGCGATCCTTGTCACGCTTTCCTCTCACCTTGAGTTCGCACTTGGCGACGTCGACGGCGGCATCAGTCAAGCCGATCAGTTCGCTCAGGCGGATGCCCGTCTCGTACAGCAGCATGACGATGAGATGGTCGCGCACCTGCGTAAAGTCGTCGCGATCGATTTCCTCGTCCAGGACGTTGTCCACCGTCTGCTCGCGCACAAACTTGGGCAGCGGCTTGGGCAACTTGGCCAGTTCGACCTGTGCCGCGGGATTGCTGTCCACCAGCCCGCGCGTCATCAGATAGCGGTACAAGGCACGGATGGCCTGCACCTTGTGTCGCAGCGTCCCGGGGCAATCCCCTGCCGCCGCTCTCTCCATGAGCCATGCGCGTATGTCGCCGGCGGTGACCGAAACCAGATCCAGCGGCCTGGAGCCGCCAGTGGCCGACGCCACCCACTGGTCGAGGTCGCGGCGGTACAGGTCCACAGTTCGCCAGGACAGGTTGCGCTCAAGGCGCAGATATTGCAGGAAGCGTTCCACTGATTCGTTCATAGGCCATACATGGTGTGTGTGACAGCCAGCATCCACATAACTGCCCGTTGGGGCTAGATGCTGGTTTGCGGTGCTAAAGTTAGCAACTATTTTTATCTAATGCAAATTTTGGGCCAAAAAAGTGGCAAAAAGAGCCATTTTCTTACAATTTCACACTTTCCGCCCACATTTCGGGCCCGGGCTCCGTTATAGCCAGCGGACACAGACACAGAATAGGAAAAAATGAGGGTGTGTCATAATTCAGTTATGGCTCACCCTCTTTGCAAATCAACCGCCTGAGAATGGGATATTTTTCAGGCGGCTGTTTTTTCCTGACTTCGTCACCGTTTTTGGTGTTAAAAAATAATTGTCTGTTAGACAAATAGTTGTATCTTTGCGTCACCCAAATTTGGGTGACGCAAAAGGTTTTTTAACAATGTTTGTACGCAAAAAAGCCA
>Ga0256405_10003173_pt1 | contig 34888 bp, 24 predicted proteins | sample RumenRJG_02DNA_FD_189096 | JGI IMG/M metagenome (GOLD analysis project Ga0256405, IMG submission 189096) | Bovine rumen microbial communities from Lethbridge, Alberta, Canada - RJG_02 | ecosystem: Host-associated > Mammals > Digestive system > Stomach > Rumen | place: Canada: Alberta...
ACGCTCGACTTTTCGGCAATAGAATTCCGAGAGGTCAAACTTTAATTGCTCATACTTCAGTTTCAGTGGGGTTCTGGCATCGACCCTAATCCAAGACTCTGTGGGAATGAAGATATTCCTGATATCAGAGTACTTGATTTTGAGCCAGGGCATTTCCGAAGACCGAAATAAGCGGGTGTTCTCCAACCATTGAATGGAACTGTTTGAAGCTCTGTCGGAATTTGCCTCAGACACAATAAAATCCGATAAGGTCAGACCACGAGAATTCCATTCAAGTGGGCTGGTGGATGGTTGAGCGAACGCTCGAATTGTTGTTGTCAACAATCCAATTATGAAGAGAACCAATCCACGTTTATTCATTCCTGGCATTCCTGGCTAATTTGTAATAATCATTCTTAATGACTATCCAATTACAAATATAGTAAAAAGTTGCTGCTTTGAAAAGGAAACTATCTAAATAGAAATGGGATAGGGTGGTATCTCAGCCTGCCTCAGGCTTTCCCTGTGGCTATCCCAAGCCCCTAAATGCGCTTGTAACTATCAGGAAATCAGTAACTTACAACAATTTCACCATATATTTAACGAGGAGGAATATTAACAGATTTCTCAGTTTATCTATACTGAAAATCAATAAGTTACGAAAAAGCCAGGGATAGTTCCCTGTTTTTTTTGTACCCCAAAATGGTGTAAAAATGGGGCTGTAAATGGACATTTTGAGGTACTCACTATCCATTTATTTCCCTACGAAAGAGGAAATCCTCTTGAAAAAAGAGGAGGAATAGTAAAGAATGATGTCGTAGAAAACCGTTATCTTTGTGAGTAGAATCCTCTGTTTGTATGACATTTCTTAAAAGGCTCATCCAAAACATGACTGCACTGGTGAAAGCATCGGGGCCGAAGGAGACTGTTGTGCCGGACGAACTGATCAAGCATTATCCTGAGCCTTCGGAGAGGTTACAAGGACTCTTGCTCAAAGCTCCCAGTACGGGCAAGATGTTGTACCAATACTTTCAGCACAGAGTCATTTCGATGGATTGGAAGTACTGGGCGACAGATTTACTGGAGAATGGGATTGAGACCCCTGGTATTATTCAGTTGGCAGGGGAAGATTTGGATATGTTTCCTACTGAGTTTACTGAGCTCCTTGACACTGTTTTCAAAGAACTTGATGTAGAGATTAATCAGGAGACAGCGTATTGTTCGTATGCAATGAGCATTGCCGAGGAAGTGATTCGAGGGGAAAGGACGGCACGAAGTGGCTTTGAGATTCTGTCCAGAGCTGCCATTGATACTGATTACCAGGAGCCATTCTATGATTTCTATTGCTGGCTAGATTGTATTGATGAAATAACCTGCTATACAGTGAAAGGAAGTGGCTTGCGGATGGACAATGTAAATGAATGGACGCACCAGTTTTTCGAGAAACTCATCGAGGCCAATGAAAAGTATTGCCCTACTTTCTATCAGGGATAGTAATATACGAATAACATTGTCTGTTGTGGGGCTCATGGTAAGCCTCAGACTATCCCTGCGGCTATCCAGAGTTTTTGAGCACAGATGTAAATTATCGATAATAAGACACTAAACCACAATCACGCCATTTCTAGAACAAGGAGGAATAGTAAAATAACAGTTGAAAAACAGTATCTTTGTGATATGAAGAAATTGTTTATCCTCATTGCATTGTTCGTTTCGGTTCAGAGTTTTGCTCAAATCGAAACAGATACCCATGTGTTCTGGCAGCCTGGTGCAAAGCTCACATTCGAGATGTTTCAAGGGACAGCCCCGGATTCTTCCTATATAAAGAAGTTGACTGACTTGAATATCTATCATCAGATAGCCACTGGTTTATGGGCGGCACTTGATGTGCCCAAATCTAAGAAAGGGTGGAAGAAGGGGATGATGGAGAAGTATTACTTCTGTGCGGCTATGGAAAAGGGCAATTCTTTCTTCATTGTAAAGGACAGCACGGAGTTAAAATATGCCCAGTTGATTTGGGATATCTGCGAAGTTGCAACACGCATTTCCAGAAGAAACCTTGATCAGTTTGTGTCTTCCTTGAATGAAGGATTGGAAGAACCTGCCAATGGTGGTGCCTCAATTCAATATATGACTTGCCTGAATGATGGCAGGCAGTTTGGTAAAGAGGTAACACATGCTCTTTTTGACAGAGTCATTACTACTCACAACGAGGAAGAGTATCTTAAGTTCAGAACCCAGATAGACAGTCTTCTTCAAGAATTGGAGGCCTTTGCGACCACTGAAGAGGAAATAAGACGACTCACTAGTCACCAATCAGATGAAGGCTACATGCCGGCAACCACAGTCAACCCAGACTTCAAAGGCAGGGGAACGATTCGCTACTGACACTGACTGTATTTTGGGGTAGTAAAGTTGAGAGCTATAGTGTCGGAAATATGCAGTCAGCCAGCCTCGGACTTCCCCTGTGACTATCCCTGAAAGAGGAGGAATAGTAAAGAATGATGATGTAGAAAACCATTTTCTTTGTAAAACCCTTATCTTTGTAAGGAGAACACGATGACAGCACCGGCGAAAAAGGATTTGATTTTATCCATCTTCACCACATTACTATGGGGTTTGCCAGCACTCTACGTTCTTATGGTGGAGGTCATCTCCCTTTGTCATTTCTTTTCCAACTGGTCGAAGTATAGCCAACCTTTCATAGCCATCGAGGCGAATATCATTTTTTTGCTTGTCGCACTGATCATTATGTCAGCCATCGTAATGATATGGACAGGCAACAGGAAGTTGAAACTGGCAAGCAGTGTTTTCTTTTTCGCCCTGTCATTGTTGCTGATACCCATTTCATTCGTCTCCGCCAGTTACGGTTCCTTCATGTACGGTTCCACGGGAGAACATGTTGCCTATCATCCTCTGGCCGGGATGCTGTTATCCATTCTTTCTTTCATCAAGTATTACCGAGAGAAGAAATAAGTGTTTTTTCTTGAAAATCCATATCTTTGCTTTGTCTCACCCAAAAGACAATTAAACCATTTGCCATGAGTACGGATTTGATCATTACCCTGGGAGTCATCATCGTTTTCATTCTTCTTCTACGCAACAAGAAAGCGAAGGAAGCCAAGATGGGGCAGGATTATCAAGAAATGATGAAAGAAGGGAACTTCAGCGGGCTGAAAAGGATGGCCGGAAAACAGTTCCTTATCTGGGGAATCATTTTTTTGTTCGTATCGACGTTTTCTGCCATCCGGCTCATCCAAGGTGATTTAAAAGGATGGACAACGCTTATTCTGGTCGGCATTTTGGGCTATCGCACATTCACTTTAGGACAGGCATACTTTTCTTTCAAGAACGCTGAGAAACACCTGTCTTACAGATTGTCAGATGATGAGGCAGAGCGCTTCTGGAAAGAAAATGATGACGAAGAACTGGTCTCCAGATTGTCGGATTACCTGATGAAGAAAAGCTACAATTTGCTGAAAGTAGAGAACCTGAACGAAGTGGAGAAGAATATCTTGATTCTCGACATCCTCGCATATGAAGTTAATGATGGCGGATTCGAACAGTTCTTCTCCAACTCCGGAGGCAAGTACAACGGCGCTCTGGTCAGCGCTGCAGCAGCTGTGGATGCTTCTGAAACAGCAGGGATATGCGCAAAGGCGCTGGACATCATTTCTCGGGGCTTATTGAAGGAGCAGGAACTCGAATTGCTCGATAAAGAGTGCGATACACCCTTTTATGAGAAATCAGAGAACCTGACTTCCCTTCTCGCCGAATACGCCAGGGCCCACAAAGACGCGCTTCTTTCCTGACAAACAAGCCCTCCCCCTTACGGCAGTTCATCGAAGCCGACAGCCCTCAAGCCACACGCCTTGGCAGTAGCGAGGATCTTCTCCAGCCACTCCGTCTTCATGTTGTTCCCCTTCGCATCGGGAGCGATTCCGTGCGACGACAGCACGAACACCTTCTTTTCCGCAGCGGCCTGACGGACGAGTGAAAGGATCTTCTCGATATCCGTCCCGTAGTCCTCTCCGGCGAAAGCCGAGTCCAGGCTGAGCGGCATCGGCGACACGGACGGAATCAAAACGGCATCATCATCGAGCGATACCTGCCCGCCACGTACGTGGGAGAATCCCCACTGCTTGAACAAGGCGTCCGTCTCGCCGTTGTGGCGGCAGTACGGATAGGAATAAGAAGTGACCGGAACATAAGCGACCTGGCAGGCATACTTCTGCGGCTCGATTTCCTCCTTGTAGAAGAGGGCCGCGCCCTTGGCCGCCACCTCCTCATCGGCCTTCGCACGGTTGAGTCCGTGCAAGCCAATGGAATGCCCAGCCTCGGAAAGGCGCTTCATCACCCCGGTCGCCTCGTTGTCTACCGGTCCGGAGAAAAAGAACGTAACGTGGGCGTCATACTTCTCGAAAAGCGGCAGCGCATTGACCCAGTCCGTGAGATGGCGGTCATCGAAAGTAAGGACGAGCATCCCCTCCCCTTCTGCCGGGAAGCAGTTCTCGATCTTCAGGTTCTCGACGTCAGCGCCTTCGATGAATTTTCTGGAACGCTCTCCGCCCCATCCCATATGGTGACGCACGCGCAGCGCATTCAGGTGCTTGCGGGTACAGTTCCGGAAAGTGATGTTCTCGGGACGCTTCGATCCGGAACTCGTAAACGAAATCGGCATGAGGGACTCGAACCGGCAGTCCTCGAAGGTGACGTTGCGGATCCGCCAGTCATCGGCAAGCGCATCCGATTCCACCGGCCGCGCGCATTCCAGCACGTCGCACCCGCGCACAAGGATATCGTCAATATACACGCCTCTTTGTCCCGGCGTCCATGCGGGGCAGAAACCGATTCCGAAAGAAGACTCGTGGAAGCGGCAGTTCTCGATCTCGACGTTGCGGACGATTCCCGTGCCAATGCCGATGCGGACCGCATAGCAGCAGGACCAGACATCGCAATTGGTGATGCGTATGTTCTCGCACGGATAATCGTCTGCACGGCACTGGTAGCGGTAGCACGCGCGGATCGCGAATCCGTCATCCCCCGTTCGAATGGTGCATCCGTCGATGGTTACATTGCGGGTACAGTCGATGGAAAAGCCGTCCGAGTTTGCGATCGTCCGGTCCGCATCTATCGTAACGTTACGGATATCAATTCCTTCGCAAGCACGCGTGTGCACTGTCCAGCAGGGAGTGTCCTTCAGGGTCACCCCCTCCAGCCGCAGGTTCTTGGAAAGGAAGAAGGCCACCATCGGTCCCGGACGGAACCAGGAGCGGTCGATCGGGTGCAGCTTCAAGCCGTACTTGTACCACGGGAACCGGCTGTCCTCATCACATTCGCCGAAGAAGGCCGGACCGCTGCCGTCGATGACGCCCTCACCCGTGATCGCCGCATCCTCCACTCTGTAGGCGACGACCAGATGCGCTCCGCTCCACTCCTCCGGATTGGCCCAGAAGTTTTCAGGAAACGCATCATTCGCATTATAATCCTCTTTATGGACACTTCCCTTGAGGACGGCCCCCTTCTCGAGATGCAGCTCGACATGGGAACGGAGCCAAATCGTACCGGTCATCCATGTTCCTTTGGGCACTACAACGGTGCCGCCTCCTGCCGCTTCCGCAGCATCCAACGCCTTCTGGATGGCTTCCGTGGCCATTTTACCGCGCCGCGCCCCATATTTGGTAATTGGATAGACGGCCGCCTGGGCAAAACCGGCAAACAGAAGCAAAACGAGAGAGAGTACGATCCTTTTCATAAGAAGTGCAATTGATTTCGGAATGAAAGATAATGATTTTTCCAACGTATTTCAACCCTCACCAAACGGGCCCATTCATTCGCTTCCCAATGTCACGGCCATCAGGCCTATAACGACATCGTTCGACAAGACCTCCACCTTCAGCGACTCCAGTTCCCTGTTCTTATGGAGCGGCATCTTCAGGATCTGGGCCGCACCGCCCGGTATGATACGGTCGGTGGCTTTCAGTTTCTTCCGTTTCGACCCGTTCTGGGCCAGCGGTTCAAAGTCGACATCGACGTTGCGGTCCACGACCCCGTTGTCCAGCAGAACACGGTATGGTTTCTTCGGAGCCGTCCAGAACGCATAATCGTCACTGTAATAGTCGATCTCGATCGGGCACCAGTTAATGGGGTTCTCCAGGGGCATGATGTCCCGGGTGCCGTCTTGATAGGTCACCGTCAGCCGCCCGTTTTCAATCCGGCTTTGCATATTGTTCGTGCTTCCCGCCATCAGCAGGTAGGCATAGCGGGCCTTCCCGCTGAGCGGGATCGTAACCTCGTCCGGGTAGTTGTCCCAGAGCGAGGAGTAGACGATGTTCCATCCCTGGGCCGGGGATTGGAAACGGACCCCCAGCCGGGTATCGAATACCTGATCCTTCAGCTTGGAACGGAACCCGTCGTCCTCGATCTCATGATTCTCATGCGGGATGCACCATTCGCCCACGCCCTGCTTGGGCAGTTGCAGGGTGGTTACAGGCGGGCGCGGTGTAAGATACTCGTTGCGGTAGATGTCGTCTACGTTGGCGTTGAAATAGGGCGAGAGGTCCACCATCACGGCATGCTTCATGGCCTTGGGCGATATGTCATCGAGCCCCATGCGGTGCATATACTTTTTGGAGGTGACATCCTCTTTGGGGGCACGGATGGTCTTGTGCCGGATGGGCTTGGGCAGTTTCGAACGGTCCACCGTAATCGTCTGCTTTTCAGAGTCGTTCCCGCTCACCTCAAGGTAGGCTCCTCCACCGGCATTGGCGCGCACCAGGATGTTCAGCGGCTGGCGGAAATGCTGTTCCACCTCGTAGATATCCTTGTCGCCCTCGCGCCGGAAGGAATAGGAAAGGTAAGGCGTCCGTATGGAGACCTCGTCCCAGTCCTCGGGGAAGGCCGGCTTGATGACGCAGCGCCCGTTGAGCGCATCCGGAATGATCCCGAAGAGTCCGCAGATGATTGCGCGTGAGGTGATGCCCACGTTGTCGGCAAAGTCGCGGAAGCGTTCCTCCGCTCCCTTGTCGTAATAGCTGCCACAGCCGAAATTGCCCGGACATCCGCTCAGGTACATTTCGTCGGTCAGGTCGGCCTTCAGCAGGCGGAATCCCGCATCGCTCCGCCCCGCCTGCAAGTAGGCAAGGGCCATGTTGGCAACCTCCTCGTGGGCCACGTTGTTGGTACTCCAGACATAGGGCATCCAGTCGGAAGAGGAGATGGTGCTCAGTTCCTTGTCGGGAGCAGGCAGGCGGAGGCCCAGTTCCCTGACAACCTGCTCGTCATAGGTATAGCGCACAGGGATGTGGGGGATGGAGCGGTCCACGTAGCAGGTAGCTTGCCAGGCTTGCTCGGGCGTACAGGCCTCGCAGTCGATGGGAGTATATACGCTCCATATGGCAGCGCTCTTGTGCAGACGCTTCAAGCCCATCAGGTCTTCGAACTCAGCCCAGTAGCCCAGGTCTTCCATCCACAGCCGTTCGTTCATGGCTTTCAGGATGGCCTCCGCCTCCTGACGGTAGGGCCCGGGGTCCTGGCCGATCCGTTCGGCGATGCGGGCCGCCAGCAGATTGGCCCGGTAGTTATAGGCAGACGAATGCGTCACGGCGCCCCCGTTGTAATACAGCGCATCGCTGGCCCAGATGCAGCAGTAGGCATCGTAGAGATGGTCGCCGTCCGGGTCGAAGTTACGCTTTTCCCAATCCAGATGAAGGGTCAGATAGGGCCACATCTGACGCATATAAGTGGTGTCGGCATCGTAACAGAAGTGCCAGAGCAGTTCGTCTATGTAGTTCAGGTTCATGTCATACAGGCTCATCGAACCCGTCTGGTTGGGCTGGGCACAGATGTATCCGTTGGAATACATCGGGGTCCCCCACTTGGCTGCAGCCCGGCACAGGTTGTTCAGGGTATCCTGCTGGGGATGCGCATATATGGGCGGAATATCGGTGACCATGCTGCGCGAATAGGCCGTGAAGTGCGAGCGGGCCCGTTCGTTCCAGCCCACCACATCCCCCACGTATGCGCCGCGCCATCCGCAGTAGGGCATGCGCCAGCAGTTGGCGCCGTGCAGGAATGTCGTGCCGTCCCAGATGCCGTCGGCCGCCGCGACCAGGCAGGAGCCCAGCGTGTTGAAGAACGGGTCTGGGGTGTCGATCACCACCTGCCCCATCAATTCCTGCCGGGCCTCTTCTTCCCTGTCGAAGACCGCGCGGCCGCTTGCCGCATCCAGGGGGATAAGCCGGGCATTATCCTCATACAACAGGTAACTCTGCCCCGCTGCGTTCCACGAGCAGGCCAGCAGGTCAGGCTCGCCCGGAGCCGGATCCAGGGACTCGGGCGGATTGACACCCAAGTCGTACCAGTTCATTCCCGTATCGGCCACCCGGCATCTGCGTACGCTTAAAACCACGGGTCCGTCAAACCCCGAGGCTTCAAACTTCCAGATGGCGCTCTCGCTGAAGAACGACGCCATTGCCGTGACGGCGAGCCGGCCCTCGCCCCAAGCCGCATCCCGCAACTGATAGGTGCGCCGCCCGCCCTGGTAGCGAGCCTCGCACCACGAGGCGCCGTCCAGCGGTACGGTCTTCCCTGCATATTCCAGGCTGAAGCGCAGATTGTAGCTCTCGCGTCCGTCGAACGTGGCAAAAACCGGGCGGTCGCTTGTCTCCAGGCGGAACCGGGTATGCGTGCCGTAGAGCGGACGGTTGTAGCGTCCCTCGCCGTTCAGGCACACAAAGTCGCGGCCGTCGGGATAATAGCGCATCACGCGCACATCGGGTTCGGCGGGCTGCGCCGCACGACAGCCGTAGAAAAAGCCGATCCACAGCAGGGCTGCAAGAGGCAGCAGGAGATTGATATGCCTGTTCGTCATAGGAGCAAAGATATAAACTTTCAGAAAACGGGCAAAATGCCGGCACTTGTCTCCAGAATGAAAATATTCCTTATGCTCCGCGCTGTTTATGCAAATAAGAAGCTTATCTTTGCTTTTACATTTTACCACCTGCACCCATGAACGAAAAGAAGAAAAAAAACTCCGCCGGTATCCTTACAGCCGTCCTTGTGGCGGTATCGCTGTCTTTCCTGCACAGCTGCATCGGCGGCCAGGGCCATGAAGACGACATTGTCCTGGAAACAAGTACCTTCAAGCTGACCGTCGGGAAAGATGCCGTCGCCCGGTCGCTGGTCATCAAGGGGACCGGCGGGGAAATGCTCCTGAAGGGGACGGAGATGCCCCTGTTCTCCGTGACACAGGAGAGGCCGTTCAACAACGAAACCAAGCTCGAGCATCCCAATACCAGGACCACCTACAAGGCGGACACACTCGCCTGGGACGGGGAAAGGCTGACCGTCGGATTTGAAACGGCTCCGTACGAGGCGGTGGTAAAAGTCGATGCAGGCGACGGATATCTGAAATTCACCCTGGAGGATTTCATCTGCAAACCGGAAGACTATGGCTACCTTTCCATGGACCTGCCCCCTGTGGCCGAGTTCCGGATCCTGCAGCTTCCTGTCAAAGCGCGCGCGCATTTCGGCGAATGGTTGAACTGTATGTGGGATGAAACCACCGCCGTCTGCGTGGCTGGATGCGACCCGTGGTCACTCATCTGGCACGAGGACCGGACCGATGGCAACGTCCTCACGGCCGATCTTTATTCCGGGAAGAAACTCCGCGGAGGTTCTGCTGCGATCATCGCCGCAGGCGGCAAAGAGCCGTTCCTCGACGCCATGGACAGATTCGAAGCCGACCTGGACCTTCCCCGAGGCGTCCAGAGCCGACGCTCCCCGATGCTGAACCGCTCCATCTACTGGACGGCTGACGCCACGCCATCGAACATCGACCGGCATATCGCCGTCGCCCGGAAGGCAGGACTGAAGATGATGCTGTTCTACTACACCTGCTTCGTCAAGTCCAATGGCTACAGACTCATGGGAGACTATGACCTAAGGGAGGATTATCCCGGAGGCTATGATGACATCCGAAAGATGCTGGACAAGGTCCGGGAAGCGGGCATCACGCCCGGGTTCCACACGCTTCAGACCCATATCGGTGTGGACAGCCGCTATGTCACGCCGTCCATCGACCCCCGCCTGAACCGCAAACGCCTGTTCACCCTCAAGGAAGCGATTCCCTCTTCCGGTGATATCCAGGAGATCCTCGTGGAGGAGAATCCCGTGGACGCGCCCATGCACGATAACACGAGGGTGCTCGCGTTCGGTGGTGAAGGGTTCACCTACGAAGGGTATACCACAACGCCCCCATACCGGTTTACGGGAGTCACCCGCAGGGCGTTCGAAACGGATGCCGTCGCCCACCGCAAAGGCGAGATCGGCGGCATACTCGACCTGAGCGAATACGGGAACGGGTCCTCAATCTACATCGACCAGGACAACGACCTCCAAGATGAAATCGCCGGAAAGATCGCACGCATCTATGACTGCGGCTTCGAGTACCTCTATCTGGACGGATCGGAAGGCGTCCCTCCCCCGACAGGGATCAACGTCTCGCTCGCGCAGTACAGGGTGGCATCGAAGCTGGCGAAGATGCCGCTTTTCACGGAAGGAGCGGCAAAATCCCATTTCGGCTGGCATCTGCAGGCGGGCGCGAACGCGTTCGACGTATTCCCTCCCGACGTATTCATCGAAAAGATCCTCGAATTTCCCTACGCTGAAGCCCCCAGAATGGCCGACAACATGACACGGCTTGACTTCGGGTGGTGGAACATCACGCCGGAGACGACGCCGGAAATGTGGAATTACGCGGACAGCCTGGCCGCCGAATGGAACTGTCCCGTCGCGATCCAATTCTCATTCCAGGCCCTCGAATCCAATCCCCGCGCAGAGGAACTGCTCCAAGTCCTGAAGAAATGGGAGCAATTCAGGGAGGGCCGGTGAGCACGATTTTGGAATGAGTTTTGATTGGAGAAACCATGCGATCACAAAACGATCCTTTAAGGATATGAAAAAGTTTTTGTTACTGGCCGCCATGGCTTGCATGGCCGTTTTTACATCTTGCGACAAGACGGATGCCCCCCATACAGGAGATGCATCCGGGAATCTGTACGGGATCTGGGCCCTTACCGCAAAAACTGTCGAAACCACAGCCTCTGACGGTTCCGTCACCACCAACACCGCGGATTACACCGACGTGCACTTCTATCTCGCCCTCAGCGAGTTCCCTGTCCCTCACGCCATCGTCAAGGAAGGCAGCCTTTCCGCGCTGGACCTGGACGACGTGGATGTGGACGCAGCCAAGTTCTCCTACAACGCCGACAAGAAGACGATCCACTTCAGCTCGCTGGAGCTTTCTCTCTGGAGCGGATTGAAGAACATGACGCTGATCGGGACGTTCAACGTGGTGGAACTGGGCAAGACCAAACTGATCCTCAAGCAGACCGTGCTCAACACCTCCACCATCTACTCTTTCACGAGAACGGCGGAGTCGGAATAGTCCGGAAACCGGATATCCAGATTGAATTTGGGGATATCGTAGACCGGGGCCTCATGGCTCTCCCGGACGATGTCCCACATCTGCCGGACGATCTCCGGATGCTCCGCGGACACATCCGTAGTTTCGCGGGGATCCGTCGCCAGATGGTACAGTTCCATGTCGGTATTACCGGTCGCCGCCTTTCTCAGCAGCCCTTTCCACTCCCCGATGCGGACCGCCACCCAGCCCTTGGCGCCCGGGAACTCCCAGTACAGATACGGGTGTTCCTGCTGCTGCCGGTTCCGCCCCAGCACGATGGGGGCGAAGGAAAGCCCGTCGTTTTCAGGAGCTTCCACGCCGGCCAGCTCGGCGAATGTCGGCATCAGGTCGGCGAAGTAAGCAATATGCGAACTCCGCGACGCCTTCAGCCGGTCTCCCCAGGCGAACACGAAAGGCATCCGGATGCCGCCCTCGTGCAGGGAACTCTTTCCCCAGCCGGCCGCGCAGCTGAACGGTCCCCCGCTCTGGAAATACTCCATCGGAGAGTTGCCGTTGTGGGCTGGCCCGTTGTCAGACGTGACGATGAAGAGGGTGTTGTCCCAGATGCCGAGTTCCTTGAGCTTCGCGACCAGGCGGCCCACCTGCGTGTCGATATGCGTCACCATGGCGGCATACGTGGCAAGCGGATACCGGTTCGGCAGATACATGCCGCCGTCGACGCAAGGCTCCTCGTCGCCCAGTTTGTCGACATAGTACATCACCTCCTCCCTGGGGGCCTGCACGGCACTGTGTGGTACGGTGGTGGTCCACATGGCGAAGAAAGGGCCGTCGGCATGGTCGACGATGAACTTCTCCAGCTTGTCATACATGAGGTCGGGCGCGTAAAACCGGCCTCCGTAACGGTCGTAACTAGCCGGGTCGCGCGGATCGAGGCCTGCGGGGAGCGGCTCTCCCTGCATCACGGTCTCGTTACCGGTCTCGATCTTGACATCATTCTCCCACAGATGGGTCGGATAGTAGGAATGGGCGAGCGCCTGGCAGTTGAACCCGTAGAAATAGTCGAACCCCATCTTGCCGGGCGTCGATTCGCTGGAAGGGAATCCAAGCCCCCACTTCCCCACCATGGCGGTCTTGTATCCCGCTTCCTGCATCATGTGACCGATGGTGCGCGTACCGGCAAGCATCGGCTGCTGCCCCTCCATGGTATCGTCCAGGAAAAGGGTGTTCCAGCCCCTTCCATCGGTGGGCACAAAGTGTTCTTCATTATTGCGTATCTGGCTGTGTCCCATGTGCTTCCCGGTCAAGAGGCAACAACGTGAAGGAGACGACAGCGGTGCCGCCGAATACATGTCGGTGAACAGGATCCCGCGGGAAGCCAGAGCATCGATGTTGGGAGTCTCGATCCTGGTCTGCCCGTAGCAGCCCAGGTCGCCGTAGCCCAGGTCGTCGAACAGCAGGAAGACGATGTTCGGCTTCTCCGGCGCCTTCTGACCGGGGGCGCATCCACATGCCGCGGCGCCCGCGGCGAACAACCAGAAAGGAGTTTTCATCTTTTCGTCCGTTATTCGTCCACGAGCGTCACTTCCCTTTCAACCACGGTCTTCGTCTCCCCGTCGTCGTCGGTCTTGGTGACGATGCGCTTGCTCCACCACTCCGTCGTCCAGCCCGAATCCAGATGGACCACCGTCGCCGTATACTGCTTCATCGACACGCGTGTATGGGATTCGGCGATGCTCCGGTCGACTTCCTCTTCGACTTTATCAGCCGACAGGTGCTCCGGAGCAGCCGTCAAGGCGGAGTTGACCGCACTTTCGCGGATGAAGGGCATCATGGTCTCGTCGTCCGCTTCGAAAAAGGAACGGATGACCACGAAGGACGAGTCGGACTGTTCTTCGTCCACCCAGAAATGCAGGTCGAGCGGCAAGGTGCCGGTCGTATTCGGCAGGGGGCTCTGGAGCTCGTACGGAATGGAATACTCCTCGTCCAGGCGCAGGCGGGCGCCGTGGTAGAGAAGGAGCGGGGCGACATCCTCCATGCACGTCGAGACGATGCTCTCCGGGCGGCAGGCGATGGCCGTGTAGGTATCGATCAGTTCCTGCCGGGAGACTCCCAGTTCCTTCAGGTCCTTCTTGTCGTACTTGGCCAGGACGCCGTCGATAATGGCAGGGATCCCGGCCCGCAGCGCTTCGGTCACTTCATCGACATTGACGACCTTCTCGACCGTGCCGAACTCGTCGGTCTGCGTCCGGATGGTGATCCCTTCTGAAATCCGGTTCAGGACGTCCGCGCCGACGCTCATGCTCAGTTCGGAAGAAAAGACGTCCTTGTAGGAGGTCTGGAGCAGGTAGGAGTGTTCCGTTTCGTCGATGACTTCGAAGATCCGGGTCTCCGAAGACGCGTTGGCCGTGGTCTCCTTCCCTTCCTTGTCGATCTTGACCGTCGAGCTCTTGCATTCGTAGACGGCCCGGTCTCCCTTCTGCCAGTAGGCGCACACCTGGACGGTGGAATCGGGCATCATCTGCGCCGACGCCAGGAACGGAAGGAATACGGAAAGGAGAGCGGTTAAAGAGGTGATGTGCTTCATATCAAAAATCGAAAAAAACGACGAAATGCGATTTACCAGGGGTAAAGTTACGAACTTTGCCTGATATTTGCACAATAAGCCGAATTGTTTACCTTTTCGGAAAAAGAGGATTTCTAGAAAAAAACGGGATATGGAAAAGAACAACCTTACCTGGAAGAACCTGCTGATCAAGGTCAGCATCATCGCGGCGCTCGCCCTTGCGATGCTCATCCCGCTCGCCATGGTCCGGCATACGGTCGGCGAACGCGCGGTCAACCACACGGACACTCTCGGCGACATCACCCGGAGCTGGGGCTCCGCTCAGGTATTCGACGGCCCGCGGCTTTCGTACAAGTACATGGACGGCAAAGAACGGGAAAACACCATCTACCCGGACAGCCTCGGATATACCGTGAAGACCGTCTCGCAGATCCTGCACCGTTCCATCTACGACGTGCCGGTGTATACGGCCGACGTGTGCATCACCGGAACCTTCGTGCTGGACAAGACCCTGCCCCAGGTCGGAAAAGCCGACATGATCCTCGGCCTGCAGGACCTGAAGGGAATCCAAGGCCACCCCACCTTCACCGTCGGCAGGACGGAAGGGAAGGTCAAATCCACGGACGGCGGCCTGAAAGTCGAAGTCATCCTGAAGGAAAACGCCGAGGAAGGAGACGTCATTCCATTTACCGTAACGATGAAAGTAAACGGCTCGGAATCCCTGTACTTCAAGCCCGTAGGAAGCCTCACGGAGGTGAAGATGGCCTCTGACTGCCCCTGCCCTTCCTTCGGAGGAGACTTCCTGCCCGTGGAACGGGAAGTCCGGGAAGACGGCTTCACCGCCCGGTGGCTCATCTCGCAGATCACCATGGCCAGCCCGTCCTCCAACAGCTTCGGTGTACGGCTCATGAAACCGGTGACACAGTACCGGCAGACCGAGCGCGCCACGAAATACGGACTTCTGGTCATCTTCCTCGTCTTCGTCGCCGGCTTCGTCGTCGAGATTATCTCCAAGAAAAGCATCAACCTGATCCAGTACATGGTGATCGGTGCCTCCCTGGTACTGTTCTATGCGCTGCTGCTGGCCTTTTCCGACTTCCTCGCCTTCGGCCTGTCGTACCTGATCGCGGCCGTCATGACGACGGCGGCCCTCGGCCTCTACTTCATCGGCATCGTCAAGAACAAGTGGGCCTACTTCCTCACCGGACTCGTCGCCCTGGCCTACGGGGTCATCTATGTCCTGCTGCAGATGGAGACCTTCGCATTCCTCGCCGGCACGCTGCTGCTCTTCCTGATCCTCTGTGTCATCATGTCGCTGACGCGGAATCTCCGGCTCGACGCCTCGCGGCCGGAGCATCCCGCTCCGGAAAGTACTGAAACAGACGCCTGACCGCCATGGAACCCACCATCAAATCGTTCGGACAGCTGACCACGGCCGAACTCTATGAAATCCTCCGGACCCGCGAGGCGGTCTTCATCGTGGAACAACAGTGCCCCTACCCGGAAGCGGATGGGAAAGACCCGGATGCCATGCACCTATACTACACTGACGATGAGGGACATGTAACTGCTTATCTACGCCTTTACTACAAGAAGGACGAACCCGGAACCGTCCAGGTGGGACGGGTGGTGACATCCGCGGCCGCAAGAGGCACGGGGCTCGGCGGGAAGATCCTCCGGGCAGGCATCCGTTACGCCACGGAGCAGATGGGCGCGGAGCGCCTTTACCTCGAGGCGCAGGTATATGCCATCGGGTTCTACCAAAAGGAAGGATTCGAGGTCACCTCGGTCGAGTTCCTGGAGGACGGCATCCCCCATGTCCAGATGCGTCTTTCCATTTGATACAGCCCGCTTCGAATTCGTACATTCGCGGGAATAATACTTTGCGCGACCGGAGATTTGTCTGAAATTCGTATCCGAAAATCAGCAAATAACCGCACCGCAATGAATCAAATCCACTCCAGGCTCATCCAACTGCTCGCTATCCTCGCGTACGGAGGCGTCTTCTCTGCCGGTCTGTTCTGTGCCATTTCCTGCCGGGAACGGACAATCGAAGCGTCCACGCCCGAGCAAATGGCCCAGTACATCGAAGCGTGCTCCGCAAAGGAGATCAAAGCCAACGGCATCATCGAGGTTTACTTCAAAGGAGATGCTTTGCCCGGCGTCCCTTCGACCCTGTCTCCGAACAAACGGATGATGACGTTCACCCCGTCCTTGAAGGGACAGGAAATATGGGCCGGGGACGAATGCAAGCTCCTGTTCTACCCGAAGGCCGGACAACTGAAAGCCGGGAGAAACTACACCTGCCAGCTGCATCTGGATGCATTGATTCCTGGAGCGGAAGACATCGCATTCTCCTTCTCCGTCGAAAAACGCGCTTCGGAAATGGAGATTACGGAAGTCTACATTCCGAACGAAGATCCGGAAACCGCCGTCATTTGCGGGAGAGTCACCCTGAGCGAGCCCGTCGAAGACGGCGTCGTCATTCCGGAATTGTTCAAGACTTCAGCGGCATGCAAGGCAGCGACGACCATCCAGCGCCTCCGAGACGATACCTTTCTCTTTAAAATGCGAGGTTTCCGCAGGTCGAAGGATGGAGACACGGCCGTCAAGGTGTATTTTGACGCAGCCGCCATCGGCTTCGGCGAAAGAATGGAAACAGAAGCATCCATCCCGGGAAAGGAGAGCTTCAAGGTCATCAGTGCCGATTGGGTCCAAGCATCCGAACCATATTTTTCCATTCAGTTTTCCGCTCCCCTCAGTGAGAATCAGTCCCTGGATGGCCTGGTTTACCTGGAGGAAATGGAAACGAGCAGGATCGAGCGAGACGGTTCGCAGGTGAAACTCTTTTTCAAAGAAACCGATGCACCGACCATCACACTCGCGGTAGAACGCACGACGAAAAACAGACAGGGGGAGATCCTTGCGTCCGCCTACCGGAAAACCTTCCGTTCGACCGGGATCCGTCCGGCAGTGGAACTGCTTGTCAAAGACGGGATCCTGCCGGATGAAGGGAACCTGAAACTTCCCTTCAAGTCCGTAAATCTCTGCGCGGTGGATGTAAGCGTCATCAAGATATTCCGCAGCAATGTCCTGTCCTTCTATCAAGACAACGGCATCGGCGGGACATACAACCTGAGACGCTATGGACGTTTGGTCTACAAGAAAACGGCCAGGTTGGACAAGGACCCGGACATAAACCTGCATCAGTGGCAGAACTTCAGCATCGACTTGAAGAATCTCTTCCGGCAAGAAAAGGGCGCCATCTACCGCATCAAACTGACCTTCAAGCAAGCGTATTCGCTATATGACGGCAGCGCGGCCCCCGCCGCACTGCCGGATGCATCGATCACGCAGGCGGAAGAGGCGGTATGGGACGAAGGATTCCCCTGGTATGAAACATGGAGCGAATTCCGGTCGGATGAATGGCGATGGAGAGAGCGGGAAGATCCCACCAAACCCAGTTACTACATGGTTGGAGACCGTTTTCCTGAAATCAACCTCGTCGCCTCCCCGATCGGCGTCATCGTAAAAAAAGCCGATGACGCGAGACTCTGGATAACGACAACCGACCTGGTCTCATCCAGCCCGATGGGCGGCGTAAAGATAACGGCTTACAACTATCAGCTGAAGCCTGTCGGGGAATCGGTCAGCAATGGCTCCGGATTCGCGGACATGGCCCTCAAAGGGAAACCCTACATCATCCAGGCGGAGCGCGGGAATGCCGTCACGCACCTGAAAATGCCGGACAGCGAAAAAAACCTCAGCCGCTTCGATGTCGGAGGGAAAACCGTTACCAACGGCCTCAAGGGGTACGCGTATGGAGAAAGAGGCGTTTGGCGGCCCGGAGACACCCTGCACCTGACCCTGGTCGTCGAAGATAAGCACAGGACACTGCCGGCTTCCCATCCGGCGACGATGGAACTGTACACCCCGGATGACCGCCTGTACGGGACCACGACGCTTCCTAGCGGAAAAGATGGGTTCTATGCCTTTGAAACAGCAACGGCCGCCAACAGCCCGACGGGCACCTGGCATGCTGTCTTTTCCGTTGGAGGAGCGCGTTTCAGCATGAAAGTTCCGATTGAGACAATCAAACCCAACAGACTAAAAATCAATCTATCCACAGATTCAGAAACAATCCGCTCCGGCGAGGAAGAAACCCTTTCGGTCTCCTCGCGCTGGCTGACCGGGCCGGCCGCATCCTGCCTGGACGGGACACTGGATATCGTCCTTCATCCTACCACCGTGCCTTTCCCGGAGTTCCGTGGCTTCGTCTTCTCCCATCCACTCAAGTCCTACACAACGGAGAACCTGGAACAAATACCGTTTCGCCTGGATAGCATCGGGAATGCCATCATAACGAGGAAAATGCCGGAGGCGAAAGAGGCGCCGGGAATGCTCAAAGCCGACCTTGTCTGCAAGATCTCCGAACCCGGCGGAAACACCAGCACGGTCGCGAACACCGTCCGCTTCTCCCCTTTCTCCCACTATGCGGGCATTGACTTGAAAGAAACGGACTATGAAACGGACAAAGATCTGGGGATCAGGGTCATCAGCGTGGACCCGGATGGGAAAGCCGTAGCCGGACGGACGCTGGAATACAAGATCTACCGGCTGGAATGGAACTGGTGGTGGGAATGTGACGCCAGAAAGCTGGACCGGTACATCAGCGGGGAAACGGCGAAAAAGGAAGCATCAGGGAACGTGACCAGTTCGGAACATCCGGTCGCCATACCCTTTTCCCTCCCATATCCGGACTATGGAAAGTTTCTCATCCTGGTCCAGGATGTACAAAGCGGACATACGACGGGAGGCACGTTCTTCGTAGATTGGCCCAGCTGGCGCGGACATTCCGACAAATCCGATCCGGAGGCGCTCTCCATGCTTTCTTTCACGACGGACAAGAAAAGCTACGAAGTCGGTGAAACCGCAACCGTCTATCTGCCCGTTGCCGAAGGAGGTCATGCCCTGGTTTCCCTTGAGAACGCCGCCGGCGTACTGTCCCGCAGCTGGGTCACCACTTCCGGAAGCGCCGAAACGGCTTGGAAATTCCGTATCACGGACAAGATGGCGCCGAACTTCTATTTGCATATTACGCTTCTCCAGCCGCACCGGCAGACGGTCAACGACCTGCCCATCCGGATGTACGGCGTCCGGAACGTCGATGTCAGCAATCCGGATTCCCACCTCACGCCGGTCATCGAATGCCCGGATATCGTCCGTCCACAGACACCGTTCACCATCAAGGTGAAAGAGAAGGCCGGCAAAGCCATGACCTATACGCTCGCCATCGTAGACGAAGGGCTCCTGGACCTGACCGCCTTCAAAACACCGGATCCCTGGACCGCGATGAACGAACGGGAGGCGCTTGGCGTAAGGACCTGGGACATGTACGATGATGTCATCGGCGCTTATGCCGGCAAGTTTACGCAAGTACTTTCCCTCGGCGGCGACATGGCGATCCGCGGCACGAAGAAAGAGAACCGGTTCCGTCCAGTCGTAAAGTATCTCGGCCCCTTCACGCTCCATCGTGGAACCGGCACCCACAAGATCCAACTCCCCATGTACCTGGGCAGCGTACGCGTAATGGTGGTGTCCGGTCATGCCGGTGCATATGGACACGCAGAAAAGAGCGTCATCGTCCGCTCGCCGCTGATGGTCCTGCCGACGCTCCCCCGACGCTTGTCCATAGGAGAGACCGTAAAACTGCCGGTCAACGTATTCGCCTTGGAACCCGGTGTGAAAGATGTCGTGGTCAAAGTCTCTGCAGAAGGTCCCCTGAAAATGGAAGGCGCCGCTGAAAAACGGCTCCGCTTTGGCACGCCGGGAGACAGCCTCGTCGCATTCTCCCTCCGAGCGGCAGGGAACGAATCCGGGCAGGCGAAAGTGACGGTTTCGGCCTCCGGAAACGGCTGCCAGGCACTGGAGACCATCCACATCGACATTGTGAATCCCAATCCCCTGAAGAGCGAATCCTTCTGCAAGATGCTCTCCCCCGGCGCGCAGACGGACTTCAACTGGCCAGGACGGGAACCGGAAGAAGGAGAATCCGTCGTCCTGGAGGCAGCGGGCTTCCCCTCCATCGATTTCTCCGATGCATTCCATTTCGTCCATTCCTACGGGCATCTCTGTACGGAGCAGCTTGCGTCCCGCGCTTTCTTCCTCCTGTATGCGAGGGGCTTCCTGGATACAGCGGACAGATCCGAAGCGGAAAAGCTGATTCCGGACATCCTCGCACAACTGGTATCGCGCCAGATGCCGGACGGCGGGTTCTCGTACTGGCAAGGAGGCGGATCTGTCTATCCCTGGGCGGTTTCCATGGCAGGGCAAGTCCTCCTGGAAGCCCAAAAACAAGGATTCGCGGTACTGCAGCAAGCCATCGACAACTGGGTCAAGTTCCAGAAAGAGGCCATCCGGCAATATCAGCACGACGGGCGTAAGCCGCTCGATGACCTGGACGAGGCGTACCGCCTGTATACGCTTGCGCTCGCCAAGAAGCCGGACATCGGAGCCATGAACCGGCTGAAGGAATCGCCCGGGATCTCGGTGCAGGCCCGGTGGCGGCTTGCCGCGGCATATTCCGTCACCGGGAAAGCCGCACAGGCCGCCTCCCTGACGGAGGATTCCCTGATCAGCATCGCGGCACCTTCCAACGGGATTGGGGACACTTGGTGGTCTGCCCTGCGAGACAAGGCGATGATCCTGGACGCACTGGTCGAGACCGGCTGCATGGACCAGGCAATGCTGCTCGCGCAAGAGGTCGCCGGGGATTTTTCCTGCCAACACGCATCCACGCAGGAACTTGCCTGGACAAGCTGCGCCATGGGTTCGCTGGCCCGCGCGGCCGGCACCTCCGACATGAACCTGTCTATCCGGCAAGATGATGCGCACCGGGATATCCAAGGCGGGCACGGCGTCATCGTGCAGGCGTTGGATGCAAAGGCCGGAAAGGTCCGCGTCATGAACAACGGCACCTCCCCTGTCTACACGTATTTGACCGTCTGTCAGCGCGCAGGCTTGGAGGAAGCGGCAGGGGCATCTTCAAACGGTGTCAATGTTTCCGTTGAATGGCAGACGCTTGATGGAGCGCCGCTGTCCGTGGAAGAAATCAAGCAAGGAACGGAGTTCCGCGCTGTCATCATGGTGAATGAGACGACCGGAAGCACCTACAGCGAATCGATGGCGCTGACTTTTACGGCGCCTTCCGGGTGGGAAATATGGAATGACCGCCTATGGGGCGGCATGGATGACAACGGCATCTACCGTGACATCAGAGACAATGAGCTGCGGTGGTACTTCCCGCTCGGGGCAGGCAGCAGACGCCACTTTTACGTGCGCCTGCAAGCCGCGTATGAAGGCGTATTCCGTCTTCCTGAAATCCTGTGCGAAGACATGTACAATGCCCGGTACAAATCCAACACAGCCGGAGGAACCGTATGCGTAAGCCGTTAAGATCCTCCCTGACCATCAGCGCCACTGGCGTCCTGCTGCTTTGGCTGACCTGCCTGCCGGGAGATTTGTTCAAAGGCACGCCGTACAGTACGGTCGTCGTGGACTGCGAGGGCCGGCTGCTGGGCGCAAGGATCGCCGCAGACGGGCAGTGGCGTTTCCCGCCGGCAAAAACGGTCCCGGATAAATATGCGCTTGCCCTTATCCAGTTCGAGGACAGGAGTTTCCGTTATCATCCCGGCGTCAGCCTCAAAGCCATCGGTAGAGCCATCGTGCAGAACCTCCGGAACGGGCATAGAGTAAGCGGAGCCAGCACCCTCTCCATGCAGGTCATCCGCCTTTCCAGGCGGAAAGAACGGACCCTCTGGCAGAAACTGACAGAGATGTTCATGGCCACAAGGCTCGAGTCACGATATACAAAGGACGAAATCCTGGCGCTGTATGCGTCCAATGCGCCGTTCGGAGGGAATGTTGTCGGGCTGGATGCTGCCGCCTGGCGCTATCTGGGCCGCGATGCCGGAAACCTGTCCTGGGCGGAAGCCGCCACTTTCGCCGTCCTTCCGAACACGCCGGCCTCCATCAACCTTTCCCAAAACAGGAGCGCCCTGTTGCAGAAGCGCAACCGATTGCTCCGAAGGCTGAAGGACAAAGGTTACCTGGATGCGGATACCTACGCAGCCTCCATGGAGGAGCCGCTGATCGGGGAAATCCACCCGCTTCCTTCTTTTTGTCCGCATCTGGTCGACGCATACAACCGGAATGCCGGTGGCACAATCGTCAAAACCCGGATCCGCCTCAGCCTGCAAAGACAGGTGGAGACCCTTTTGGACCGCTGGCGCAACGAACTTGCCACCAAGGGCTGCAACGACCTCGCTGCCCTTATCCTGGACATTCATTCCGGAGCGCCGGTCGCCTATTGCGGCAACGCCGGCAACGATATCCCCCGCCCCGGCGCCTGGGTCGACATCGCCCGCTCCCCCCGCAGCACGGGCAGCATCCTCAAACCCCTGCTTTACTGCGCCTCACTGCAGGAAGGGACCATCCTGCCGAAATCGCTCCTTCCCGACATCCCGACAAACTTCGGAGGTTTTTCCCCGAAGAACTTCGACCTGAACTACGACGGTGCCGTTCCGGCAGATGATGCACTGGCCCGGTCGCTCAACATCCCGCACGTCTGGCTTCTGAAACAATTCGGGACCGCCCGTTTCGTACGCCTCCTGCAGGAGGCCGGCGTCTCAAGCCTGAAGCGTCCCTCTGACGAATATGGGCTTTCCCTGATCCTGGGCGGAGCAGAGGCTTCGCTGGACGAGCTTGCCCATGTCTACTGCGATCTGGCGCGGTCCTACTTGGACTTGGCTCCATCCAGCTTCCACGACAAATGGGCGATCTGGTACACGCTGGAAGCCATGGCGGAAGTCGTGAGGCCGGACCAGATGGACTGGAGGCGGGTGTCTTCATTGCGCAAGGTTGCCTGGAAAACCGGAACCAGCTACGGATCCAGGGACGCCTGGGCGATCGGGATAACCCCCGACTATGTGGTCGGCGTCTGGGCCGGAAATGCAGATGGCAGTACGGCACCGGGGCTGACCGGAGCCCTTGCGGCCGGCCCCGTCATGTTCGACCTTTTCAACCTGCTTCCTCCTACGGGCTGGTTCGAAGCACCTGCTTCGGGGGTGGAAGTGTCTGTCTGCCCGGAAAGCGGATTCCTGGCCGGCCGCGACTGTCCGGGCAGGATACGGATCAAAGCCCCGGATGCCGCAGCCCATGCAAGCATTTGCCCATGGCACCGTGAGATCGCACGGGAAAAGTGGTTTGTCCTTCCTCCCCTGCAGGAAAAATACTACCGCGTCAAGCACCAGGAATACCGTCCTTTGCCTGAAGAGGTGGACAGCGGAACGGAAGCGCTGGCGTATTCTTATCCCGCCGACGGGGCGGTCCTGTCTGCCGCGCGGCAAATGGATGGAAGCCTTCCGGGGATCCGGTGCGAAGCCGTCCATTCGAGGCAGGGAGCGACCGTCTACTGGCACTTGGACAACACGTATCTGGGAGAGACGAAAGGGATCCATACGATGCGGGTTGACATGCCGCCGGGGATCCATCGCCTGACGATCGTGGATGATGCCGGATCGAGGAAGGAAATAACGGTCAAAATACTGCAGCCTGCAATGGATTGAGGCGTTTTTTTACTACATTTGTTTCATTACAGCGACCCATGCCTCAGCATATTGTCATATCCAAAGGAACGGAACTCCACAGGTTCCCGCTGGACGCCCTCATCTGCGTGACAGCGGAAGGGAACTATTCCTACGTGTCGACGCTGGACGGACGTGAGACGTTGGTAAGCCTTCAGCTCGGGCAGATCGAAGACTTGCTGTCGCAGCAGCTCGGGTCCGGAAACCGGAATTTCCTGCGCGTAGGCCGGGGGCTCATCATCAACCTGGATTATCTCAACCACATCGACGTTTCCAAGCAGGTTCTCGTCCTGTCGGACTGCCGGAGGCTTCGGAAGGAACTGTCGGCTTCACGCGACGCCCTGATCAAGGTCAAGGAACTGGTGGAGCGGAACTTAATCAGTCAAGACCATGCGTAACGATTGGAACATAAAGGACGATGAAATCCGGATCATCGGAGAAGACACGTCCGCCCGGAAAACGGAAGAACGGAGAAGAGGCCGTCCGGCCGGCTGGCTGCTCGCCCTCCTCGCCCTCTTGCTGGCGGCCGCCGGCATCTTCATCCTGTTCCGGGAGCGGCAGCGGATGTCCGACACGGATGAACCCGGGCTTTTCGAGGACATCGACACGTTGGCCGTCAAACCGGCGGAGACGATCGAAGCCGTCACGCCCCTCGGCGATGATTCCGACACCACCCGGCAGGCTTATACCGAAATCGTCCGGAGGGTGGTCAACGACATTCCGCTCCTCATCTATATCCCGCACAACGCCGTGCCTGAACTCCGCCTCACACCGCCGGACTACCGCAACAAAGACATCATCCTTGCAGCGCAAGCGGCAGACATCCGCCGCGACAACAAGAAGATTGTCGGGGCCTTCGTCCTGAAAGGCGAACCGCTCAGCTGGGGCCTTTCCAAAAAGGGATACTGCGGAATCATCGACGGGAAACTGACGGTGGGCGTGGCCGACAATTCCCCGCTGTTCGAACAGGCGACCGAAAAAGGCGGCTATTTCTTCCGCCAGTATCCGCTTGTCGACAACGGCCGGCTGGTCGAGAACGAGCCCAAGAACAAATCCGTCCGCAAAGCCCTCTGCGACCGCGCCGGAGAAATCCTCCTCGTCGTCAGCGAAACCCCGGAATCCTTCCATGACTTCGCCCAGGCCCTCGTCGACCTGGGGGTGGACAACGCCATCTACCTGGTCGGCAGCTCTTTTTCTTACGGCTTCTGGCGCGACAAGGACGGCAACGTGGAGGAGTTTTCAGACCTGCGCAGCCCGAAGTATCAGTACGAGAGCTATATCCTTTGGAGGGGGGAGGAATGATTAGCTGTAAAGGTAGCTCGGGACGATCAGAACATAGTATTCAAGAAAACCCTAGAAGTCAATACGAAAAGTTATCATGGGATATTGAATGTGTTACCATGAGTTCGGATAGAAGCTCAGTCACAATTGATCTTAGAGATAGATTCGGAAAAGAAGAAGTCTTTGATGCTCACAACCTTATTGGTACCGACTTCATTGGCGAATCATTAAGAATAAAGATACTATCGAATGCCGAAATAATAAAAGCCGTGAAGATAACAAGCTATTATCCAAACATATGGTCTGGAATGCATGACGAATTGATTCAGTTTTTATATCTATTTGATCTTGGATATAAAGATGTACATCCTTTGATCGTAGAAAACGGAATCATAGAGTATCCCGCATATGGATTAGGGGCAGAAGCCGCGCTCAAAGACCACTTCAGAAGGATTACCAAGGATCATTTTTTCTCATCTATCAGGAAAGTTCCTTCCGAGTATGAACGCAAAACAGCCCACCTGATATTTGAGTATAACTCATGGCAATCAGAGAAAAAGACATGGGATGAAATCGCTCGAAAATACGCCCCTGGTAATTTGACAAACACAGATAATGGCCCTTTTGAAATCAAGCCCTATGAAATTAATCTAGTTGTTACTTTTAAAGGAGGAAAATGCGAGTTTACAAAAACATTCCACGACGAGGCCATCATTGGCAACTGAACTCCGATTGAAAGCGAGGTTGCCAGTACATTGGAGGAGATTTGGTGATCTGGTACAGAACAAATAAAAGTCCATTAGGTGGTTGGCACAGCGCTTAATGGAAGCATTGGATGAGCAATAATGCCTTGTCTTCTCGCGCCTCCGACTTCCTTGCTTCTGGCCTTTGTTCAGATATATAGAATGTTTCCTTGATTACGACATCCAATTTGCCTATTGGCAATCAACTTTCGATACAGTTTTAGAATAGAGCTTGGGCAAATTGAACTAATAACTATGCAATGCGCCTGCACAGAATTAAATATTCATTATCTTTGTGTGTACATCCCATCCTTTATGGCAAGCAACAAACATGCACAGATTCGCTATAAAGTACTGGACGATTGTTTCAGTAATTATCGGCGAAAGTTCTATTTTGAGGACCTTTTGGAGAAGTGTAACGAGGCGCTTCGGGATCTTTATGGCGAAGACCATTCTGGAATTAAAATGCGCACACTGCGCGCTGATATTTCATACATGCGTGATCGTGCGGGTGAAGAAGGTGTCGAAATAGAAGTCAAAAATGATGGAAACGGCTTCTTCTATCGTTATTCCGAGCCGGATTTTTCCATTTTCAAACGAGGTCTTGGCGAAGATGATCTTGCTCAGCTTAAGGAAACCATTCTGATGCTACAACGTTTCAAAGGCATGCCCAACTTCGACTGGATGTCTGAATTAGTGGTTAAGCTGGAGGACAAATTGATGTTACGTGGCGTTTCCAAAAGTGTAGTTGGTTTCGATGAGAACAAGACTTATACCGGCCTTGAATGGTTCCAAGACCTTTTTGATGCCATCATTAACAAGGTGGTCCTTCATATCCAGTATAAGACTTTTGCTGAAATCACTTACGATTGGACGATCCACCCGTACTATATCAAAGAGTACAATAACCGCTGGTTCCTTTTCGGGCTGAATGAGGAACAGAACTCTATCTATACTATTCCCTTGGACCGCATCTGGGATCTGAAGCAGATTCAGAAAAAGTACATCCCTTCCAAGATCGATTTCGAAGCCTACTTAGACGATGTTATTGGCGTCAGCGTTTTTCCTAGAGAAAAGGAGACTATCCGTCTTCAATTCACACAGCAACGGTTTCCATATGTAACCACCAAAGCCCTTCACCAATCTCAGCACATTCTAGACATGGAGAAGTGCATTATCGAGATTTCTGTAATCCCGAATAACGAATTAGAGGCGCTTATCCTTTCCTTTGGGAAAGATGTAGAAGTCCTCACACCGACCTCTTTGCGCAAGCGTATCCAGAATGCAATTCGAGAATCTTATGAAAAGTATTATCCTGTGCAAGCTCATTGCACAGAGACGCCATACCTTTGCACCGTCGAACAAACAAAAGCAGAATAACGATGGCACAGTACAGCAACTACACACTTTCCGAAAAAGCCCAGAACATTATTAAGGCAATCAATCCCAATAATAACTGGGATAAATACATTTGGATAATCAGTTCCCTGTATGCATTGAAGGAGGGCTCCGATGCCGATACCATTCGTGATCTGAATGTAGATGTGGAGAGTTTCTCCTCATTAGTATCTTCTGAGGACATATCCACTCTTCAGGCCGAGTATGCGCATGTTGTCCGGTGTTGCTATGACAAAGCCAAAACTGGCAACTTGAAGGTCTATAATGACGGGCTTCCTTTGGAGATCCCAGATGATGTGGTGGATTTTTGCAAGAAGGCAATTGATCCTAAGCCCCACGATCATACGTTTATCCCGTTTGCTGGCAGGTGTGAGTTTGCACTAGCTTTTGACGGGAAATGTTCTGGGTTTGAGGTTTCACGTAGGGCGATTGCTTTCGATAGAATACTTCTTGAGGCGTTTGATTCTGGCATGGAACTAGCGCAGGCCGATGCTCTGTGCCCTGAGCTGGGCTCGTCCAAGCAATTCGATCATATTGTTTCTGTTCCTCCTTTCCTAAAGGGGAAGGAAGAAAAGAGCATTGCAGCATATTTCCAGTCTCTTCTCGAAGATAATCTGAAAGAAGGAGGAGACATGTGTGTGATTCTTCCCCTTTCTTCAACGTATTCCATTGCCTGGCAATCTTTCCGCGAATATCTGGTAAAGAACAGCCAGTCATTCTTGACGGTCGTTATTGCCTTACCGGCTATTTTCTCTCCGGAAACCTCCATCAAGTGCTGTATGTTCTTGATTGAGAAAAAGCATAACCCTAAAAGAAACCTCGTTGTCTTTGAAGCGGACGGAAAAGAGTTTCGATATACAAAAGAACCCTACCCGCTTGGTGTTTCGCTGAAGGTGGAATCCATACTGGAGACTCTTAGCATTATGGACGAGCGATTCGTAAAGACTGTACGTCCCGATGAAATTGAATTTTTTGGTTTGCAGTATAGGATAACGCCCTCTTGTTTCTTCCTGGAAAAGGACTACCCCATTCTTAAGGACGGAGAAAGACTTATCCCATTAAAAAGTTTAATAAGTCTCTACGACGTTATCGAAAACAATTTGGATCCGGCGTATTCTCCTGATGGAACCGAGTTGAACGTTAGGTTCAGTTGTCTTTCGGACAATTATCTTTCATGTAAAGTAGATCCAGCTAGAATTGAGCCAGCTCCTGCTCGATCTTATGGTCTCTTGACCGAAGAGCCAGGATACTATGCGTCATTTTTAAACGGAGTATTTAGAGTCGGATATATTCCGCAGAGAGTGAATAATAACCAGTCATTGATATTCTATGATCCCGTTCACTATATCGGGATTGACGAAGGCGTGTTCCACTTCCGTTTCAAACCTGGTGGTGCGGCTCTCCCGAATTACCTTCTTCGTGAAATCATGTCCGATTATGTGGCCGCACAGGCAAAACGGTTAGCTCACGGTTCTGTCAGAACGGCCCTGTGGAAAGATGATTTTCTCAATTTACGGATAGTTGTTCCCTCATTTGAGGAGCAGGAGAGAATTCTTGAGCATGATCGAATTGACGCAGTAACAAAAGCCGGCGTTGATCTGGGTGAACTCAACAAAAAGTTCAAAAAAGATGTTCATATGATGAAGCATGGCCTTGGTCAAACGGTATTCAACCTTGGGAACTGGATGAAGATGCTGAACTATGCCAGAAAGACCGGCAATGGAATCGTAGATGACAAGGCTGAAATAGGCGGTCTTATCAAAGTAAAAGTCGCCGATATTTATGATAATATCGATGCGTCTTTGAGAGTTCTCAATCGTCAGATTACCACTTTTGATATGGGCGATAGTATGGAGAAGACCGAGATGTCTTTAACTGCGTTTATCGATAAGTATATTACGGAGCATCCTCGCCCCCATGTCCGTTATGTTTTTCATTCTCGGCAACATCGAAGCGAATCAGATGTTCCAAGAGTAGACATCAATCATTCGGAACTCAATGCGGAAGACCTTATCGTTTTCTCTGAAGAGGCTCTTACAATAATCTTCGAGAATATTGTCTCTAATGCTGTTGCTCACGGGTTTAGCAACCCTGATAAGGAGTATATCATTCACATCGATTTCGTCCCTTATGGGACTAGCTATGTCCTGACTATCTCAAATAATGGAGATCCATTTCCGCCTGGAAAAGATCCATCTGAGGTCTTTACATGGGGGAAAACAGATGGAGGGAAAGGACATGCTGGTATCGGTGGATATCAGATCAAGGATCTGATGGAGCATTTCGAAGGAAGAGCCGAGATAATCAGTACGCCGGAACAAGATTTTACAGTCACGTACAAGCTTACTTTTACAAAGACCAACTTACAAGACGTTAACCTTTGATACCATGGAAGACGCAAAATATAAAGTTCTATGGATTGACGATCAGCCCGAACTGGTAGAAGGCTATAAGTTCTGGGCAGCTTTACGTAGTATTAAACTTCTTCATAGGGAAAGCTGGGCTGACGCCATTCCCGTGCTGGAGAAGGATTTCAATGAGTTGACCGCCATTATTTTGGACGCCAATTGCAAGTACAACACTACCGATAAGTCACTCGATGAAGGATTCTTGGGAGATGTACTACAGGAATTAAAAGAGTTGTTTGGGAAGCGACATCGCTTCATCCCTTGGTATATCCTCTCAGCTGGAACGATGAGCAATTTCAGCATAATAACCAACGTCGTGATCGGTCGCGAAAGACGTGAATTAGAAAAAGAGTGGGGGACAACCGTTTATCTAAAGAATGACTTTGAAAATCAAGGAGAGAATAGTCCTCTGTTTGATTGCATTCGCCGCGTTGGTGACTGTCACAGCAATAACATAGTCTTGTTTCGGCACCGCGATGTATTCAAATACATGGGGGCTAAAACCCTCATTTGCGAAGACGCCAGAAAAATAATGTTAAAAGCTCTGGCCGTGCTGTATTACCCAGAGGAGAACATGAACTATGAGTTTGCTGGGAATCCTATTCGTAAGGTCGTTGAGTACATGTTTAAGTCCGCTTACAAATATGGACTTTTGACAGATGTGTTCCTTGATGAAAGGGGGAATATTCGAATTTGGGATTCTATGCAATACTTATGTGGGATGGATCCTTCCCCTAAATCAAACCTGCATTACCGATTTGGAAAGAAAGGAGAAAAGAGCGATTACTCAGATTATGAGAGTGTATTCCCGACAAGCTGCTATTATTCCTTCCGTGGGCTTCTTAATTATGTAAATGTTGATTCCCATACTTTTGATGAAGATGGGGATTCTCCATATAGAATTGATGCCGAGAGCAAGGACTTATTCCACGCATACGTCTTTCTACTTTGTCATTTGATAACTTGTTTCGGCAAGTACGTTGATCAGCATCATGACGTCCAAGAGAACAAATCCAAGCTGACAGCCATCGCGGATAAAAAATCTATCAAAAAAGCCAAAGAGCCCCAAGTGCCAAAACCGGAAGTTGTGTTTACAAGGAATGAAACAGCGAAGTCTTTTATCGGCAAGGTTTTTCCGGTCATCAATATGAGGGAATTCCCTACGGTAGGAGGATGCAAGATAGCAAAAGATCTTAGCTTGAAAGTGCTCCAGCGCGTACGTATCGATGAAGTAGCTGAAAACACCGGAACAGACGCAAAAGAATACCCTTTCATTGTGACAAAAGTTACCCCTCAAGAATAGACCCCGCTAGTTTTTCTTTTCTCCAAAAGAAAAAACGGCTCGGATAGAATCTTCATTCCACGACTACTCGATTTAATTAATACGATATTTAGATGGTAACGAAGAAGAAACTGTTCATTCAACGTGAGAATGGAGAGATGGTACCAGCCCAATTCCCGGTCATTGTCTCTGCCAGTAGAAGCACGGATATTCCGAGCTTCTATGCAGACTGGTTTCTCCACCGATTGAAGTTAGGTTATTCCGCTTGGACAAATCCTTTCAATGGGGTCAAGTCTTATGTATCATACCGAGATACGCGTCTTATAGTGTTTTGGTCCAAGAATCCTGAGGCCCTTCTGAAACAAGGCGGCTTGTTGGACTATCTGGAAGAAAGAGGAATCAACACCTACATCCAGTACACCCTTAACGATTACGTCGCAGAAGGGCTCGAAAAAGGTGTTCCATCGGTTGAAAGACGCATTGACACCTTCAAACGACTAGCGGACCGTCTGGGAGTCGGAAAGGTCATTTGGCGCTTTGATCCACTGATTCTAACGGATTCCATTTCTGTTGATACTCTTCTGAGTAAAGTTGAGGCGATTGGAAATGAGCTGAAGGGCTATACAGAAAAGATGGTTTTTAGTTTTGCAGACATCGCGGCTTATCGGAAGGTTCGTACTAACCTGATTAACAACAATATCCGGTATCGTGAATTTGAAGCGCCTGAAATGCTTCAATTTGCGGTTGGCATACAACAAATTAACCGAGCATGGGACTATACACTGGCCACATGTGGTGAGAAGATTGACCTAGACGCCTATGGGATTGTTCACAACAAATGCATCGACGATGATCTGATGATAAAGTACTTTTCCGAAGATGCCCGTCTGATGGAATTTTTGAGCGTCGAGATCACTGATGGAGACTTGTTCAATCCCCAAAAGACTATCTTAAAGCATCGTAACAACAAAGACAAAGGACAGCGCCGATTCTGCGGCTGCATCATCAGCAAGGACATTGGCGAGTACAATACATGCGCTCATCTCTGTGAGTATTGTTATGCAAACAGCTCTAAGGAGGTCGCATTGAATCACTTTCGTGAGCATATAGCGCATACATACGGGGAAACCATTTATTAGCTAAATGTTTACTGTTGATAATATCATATCCGACAGCCGTAGGAAGATCACCTGGAACCAGCGCTACGAACTGAAGGAATCCCTGAATCACGGAAAAAGTATTCTTCAAACAGAAGAACAACTCGCGGCATATCTGAATTGGTACGGGGAGATGCACAAGTTTAAGTGCAACATCGCAGTTCAGAACTTTCCATTCCAGGATCTCGGCATGCGGATTCATATTGTTGACTGGGGGTGTGGTCAAGCCATTGCATCATTGTGTTTAATAGAAGCATTAGAACAGCGAGATTTACTTTCTTATGTGAGAAAAGTAACATTAGTTGAGCCCTCTTTAATAGCTCTTAATCGTGCCAAAAGTAACATAGAAAAAGCTCTCAATAGTCATGCAGTTGAGATTGAGTGTCTACATAAAAAACTACCATCCAATAGGACGGAGGACACATCCTTCGAGTTGAATCTCAATGAATCTACTACAATCCATTTGTTTTCTAACATCCTCGACTTAGTGGATATCAGTCTCCGTAGAACTGCGGAAATCATTGAAAACGGAAGAGGGACTCACTATGTGCTTTGCATGGGCCCGTGCAACGGGAATAAGAGCCGGATTGATGACTTCTGCAGTTACTTCACAGATCGTGTAGAATTCTCCAACGTTGAAAATAGATGTATAGCTCATACCTCGGATACTAATTACCCAATTACCTGTAAAACGCGCTGTTTTTACATACAAACTGGCCGTAGTCACATTGATACTTCGTTTAAAGAAGGAACGTATGAAGCCACCGGTGCATATGACGATTACGATACAACAGGACTTATCAAAAATGGCCTTCTTACAGAAAAACTCGTCAGGGTTTACAATCACATTAGCCGAAATATGTCGGCCTATGACCGGGTATATTTGAAACCGAAAATGGGTCGGGATACTCCAGATTTAGTCATTGTTCGAAGGTGGAAGGGTATCGTCATAATGAATATCTTTGAGGAGGACCTTGGTAACTGTCGCTATGATGGAAAACTAGGCTTTACATGCAATGGTATTTCGATGGCTTCCCCTCTATCAACTGTCATTGGATACTGTGATAACATTCTGATAGAGAACTCTTCCACATTGCTCCGTAACGCCATCAAGGAAAAGAATGGATGGTATGCCGTTCGTCCTGCAGTATGGTTTCCTGATGCCTCTAAGGTTCAACTTGACTCAGTTTTCGAAACTGATAAAGAGAAGAGTAAGGTGCTCATCCTTGGAGCCGAAGATTTTAATAAGAGCATTCTGGATGTCCTGGATTTGACGCATTCACGAAGCAGCTTTACGGATGAAGCCTACTATGAATTCATTAATCAACTGAAAACCTGCTGGCATACGTTCCGTGACGGAGATCCTTCTTTAAAGCTTCGCCCAGAACAAGCCGCATTGGCTGAAAGCATAGAAAGTCGTTGGCAAAAGATAAAGGGCGTTGCGGGTTCCGGAAAGACTCAAGTGCTGGCTTCTCGAGCAGTAAACTGCCAACTTCGAACTGGGGGAGACATACTGATTCTGACCTACAACGTAACTTTAGTCAACTATATACGCTACCGCATAGGCAGAATTCCTGCTGACTTCCTTTGGAATAAGTTCACCATTTCCAATTATCATCGTTTCTTCGTTTCTCAGGCAAGGAATCACCATATAAAGATGAATCTTACCTGCTTTGAAAATGAGAATTTCTTCGAACTCGAGAAAGCAAATCTACCGAAGTATTCAGCCATTCTGATTGATGAGGTACAGGACTACCAGTATCAATGGTTAAAGATTTTGGAAAAGTATTTTTTAGCCGAGAAGGGAGAGTTCGTTTTGTTTGGAGACACAAAGCAAAACATCTATCATCGTGATTTGGACCATGATAAAGAGACTCATACTCCTATTACCGGTCCGTGGAATAGAAGTCTTAATTCTGGGATTCGTTTTGACAACCCCCGGATTGCCTTTCTTGCTATGGATTTTCAAAAGCATTTCTTTACCGAGCAAATCACAGACGAAATTCGGACTCAACCAGAACTGGGTTTCTCTTCAGAAAGAGACGTAGAATACCGTTATTTCGACGAAAAAACGTCTTCAACTGAAATTGCGGAGGGCTGCTTAAAAATAATTGAAAAAAACAAACTCAATAAAGGTAGGACTGTTATCGTTTCCCAGACATATTTGCTCCTTAGAGATCTGGAGCAGTTGATACGCGTATCACAAAAAGCGCCTTGCATGACCACCTTTGAAACAAAAGAAGTCTATGAGAAGATTCTCAAAGATAATGATGGAAATATTAACAGTAAGCATTTTATTGATACAATAAAACGTGTACGCGACAACAAGAAATTCCACTTTACTATGGAAACCGACCAACTAAAGCTTTCTTCGATACACAGCTATAAAGGATGGGATGCTGATAACGTCATACTTATTATTCAATCAGCCATTCAACCTGAAGACAATATTGATGAAGTTGAGGAAAAATCTTTTATGGAAAGGCCTGAGTTGATTTATACTGCCATCACTCGTGCAAAGCAGAATCTATTCGTCCTTAACATTGGCAACAGTCGATATGACAGCTTTTTTAAAACTGTTCTTGGACAATAGCTTATGCACTCGCGCTAATAGATAACCAGCCGGCAATTCCCGTCTATGATGTTCTGATAATGAAGCGAAACGGTCATACCGTCCGTTTCCCACGTCTGAAAGGTGACGTCGGTGGCTGATACAGAACGACTTCCTTCGTTCCCGAGCAGACGGGTGAGCATCCGCGACAGTTCCTCTTCCTTTTCGTTGGGGCCGTCCTCCCATAAAATGGAAGGAACCGACTCGTCCCATTCCAGGAAGGCCGCAGGGATCGATCCATCCACATCCGAGACCAAGTATGTCGAAGTCATGGGATGACAAATACTTATATCAACCTTTATTATCAATTACTTAAACTTAAACGCTTATGAAGTACATTCCTTCCATCGCCTTCGAGGAGATGAGCGGCAGCGCCAAGGGCGTTACGGCCGCT
>Ga0256405_10003174_pt1 | contig 34884 bp, 27 predicted proteins | sample RumenRJG_02DNA_FD_189096 | JGI IMG/M metagenome (GOLD analysis project Ga0256405, IMG submission 189096) | Bovine rumen microbial communities from Lethbridge, Alberta, Canada - RJG_02 | ecosystem: Host-associated > Mammals > Digestive system > Stomach > Rumen | place: Canada: Alberta...
TCATCTTAGCGCGGAGCGGTAGTTCAGCTGGTTAGAATGCCTGCCTGTCACGCAGGAGGTCGCGGGTTCGATCCCCGTCCGTTCCGCCAATCTCTTAAAGGCCACAACATTGATGTTGTGGTTTTTTTGTTTATAGGTACAAAAATTCACTTTTGTGATATAGTGCTCTCCACAATAATAATCAATAATGCACTTGATAATATTAGTCCTCTAAACGGTAAGATAAAGCGCTGTCATATACAGTAAGTTTTGCCAATAGTGTAAGGATGTATTATGCCAATTAACATTCCTAATGATTTACCTGCAAAAACTGTTCTAAACTCAGAGCAAGTTTTCGTAATGACTGAAGAGAGATATTCCCATCAAGATATCCGTCCTTTAAATCTTCTATTCTTAAACTTAATGCCTAAGAAGATTAATACTGAAATTCAGTACATGCGTAAGCTCTCTAATACCCCTCTTCAGGTAAATATCACATTACTTAGAGTAGATGATCATGTCTCTAAGAATACTCCTCAATCTCATATGGACACCTTCTATAAAGATTTTGATGAGATCAAGGATTTACGTTTTGATGGCATGATTGTAACCGGTGCCGCTTTAGATCAAACTGAGTTTAAGGATGTTACCTATTGGACTAAATTAAAGCAGATCTTACTTTGGGCAAGTAAGAATGTAACCTCAACATTATTCTCTTGCTGGGGCGTAGCAGCTGCATTAAAAGTTTTCTATGATATTGATATTATCTTTAGAGAAGATAAGTTATCTGGCATTTATGATATTAACCTATCTCGCGAGATTGATACTTTAACTCGTGGCTTTGATGATGTATTTAAAGCTCCTATTTCACGTTACTGTGATTTCCCATTAGATCTAATTGCTAAAAAGACTGATATCAATGTATTAGCATCAAGCGATGAGATTGGTCTATATCTAGGTGTATCTCCTGACAGACGTCAAGTATATGTATCAGGACACCCTGAGTATGATGTAGATACCTTAAAGCAAGAGTACGAAAGAGATATGGCTGCAGGTAAGAATCCAATTATTCCTGTACATTATTTCCCTAATAATGATCCACAAAATGAGCCTTTATGTTCATGGAGAGGTCACGCAAGTTTACTTTTTGCTAATTGGTTAAACTACTACGTATACCAAGAAACTCCATTTGATTTGTATAAGAAAAAATAATCTTTAAAAAAGCTGTCGAAAAACACAAAGTTTGCGCATAAAACCGCGATTTTCATGTAAAATATTCTCGCTTAAAATGATCTTAAAGGTGAGAAAGTGACAGCTTCTAATATCGCAAAATTCAAAATTCAAGGTGGCAAAGCTTTAGACGGTGAAGTAAAGATTTCCGGTGCTAAAAATGCTGCCTTGCCTATTCTTTTATGTACTATTTTAACTGATGAGAAGATCTGCTTAAAAAACGTTCCTGATCTTGCTGATGTTAAAACTAGCTTCAAACTATTAGCCGATCTTGGTAAAAAGTGTGAGTACAACGCTCAAACTGGTGAAGCTGTAATCTATGGTGGTGTTACCTCTCACATTGCATCTTACGAATTAGTTAAAACCATGCGTGCATCTATCATGGCATTAGGTCCTCTAGTTGCATTCTGTGGTTGTGCTGAAGTTTCTTTACCTGGTGGTTGTGCTATCGGTGCTCGCCCTGTTGACCTTCATATTAAAGGTCTTAAAGAAATGGGCGCTCAAATTAAGTTAGATGATGGTTATATTAAAGCAACCGCAATTGGTTCTGGTCGTCTACATGGTGGCAATATCATTATGGATAAGGTATCAGTAACTGGTACTGAAAACTTAATGATGGCTGCAACTTTAGCTGACGGCGTAACTATTATTGAAAACGCTGCTTTAGAGCCTGAGGTAGTTGATCTTGCTAACTGCCTAAATAAGATGGGCGCTAAGGTAAAAGGCGCTGGTACCTCAAGAATTGAAATTGAAGGTGTAACTAAGCTTCACGGTTGTGACCACAGTGTGGTAGCAGACAGAATTGAAGCAGGTACTTACCTAATTGCAGGTATCGCAACTCATGGTATCGTAACTTGTTTAAATACCTTACCATCTTCACTTGAGGCAGTATTACAAAAGTTAAGACAAGCTAATGCTTTAATTACTGTTGATGGTACAAGCATTACTGCCGATATGCGTAATCGTCAAATTAAACCTGTTGATGTAGTAACTGCTCCTCACCCTGGTTTCCCAACTGATATGCAAGCTCAAATTACTGTGCTTAACGCTTTAGCAGATGGTGTAAGCTCAGTTACTGAGACCATCTTTGAAAATCGCTTTATGCATATTGCTGAGCTTATTCGTATGGGCGCTCATCTTGAGATTAAAGGTAATACTGTAATTTGTGAAGGTGTTCCTGGCCTTAAAGGCGCTCAAGTGATGTCATCAGATTTAAGAGCATCTGCATCACTGGTAATTGCAGGTTTAGCTGCTGAAGGTACCACCATCGTTGATCGTATCTATCATATGGATAGAGGTTACGAGCACATTGAGACTAAGGTGGGTAGTCTTGGCGGTATTATTGAAAGATTCTACTAAGCATGTTTGATTTAAGTCCTTACAATACTTTTGGTTTACATGTTCACGCTAAAGAAGGCGTGATCATTTCAAATGTTGCCGATCTAAAAAGAGTTCAATTTGATAGAGCGATTATTTTAGGTCGTGGCTCTGATGTCTTATTTACTGATGACTTTGATGGCACTGTAATTATCAATGAGATCAAATCATTATCTGTAGAGCCTCAAGGTGATGGCAAGGTAATTATCAGAGCAGGTGCAGGACTTATTTTAGATGAGCTTATTGCATCCTTAGTTGAAAAAGGTATTTATGGCCTTGAAAACCTCTCTTTAATTCCTGGCACTGTAGGCGCTTCTCCTATTCAAAACGTAGGTGCTTACGGTGTTGAAATTGGTGATGTGATTAAAGAGGTTGTTGCCTACGATTTGCAACGTCACATTCAAGAGACCTTTACTAAAGAGCAATGCGAGTTTGCTTATAGAAGCTCATACTTTAAAACTCATAGAAGTAGACCTTTAATTATCACTCAAGTTGTCTTTGAGCTATCAAAAGACTTTAAACCAAAGTTAGTTTATAAAGGCTTATCTGAAAAGACTTTTGCTAACGCTCAAGAGCTTCGTGATCAGATCATCTCAATGCGTCAGCATAAACTTCCAGATCCTGCTAAAGTTGGTAACGCTGGAAGCTTTTTCAAAAATCCAATCGTGCCACATGACTTTGCTTTAAAGTTAAAAGAGCAATATCAAGACATGCCAATTTACCCATCAGAAATTGAAGGGCAAAGTAAGCTTGCAGCAGGTTACTTAATTGAAAAAGCTAAGTGTAAGGGCATAACTCACGGTAATGTTGGTACTTGGGAGCAACAAGCTTTAGTTATCGTAAATCGTGGTAATGCTCTCCCTCATGAGGTCGTTGCGCTTGCTAAGTACATCATGTCAGAGGTTTATAACAAATTTGGTATTTTACTAGAACCTGAAGTTAGAACATTTGGAGCAACAGGCGAGGTTTCATGGAACAATCTCTAGTTATGCTAGCTTTATTACAGCTTTTAAATGAAGAGTCAGATAAAAGCTTAGATAAAGAAACACTCTTATCTCAACTTGGTATTACAGAGGAGCTACTTAAGATCTGCATTGAGCAGTTAGCTCTTTTAAACTGCAAGATTAAAGTTGAAGGAGAGACACTAGAGCTTGAAGATCCTGTTGATCTTCTAGATCAAAATTATATTTACAGACACGTAAAAGGTAGAGGTAGAGTTGAGGTATTACCAAGTGTGGACTCTACAAATACCTATATGCTCAATAACTCAAGTTTCTTAGTTTCAGGTGATACCGTAATTGCTGAAATTCAAACTGCCGGCCGCGGTCGTCGTGGCGGTAAGTGGCACTCATCTTTAGGTAAGCAATTAACCTTATCTATTTGTTATGAGTTTGACTCTTTAGATAAGATAGAAGGTTTATCTGTAGGTATCGGCGTGGCTGTAGCTAAGGCTGTAGAAAAGCTTGTTGAGCAAGATGTTTTAGTAAAGTGGCCTAATGATATTTACAAACACAATGGCAAGTTAGGCGGCATCTTAATTGAAACTAAGATGGCAAATAATAAAGTCAAAGCTATCATTGGCATTGGTCTTAATGTCTATAAAGATCATTTTGCGCAGCTAAAGCGTGAGTACGCATCTATTTGCGAGAATATTCAAGAAGGTTTTAGCCGTAATGAGCTAGCTATTGAAATTATCAATCACGTCAAAGAGGTTTGTGCTCAATTTGCCTTAGGTGATCGTAATGAAGTTATCGAGTCATTTAAAGACCGAGATGCTCTTGTTGGTCGCAACATTCAAGTTCAAAATGAACAAGGTACCTTTGAAGGTGAGTCAGTAGGTGTAGATAAGACAGGCGCCTTACTCTTAGAGAACAATGGCCAAGTATTAAAGATCAGATCAGGCCATATTTCCTTCTTTTAATTTCTTATAATTCTGACGGTACGCATGTGCCGTCATCTTAAATCTCTCCTTAAACATCCTTGAAAAAAGCTTAAAGTTAGTAAAGCCGTGTCTATCTAAGATGTCTGCTAGCGTATCGTTAGTACTAATTAAATCTTGATAAATCATTGATAAACGAATTTCGTTGATATACTCAAGGCAGGTAATGCCCATTGATTGCTTGAAGACTCGACAAAAGTAATTTTTCTGCATCATACAAAGCTCACTTAGCTCTTCTAAAGATATGAGTCTTGTATAGTTTTGTCTTATGAAACTTAAAGCATCTTTGATTTTAGTTTTCTCTTTATTTTGTTGCTGACGAACGCTTGCCATGATCGAAAAAGAGCACTTAGTATAAAGCACAAAGATAAGTTCATAGAGGTATTCTTTAACCTTGATAAAGCAACCTTCATAAGGCTCATCAATGCATTGCTGCATCTTTTGTAAGATATTATTAAGCCTCTCTAGGATGACTTTATCTGTAGGTGTTTTAAAGCTCAGCTCTCCTAAATTTGGAATGACTTTAATTAAAAGATCATAGGGAATTTGTAACACAATTGCTCTATTAGGTTGGGCACAGTAGGTGGCATGTACTACATCAATATCAGATACGATAAGATCACCTGACTTTAAGTTAACCTCACTTTCTCCTGTTGTGTAAGTTAACTTGCCTTTTTGCATCAAAACAAGCTCTAAAGCATCGTGCCAATGCGGAGGCACGTATGAGCCAGGATCGTTAGAGGTATACAGTCTTACCCCTAATTTGTAATCAAGTTTTACAACCTCATAATGATCTGTTTTCATAAAATTAACCAAATCGTGATCTGTTTCAAGCTTTATCTTAAAAGATAATATCGACCTATTTTTCGTCTAACATCGTATCTTAGCACCTTAAGTTCATTTTGCTAATATTTGCATTATCAAAATAAGACTCAGTGCGCAATGATCTTATTTATAAGCATAAATATCGCATTTTAGAACATTAGGATTATTATCTATGGAAAACCAACGTTCATTAATTTCAAAAGTAGGAGAGCGTGTCTCCTATGGTCTAGGTGATTTTGGTTGCAATATCATCTATACAGCAATGTCTGCATTCTTACTTTTCTACTACACAGATTATGCAGGTGTAAGCGCCTTTGCTGTAGGTGCCATCATGATGATTTCAAGAGTCTTTGATGGTATCTCTGATTTGATTATGGGCGTAATTGTCGATAGAACTAAATCTCGCTTTGGTAAGGCACGTCCTTGGTTACTCAGAATGTGTGTACCATTTGCTATTGCTGGTGTCTTACTATTCTCTGTTCCAAGTACCTGGTCAGATACTCCTAAGTTAATCTACGTATTTATTACTTACAACTTAGTATCAACTGTGATTTACACAGCTATTAACGTTCCTTACTCAGCATTAAATGCTTTAATGACTCAAGATCCTTATGAGCGTTCTGTTTTAAGTATCTTTAGAAACTTATTAGCAACTGCTGGTACCTTAACTATCAATACCTTCACCTTACCATTAGTTGAGTTCTTTGGTGACAATCCTGCTGCTTGGACTAAGACTTTCATGGTCTTTGGTGTAGTTGCAATCATCGCTTTTATGATCAACTTCTTAGGTACTAAAGAGCGTGTGGTTTCAGTAAGCGATATGCAAAATGGTGAGCACAAAGATGTTCCATTTATCGCAGGTGTAAAAGCTTTATTTGTAAATAAGTATTGGATCTTAATGACTCTAATGCTTGCTCTATTCTTCTTAATGTATGCAATTAACGGTGGCTCTACTGTTTACTACGCTAAAGACATCTTAGGCGACAAGGACTTAGTTGCAACTATCAACGGTATCTTCAACGTAGTCCAGATCTTAGGCATGTTCTTTATTGCCATGCTAGTTAAGAAGTACGGTAAGCGCAATATCTTCGCCCTAGGTCTTGTTCTAGATATCGTAGGTATTCTTTTCTTACATTACTTACATTCAGAGATGTGGATGATCGTAGTATCAAGCTTAATCCGTGGTATCGGTAATGCTTGTGGTGGCGCAACTATGTGGGCAATGGTATCTGACACTATCGATTATGGCGAGTGGAAGACTGGCTATAGAACCGAAGGCTTAGTAAATTCAGCTTGCTCATTTGGTTGGAAGATTGGTAACGGCTTAGGCTCTGCTTTACTTGGTTTAATCCTAGAAATTGGTGGCTACGTAGGTACTGCTGCAGTTCAAAGCGCAGAGGCACTAGAGGCAATTGAGTTTAGCTTCATCTGGGTTCCTGTCATGGTTTATGTATCAGGCTTAGTCATCATGTACTTCTTCAAGCTTGATAAAGAGTTTCCTCAGATCATTAAAGATTTGGAGAACCGCAAAAAGCAGGCTCAACATTAATCAAATATCAAATAAAAATCATAAGTGGAGACTTGGCGATGAAAGAGAAGATTGTAGGTGTTAACTTAGGTGGTTGGTTGGTGCTTGAAAAATGGATGACTCCACATCTATTTGATAACACAGTAGCTGATGATGAGTATTATCTTGCTCATGATTTACATAAGGACACTTTTACAAACTTAATTAAAACTCATCGCCATGAATTTATCACCTCTCGTGATTTATCCATGATTAAGGCTCAAGGCTTTAATACTTTAAGAGTGCCTGTTCCTTACTTTATCTTTGGTGATGTAGAGCCTTTTGTAGGCTGCATTGAAAACCTAGATTGGTTGATGGTCGAGGCTAAGTATTATGGCTTAAAAGTCTTAATTGATTTACACACTGTGCCACTAAGTCAAAACGGCTTTGATAACGGTGGTATCAGTGGTGTTTGCAGATGGTCTCAAGATCAAAATTCCATCAATTTCACCTACAGCGTACTTGAAAGATTAGCAACTCGTTATAAAGACAGCGAGGCTTTATTAGGTATTGAGCTTTTAAATGAACCGATCACTGAAAAAATGTGGCAGGCCATGGATGTACCTAATCGCTACAAAGCTCGCGATGAAAAATTAGCATTAGGCTCTAAACCTAATTCAATTGAATTTATAAAAGACTTCTACAAAGAAGGCATTGAGAGATTAAGACACATCTTAAAAGATGAAATAGCCATTATGATCCACGATGCTTTTGAAATCGATAAATGGGAAGAGTTTTACGATCAAAGCAAGTATAAAAACTTAATCTTAGACACCCATCAATACATCATGGTTTTAGAGGCTAATGGCTGCAAACATGATTTAGATTCTTATCTTAAGGCTATTGATGAGAACTTTACAAAGCCTATAGCTGAGATCTCCAAGCACATAGATGTGGTCTGTGGAGAGTGGTGTCTATTTAACTCTTTGTGCGCAGGTCATGATACTAAAGCAGGCCTTGCTCAATTTGATAAAGAACAAAATCTTGAAGAAAACTTATTAGATGAAAAAGAGTTAAGAGCTACTTATCAAGCTCTTTGTAAGGCTCAGCTTCAAGCTTTTAATCAAAGCCTAGGCTACTTTTACTGGAATTACAAACTACTTTTAGATGAAGTCAAAAATCCTTGCTTTAAAGGCTGGTCTTCATGGGATCTAGGCGTGTGCTTAGCTCATAAGTGGTTTAATTTATAAACAAATTTAAGGGTAACAAAATGATTAAAAATCCAATCTTCAAAGGCTTTAATCCTGATCCTTGCATCTGCCGCAAGGGCGATGATTACTATATTGCTGTTTCAACTTTTGAGTGGATGCCAGGAATTCCTGTTTATCACACTCGCGATTTTCAAAACTATGAGTTATTAACTCATGTTTTAACTGATGATACTAAATTAGATCTTAAAAAATTACCTTCAGCAAAGGGAATTTGGGCACCATGCTTAACCTACTGTGAACAAGAAGATATGTTCTATGTAGTTTATGGCGTAATGAACTCTATGAATGCTCGTTACTTTGATGTTGATAATTATTTAATTACCGCAAAGAACATTGAAGGACCTTGGTCAGAGCCTGTTTATCTACATTCAGCAGGTTTTGATGCTTCAATTTTGCATGATGACGACGGTAAAAAATACATTGTATCTTTAGAGTGGGAAACTCGTGATGGTTATGAAAAGCCTGGTGTGATCTGTCTTGCTGAGTATGATCCAATCAAAAAGTGCATTGTCGATTTTCCAAAGCGCATCTACAAAGGTGGCACTGATAGAGGTTGTATTGAAGCACCTCATTTAACTAAGAAAAATGGCTACTACTATTTAATGTGCGCAGAAGGCGGTACTGGCTATAACCATTGTGTAACTATGGCTAGAGCTACTAATCCTTTTGGACCTTATCAAGGCGATCCAACAAACCCTATTTTAACTTCAGCTCCTGGCGTATCTAATGAGCGTCATGATCCTGATCATTTAAAGCCAAAGTACTATAACCCAAATTCTGTACTGCAAAAATCAGGACATGGTAGCTATGTAGATTTACCAAACGGCGAGACTTATTTAGTTCATTTGTGCTCAAGACCATTTGTGCCAGAGTTACGTTGTACTTTAGGCCGTGAAACTGCAATTCAAAAGATGAAGTGGACTAAAGACAATTGGCTTAGAACTGATTATGAGGATAACTTAGCCAAACTTGAGGTACAAGAGCCAAGTCTACCTATGTATCCTCTGCCAAAGACCCCAAGCTTTGATGACTTTGATGGTGAGACTTTAGGTAATTTCTATTACGCTCCTCGTATTATGCCAACAAGCTTTGCATCAGTTACCGCAAGGCCTGGCTATGTGCGTCTGCGTGGTCAAGAGTCTCGTACTTCATTAAATAAAGTAAGTATTTTGGCACGTAAACTTACCTCAGTGCATGCGCAAATTACCACCAAGATGGACTTTAAGCCACTTGTCTATCAGCACAGTGCCGGTTTGATTTTGTACTACGACAATATGAATTACATCAATTTACGTAAGTACTATTCAAATACCTTAGGCCAAGCTGCAATTAACTTAATTCACCTAGAAAATGGTGTAAGACACGAACTTAAAGATACCCGTATTGCAGTAAATGATGATGAGATTTACTTTAGAGTCAATATTGATGGCCGTAAGACTTATTTCTCTTGGTCTGATAATGGTCAAGATTTCCATCAGATAGGACCTGTTTTTGATACTACTAAATTCTCTGATGAGTTCTGTAAGTACGGTGAGTTCACTGGTACTATGGTGGGCTTAACTTGCGCTGATAGATTATTCCACAAGCACTATGCTGACTTTGATTTCTTTGAATACCTAAGTGATGATGAGTCAGGTGTGAACTAATTTCTAACCTTATGTTGTTTTGAATGAGTGGATGTGCTTTCAAACTTGGGCACATCCTTTTTTTTGTATACAAGCTTTGATGATTAGTCTTAACTTAAGAACTAATGATGTTCTTACTTACGTAAGTAAATTTCTTCAATGTGGTGATCATCGCCTTTCTTTAAAATTAAGTTTGCGCGATTTCTGCAAGGAAGAATATTCTCAACTAAATTAGTGTGGTTAACAGCTTCCCAAATCAGCTTAGCAATACTTGCTGCATTGTCATTTGATAAATGTGCATACTTGTGGAAGTAGCAGTTAGGATCACTAAAAGCCTTATCTTTTAATTTAATAAATCTATCGATATACCATTTCATTAAATGCTTTTCGTTAGCATCTACATAAATTGAGTAATCAATGTAATCTGAGATAAAGGCTCTTTTTCTAAACTCTGGGTATTCAGTACCATCTTGAAGTACATTTACGCCTTCTAAAATTAGTACATTTGGTCTATCAACGATGGTGTACTCATTTGGGACGATATCGTAGGTTAAATGGGAATAGACAGGTACTTTTAAGTTTGGCTTACCTTCTTTTACATCAATTAAAAAGTCGATGAGTTTTTTGACATCATAAGAGGCTGGAAAGCCTTTTTTACCTAGGAGCATATGCTCATCAAGATAAGCATTTGGATATAAGAAACCATCAGTTGTGATCATAGAAACATGAGGTTTACATGGCCAATCTTTAATTAACTCACACAAAAGCTTAGCAGTAGTAGTTTTACCAACTGATACAGAGCCTGAAATGGAGATAATAAAAGGCACAGAATCCATAGGGGAGCCTAAGAACTTTTGAATGACGGCAAGTCTATCGTGACGAGAGATGTAATACATTCTTAAAAGAGAAGATAAAGGCAGGTAGATATTTTTTACATCATCTAAAGATAGCTTATCGTTGAAAGCTAAGAATCTATCAAGATCAGCTTCTGTTAAAGTTAGTTTTTCTTGAGCGTGCTTAAAACTGGCCCAGGTTTGTGGGTCAAACTTAACAAATGGTGCTGAAATTTGATCTGTCATAGTAATTGCCTTATCAAAAGATGGCTAATCTTAACATGATCTAGCGCCTTAACAGTAATTTTTGTAAAGATCTGCGTAAAGATAAGAAAAAATTTTGAAAAATCATGACTAAATTACAAATTTTAAAAATTAAGTTAAAGTTGATTTATAAGCAGTTTGAGGAGATTTGCTTTGAATTATCTTAAAAAAATTTGAAAAAAAATTAAAAAAATTCTTGCAATACTAAAAAAATTTGTTATCATAGTCACCGCTGTCAAACATGACGGCGTCATAGTTGGTCCGGAGACGGGCTAATCTATGGAGGGGTTCCCGAGTGGCCAAAGGGATCAGACTGTAAATCTGCCGGCTCTGCCTTCGAAGGTTCGAATCCTTCCCCCTCCACCACTTCCCTAAAAAATTCTCCGGTTTAATTATGATTTTCATCGCGGGCATCGTATAATGGTTATTACCCAAGCCTTCCAAGCTTGAGATACGGGTTCGATTCCCGCTGCCCGCTCCAGTTATGTTTTTACACGCTGTGAGCCTAAAAAACTCTTGTTACATAGGATTTAAAAATGGCAAAAGAGAAGTTTGTCCGTGGCAAAGTTCACGTAAACGTAGGTACCATTGGTCACGTTGACCACGGTAAGACCACTTTAACCGCAGCTATTACTACTGTACTTGCAAAGAAGTTCGGTGGTGAGGCACGTAAGTTCGACCAGATCGATAACGCACCAGAAGAGAAGGCACGTGGTATTACCATTAACACCTCTCACGTTGAGTACGATACTGAGAAGCGTCACTATGCACACGTTGACTGCCCAGGCCACGCTGACTATGTTAAGAACATGATCACTGGTGCTGCACAGATGGATGGCGCAATCCTAGTAGTAGCAGCAACTGATGGTCCTATGCCACAGACTCGTGAGCACATCCTATTAGCACGTCAGGTAGGTGTACCATACATCGTAGTATTCCTAAACAAGTGCGATATGGTTGACGACGAAGAGTTATTAGACTTAGTAGAGATGGACGTACGTGACTTATTAAGCCAGTACGACTTCCCAGGTGATGACACTCCAATCGTCCGTGGTTCAGCTCTAAAGGCTCTAGAAGGCGATGCAAAGTGGGAAGAGGCTATCTATCAGTTAGCTGACACCTTAGACTCATACATCCCAGATCCAAAGCGTGATGTTGACGATCCATTCCTATTACCTATCGAAGATATCTTCTCAATTTCAGGTCGTGGTACTGTAGTAACTGGCCGTGTTGAGCGTGGTATCGTTCACGTAGGTGATGAAGTAGAAATCGTTGGTATCCGTCCAACCACCAAGACTGTTGTAACTGGCGTTGAAATGTTCCGTAAGTTACTAGACGAAGGTCGTGCTGGTGATAACGTAGGTATCTTACTACGTGGTACTAAGCGTGAAGACGTTGAGCGTGGTCAGGTTCTAGCAGTTCCAGGCACCATCACTCCTCACACCAAGTTCACTGGTCAGGTTTACGTATTAAGCAAGGATGAAGGTGGTCGTCACACTCCATTCTTCAAGGGCTACCGTCCACAGTTCTTCTTCAGAACTACTGATATTACCGGTACTATCGATCTACAAGAAGGCGTAGAGATGGTAATGCCAGGTGATAACACCGATATGACCGTAACCTTAATCCACCCAGTAGCAATGGCAGAAGGCGAGCGCTTCGCAATCCGTGAAGGCGGCCGTACTGTAGGTGCTGGTGTTGTTGGTAAGATCATCGAGTAATATTACTCATATCTTATAACTATGTCCGTAGCAGTGCTAAAGTCGCTGCTACGGCTTAATTGATCTTATAACGTATCTTTTACGTTTTTATAACAGGTTTTAATATGTCAGAAACTAAAAGCAACAAGGTTGAAGCTCCAAAGAAGGCTGCACCTAAAAAAGTTGCACCTGCGAACGATGCTCAGTTATTTATCTCTCCAGCATTAAGCGCAATTTTCTGGACAATTTCTTTACTTATCGTAGTTGCAGTTATTTTTGGTAACTACTATTACACTACTAAAGTGTTAGTAGACGAGAGCAACATTGCTCGTCTTGTAAGAGTTTTAGTTGTAATTCTAGGCTTCGTTATTGCGTTAGTTGTCGCTTTATTAACTAACAAAGGTCGTACCTTATTACAGTTTGGTCGCCAAGCTTATACCGAGCTTAAGAAAGTTGTATGGCCTACTCGTCAAGAGGCAGTACAGACTACCTTTATCGTATTTGTCGCAGTATGTATTGTAAGTTTATTCTTATACCTATGCGATATCGTTTTCTTACAGCTTGTGCGTTTATTTACCTTATAAGCTTTACTGCAAGGACTAAAAGATGGCAGATTTAGATAAAGTTGAGGCTCCTGAGGCACCAGTTGCACCAGAGGCTCCTGTTGCCCCTTCTTCAGATGAGCAGGCATTAGATGCTGCTCCTGTAAAAGAAGCTCCTAAGAAAGATTACTTTGGTGGTTCACAGTTCCACTGGTACGTAATTCAAGCTTTCTCTGGTTTTGAACAGCGTGTAGCTTTAACTTTAGCTGAGAGAATTAAGATCCACGGTATGGAAGAGTACTTTGGCGATATCTTAGTTCCAAAAGAGAAAGTTAAAGAAATCAAAGATGGTAAGAAGCGCGAAAGCGAGCGTAAGTTCTTCCCAGGCTACGTTTTAGTTCAGATGAGAATGACCCCTGATTCATGGCAGTTAGTTCGTCACACTGATCGTGTATTAGGTTTCATTGGTGGTACTTTTGAAAAGCCACTTCCAATCACTGATGCTGAAGCTGATAAGATCTTAAACCGTCTAAAAGAGACTGAAGATCAGCCACGTCCAAAGACCATGTTCGAGGTTGGCGAATCAGTTCGTGCTATCGATGGTGCTTTCAAAGACTTTGTGGGTACTGTTGAAAAGGTTGATTACGAGAAGAACCGCTTAACTGTTTCAATTGCAATCTTTGGTAGAGCAACTCCTGTTGAGTTAGACTTTACTCAGGTTGAGAAAGATATCTAATTTTACAAATTAAGTTTTAAAATTTTGATATCACAGAAGGGATGCTTTGGCATCCTTTCTTATTTACAGATTGGTTGCTTACAAGTGCACACTCAAATACCCCTTCAAAAAGATAATTTCCTTTAAATTCATCATCCTATGATTAATTGTCAAGATTAATCATTAATATTATTAATAATTCCTTGATCTTGGTCATTCATGTGTGTATAATTTCACAGCTATTTTTGTGTCTATACGCATTAATACAAGGTCGCATGACCAAGGGAAGCGCATCTTTGAGTGCGCGTCATCACCCATCACTTTTCAGAGGAAAACCTCAAAATGGCAAAGAAAGTTTCTGCCTATATCAAATTACAAGTTGGTGCTGGTAACGCAAATCCAGCTCCTCCAGTTGGCCCAGCTTTAGGTCAGCACGGTGTTAACATCATGGAGTTCTGTAAGGCATTCAATGCTAAGACAGCAAACATGGAAAAGGGCTTACCAGTTCCTGTTATCATCACCGTTTACTCAGATAAATCATTTACCTTCGTATCAAAGTCTACCCCAGCTTCTTACTTAATTAAGAAGACCTTAGGCTTAAAGTCAGCTTCTCACAAGCCTGGTACTGAGGTTGCAGGTAAGATCACTATGGACCAGTGCCGCGAAATCGCTAAGGCTAAAGAGCCTGATATGACTGGTGCAGATCTAGACGCATCTGCTCGTACTATTGCTGGTACTGCTCGTTCAATGGGCATCCAGGTGGAGGGTTAATCAATGGCTAAGATTGCTAAGCGTTTAAAAGAAATCCGTGCAGCTGTTGATAAGACCAAGCAGTATGCTGCAGTTGAAGGTTTTGAGCTATTAAAGTCTACTGCAAAGGCAAAGTTCGTAGAGAGCGTTGACGTTGCAATTCAGTTAGGTATCGATGCTACTAAGTCAGACCAGAACGTACGTGGTGCTACCGTATTACCAAATGGTACCGGTAAGACTGTTCGCGTTTTAGTTTTCACCCAAGGCGATTTAGCAGAGCAGGCAAAGGCTGCTGGTGCTGATCACGTTGGTATGGACGAGTTAGCAGCTGAAGTTAAGAAAGGCTTTGCAGACTTCGACGTTGTTATCGCATCACCTGATGCAATGCGCGTTGTAGGTCAGTTAGGTCAGATCTTAGGTCCACGTGGTTTAATGCCTAACCCTAAGGTTGGTACCGTAACTCGCGACGTTGCAACTGCTGTTAAGAATGCTAAAGCAGGTCAGGTTCGCTTCCGTAACGACAAGGCTGGTAACATCCAGACTTCAATCGGTAAGGTAAGCTTCACTGCTCAGCAGTTATCAGAGAACTTAACTGCTCTTATCGCAGCTATCACTAAGTTAAAGCCAGCTGCTGCTAAAGGCGCATTTATCAAGAAAGTTTGTGTATCAACCACTATGGGTGTTGGTCTAACTATCGATAAGGCAAGCCTAGCTGCAGACAAGGCTGCTGACGCACAAGCTTAATTTAAGCTTTAAGTTAGCTAAGCGCCTTGGTACTAGGCGCTTATAAAAGAATTTGGAAAGGGGGCATTGCCGCCAAACCAAAGACCGCAGGGGGTAGTACCTTAATCATCCTGCGTAGGCGGAGCTAGAAATAGCTCTGGTGGTCCCGAAAGGGTATAGTCCATTATGGACATTCCAGGAGTCACTGCTAAAAATGGCATTGAATATCGAAGACAAAAAGGCAATCGTTGCTGAAGTCGCCGAAGTAGCCAAGAAAGCTGTGTCAGCTGTTACTGCAAATTCATGCGGTATTCCAGTAGCAACTTTAACCAAACTACGTAAAGAAGCTCGTGAGAACAATGTTTACTTACACGTTGTTCGTAACACTCTTCTTACCCGTGCTTTAGAAGGCACTGAGTTTGAGTGCATCAAGGATTCATGCAAGGGTCCAACCATTATTGGTTTATCTCTTGAGCATCCAGGTGCTGCTGCTAGAATCTTCAAGAATTTTGCTAAAGAGTGCAAGACTTTCGAAGTTAAAGCTTTAGCTTTTGAAGGTAAGGCATACGACAGCAAAGACATTGATGTTCTTGCAACATTACCAACATACGACGAGGCTATCGCTCAGTTAATGGCAACCATGAAAGAGGCTGCAGCTGGCAAACTTGTTCGTACTCTTGCTGCATTGGGCGAGAAACTTGGTTCAGAGACTGCTGCAGAATAATTTCAACTGCGCGGTTTGTTAGACTAAATTTAGTCGATTGTTTTTTTTCAGGCATAGCCTGGTTATTTTATAGGAAGTTTAAAAATGGCTTTATCTAAGGATGAAATCATTGAGGCAATTGCTGCTCTATCTGTTACTGAAGTTGTAGAGTTAGTTAAGGCAATGGAAGAGAAGTTCGGTGTTTCTGCAGCTGCAGCTGTTGCAGCAGCTCCAGCAGCTGGTGCAGCTGCTGCTGAAGAGAAGACCGAGTTCGACGTTATGTTAAAGGGCGTTGGCGCTAACAAGATTGCTGTTATTAAGGCAGTTCGTGGTGCTACCGGTCTTGGCCTAAAGGAAGCTAAGGACTTAGTTGAGTCAGCTCCTGCTAAGGTTAAGGAAGCAATGCCAAAGGCTGACGCAGAGGCTTTAGTAAAGGCTCTAGTTGACGCTGGTGCAGATGCAGCTTTAGCTTAATAGCTAGCTTCACATAACAGGCTCGCATCGGGCCTGTGGCAGATAGAAATATGCTGTCAAAAACGTAACCCGATCCCCCATTTTAGAGGGATCGGGTTCGGTGCCTAAAAACACATAAGACGCAATCGTGTCTTATCCGGAAACAGATCAAATAGAGGATCACCTTATCCATGGTCTACTCCTACACTGAGCAAAAACGCATCCGTAAGGATTTTGGTAAGCGTGTAAAAGTATTAGATACACCTTACTTGTTAGCAGTACAACTCGATTCATTTAAACAATTTATTAGTTCAGATCCAAACAACGAGAACGGTTTGGTTGCAGCTTTTAAGAGTGTCTTCCCAATCAAGAGCTACTCAGGCAATGCTGAACTATGCTATAACAGCTTCCATCTTGGTGAGCCAAAGTTTAATGTACGTGAATGTATGATTCGCGGTACCACTTATTCTGCTCCATTAAAAGTAAAATTAAGCTTAGTACGTTACGAGAAAGATTCTCCTAAGACTGTTAAAGAACGTATTGACCAAGATGTATACATGGGCGAGATCCCACTAATGACCGATAACGGTACCTTCATCGTTAATGGTACCGAGCGTGTGGTTGTATCTCAGTTACACAGAAGCCCAAGCGTATTCTTCGATAACGACAGAGGTAAGACTTACCCTGGCCGTATCTTATTCAGTGCTCGCGTAATCCCTTACCGTGGTTCATGGTTAGACTTCGAGTTTGACCATCGCGATAACTTATTCGTTCGTATTGACCGTCGTCGTAAGTTACCTGCAACTGTTCTATTACGTGCTTTAGGCTACAACACTGAGCAGATCTTAGGCTTATTCTTCGACACCGTTGAGATCGAGTTTAAGCAAAAGAAGATCAACATGGAGCTTGTTCCTGATAGTCTTCGTGGTGAAACTGCAGCTTTTGATATCAAAGTTGGTAAAGATGTAATCGTAGAAAAGGGCACTAAGATCACCGCCCGTCATGTACGTCAGTTAAAGAAAGCTGAGGTAACATCTTTAGAGATCCCTGCTGAATACTTATTCGATAAGATTGTAGCTAAAGACTACAAGAATAAGGACGGTGAGGTAATTTTAGCTGCAAATACCGTCTTAAACGAAGAGAACATCAATGCTATCGGTGAGAACGGTCTAAAGAAGATCGAAGTTCTATACACTTCAGCTGTTGATGAAGGTTCATTCATCGCTGATACTCTACGTAATGACACCACTCGTGACTTATCATCAGATGAGGCAGATAAGAATGCTGCTTTATTTGAAATCTACAAGATGATGCGTCCTGGTGAAATTCCAACTGTAGAAGCAGCAGAAGGTCTATTCCAGAACTTATTCTTCCAAGAGGATAGATACGATCTATCATCTGTTGGTCGTATGAAGTTCGACAGCCGCTTTGTTGAAGAGAAAAACTTCAAGTCAGGTATCGCTCGTTTATTAGCATCAGATACTGAAATTAACACTGCAAACAGCCCATTATCAGTTGTTGATGGCTTTGTATATGCACAGTATCCACAGATTGTTGATGCTATCACTCCATTATTAGATCCAGCAGAGAAGGCTTGCATGCCAAGCACTACTCCTGCTCGTCGTGCTGATAAGCTATTAGGCTTCTTAGATAATGTTCTAATTCCAGCTGACAAAGATCAGATGAAGCCTGCTGAAGAGCGCTTAATCCACAAGGTTAAGATCACTCCTAAAGATGGCGAAGCATATACCTATGATCGTGCTGTGATCCTACCTTTATCAGTATTAGAGCTTGTTAAGAATGTAACTGAGTTACAAGGCAAGGCTACTGATGCTAAGGGTAAGGAAATCAATTTAGATACCTCATTTATTGATAATGAGCCAAACCGTGGCACCTTAAACAATAGCGATATCATCAAGGTAATTCGCTACTTAGTTAAGATCCGTAACGGTAAAGAGACCATTGACGATATCGACCACTTAGGTAACCGTCGTATTCGTTCAGTAGGTGAAATGGCAGAAAACCAGTTTAGAATTGGTTTAGTTCGTGTTGAGCGTGCTGTAAAAGAAAGATTATCACTAGGTGATCTTGATAACACCACTCCACAAGAGCTAATCAACGCTAAGCCAATCTCTGCTGCTATTAAAGAGTTCTACGGCTCAAGCCAGTTATCTCAGTTCATGGATCAAAACAATCCACTATCTGAGGTTACCCACAAGCGTCGTATCTCAGCTTTAGGCCCAGGCGGTCTAACCCGTGAGAGAGCAGGCTTCGAGGTTCGTGACGTTCACCCAACTCACTATGGTCGTCTATGTCCTATTGAGACCCCTGAAGGTCCTAACATTGGTTTGATCAACTCTCTTGCTGTGTTCGCTCGTTGCAACGATTATGGTTTCTTAGAGACTCCATACCGTCTAGTTAAAGATGGTGTTGTAACTGAAGAGTTCCAATACTTATCAGCAATTGATGAAGGTCAGTATGTTATCGCTCAGGCTAATACCGATTTAGATGAGAACGGTAAGATCACAACTGAATACGTACAGTGCCGTTACAATGGTGAATCAGAAGTTCGCCGTGCAGCTGACGTTCAGTTCATGGACGTGTCACCACAGCAGATTATTTCTGTTGCAGCAGCTCTAATTCCATTCCTAGAGCACGATGACGCTAACCGTGCCTTGATGGGTGCTAACATGCAGCGTCAGGCTGTTCCAACAGTTCGCTCAGAAAAACCATTTGTTGGTACTGGTATGGAGCGTGCAGTAGCTGTTGACTCTGGCGTTTCAATCATTGCAAAGCGTGGTGGTATTGTTCAGCACGTTGATGGTGGCCGTATCGTAATTCGCGTGAACATCGATGAGATCGAAGGTGATCATGATGCAGGTATTGATATTTACAACCTCATCAAGTACACCCGTTCAAATCAGTGTACATGCATTAACCAGCGCCCATGCGTTGGCTTAAACGAAAAGGTTAAAGCAGGTGACGTAATTGCTGATGGTAGCTCAACTGATATGGGTGAGTTAGCATTAGGTCAGAATATGCGTATTGCCTTCATGCCTTGGAACGGTTACAACTACGAGGATTCTATCCTTGTTTCAGAGCGTGTTTGTGCAAAAGACAGATTAACCACTATCCACATCGAAGAGATGTCATGTATCGCTCGTGATACTAAGCTTGGCCCTGAGGAAATCACCGCTGATATTCCAAACGTTGGCGAAAATGCTCTATCAAAACTTGATGAGGCAGGTATCGTTTACGTAGGTGCTGAAGTTGTAGGTGGCGATATCTTAGTTGGTAAGGTAACTCCTAAGGGCGAGACTCAGTTAACCCCTGAAGAGAAACTATTACGCGCAATCTTCGGTGAGAAGGCATCTGAGGTTAAGGATTCTTCATTAAGATTAGCAGCCGGTGAAACTGGTACTGTTGTTGACGTTCAAATCTTCACTCGTGAAGGTGTTGAGAAAGACAAGAGAGCTAAAGAAATCGAAGAGATGCACATTAACCAAGCTAAGAAGGACTTAGACGAAGAGTTTAGCTTCTTAACTCAAGGTTTAATGCACCAAGTTCGCGTTCACTTAGTAAAGAATGGCATGTCACAAGAAGCTGTTGATAAGCTAAAAGATGACGAGCTATTAAAGCAATCTCTAAGTGATGACAAGGCTCAGCGCCAGTTAGAAGAGTTTGCAGTACGTCTTGAAGACTTCGCTAAAGAATACAAAGAGAAGTTTGAAAATGAGAAGAAGAAGTACACCGATGGTGACGACTTATCTCCAGGCGTATTAAAGATTGTTAAGGTTTACGTTGCTGTTAAACGTCGTATCCAGCCAGGTGATAAGCTTGCTGGTCGTCACGGTAACAAGGGTGTTATTTCAAGAATTAACCCTATCGAGGATATGCCATTTGATGAGACTGGTCGTCCTGTAGATATGGTTCTAAACCCTCTAGGTGTGCCATCTCGTATGAACATCGGTCAGGTTCTTGAAGTTCACTTAGGCTTAGCAGCTAAGGGCATTGGCGAGAAAATCAACAAGATGTTAGTTGAGCAACGCGCTATTGCTGAAATCCGTAAGACCTTACAAGAGATTTATGACTTAGGCGATACCTCACAGGATGTTGATATTTCTAAGATGTCAGACACTGAAGTAATGACTCTTGCTAACAACTTACGTGACGGTTTACCTGTAGCAACTCCAGTATTCGATGGTGCTCAAGAAGAGAACATTAAGGAGATGTTACGTATGGCAGGCCAACCAGAGTCTGGTCAGATGACCTTATTCGATGGTAGAACCGGCCGTGCCTTCGAGCGTAAAGTAACCGTAGGTTACATGTACATGCTTAAGTTGAACCACTTAGTAGACGACAAGATGCATGCTCGTTCAACTGGCTCATACAGCTTAGTTACCCAGCAGCCTCTTGGTGGTAAAGCACAGTTCGGTGGTCAGCGTTTCGGTGAGATGGAAGTTTGGGCACTTGAAGCATACGGTGCCGCTTACACTCTACGTGAAATGCTTACTGTTAAGTCTGATGATGTTAACGGCAGAACTAAGATGTACAAGAACATTGTTGATGGCAACTACACTATGGAAGCTGGTATTCCTGAGTCATTCAATGTTCTATTACGTGAAATCCGTTCACTTGGTATCAATATCGATCTTGTCCGCAAGGAATAAGTTTCTAGATGTGGCTAGCTAAGCTAGCCCATCTTGGCTACGACAATAGGAGAAACTGTTGTGAGCAATTTAGAAAACGGTCAGAACGACGATCTTTTAGAAGGTCTTGCAAGCCAGACCCAACAAGCTACTGAGTCTACTGAAGATACAGCAGCAGTTGAGCTTGAGCTTGGACAAAGCCTAGGCAAGCTAGCTAACCGCAGCAATGCTTTTAAGCAGCGCCTAGAAGACTTTGATGCTATCAAGATTGGTTTAGCATCACCTGAAATGATCCGTGCTTGGTCATATGGTGAGGTTAAGAAGCCTGAGACCATCAATTACCGTACCTTCAAGCCAGAACGTGATGGTTTGTTCTGCGCTAAGATTTTCGGACCTATCAAAGACTACGAGTGCTTATGCGGTAAGTACAAGCGTCTAAAGCACCGTGGTACTATTTGTGATAAGTGTGGTGTTGAAGTAACCCAGGCTAAAGTACGTCGTGAGCGTATGGGCCACATTGAGCTTGCTTCACCTGTAGCACACATTTGGTACTTAAAGTCTCTTCCATCTCGTATCGGTTTAATGCTTGATATGAAGTTACGCGATATTGAAAGCGTACTTTACTTTGAGAGCTTTGTTGTAACCGATCCTGGCATGACCGATTTAACTGAGCGTCAGTTATTAACTGAAGAGCAGTACATGGATGCATTAGGCCAGTATGGCGATGATTTCACCGCTAAGATGGGTGCTGAGGCAATCCTAGACTTATTACGCCAGATTAACCTAGAAGAGGAATTAAAGTCAGTTCGTGAGGCTTTAGATTCAACCTCTTCAGAGTCAAATCGTAAGAAGTTTGCAAAGCGCTTAAAGCTAATTGAGTCATTTATCAATTCAGGCAATAAGCCAGAGTGGATGATTTTAACTGTTCTACCAGTACTTCCACCTGATTTACGTCCTCTAGTTCCACTAGATGGCGGTAGATTTGCAACTTCAGATCTAAACGATCTATACCGTCGTGTTATTAACCGTAACAACCGTCTAAAGAGACTATTAGACTTAGCAGCACCTGACATCATCGTACGTAACGAAAAGCGTATGTTACAAGAGTCAGTTGACGCTTTAATGGATAATGGTCGTCGTGGTCGTGCAATTACCGGTTCTAACAAGCGTGCCTTAAAGTCACTTGCTGACATGATTAAAGGTAAGCAAGGTCGTTTCCGTCAGAACTTATTAGGTAAGCGTGTTGACTACTCAGGTCGTTCTGTAATTACCTGCGGTCCTTTCCTACGTTTACATCAGTGCGGTCTTCCTAAGAAGATGGCAATTGAGTTATTCAAACCATTCATCTATGGTCGCTTAGAGATCCGTGGTTATGCAACCACCATCAAAGCTGCTAAGAAGATGGTTGAGCGCGAAGATCCAATCGTATGGGATGTATTAGACGAAGTAATTCGTGAGCATCCTATTATGTTAAACCGTGCTCCTACCCTTCACAGACTAGGTATTCAGGCTTTCGAGCCAGTACTAATTGAAGGTAAGGCAATCCGTCTACACCCTCTAGTATGTCCAGCATTCAACGCTGACTTCGACGGTGACCAGATGGCGGTTCACGTACCTCTAACCTTAGAGGCACAGTTAGAAGCTCGTGCTCTAATGATGTCTACTAACAACGTTCTATCACCAGCATCTGGTGATCCTATCATCGTTCCAGCTCAGGACGTGGTACTAGGTCTATACTACATGACCCGTATGCGTATCGGTGCTCGCGGTGAGGGCTTAATCTTAACTGATGCTAAGGAAGCAGAGCGCTTATACAAGGCAGATTTAGTTGATTTCCACGCTCGTATTGCTTGCCGTGTTCATTACTTTGATAAGAACACTGAAACTGGCGAGTATGTAGAGCACAACGAACTACGTTTAACTACTGTAGGTCGTGCAATGTTATCTCTAATTCTACCTAAGGGATTATCATTTGACTTAATCGATCCTCCAGCTGAGGGCGTAACTCAAGAGAACATTGGTGAGATCCTATCTCAGAAGAATTGGTTCACCCACGTATCTAACGTACCACTAGGTAAGAAGAAGATCGGTGGCTTACTAAATGCTTGCTATCACAAGTTAGGTCTAAAGGACACTGTAATGTTCGCTGACCACATCATGTATACAGGCTTTGCTAACGCTGCTATTTCTGGCTCTTCAGTTTGCGTTGACGATATGTTAATTCCTAAGGAGAAATACACCATTATTTCTTCTGCTCAAAAGGAAGTTGTAACCATTCAAAGTCAGTATGAAAACGGTCAGATCACCCCAGGTGAGAGATACAATAAGGTAGTTGACGTTTGGTCTAATGCTAACGATAAAGTAGCAAAGGCTATGATGGCAAACCTATCTACTCAGAAGGCTAAGAACATTCTAGGTGAAGAGGAAACTGAGTCATCATTCAACAGCATCTACATGATGGCTGACTCTGGTGCTCGTGGTTCTCCTGCTCAGATCCGTCAGCTAGCTGGTATGCGTGGTTTGATGGCAAAGCCTGATGGCTCTATTATTGAAACCCCTATTACCGCAAACTTCCGTGAAGGCTTGAACGTACAGCAGTACTTCATTTCAACTCACGGTGCTCGTAAGGGTCTTGCTGATACCGCTCTAAAGACTGCAAACTCTGGTTACTTAACCCGTCGTCTTGTAGACGTTGCTCAGGATATGGTTATTACTGAGGACGATTGCGGTACTGAGGATGGTCTAGACATTACTCCACACGTTAAGGGCGGTGATGTTGTTGAAAACCTACGTGACCGTGTATTAGGCAGAACCTTAGCAGCTGACGTATTAAAGCCAGGCTCTAAGACTGTTCTAATTCCTAAGGGCTCATTACTAGACGAGAAACTATGCTCAGTTCTAGAGGCTCACGGTGTTGATCACGTAAAGGTACGTTCACCTATTACATGTAAGACCAAGTTTGGTATCTGCGCTAAGTGCTATGGCCGTGACCTAGCTCGTGGCCACGTTGTAAACCCAGGCGAGGCAGTTGGTGTTATCGCAGCTCAGTCAATCGGTGAGCCTGGTACCCAGCTAACCATGCGTACCTTCCACATCGGTGGTGCTGCATCTCGTGCTGTAGCAGAATCAGGTGCTACTGTTCGTAACAGCGGTTTAGTAAGAATTGAAAACTCTAAGGTAGTAACTAACACTGAAGGCAAGCAGGTTGTAACCTCACGTCAAGCTGAGTTATTTGTTTTAGATGAGTTCGGTTCTGTAAAGGAAAGCCACAAGTTACCATACGGTGCTGTGCTTGAGATTAAGGAAGGCGATACTGTTAAGGTTGGCCAGACTGTTGCTCGTTGGGATCCTCATACTCACCCAATCGTATCTGAAGTACACGGTTTCATTAAGTACATCGATATTATCGAAGGTGTGACCGTTGATAAGAAGGAAGATGAGGCATTAGGTATTTCTTCAATTGAAGTTCGTGAGCTAGCAGCTCGCCCAACTCAAGGTAAGGAGAAGCGTCCTTCTGTTAAGATCGTTGACGATAAGGGCAACGATGTAATGATCCCTGGTACTACCGTAGCTGCACAGTACATGCTACAAGCTAAAGCTATTGTTCAGTTACAAGACGGTGCTGAGATCAACATCGGTGACGTTATCGCTCGTATTCCTCAGGTTGCAGGCGGTACTAAGGATATTACCGGTGGTCTTCCACGTGTTGCTGACTTATTCGAAGCTCGTGCTCCAAAAGAGCCTGCATTACTTGCTGAAGTTTCAGGTACCATCTCATTTGGTAAGGAAACTAAGTCAAAGCGTCGCTTAATCATCACTCCAGCACCTGGTGCTGTTGATGAGTTTGGCAAGCCAGTAGAGGTTCACGATGAGATGATCCCTCTATCACGCAACTTAAGCGTATTCGAAGGTGAAACTGTAACTAAGGGCGAAATGATCGCTGAAGGTCCTGAGTCTCCACACGATATCTTAAGATTACGTGGCGTTAATGCTGTAGCTAACTACATCGTAAACGAAGTTCAAGAAGTTTACCGCTTACAGGGTGTTAAGATTAACGATAAACACATCGAAGTTATCGTTCGTCAGATGCTACGTAAGTGTGAGATCGTAGATCCAGGTGATAGCACCGAGTTCCTACAAGATGAAATCGCTGAAGTTTCACGTGTACGTACTGTAAACGAGAAGCTAGAGGCTGAGGGCAAGAAGCCAGTTCTATACAGACACATTCTAATGGGTCTAACTAAGGCTTCATTAAGCACCGACAGCTTCATTTCAGCTGCATCATTCCAGGAAACCACTCGTGTTCTAACCGAGGCTTCTGTTGAGGGTAAGGTTGACGAGTTACGTGGCCTAAAGGAAAACGTAATCGTTGGTCGTCTAATCCCTGCTGGTACTGGTTACAAGTATCACAAGCAGCGTAGTGAAGAGTTAGAGCGCATTAACTCAGCTAAGGCTGAGGCACAAGAGTCTGTATCTGCTGAAGATCTACAGAAGCAGTTATCAGCAGCTCTTGAGGCTGTGGATTCAACCTCAGTTGGCAACAACTAGTAGTTTGAATACTTAAGTTTTGAAAATGCCCTCTCCAAGCAATTGGTTAGGGCATTTTGTGTATTTAGGAGATTAAAATGAGCGATATTAAGATTATTGCAACTAAGAATGCACCTGCTGCAATCGGACCTTATGTACAAGGCAAAGTAGTAAATGGTTTACTCTTTGCTTCAGGTCAGATCCCACTAGATCCTGCAACTGGCAAAATGGTAGAAGGTGGTATTGAGGCTCAGGCTCGTCAGGCTTTAAAGAATGTTCAAGCATTAGTTGAAGAGGCTGGTTCTGATTTATCAAAGGTTGTAAAGACCACTTGTTTCTTAAAAGATATCAATGACTTTGCTGCATTTAACGCTGTATATGCTGAGTTCTTTAAAGTTGAGCCTCCAGCACGTTCATGCGTAGGTGCAATTGATATCCCTAAGGGTGCTCTTTGCGAAATTGAAGTAATTGCAGCTGTTTAAGCCTTTAAATGCTGTTTTTACTTTAATTGTTAGTTAAATTTTTTTAGAATAAAGCTCTCAATACGAGGGCTTTTTTTGTTTATGCAGTACCTTCTAGTTATCAATTCATCAATTGAAAATAAGTACGTTCATGAGTGCGTACTTGAGCTGTTGTCTAAATTTGATGAAAAAGAGCGAGTTTTAAAAGGGATCTTTATCTCATCTAATGCTGTTTCTTTATGTAGTCTTGATTGCAGTGATAAGGCTTTGCAAGACTCTTATGTAAAACAAGCCCTAAGGTTGAATTTAAAGATGTTAGTCTGTGGACGTGCCTTTAGTGAGGCTCACCTTGATAAAGATAGAGTACAGGATGGTTTTGAACTGTCAGGTAACATGGAGCTTTCCATGCTCATTAGTGAAGTTGATAAGGTATTAGAGTTTTAATGGTATCTATTATAATTTCCTCAAGTCCTGTCAAATCATCAATGTATGAGCAGGGAATAGAGTGCGCATTAAACCTTTGTGAAAGTAAAAATGATGTGCAAGTGCTGCTAGTTGGTGAATTTTTAGATTACCTATTAGAGCATCAAGATAGCGTAGCCTTTAAAAAATTAAAGCAACTTCAGTTATTCGAGATCACAACCTTAAGTGCAAAGGATAACTTTTCATTTATAGAAAAAGCTAAGATTAAAGAGATCTTAGATAGCTCAGCAAAACAGGTGACTTTTTAAAAAGGTGGCTTATAAATGATCCATGTAGTTCTATCCAAGCAAGGTTTGGTTTCATTACTTAATTCGGTAATCGATTTAACTTGTGATGATTCAATTTATTTATTTTTTGATGAAAAAGTAGAGATTGATACAGTTGCAAAAATTGTTCAACTTAATCACGCTAAAGCGCAAATAAATGCCTTTTGTGAAGATGTTTTTACTAAAAATGAGAATACTACAACCTGGTTTTAGTAATAAATAATATAGAAGAAACAATAAGATAAGTATTAATCAAAGTCTAAATTGTAATTAATACGTTAATAAAAGCTCAAAAAGAGCTTATTAATCTAGATTAATCCTTCCTAAAAATTCCTCCAAAACTACATAAAAAACAATTGACCTTTGCTTTTTATTTGTATTAAAATTCATAATCCCAAATTTTTGGGAGATAGTAAGATCTGTCCATTTGAGGACTAACAGGAGATTTTATTTAATGTCTACTATTAATCAGTTGGTTCGCAAGCCACGCGTTAAAGTAGTTTCTAAGAACAAGGTTCCAGCTTTAGAAGCTTGCCCTCAGAAACGTGGCGTTTGCACCCGTGTTTACGCAACTAAGCCTAAAAAGCCTAACTCAGCAATGCGTAAAGTTTGTCGTGTTCGTTTAACTAATGGTTTTGAAGTTACTTCATACATTGGTGGTGAGGGTCACAACCTTCAGGAGCACTCAGTTGTAATGATCCGTGGTGGTCGTGTTAAGGACTTACCAGGTGTTCGTTACCACACCATTCGTGGTTCACTAGACTGCGCTGGTGTTAAAGACCGTAAGCAGTCTCGCTCTAAGTATGGTGTTAAGAAGCCTAAGGCTTAATAACATCCTAGAAGAGTAAGGCCAAACATTTTTTTAATCAATTTTAGGTTTTGGAAAACCCTGAAATTTAGAGGATTTATAAATGCCTAGACGTCGTGAAGTTGCTCAGCGTAAAATTTTACCAGATCCAAAATTCAACTCTGAGTTATTAGCAAAGTTTATCAATGTCGTAATGCTAGATGGCAAGAAGTCAATCGCTGAAGCTATCGTATATGGCGCATTAGACACCATTTCTGAGAAGAGCGGCAAGGACCACCTCGCCCTGTTCGAAGAGGCCCTTGAGCACATCCGCCCAGACGTAGAAGTTAAGTCACGTCGTGTTGGTGGTGCAAACTATCAGGTTCCAGTAGAAGTTCGTCCTGCACGTGGCAACGCTCTAGCTATGCGTTGGTTAGTAGATGCAGCTCGTTCTCGTCACGAGAAGAGCATGGCAGCTCGCCTAGCAGCTGAGATGGCTGATGCAGTTGAGAACAAGGGTACTGCTGTTAAGAAGCGTGAAGACGTTCACCGTATGGCTGAGGCTAACAAGGCATTCAGTCACTTCCGCTGGTAGTACAGGAGTTAAATTATTATGCCTCGTCAAACATCCGTTAATATGTACCGTAATATCGGTATCAGTGCTCACATTGATGCTGGTAAGACTACTACAACCGAGCGTATTCTTTTCTATACCGGTAAGAGCCACAAGATTGGTGAGGTTCATGATGGCGCAGCTACCATGGACTGGATGGTTCAAGAGCAAGAGCGTGGTATTACCATTACCTCTGCTGCTACCACCTGCTTCTGGCACGGTATGCAAGGTCAATGGAAGACCCCATACAGATTCAACATCATCGACACCCCAGGCCACGTTGACTTCACCGCTGAAGTTGAGCGTTCAATGCGTGTTCTAGATGGTGCTGTTATGGTTTACTGTGCTGTAGGTGGCGTTCAGCCTCAGTCAGAGACCGTATGGCGTCAGGCAGTTAAGTACAAGGTTCCACGTATTGCATTCGTTAATAAGATGGACCGTACTGGTGCTAACTTCCTACGTGTTGTTGAGCAGATCAAGACCCGTTTAAAGGGTAACCCAGTTCCTCTAATGTTACCTATCGGTAAAGAGGATACCTTCAAGGGTGTAGTTGATCTAATCAAGCGTAAGGAAATCGACTGGGATGATGCATCACAGGGTATGAAGTTTGAGTACCGTGATGTTCCAGCTGATATGGTTGAGCAAGTTGAAGAGTGGCGTCAGAAGTTAGTTGAGGCAGCAGCTGAGGCTAACGAGACTCTAATGGATAAATTCTTCGGTGGTGAAGAGCTAACTGAGGAAGAAATCAAAGCTGGTCTTCGCGAGCGTACCTTACGTAACGAAATTATTCCTATGTGCTGTGGTTCAGCATTCAAGAACAAGGGTGTTCAGGCTATGCTTGACGCTGTTGTTGATTACTTACCATCACCTGCTGATGTTCCACCAGTTGAAGGCAAGACCTTAGCTGGCGATCCAGATTCACGTAAGGCTGATGATAACGATCCATTCTCAGCACTAGCATTTAAGTTAGCTACCGATCCATTCGTAGGTAACTTAACCTTCTTACGTTGCTACTCAGGTGTTATCAACTCAGGTGATACCGTTCTAAACTCAGATAAGCAGAAGCGCGAGCGTTTCGGCCGTCTAGTTCAGATGCACGCTAATGCACGTAACGAAGTTAAAGAAGTTTATGCAGGTGACATCGTAGCTGCTATCGGCTTAAAGGAAACCACCACTGGTGATACCTTATGCGATCCTGATCACCCAATCATCCTTGAGTCAATTCAATTCGCAGAGCCAGTTATCTCTGTAGCAGTTGAACCTAAGACCAAGGCTGACCAAGAGAAGATGGCTTTAGCTTTAAACCGTCTAGCTCAAGAAGATCCTTCATTCCGTGTTCGCACTGATGAAGAGTCAGGCCAGACCATTATTTCTGGTATGGGTGAGTTACACTTAGACATTATCGTTGACCGTATGCGTCGTGAGTTCAAGGTTGAGTGTAACGTAGGTAAACCTCAGGTTGCTTACCGTGAAACCATCAAGGCACAGGTTGAGCAAGAAGGCAAGTTCGTACGTCAGTCTGGTGGTCGTGGTCAGTACGGTCACTGCTGGTTACGTATCGAGCCTCTAGAGGCTGGTAAGGGTTACGAGTTCGTTAACGAGATCGTAGGTGGTGTTATTCCTAAGGATTACATCCCTGCTATCGATAAGGGTGTTCAAGAGCAGATCGCTAACGGTGTTCTAGCTGGCTTCCCTGTAGTTGACGTTAAGGTTACCGTATTCGACGGTTCTTACCACGAAGTTGACTCATCAGAAATGGCATTCAAGATCGCTGCTTCTATGGCTTTCAAAGACGGTTTCAAGAAGGCACAACCTGTTCTTCTAGAGCCTTTAATGAAGGTTGAAGTTGAGACCCCTGAAGACTACATGGGTGACGTTATCGGTGACTTAAACCGTCGTCGTGCTCTTGTAGAAGGCATGGAAGATGGTCCTTTAGGCAAGATCGTTCACGCAATGGTTCCACTAGGAGAGATGTTCGGTTACGCTACTGATTTACGTTCTCAGACTCAAGGTCGTGCTTCATACGTAATGGAGTTCGGTCGTTATGCTGAGGCTCCTAAGAACATCGCTGATGCAGTTATTGCTGAGCGTCAGACCAAAGAATAGTTTTTAACTATATTTTTTAACTGGTGCGGTGCAAGCCGCACCTCTAAAATTTAAAGGAAATTTAAAAAATGGCAAAAGAGAAGTTTGTCCGTGGCAAAGTTCACGTAAACGTAGGTACCATTGGTCACGTTGACCACGGTAAGACCACTTTAACCGCAGCTATTACTACTGTACTTGCAAAGAAGTTCGGTGGTGAGGCACGTAAGTTCGACCAGATCGATAACGCACCAGAAGAGAAGGCACGTGGTATTACCATTAACACCTCTCACGTTGAGTACGATACTGAGAAGCGTCACTATGCACACGTTGACTGCCCAGGCCACGCTGACTATGTTAAGAACATGATCACTGGTGCTGCACAGATGGATGGCGCAATCCTAGTAGTAGCAGCAACTGATGGTCCTATGCCACAGACTCGTGAGCACATCCTATTAGCACGTCAGGTAGGTGTACCATACATCGTAGTATTCCTAAACAAGTGCGATATGGTTGACGACGAAGAGTTATTAGACTTAGTAGAGATGGACGTACGTGACTTATTAAGCCAGTACGACTTCCCAGGTGATGACACTCCAATCGTCCGTGGTTCAGCTCTAAAGGCTCTAGAAGGCGATGCAAAGTGGGAAGAGGCTATCTATCAGTTAGCTGACACCTTAGACTCATACATCCCAGATCCAAAGCGTGATGTTGACGATCCATTCCTATTACCTATCGAAGATATCTTCTCAATTTCAGGTCGTGGTACTGTAGTAACTGGCCGTGTTGAGCGTGGTATCGTTCACGTAGGTGATGAAGTAGAAATCGTTGGTATCCGTCCAACCACCAAGACTGTTGTAACTGGCGTTGAAATGTTCCGTAAGTTACTAGACGAAGGTCGTGCTGGTGATAACGTAGGTATCTTACTACGTGGTACTAAGCGTGAAGACGTTGAGCGTGGTCAGGTTCTAGCAGTTCCAGGCACCATCACTCCTCACACCAAGTTCACTGGTCAGGTTTACGTATTAAGCAAGGATGAAGGTGGTCGTCACACTCCATTCTTCAAGGGCTACCGTCCACAGTTCTTCTTCAGAACTACTGATATTACCGGTACTATCGATCTACAAGAAGGCGTAGAGATGGTAATGCCAGGTGATAACACCGATATGACCGTAACCTTAATCCACCCAGTAGCAATGGCAGAAGGCGAGCGCTTCGCAATCCGTGAAGGCGGCCGTACTGTAGGTGCTGGTGTTGTTGGTAAGATCATCGAGTAATCTTTGATTTAATCAAACGATACTAAAAGACCGGGCTTGTCCCGGTCTTTTTCGTTAATCACTCCAAAAATCTGCAATCTTTAAAGTCTCGATTCTTAATTACCTTGCCTTTGCATTCTATACTCAAGTGGCGTGGTTTGATAGCGTTTTACAAATGCCCTAGTAAAGTAAGATTGATTATTAAAGCCACAACTGTTGGCAATATCAATGAGCTTGTCATCTGAGCTTATAAGCATCTGTCTTGCTTTATTAAGTCTGTAGCTGATTAAATACTCGTTAAAACTCTGTCCAGTGGTCTCTTTAAAAACCTTCATAAATTGACTTTCACTATAGCCACAAAGGGAAGACACACTTTTGATAGTCAAATCCTCAAAATACTCGTTTTGCACTTTGTAAATGGCACTTCTTATACGATACATTGGTAGATCGCGTGCTTTGCGCTTACTATCAATCTTTTGTGAACTTTGGTAAAGAAAGTACATGATGTTTTCAAGACTTCCTAAGATTGCCAAACGTCCTGCGCCATTGATATCTTTGTGTACCTCATTAATTAACTTGTAAAAAGGCATGATCTGATGCCATAAAGGGCAGTCTTTTTTAATGTAAGGAGAAAACTCTCGTGTAAGTAACCTAAAAGGCTCAATGTAGGTGTTGTAGATACTATCGGCGCGAGCGTGAGCTTTAATAAATCTTAAATCAAAGAGAATGGTGATAAATTCAGCCTCATGCCCTGCAATTACACGATTAGAGTGAATTTCCTGTGGAGGGATAATGACAAAGTCACCTGGATTTAAGGTGATAACTTTAGTTCCAACTGTATTTTCAAATGTGCCTTTAATGCAATACACAATCTCAATTTCATCATGCCAATGCACAGGATAAGTTAAGAAATACTCAGGAATTCTAATGTGATACCAGGCAAATGGAAATTCTACTGAGCCGTGTTGTATACCTTCAAATTGAGCTTCTCTTGTCATAATCTACCTCTTTTGTAATTTTAGCAAATTTTATAAAAAGCAGAGGATTGTGTTAAAAATTTCGGAGAAAAGGTCAAGAGTGAGGAAAGGTTATTGCTTACAATTCCTACATATCATGAATTAAGGGATGTATCTTTATGAATCTATTATCAATTTCTCATGTCTGTGGTGGTACCTTTTGCTACTGTCTAAATGAAAACGAATTAGTTATCAATGTTAAGACCAATAAAGACATTGATAGAGTAGTAATTGTCCAAGACGATCCTTATATCTTTGGTTGCGGAATGGGACTTCCATGGTCAGGTCAGCCACTTGAGCTTACTTTAGATAAAGAGCTTCCTTTAGAGAATATTTGGTCAATTACCTTAGAGCCAAAGTATAAGCGTCTTCAGTACTATTTTGAAGTTTATCAAAATGGTGAAAAGCGTTACCTATTTGAAAATGGCTTATTTGATCAAAAGTACTTTGATAATGAAAAGGTAATGCGCCATTACTTTAAGTTTGCTTGGATGAACAAAGCAGATATTCCTAATCCTCCTGCATGGGTAAAAGATACTTTCTGGTATCAGATCTTCCCAGAGCGTTTTTTGCAAAGGCTCAGATAAAGCAAAAAGCCATCCTTTAAAAGCATGGGAGGATGTTAAGGTCATTGAGCATGAGTGCTTCTACGGTGGTGATATTAAAGGTGCGATGAGCAAATTAGAGTTCTTAAAGAACTTAGGTGTCACCGGTATTTACTTTAACCCATTGTTTTTATCTCCTTCAAATCACAAGTACAACACTACAGATTACTATCAAATCGATCCTGATTTTGGTACTAATGAAGAGCTACAAGAGTTAGTTGATAAGGCTCACAGCTTAGGCATTAAGGTGATGCTTGATGCCGTGTTTAACCACTCAGGTGTAGATTTCTTTGCCTGGCAAGATGTGTGCAAGAACGGTAAAAACTCAAAGTACTATGATTGGTACTTTGTAAATCAAGACGATTTTAACTTCAAAGGCAGCACTAAAGATGGTCGTTACTATACCTTCGCCTTTGTTGATAACATGCCAAAATTTAATACTAACAATAAAGAAGTACAAGATTACTGCATAGATGTTTGCAAGTATTGGATTAAAGAGTGGCACATCGATGGTATTCGCTTTGATGTAGGTAATGAGGTTTCTCATGCTTTCTTAAAGCGTATGCATCAAGAGCTTCGTGATTTAAAGAATGACATCTTCTTATTAGGTGAGATTTGGGTGGACTCAACTCCTTATATGCAAGGTGATGAGTACGATTCTGTCATGAACTACCCTTGGATGCAGACTATCAGTAATTTCTTCTGCGATGACTCTATGAGTGCTCATGACTTTAAGTGCATGATGAACTATTGCTACTCACTTTACACTGAGCAAATGAATCATTGCAATTTTAACCTCTTAGACAGTCATGACATCAGCCGTTTTATTAACCGCTGTGGCTTTGACTTTAATAAGTGGGTACAAGAGCTTGTGTTATTAGTTACCATGCCAGGCTCTCCTTGCATTTACTACGGCACTGAAATTTGTCTAGAAGGAGGGGACGATCCTGATAATCGTCGTCCAATGCCATGGAATGAGGTGGAATCAGGTAAGCACGATTCTACTATTGCCTTAGTATCATCCCTACTAAAGCTTCGTGGTGCCCACAAGTTTTTGTCATCTGCAAAGATTAAGTATCTAACCTGTGAGGGTAGATATTTAGTATTTGAGGCGGTAGGTACTGATGAGACTGTTAAGGTTTATCTAAATGCAGATAAGACAGCACAAACTGTTGATACTGCAAATGAGATCATTTTATTTAATCACCTTTATGAGGGTAACAAGCTACCATGTGGTGGCTGTATCATCACAAAATTATAATTACATAATATACCCAAGATCTTAGTATCTTGTTGAAATATAACGCTTTTTTACAAAGTGTGATCTGCTCTTTAAATTTAAGAAATATTAAATGGCTTAAGAAAGCGATTTGTGCTCATTAATCAGATCGTGATTTGGCTTAGGTAAAGGAAGAATTTATACAGAATTTTGGACTTTTGTTAATCAATACCTAGTAAGGTACAGGAATAAACAAAAAGGGATTTCTTTTGTAGAATTGTAATTACAAACCAACAATCTATAAAAGGAAATCCCATGTCAGAAATTCTAACAAAAATCATCCCTTCAAATCCAGCTCATAAGTCTCCATTTGCAGTATTAAGTCACGAAAGTATTCATGATCATGTTATAGCTGCAGGAATGATGGAGCGAGACAGAAAATTTAGCGTTCCTGATTATATCTGTTCAACGCTTAGTTATGTGG